>Ga0325401_1007842_pt1 | contig 10372 bp, 3 predicted proteins | sample PopdelMetagenome_FD_205666 | JGI IMG/M metagenome (GOLD analysis project Ga0325401, IMG submission 205666) | Populus deltoides microbial communities from Bellville, Georgia, United States - Xylem-PdKOR-R2 | ecosystem: Host-associated > Plants > Phyllosphere > Stem > Wood/Secondary xylem | place...
TTGATGGTGAACACCTGTGCTACGGCCAATAATTTACTGTGGTTCATGCAGCCATCCCATAATGGTTCGTCAGAATCTTTCAACAAATCAAAAAACCTAGCTGCATCTGCATTAGGTTCTTCTTCTATGATTGGACATTGACTGCCATTACCTTGATTCATTCTCATTGCATCCATAACCATATTTCTGTAAGGATTAGTGTTGTCATTTGCCGCTTCATGCACGTTGCTAGCACTAGAAGTAGACCCAACCACCGTTTCTTCCATTCTCCTCTTACTACCAAATACTTCTCCATGTGCATACCAACACTGGTAATTCTCCATAAATCCTTTGTGTCGAAGATGCATCGTTACAACATCTGGATGCATATACTTTTTATTTTGACACTTCCTGCATGGACACCTAATACCGCCTTCAATAAAATTTCTAGGAATAGATGTTGCGAAACTAATAAAACCCTGAACCCCGTTACAATAATCCATCCTCTGCAATCCTTGGGGTGAATCTCGATACATCCATGACTTATATCGAACCTCTATAAAATTATGATGACATCATGTATTAATTAACTAAGTTAGGTAAATAAACTTGCAAAAATATTACTTTACCTCGAGATTATCCAACAAACCAATCACAACTTTTCATAAATATTAAATATTCATTATCATTTATCAACGTCCATATGAATTAAAATATATAAATTTACAGAAATTACCACTCCGCAATACCATTGATAAAACTTTAAAGGGACCCATTAAGCAAGCTATTAATTATTTCAAAATAGCTCATGTACTTCGGTAGTTCCATAAAGTTTTAACAATTTACAAACAAATACAATCTTACAAAATTTAAAACAAACCATAACAGGTATAGAATTATACATTCATATACTACAAGTTTGTTTGAGAAATAACAATAAAACATGTACATCTACTACCAAAATACATATACTAAAAAAACAATAAAATTGACATTTAATTAAATTTTAAAATTTAAAAAGATAGAATTACTTACAAAAATTGATAAAATCCGTCGGTAAATCAGAACAAGGATGCTGTGACCACAAAACTTCGAGAAATATAACTTGTTGTGCTGATATGAGGAAGATTTTTTTTTTTGGGGGGGGGAGGGGGGGCTGGGCAGATGGGGAGAGTTGGGATTAGGAAGAAGAAGGAGAAATAGGGGAGAAGAGGGTCGCCAGAGCTGTGATATATTAACTTTTTCTGACGGTTTCACCGACGGATATTCCATCGGTGATTACGTCGGTGATTCTGACAGAAACATAGACACGTCACCGTACGGATCTGCCATTTCAAATCCCTCGGTGAGTCCATCGGCAATTTAAACGGCGAACCGGTCACGTCACTGTACGGGCACTGTACGGGTTGTCGTTTTGAATCCGTCGGAAACAAAATAACCCGCCAAAACCTCCACGTCAGCGACCCACCTTTTTTTTTAATTCAGAAACTTTTCTGTCCGTAATTCAGTCAGTAACTACCGACAGAAAATTTCTGTCGGTAGTTGCCGACTGAATTACGGACGGAAAATAGTCCGTCGGTAGTTACCGACTGAATTACGAACGGAAAAGTGTCCGTCGATAATTTCGACCTCAAATTACCGACATAAATATTCCATCGGTAAATCCGTTGGTATTTAGCGAATTTCTGGTAGTGGAAATTGTCCAACACTTGTTGGAAAATAAACCACTAAATTCATGGAGAATATAAGGGAGAAAGTGCCCCACTATGTCATAAAAAAAAATGATAGTTTTGCCTTATAATTCACATATCTTTTTCTATAAATAAGAGGCTGTAAAGTCTTAGCTTGGTAGAATGTAGGTTTTATGCATATCACACATTGTGTAGTGTGTATTTTCTTTGTTGAGATAATAATACAGGTTGAGAATTTAATTTCCTATGTGTTGTGCACTATTCTATCTAGTTGTTTATGTTAATTTCGTTTACTTACAACAAGTTAAAGTGTGGAACCTTCTCAGGTGAGTAAAACATATAGTTATAGGTAAACACAAGCGAAAGAGTGAGGAAAAGCTTAGTCTAATGGGACTAGACTGTCGCATAGCGGTTGGAAGTTTGAGCGGAAAATTCATCCTTATGACAATTGTTATCCATAATAAGGGTTGATACAAAAGTATGATGGGCATTTCAAAGTCAAGGAAAGGGTGAGAGCTATTGCTTATAGGCTGATCTTACAAAAAGGTTGAAACTTCATCCCATATTTGATGTAAGTTACTTAAAGCTTTACCATGAAGACAAGGAAGACCCAGACAAAAACAAGTAACAACGTGCTTCACCAACAATTCACAAACATTTTGGTGATGACATTGTCAAGATTATGGATCATCGTTGACTCGACCAACATATATAAGTTGATACATGTGATTAGACAATACCAAGATTAGAATGTTACAGGATCTGGTGGAAGCCCTCATGAGGCAATATAAATTCAAAATGGATATTGCCTCTGACAGGTCGAGCCTATGAGCTATGAAAAAAAGGTAACAATGATTCTATCTGAGAATATGCCTAGAGGTGGCGTAAAGTAGTTGCTTAGGTGAATCTACCACTATTAAAGAAGGAGATAATTAGTATGTTCTTTAACACTTTTAAGATACTCTACTTCGAGTACTTAGTTAAAAGTTTAGTCTAATACTTTACTAACCTAGTGATTGTGATTGAAAGGATAGTACAAGCTATCAAACACTATCAAAATCTTTAGATTTACCTATGGATTTTTCCATCTATATTTGCACTACCATTCCGTTGGTAAAAAAAATTATTGACGAAATCACTGACAGAAAGTCTCAATTGGTGAATCTTTCGTCGGTAATTTTTTGTCCGTTGGTAATAAAAAAATATTATTACCAATGAATTTACTGACGGAAAAAGCGAGCAAAAACAAATATTTCATTCCTTCGGTAATTTCCTATGAAACAAACCGTATGTAATTCCGTTGGTAATTATTTAAAAATATTTAAAAAATATATATATTTTACAAAACTATAAAATAATTAAATTAATATTAATCAATACTCTATAATACTCAAAATGCTTGGAAAAAGAAGAAAATCAACTCAAAAAAATTTGCAACAAATAAATAACACGAAAAAATAAATTCAACTAAAAAAAATTCATATGAAAAAAATTTAAAAATCCTATAAATAAATCAACTAAAAATTGATCTCATATGAAAAAAAATCCTACAACAACATTCATACAAATATTAAGAACAAAACTATTAAAAATAAAATAAAAAACAAATATAGTGAAAAAAGCATGAAAAAAGAATAAATTTTTTTTTTACCTTAATGTAGTTGCAAGTAAAGCTAAGAAAAGAAAAAAAACAAATTCGTAAAGTATACTAATTAAAAAAAACTGAGAAGAAAAAATAAAAAAGGAGAAGAAGACATACCTGAGCATGAAAGAGAAGAGAAGGAGTTGAGGAGAGAAGAGAAGAAAAAGAAGAAGACATACCTGAGCATGAAGGAGAAGAGAAGGAGTTGAGAAGAGAAGAGAAGAAAATGAAGAAGAAGAAGAAGAAGAGGAAAGGAGACAGGTCTGTTGTGAAATTAGGAGTTCTAGGCTTTTTATTCGGGTGTTTACCGATGGATAATTAAATATTAATATTTTTAATCATTCTGTTGGTGATTCCGTCTGTAATATTTAATTTGAATTTTGAATTTAATAAAAAATTTTCAGAAACTGCCAAATATCACCGACGACTTTTCAATCCTTCGGTGATTCTGTCTGTAATATTTAATTTAAATTTTTCAAAAAACAGTCAAATAACACCGACGACTTTTCAATCCATCAGTGATTTTGTCTGCAAAGAACAATAATTAATGGTGCAATTGAGAAGTGAATAGTTTCAGAGTTCTCTGTAAAATACCGACGGAATGTTTCGTCGATGATTTCCTTTATCATTACCAACGATTTTTCTGACGGAATTGCTGATGGAAGTACCAATGAAATTTATTCCGTCGGTAATTTAGTTGGTAAAAATGGCACGTCATCCTTTTTTTTTTTTGCTTTGTTTTAATTATTATTTTTCTAGTGTAATTCTCTCGGTAAATATCGAGGGAATATTTCTGTCGGTAAAATCCATCAGCAATTTACCAACTAAAATATTCCCTCGGTATTTACGTTTGTATTTTTCGATTTTCTGGTAGTGAAAGTAAAAAAAAATCAAAGGTCCATCCATAAGCTCTAGAGTTTGAATATGGCCATCAATTGAAGTAAAATAAGAAAAGTTTAATTGGTGAATGATAATGGTATCTATCACATTGTCACCAAACCATCTTCAACATAACAAGTGGCTGGTAAATGTTGATAAGACATATATATTGCTAGGGAATTCAACCTAACATGGAGTGTTGCATTGTGAATCCTTTTGTTATAAAAATTTGCTATTCTATAAGTATATTTTCTATATGTATTGGGATCACTTCACATAATTTTAAGGAAATATGCCTTTTATTTATCTCTTTGTTGTTTTGGAATCAAAAGATGTTTTTGTGAAAGGAATACTCGACATTTTATTATTATTCAAGATTGAATGAATGGTAAAAATAGTCAAACCTCAAGGTTTAACATGCAAGATGTTAGGAAGCAATTCCTATCTTTTTTAGACTCATAAAATTAACCCTCATAACTGATATTATAACCCTGTCCAAAATTTTATGAGCAAACAAGTTTTGTAAAAGAAATCTTTTTTTTTCCAAAATAATCTTCAAAAATTGAGTTTGTTTTTTAAAATAATTCGATATTTATTCAAAATAATATTTAGACAAAACAAATCAATTAAACAATTCTCACCTTGAGCTAACCAATTACATGAACCAAAATGAAAATAAACAAAAACCTTTAATAACCCACCCATCATGGATGGAAATTAACATTTAACAAGAGAACAATGACTAATTTAACAAAAGAAGACATCAAAAGTTGTTGTATGATAATGAAAGTGAGGTTGAGATTCTTGGCTTGCGCGTCGATTTAGAAATTAGTTGATATAGTCTTTTATCCAAGTTCATATAGAGAATGTTTGGTCGCCTTAGAGTTTCAAAAAATTAAATTTAAAATAGGCTTAGTCGACTCGACAAATCCACTTAAAAACAGATCAAAATTAACTAGGTTGGTTTTTTTGTTATAATTTTTTTCTTCAAAATCATATTATTTTAACTTATTTATCTTAAAATAACATCTTTTTAATTAAAACTCATCCAATTCCTAGCACGAGCTTCGTAGACTAGGTTCAGTAAGAATCAATAGCACCGGGGTACATTGATATGGTGAGTGAGATTTTGTTTTTTAACCCTAAGGTTTTGTCACTGTCCATGCCTGTCAGAAATAGGGGCACACCTTACGTGTTTAGGATTTGCCCTTTGGATTATTATTATTTTTTAATTAGTTGAATGGGCCTAGCCTACAAGCGCATGCCCGGACTGTCCAGGCCTGCCTCCTTTTTCTTAATGTTTTCTCGTTTTCCTTTTCCAGCACGAAAGGGATGAAAATCCGGTCATTATGAGCATTAGACCAATATTTTTATCACAACACTTCTAAGCATTATGAGCCTCAGACCAATATTTTGTCCATTCAAGGATTGATGACTAATCCTTCCTTTCGGCTTAAGCATTCTTGCTTGGGAAACAACAAAACTGCCAGCGCTTTGTCACTGAACTGTCCTTACTTTTATGACCCCCATTTTGCTGTTTACTACATAAAAATATATATATATATATATATATATATATATATATATATATATATATATATATATCTTTGTTCGCGTGCACGCCTGGATAATTACATGAATTATTGAAAGAGACGAACATCATTATAATAACGAACTGAAAAAACCAACAGTTTTATAAACACAGTAAGCTTTGCAAAATGACTTGGATATGCATCAGCTCCCACATGTTAAATTCACAATAATACAATTAATCCTTGATTCATTAAGTCACTCACTACTCTAACCAAGAACTGAAGAGAAAGCCATCACCAAATTACTTGTGGCTATTCTTTTGGTGGTTAGCAGCACAAAGATCAATAACATGCTTTGTAGTGGTTAGCAGCACAATGATTAATAACATTATACACTTATGGTACGACAAGGAGTCCCAATGGCTTGGCCTCCTGCCAAGCCATGAAGCTTCCTTTCCTTGATAGCTGGATCTTCTAACAAGAGCACCTTGTCCTTGTCTCTAACCCCAACCATGTGTAAGTATTCACTGTTGTCTCTCTCCTTTCCTTTGAACAGTAGCCTTTGTTCTTTTGGCTCCAAGCTAGTTACCAATGACAATACCATCTTCAATTCCCCTGATGAATTAAAAACATATAGATTAATCCCCCTTGTAGACTGATAATTGATGAACATATATATGCATTGGTGAATATAGGAGAGGGAGGCCTCGTCTTTTGATGTTAAGACTTAAGATATACATAATTGAGATATATATAGCTTACCGAAGGTTGAAGTTGCTTCAATGGAGATGTCATGCCATTGTGAAACAGTTGAGACCCTCACTGTGATTAACTCTCCAACACTCTCTCCACTTTCTCTCTTTTGAACAAGCATGCCACCAGGCCTAAGCTCCCATTTGATTTCACCATTATTAGTGCCTCCACAGGACCCTCTTTCATTTCCTTTGACAGCAGTGTTGCCTCCACCGCCACCATTACCACCAAGTTTAAAGCTGCCTCTACAAAACCTCTTTGACCTCAGCTTGATCATGTTTGCTGACTTCTTACTTTCTCGCAACAGATTAACTCAAAAGGGAAGACAAAGGGTTTGAGACTACCAAGTTATATATATATAGTAACAGAAGCATGCATCACGACAAAAGAAGACTCGGAATATATAAAATACGAGCCGCCCTTGATATACAAAAAATGTAGACATTATATAGCACAAAACAAATGAGATCATGACAGGTGGTAGTGTAATATGGGCAGCATGGTTGCTTGTGCTAATTTCACAGGGGGGGGGGGGGCCCGGGCCTAGAGGCACATGGGGGTGGGTGCACGTTAACACGCTTGCTTGATTAGCGGGCCAAACACACTCACATCACATGGTGAGTTGGTCACTGAAGAAAAGTGTGTCTTTTTAATGACTTGGAGAGTTCTGCTCTGAAGGGATAATACTAATTGCTACTTTAAGACTTGGTTTGGAAACCGTCAATTTAGGGCTTGTTTGGGAGACTAATCCCACATTAAAAGAGAGGCAAACCAAGAAGGCTGGCAATATTATAACACTTTTCCTTTCTCCTGTAACCATTATTTTTTTTTAATAAGTTAAAATATCCATTTAATTTAAATAAAATTTTAAGATATAATTTATATTATCCTCTAATATATTATTTTAAATAAAAATCTTTTAAACTTGAAACTTGCACAGACCTAAATTATCTCGTGTTTAATTTTTATCAAATAAATAGGGATAATAATATTCAAACTCGTGATTGTTTAGTCATAAGACTCTGTTACTATATCAAAGAATCAATTCAACCAAAAAACTTAAATTGATAGATAAAATTCAAAGTTATAATTTATATTATTTTCTAACACAATTTTTTTTTTTTAGCTTTCTAGAGCTTTTCATATATTTGCTAAATACACAAACATATATTTTTTTATGTTGGATTACATGATAGTATATTTGAACACAAAATCAGTGCATTTGGATTCGAACAACATTTAACCCGACAATTGAAGGTGACAATGTTGTTGAATGCCCTAGCTAGCTTATAAGTACGTTAAGATTTGTGCGCGTACTGTCTATCCCTTTAATTATGTTAAAAACCAAGATAAAATGATCTCAACTCTTGACTCATGCTAATGTGACGATAACATGTAGCTTTCTTTTGTTGTCCATGCCATTAAGTAAATTACCTAACCATGCCAAACAGGCTTTACAATGTCTTACTCGCCCATGCAGAATATATGGAAGACTCGAGATCTCAAAATAATAATGCAATAGAATATATGTTCTACGAAACAGGTTCAGAGGGCTTGTGATTTCGATAAATGGTTACAGGTTTTGTTAGGTAAATCGTTTTAGAAATCTCTCCGGCGCTTACAATATTCTGAGGGTGGTTGGCTAGTCCATGGGGGTATCAATCCATGTGGGGGAAATAGAGAATACTATAATCTCTCCCTCTCTCTCTCTCTTTCAAACCGTCAGAATATTGGATAATCATTTTCTATTCAATTTTAATGTGACTTTTCTCAACAAAAGCAAGCTCTTTAATGGAATCAAGGAATAAGTAGCCCAACTTAGCGACAAATATTCGTCAAATCTCATTACTTGTTTCCCTAGTGCGTGAATATATGTATGATTTTTGGGATGAGAAAAAAAATTAATCAATCCATAAGAGGCCCCTTATAAGTGGAATATTCATTCTTTCTAGTTCCAAAGAGCTTTCCACCAAGAAAAAGAAGAACAATGGTACGTGTGAAATGCCTCCCGGCACCCCAGATGTCTGAAGAAGAGACATGTTTGAGCACAAGTAGTGGTTAGCCATGAGCATTTGCTCAATGTCTTTTAATTTGGAATGCACATGGACTACAACTTCTGTTGATGGGCCATTTGTTCAACGACATATATTCCTCATGTTGTGTCGTTTGTGCATGGGCAAATTATGCCCTAATTAGGGGCATCTTCTTCACTAATTTTGTGGCTTACTTAGAAGAACAAAATCCTTGGCCCTATCTAATGTATCCCCAAATAAATAATTCCGTGCATGCTAATCAACCCCATTAGCATTTCTTATGTGTCATGATCCTGAACCTATTCAGCTCTAGATATTCAGAATTTAGTTAGCGTATAATTTGCAAGATCTGCAGGCGTTTCACTGTGTAGATTTCGAGTATTTAGTGCATGATTCAATGAAGATTTGTAATTTGATGGCCTTCAATAGCTGGATTATACTAGTTTAAACAAAGTTAAATAGAAAAAAAAGTTGCGTTTCTGGGAAGAGTGAAGATATGACATGTTTATCTAGGAAAACAAGAAATATAGCACGAGATGGATCCTTTCACAGCTCCCACGAGATCCGCTTCTTGTTGGCATGCTCATCAGAAGATATGGCTACAGATTTTATGCGCATCGAAATGATTTTTATCTCCAGCGGACAGCGTTGCAGGCTTTGAGGTAGATTTATATATTGTTATTCCCTTCTTGTTCTTTGTACTATAGCAGTTAAGAAGCAGTTAAGAAGCCGAGTCCTTGTTTTATTAGACCTGCAATTGATAATTGCCAGCATTATCAAAATTATTTTTTTTTATGTAAAATATGTTTAGGTGTTATTGATGTGTTTTTTAATAAAAAAAATTAAATTATATAAAAATTGATTTGATATAATCTAGTTGATTTGATAGATTAAAAAATAACTCGAATGGCAGATAAAAATACAAATTAATTAAAAAAAAGTCAAGTTAATATTTTTATAAAAAAAAATATTAAAATGATAACATATTAGATCGACTCGGATCAATTTAGATTAACCTGTTAAATATTAAAATATTTATTAATCTTCAATTCAATTATTATTTAGGTTTAACAAAAGAATATTTAATAATCGAACATCTAATTTAATAATTTGATAAATTTTGTTTTACTTATATTATTCTTAGATTTTGATTTACTTTTTATATTATCTCTTAATTTGTTTAAACACTTTAGGTTTTTGAAAATTAAAATAATGAGCCATATCAATATATTAAATTATAAATTAGTCTCCCCCTCTAATTAAAAAAAACAAATTAATTAGTCTCTCTTGTTTCAAAAATTAATTATTTAGTCCCTAAATAGTGTTGATCATCCTTAATTTGATATTCTTTTATTTTAAAAAAATATTATTTTCTCATCAATATTTTCATAATATTTATTAATTTATTAATTTTCTATATTCGAAAACAAAAAATACAATAAGTTGAAAAAGAATGTAAAATGGATAAAAAGGACTAACTAATTAGTTTCTGAAATAAAAAGGACTAATTTATAATTTACTCCATATATATACACACATATAATTTTATTAATATCTTATAATTCACGTCTATAATATTATTGAAGTTTTGAATACAAATTATTCCTTAAATTCTCACTCTTTGCATTCTATTTAAGAGTGTGTTTGGAAATATAATAAAAATTAAAATTTTTTTGTGAAGCCCATAAATAATAAAAAAAATAAAAAATAAAATATGAAAAAAAAACAAGAAAAAAAACTAGTTTTTGAAGGTAAAGTTTGTGCCTAGTTGAATTGTATACGTTCCCAAACACACCGACACAACTAGCAAGCCTAATCATGGACCTAGCTAAGTCACGCCTAGGTAGGAACCGATCTGTTGTT
>Ga0325401_1007847_pt1 | contig 10368 bp, 12 predicted proteins | sample PopdelMetagenome_FD_205666 | JGI IMG/M metagenome (GOLD analysis project Ga0325401, IMG submission 205666) | Populus deltoides microbial communities from Bellville, Georgia, United States - Xylem-PdKOR-R2 | ecosystem: Host-associated > Plants > Phyllosphere > Stem > Wood/Secondary xylem | place...
ATTTTCTGAAGCCTCAGGTTTTTGGGCATTTTTTATTTTACAAAAAGATGTGATACAGTAATAGGGTCCGGATATTACGAAGCTGGAGGCTTCCCTGATCACCTTTGAATCTAAAAAGACTTTCAAAGGGCAAAGTTACATTTAGTGGGTCCCTTTCAAGTTGTTTTGCAAATTAGACGGTGATAAATGAGCTGTGACCACCAATGAACAAGGGCCATGCCCTCTCTGTTCCCTTCTCTGTTTTTTTTTCCTTCCAAATTTCTGTTGTTCTCTTGCTATTTAGCTTTTCTTCTACTCCTCCATTAATTCATTTCAATTTGTTTCTGAAATTAAAATAAATAAATAAACACATTTTCATTATTTTTGAAAAAAATAATATTTATTATGGGGTTTTGAAAGCCTCCACAGCACAGCAGAAGCAGAGGAGAATAGTCAACAGGGATAGATGCAATAGTCTTCCCCTAACCATGTCACAATTTAAGGTTAAAAAAACCAAGCACAGCAAACACTTTTTTTTTTTTTTACATTATAAAAAAGAAATTGAAAACCTTTCAATTAACATTAAAAATTAAAAAAAAAAAAAAAAGCAAAAGCAAAGAAAGGTCCTCAACATTTACTTCATATACAATACAACAACAACACAACAAGAGGTCATATACATAGACAAACACACACACACACACACACACCTTCTCTCTTTCTCTCTCACATTTCACCTTCCTCCTTTCCACAGCCATTTATTAGATTCCTCTAAATGGTCTTTTCTCTTCTTCATTGGATTGTATAGATTCCCAGCTGGAAATACTCTCCATTTCTTGTTTGATTTTTTTCCCTTTTATTTGCTGTTTTTGTTTCATTTTTTTTCTCTTTTTTATTTTTTTCTCTTTCAACTAGAAGACTTGTTAAACTCTTTCTGGGTTTCTTGGCTTTTGCTTTATTTTGCAAGCACTGTTTCTGGGTTTGCTGCAAAAGAGCCTTATATACCCAAGAACCACTCATATATGTCTTACAAGGCTTGAATAAAAACAACAAATTTACACAAAGTTTTGATCTTTTCCTCAACTGTTTGTTGTCTATAAATTGAGTTTTCATATTTTTATTCCTTTTCTACTTTGTAAATTATCATCTCCTTTGAATTTTATTCTTGTTGAGTCAAGGAAAAAAGAGAGAGATATGGGCAAACAAGGACCTTGCTGTCACTGTGGAGTTACAAGTGAGTTCTTGTCTCTCCTTTCTTTTTGACAAAAAATTGGTTTCCCCCTTTTGTTTTCTCTTCAATAAAGATTCTTGCAATTGATTTTTACATGTATAGAAAACACAATGACTATAACCAGAATGACTACACCCAACAAGGAAGAGATTACATGGACAAACATAATAAATTGGGAACACTTGCTCATCTGTTTATACATGGGTTCTGTGCAACAAGTGTCTTTTGTTTCTTTGAACATATCAGATACTCACTTGTGTCTTGTTTTTCATTTTGTTAATGAATCTGTAAATCCTTCCCTTTATCTATTGTTTTTTTTCCCCTTTTTTGACCCCTCTAACAAGGTTTGAACATATCACATCACTGCAAATTGGTTTTGGAGTTTGTTGAGTTCTGGGGAACTACTTAGTCTATGCTTGATTCGTATGACTTTCTTGTTTCTATATAGGATTTTAACGGGACCAAATACCAAGTCAAATTGTGCTGTTCTTTGCTGAACCTAACAATTCAATGAAAAATGTACTTCCTTGACATGTCCAAGTAGTGATTCAATTCCCGTCTGTTAATTTCTTGACTGACTTGTTGTTGTATTCTCTACTCTTGGATTACATTCCTGGCAAACTTTACTGCTGTCAAGTTCATTCTTTTATTGGGGTTTTTACTGCCAGAGCTATGAAGCAATTCAATTCATGTGAAATATATAATTCCATTTTTTTTTTTGCTCTGGAATCAGCTCTAAAGTCTAAACTTCCTAGTGGCCGAACAGTTCCTTTATCATTCCAGTGGACTTTGGTCATTGTTTGGGGTGCATTTGTTGGGATGTAATGGTCATACTTGTAAACTCCAAAGAAATAAGTTCATCTTAAGTTAATTTGCTGCTGCTAGAACTCTTCTCAAGGAGCTTATATCTATGCTGCCTAGCTATAGGTTAAATGTCTTGTGGTTTGCCAACCACTCTGATGGATTAACTGTTGCAAGGAGGCAACCACATTTGTGGACTTAAGTTTTGTTCAATATAAAAAAGAGTTATCAGTATCCAGCAGAGCCTTTTCTGGTCTGAATTGCTGGATTTGTGCCTATGTAGTCTCCTTATCTCCTTCATAATTTGTTTGATGCATATGAGCTGCTCTCATGTGATTCATTCTCAGATTAGAGACACAGTTGGACAATACCAGTACATCAATGCCTCTTCATTAGATACACAAAACTCTAGCCAAAATTATTTTGTTGGTTTCTTGTGTCAAGTTTTGGATGAGCAATATTTCCTCCTTCTTCATTCACATTAATTTAAAATGCATCTTCTATCACTGTTGTGGATAAGATTGTTTAACATGCATGAATATTGCTGACAACTATCTTTCAACAGGCACACCTCTTTGGCGCAATGGGCCTCCTGAAAAGCCTGTGCTGTGCAATGCATGTGGATCACGATGGAGGACAAAGGGAACACTAGCAAACTATACCCCTCTTCATGCTAGGGCTGAACCTGATGATTATGAGGATCACAGGGTCTCTAGATTGAAGAGTGTGTCTATAAGCAAGAACAAAGAAGTGAAACTGCTCAAGAGAAAGCCGAATTATGACAATAGGGTTGCTCTGGATTACAACCAAGGTTATAGAAAGGTTGTAGATGAGGACACTAGTAATAGGTCAAGTTCTGGGTCAGCCATATCCAACCCGGAGAGTTGTGCACAATTTGGCAGTGCAGAAGCAAGTGATTTGACAGGTTGAGCATCCACTAAGATCAATATTTGTTCTCTGTGTTTTAATTGCACAACAGAGATGACTCTAAAAGAATGTGATTGTTGGCCATTTGTTAAATTGAATGGATTAGTTGCATATCCAGTCCATGTGAATACTTTGGTTGGTTTAAGAAAATAATGGATTCAGGAAACAGCTCCAAATTAATGGGAAATGAAAACTATGAGAGGTGATCATAGTGCTGTCGAATGGCAGCAAAATAGAGCTCCGAAGCATCTCACTCTGATTTTCTGAAAAAACACGAGTGACTTCCTTGATATTCTAGGATGCTAGCATACTTGAAGCTGGCTGCTAGGCTACTTTATCTGAATAAAGAAATACTACTATGGTTAACACCTCTTTTATTGGGACTAGTGATGTGTGTGAGTGTAACTGGAGCCAAATTAACCAATTTCCTAAGTACTATTGCTCCGCAGTTTTAGAACCAATATGCTTAGCGCTCTTAGTTCTCTATCTTTGACTGAGTTTTATAGGGGATGGTGACATAAATTAGAAAGGTTTATGCAATGTTTTATGCTCTCAACATGATTGGCAGTATTGACTTGTAAATGTATTCTCGTTGTTCTTTTCTCAGGTCCAGCCCAATCGGTTGTGTGGGACTCTTTGGTACCTTCTAGGAAGAGGACCTGTGTCAATCGGCCAAAGCCATCTTCAGTTGAGAAGCTTACAAAAGATCTATATACTATTTTGCATGAGCAGCAGTCGTCATGCTTCTCTGGCTCTTCAGAAGAGGATTTACTTTTTGACAATGAAACTCCAATGGTTTCTGTTGAGATAGGACATGGAAGTGTTCTCATTAGACATCCAAGCTCAATAGCTCGAGATGAGGAATCTGAAGCTAGCTCTCTTTCTGTTGAGAACAAACAATATTTGACAAATGAGGCTTATTCTCATCCTGTGATACCTCCTGTACATAATGAAAACAAGAGTGTCAATACAACATATCTTATTACTGAAACAACTAAGAATCTCACAGGACAAGGGATGCAGCAAGAGCAACTTAAGAGGTAACTCATCCATGCATGTTTTCAAAACTTTGAAAGGCAATCTTCTGTGTTAAATATGTAACAAGGATAGAACCGCAGTATCAGTGTTGAACCTGGATATGATGTTTTTCTATCCTGACTGCCTCTTAAAGATTAAAATTCAAGTGCAAATGTAAATTCTGACACGGGGTAGGTTTTAGCATGGATAGAAAATGTTCTTAAAATAAGCTGATGAGTGGGGTGGAATCAGAGGTTTACCTTTCAGACTACTACTAGGATGCAGGGAGTATTGGAATGGCAAAGAAGTGAGAGTGCATTGGGGAACTGTTACTGCACCAGTGTTTGATTTTTCTACTCTTTGGAATTTCAGGGACAATTTTCCACATGAAAAAGTACATATCCTGGGAAGTCATAATTCACCACTTTGCAGCATAGATTTGAATGTAAGTTGCATTTCTTTGCTCCATATCTAGCTCTTGTAATCACTAATTACACGAGGCTTTTTCATGAAATATATGCCATTCATTTTCTTGTACACAGGCCCAAATTCCAAGGTTAACACTCTTCTGTTTTTGAATGATCTGTGACTCTTCCCCCACATATATTTACTCCTCTCGTGGATTGAACTGAAGTCTCAAATGTTTAGATATGTCTGGAACAGATCTTCTTTAATATCATTCCCTTTGTGTGCGTCTCATGATTCTGCTTATGGTTGTGGTAGGATATTCTTAACTTTGAGGAGTTTGCAAGGCACTTGACAAATGAAGAGCAACAGCAATTACTAAAATATCTACCTCCACTCGATACTACCAAACTTCCCAACAGGTTAGCCTTATACCTCAGTGATAAGTGTTAGTACGGTGGGAATGAATGGTATTGCATTTAGGTGACGTAAGGCATTGTATTTGCTGTCAGTTGCCATCTGCTTTTCATTTTTATTTTAAATCTGTTTTCATTAGCACTTTAAACCAATGTTTGCATTCTTCAATATCATCATGAACCTGATACCATTTGAATTTATACCCAAGCCTTTAGTGTGCCAAGTATAGATTAGACTGGAGTCAGCTCACGGAAAAAAGAAAAGATATTATATTTTTTGTCTGTTGGTGTGCATGTATTTGTTGTACAAATTATTCTATCACCCTTTATCTAATGTCAACTGAAATACACAGAACCCAAGATTGATGATGATGTGTTGTTGTCTTTGCAGCATCGAAAGCATGTTTGATAGCCCTCAATTCAAGGAAAACATAAATTCCTATCAGCAACTGCTTTCAGAAGGAGTCTTTGATCTGTCCTTCTCAGAAGCAAAAACTGAAGACTGTAAAACTTTGAAAAGGCTCACACTGTCCAATTTTTTGAAATCCAAATGGGTGGAGCGTTATCATCTACTCAAGGTTTGAATTGATCTTTTTAAAGTAGGAGCTTTTTATGCATGAAAATATTTTGTCATTTAATTCCTCAGAAGTTGGACATGTGGTTGTAATGGCTTATTGCCTTCTCCCTTTGGCTGCAGAAGTGTAAAAATAGTAATGGGAAGTCTTTCATTGGAAAGGGACCAAATCCAGATGTTGTTGCGATGAGTAATATAGCTGGTGCCAAAAGATCACGTGACAGCCCTAGTCAGAAGTTTTCAGGTTAGCAATACTCACCTTTGGATATATTATTGAGCAAGTTGATCCTTTACATTACTTTTGTCTTAGAAGCAAATGACTACCGATGGTGACATTGTATCTGAAAGTTGTGTAACTAAATTCTGCTTGTAAAAGCTTAGGAATCTGTTAATATGGGAGAGGAACATGCTAATACAAATAAGTGTGTTAAATCAATCTTGTGCTGAATTTTCCGCACTTTCTTATTTGGAATTGCGGTAACGGGGGTGTACCAAATCCTTCACGTCATATTTAGTATAAGTTCATTTTAATCAGATCAGTGTATGTTCAAGAACACATACAACACGGATGTAGATGTAGATATTCACCCAATGAAACATGCCAACTACGATTAGGAATTGCACACTTCATGGACATAGTTAACACGTAGAATCCCTCTGGAGATGATTACTAGTTTGTCACCACCAGCATGTGTGGTGAAAGTTAAAGGTGATTGTCTTCATGGACGTCAGTTGATTCTTTTTTGCAACCATTTCCCTGATATGCATTGGAAATATTCTCACAAGCTTTTTCTCTTGTCTTCTCTCAGAAGTGAAGTTAATGAAGAGCCCCAAAAGGATTGTCATGAAGGCTACGTATGAGAACAAAGAACTCATAGACAATGATGGATCTTGCTTTAGTCCAAGAAGCCTATTTGCCCTGCCTCCTGATGGTAGCTCCCTCATGCTGGATTCTCTCCATTTTGTGGATGAAAGTTCTGATCAGGACCTGCTGCTGGACATCCCATCCAATGGTTCATTTGCACAGGCAGAGCTCTTTTACCCAACTAATAGTTTTGGTCAACAGGCAAGCACTAGTAGTAGCTCAATATACCCGCACCTAGGCCGCCCCTAACAAAGTTTGTCCAGTTGATTCTTTTAATCACTAGGGCCAAAAATAGATGCACCTTCGGCTGAATCAGGTGACTAGGTTACACATGTTTTGCATGCCAAACCCAACAAGTCTGTGAATGAGGTTTGATGGTTGCTGTTTTTTCCTTGGATCATTTTGAACTTGGTATGCTAAGAGATGACTTTTGGGTGGGTTTTTGTATAGGTTGACTACAGATTGTTATATATGGCTGAAAAGTGATAGCAGCTGGTGATTTCAAGAGTTTTATATGCAATTATAGTTGCTGTATTGCACATTACTTTGAGAACCCGTACGTTGGTTTGGTTGGTTGCCTTTTTACTTGCCGACTCAGAGGGAGTAAAAACCAAAAAGAAAAGGAGGATTGGCTTTCTAGGCTGCATAGGGAAAAAAGGCAGACATTTTAGCTTTTGTTTTTACCTTTTGGAGGATGCCTGCCTGCATCTAAACGATAAGATACACCCCCTTGCGGACCACCAAAGGATAAAAAGAGAAACGAATATAAATCTGCAGTGGAATAGCGTTTTCGAATGTGACGAGGAGGAATCACGAGGAAATAGTTTTGTATTTTTGAATGAGACTACTGCGTTCGGTGCTATTTGTTTAAAACCACCTTCGATCTGTGGGGAAAGTTGAAGCTGGTTGCCGCTCTTTGTGGTTGGGAATAAGTCAAAATTTGCATACAAATTAGAGAAGTTAGATTTCGAATCATATTCAAGACATTGCTAATCCTCTGTGAGTTCCCTAAGCAGATTTTATAGCATGTGGAGCGGTTTGGTTGGCAAGAAAATAAACTAATAAAGGAATCGAGGGAGTCAGGATTCCAATGGCTTTTAATGCTGAAAGCCAAATCATCGCAGAAGTTTAGTGTTTTATGAAAATAGTTTTCAATAACTGCTCACTTTTTCTATCGTGACGTGTTTTAACCGAGCAAACTCCGATTGGTTGTGAAAATTTAAAAGAAGAATATCATAAAGATCAAATTGACTCTCTCATACAGGCTTTCTAACTTTGCAGTCTTTCAATCTCAAAAAAGAAAAGGAGAATACCATACCATACCATTTTCATTCAATTAAAGAAACATGGTGGTGTATTTCCCGCAATGTCAGGGATCTTAGGAAACCAAGGATGTAGAGTTATGTTCAACAGACAACAGGAGCTCAGAAAATAGACGACCAATGACCCCAAGTTAAGATGGAAAGCCTTATCTGAGGAAAACTTGTTCGCATCCTTTCGACAGTACCATTAAAAGTTAAAACCAATGAAGAAAGCTCTAGAAGTCAATTTTGTCCCTCCCAGGCATGCATCATGGTGGGCCAATCATTGTGTTTTTAACTTGGCCTAGGAAGGCAACTTTTTTGCTTGCATATCATCCACAATTACCTGCTCATGATTGTAACTTAGTAGCCGCTACTTTGTTTGGCTCGATTGAACATGTACACGCTTCACACAGGTTTCCCTGGTTTCAGGGAAGATGGAAGAAAAAAGCGTGGCTTTTACCGGTTAACCAGGGCATAGTTCATCTGAAGTCTAATTTGATTACATAGTAAAGACTTGACTTTTTGAATGAATGAAGAAAACGAAGGAAAAATAAAGCGAGCCCGCGCATCTCATCAACTAACAATAGCGATTCATTTATACATGTTCTGTACAATACAGCTTCTGTGCTACAAAATAATCCATTTACACCTCACAAGTCACAACCAGGGAAAAACCAAGGGATATCTCCTAACATTACCAAGGGACACCTCCTAACATTCATATTTGTCCAGCAAAAAGTTAAAGCAGCAGAACCGTTTCTAATTTCCAAGTTCAAAAACCTACCTGCCACTAAGGATTTTTAACATGAAGCTTCAAAGCAAAATATCCATGCTCCTCCAAAGGTAACAAGCAGACCCACCACATCAAATCTCCCAAAAAAAACCAACATCTGCTAAGAACTCACCTTCCTGTCTTTGTCATCTCCGAATCAATACTCCTCCTTTGGCAGTCAACAAGACCTAAGGAAAAGTCATGCCACCTATCTTCGCAGCATCCAAGATACTTAGCTTTTTCAGACTTGGATCACAATGCTCGTTCTCTGCAAGTGTCTTCAACACATCTAATAGTGTGATCTCAAGATCCATACAGGTCATCTCAGACAAAACAGTAACATGCTCAGCTTTCCCTGCTCCTGCATTCTCCTTCCTTCCTTGTACAGATGCTGGCAACACACGTTTTTCTGTGACATCATCCTTGCCATAAACATTTGCAGGACCAACATATCTAAACTTGTCAAGGTCATCTATGCTTTTTCTAGCAGAATGTTCCTCCCTAGTATTAGCTTCCCTCTCTTCCACCCCATCAGCAAACCTCAAAGCTGCATCAGTTTCTTCAAACTCAGATTCTATCACCTCAGTAGAAAATTGCAACTTCCTCTTTGCAGAGCTCTCTCCACAACATTCTCTATCACCATTACTGACTTCAATCACCATTTCTCCAACTTGCTCATTTTGCGGTGATTTCAAACCATGCTTAGAACCATTACCTCCCTCAGAGCCCAATTTCTCTACATAATCCCCCAAATCCTCCCTTATCCTCTCCATATCACTCACTAAACTACTGCTTGGAATCCCCAAAACCGAATTTTTATCCAAAGGTTTTGATCTTTTCGTTTCAGTCATGGTTACATCCACTGTTTTCACTAACCTCTCGTCATATTTCACAGGTTCAGCCCCTACACTAGCACTTGGAGTCCACTTAAATTTATTCAATGATTTCACCAATCTCTTTAAACTGTTCCCTATTTCAGCTCGTAAACTAGGTTCTGGGGTCACTATGCCCAAATTGTTATCATACAGTTTCGATCTTTTGCTCGAAGACTCACCTAAAACATTATTTGAAGAAGCTAATACTCTTTTCAAAACCATACCTTCCATATAATTACAGTGAATTACCTCTTTGTCTTGAGAATTATCCTCACCACCACCCGAATCGCCTTCAATTTCAATTCTCTCTGTCAATTTCCCCTCTACAGTAAACCCTAGATCCTTCTCTCGCGAACTTTCCTCACAATCTCCATCATCAACGGCAATATTTTCATCAGTTACAGCTCTCTCAAACCTCCGATCTTCCTTTCCATGATCAAAGGCAACCTCCTCCTCCTCCTGCTGCTGCTGCTCGTGCTGTTTTTTGGAGCTTGAGAGGAAGGGTTCTTCAGGTGGAGTGGTGAAAACGTCGTCGTTCTGAAGGGTAGAATTGACATATAGGCCGTCCTTGTGGTCATCCTGGGGAGTTTGTGGAGGGGAGACCATGGTGATAGCGGTAGAAGCGACTGGGATTTCGGCGTCGAGGGAGAGAAGCTCGCCGTTTGTTTGAGGTTCCAGAGCAAAGGGGCAGTGGTTTAAGTGTTGCTCTTGGGAAGATGAGACTTGACACAGCTTTGTTATTGCTGCGAATGGATCGTTTTCCTCCATTTTTTTTGCAGACGAAGATTAGGGTTTTTTCCCCCTTCTTTTGTTTTTAAAGAGAGAGAGAGGGTGATTGTTGGGGTTTCTAGGGATTGGACTTTTCATGAATTGATTTTCCCGCCATTTGTTCTTTTATCAACGGTCGGTGATTAAATAAACGGTATTTTATATTTATTTCACATATATAAACGAACTGTCGTTTAGTTTCCTTTGCCGTATCGGATCGTGCACTTCTTCTTTCCTAACGACTTGTCTTGGCTTCCCCTCCGTAAACGACTTTTCTTTTTTATTACCTAATTGTATAAATGAACAGTAGCTGAAATTCTTTTCTTCAATTTCATTATTTTTTTTTTCAATTATAGCACTTGATATCCAATTTAATGACTAATAAGTCAAAATTTATTAATGAAGGAAAATATTAAAAGGCAATCGATCAAAGT
>Ga0325401_1007850_pt1 | contig 10367 bp, 3 predicted proteins | sample PopdelMetagenome_FD_205666 | JGI IMG/M metagenome (GOLD analysis project Ga0325401, IMG submission 205666) | Populus deltoides microbial communities from Bellville, Georgia, United States - Xylem-PdKOR-R2 | ecosystem: Host-associated > Plants > Phyllosphere > Stem > Wood/Secondary xylem | place...
CTTTTTCTTTGACAGCAGACGCTCGTCCCGTTGCAATTTTCTCTCTCGTTCTCCCTCGTTGAAACTTGAAAGTTGGAACAATCTAGTATCCCCCCTTCCCCGTCCTTTCTCGTCTCTCTTTTCCTGTAGCCCACCATTTAAAACCTCACCTAAACCTGCTTCTTTTTTCTTTTTCTTTTTGTCAGTCTTGGATTTTACTACTTGAGCAAGGGAGGGTCCATTTACGAGTCCAGTTTTGACGCCACACGTTCATGCAAGAATGATTAATCCATCTTTCTTTTTCGTTATCGTGTAAAGGGTACTACAGTGAAGGTGTATTAATTCTAAACCTCATCTTGCGTTGAATGAATATCATTTTTTACAGAGAGAAAAAAATATATTTGGCCTGCAGCAAAGCCCCGCAATATGACTAGTTATATATCCTATTGCCCTATAGTAGGAATGCTCATCATCACTTCCTTCCCTACCCTTAGTGGCATGAGGTGTCTGTCGCAAAGTTTTAGGCTTTTGCGTGGTAAGTTCCTTAATAATCATTTCCTTAAGCTGTGTGCTCCATTATCACAAAGCTCTCATTGCATGGCCATCATCCAATACGAAACGTTTTCAATGCAATCCTTGTTGGCTGCCAGAATATTAGGTTCGCCTGAAGTTTAGAGGTTCCCATTCTCGTTCCTGACTGTCCTTTTCTGGTGCTGAAAGTGGATTTATATTTATAGGCTAAATTTAACTCATTCTCCTTCGAAGATTCTTTTTTTTCTTGGCCTTACCAAAACTCTCCGTTGGTGTTAGCATAGAGAATAAATTCAAATTAACACGATCAAGACCCTTTTATTTGATACTAGCGATGGAAAGGGCTGGTGAGATTTACAGCAGAGGTTGGACAGAGATCAAATTGGTAATTGATATTTTTACAGGTAAGATGCCACACGTCTACCCATCAGCTCCAAAGAAAATACTAGATTTGACGCCACCGGTGTCGGCAGGGGCTGGATAGTTTTTTTTTTTTTTTTTATGTATAAAAAAATATAAGGATAAAAAATCCGAGACTGAAGTCATGAGTTCACTTTGTAATTTAAATAATATGAAAAAAATGTAAAAGCAATAGATAAAATGAAAAAATAACAAAAAAAAAACCTAAATCTATCCTGATTATAAAAAAAAATCTAATGTTAAAAAGTGAAGCTGTAAAAGAAAATAATTTAAAAACATAAAAAATTAATTTTAAATAAAAAAATTAATTTTTTTTAAAAAACACCAAAGGAATTCCAAATTATCTTGCTTCTCTCATTCTTGCTTTCAATTGATAGCTGCATTCTCCATGGGATAAACTAAATCATTGCTTCTCCGGCTACCAACAGACAACCTAAAAAGGTCATATATAGCGAAATAATTTCCACCAGAAAATAGTGATCCTAAACAGGGCGTTTTCAGTGAAACGTTTTTAATGAGTGTTTATTTTTATATTATAACTGGTTTTTTTTAAATATTTTTTAATTTATTTTTCACCCCGAAAAAGTATTGAATTGATTATTTTTAAATATTGTTTTGATAATTTTAATATGATGTTAAAAATAAATAAAAAAATATATTATTTTTATTTAAAAATTATTTTTAAAAATATTTTACATCACACTGTGTTTTGGGGTGACTCGGCAAAAATCCAAATCTACCACTAAATTCATGTACAATATGTTTTGGTGTTCAGTCACATCCTATTAGACTACACATGAAATCCAATCATGGTTTAGAATCACTCCCACCATGCCGCATGAGCAATTTCTAAAAACTCTATAGCTGTTGATAAAAGTCTAAAGATGTGAAATTTATCGAGAGAGACAGAGAGACAGAGACTTTGGGTTTTTTTTTTCTTTCAAAAACACTCGAGGAGGCATCTTTAGTTTATCATAGAATTTCACATATATTGGAGAAATTATATCACAATAATCCTGGAAAACACTATAATAAATGAGATCAAATTAACACATTGCCGAAGTTCAAATCGCGCTCATGTTAGAGAAGAGAGAACTGCTGCTATATATTGCGAGTTCAAGCACCATGATGCTTCTGATTATGAAGAAAAGAAGAAAAAGAGTAACACAAGCTACCTAAATAACCCTTGTTCACCTCTAAATGGCCCTGAATTCAAGCCATAACTAGTCATGATTATTTGCAATGCATGATAACGAGCTAAAAAGCTTTCAATAAATCTTGTGAACATGGATATTTGATATGTAGTTGCTTGGTTTTCATGCAAATCATCATGAAGCCAGCATGGTATCATCATAATCAACATAATTGCTCACACTAGGAGTGGCCCTCTACGCGTTTTCAATGAACTTTTATATTCACTGGCATGGCTTCACTACATTTGTTACATACAAGGCCAAGAATTACCATTACCATGCCTCTAGTCCGCATGTTATGCTTATAATAAAGTGAAAATGGTGTATGCAATGTGCTGATCTTGTGTCTGCTTTTGTACCTTTTCAAGTTTTTAATATGCAAATCTGGATCCAATCTGATTCTTACTGGTAAACCAAACGCAAAACAAGGGGAGGATGCCAGTAGTGGTGGTCCTGACCATATTTTGATTCATTTTACATCATCTATAGAAAGTTCATCGCAGTGCTGTCGAGAAGCATCTTAGTCCGACACGTGCAAATTGATCATAATTGGATTAATCTGATCTAGACCTCGATTATGTGCTTAAGCATCGACGCCCCGACGGTTATCATGATTAGGGAATAGTTTTTTGATTAATGTGATGCTGTTTAAAGTGATCTGGCTTAACAGTATTGCATTGCCACCATGTGCACTGTGTTGGACAATCAAGCACAGAAAATCCTTTCTTTCTCTCTTGTTACTACATCCATGAGTTGTAAATGTGCTTGCTTTTAGGTTGGGCCAAAAAGGCAGAAAGCAACCAGTTGCTAGCTAGCTAGTACTCTGCAATCAACCAATGATCACGAAATCTTGCAGTTAAGGGAGATATTGGATCCTCCTAGTCTGATATTGTTCATACACTGTCTCCAAATTATTCTCCCTTTCTCTAGCAAAGTTAGGGACAGTAGATGATTCTCCTCAAGATTAGCCATGAGACAATGATGTAAGGAATGGAGTGTTTGCGATTAGCAATAACCAAATGTCATCAAAGCGTATGAAACAAGGAGAAAAAAACATGTGGTTGGGTCAAAGTTGACACAGGGGATCTATTTTCCACAACAAGCATATGGGATCAAAACTAGAGATTATATTCCTTTGAGATCCTGATGGTTAAGATTAAGCATTTATCATGATTTAAAACAATTCGCGTGACGATAAGTTGTCGACTAATTACGTCTTAAAACCCACACCACACAATGACTTTTAAAATCCTAGTTGACAGGCTCGAAGCAATAGGAATCAAGTGTTTCTTAAGGAATCAAATTCTTTTTGTAAGGGTTAGAGAATCTAGCAGTGTTTAAAGTGGTAGAGTCAGCACCATGTGTATGAGTTCAGAAACCCTTTACAGAAAAGATAAATAATGGGGACCTTAAAACGTGGTGTGATTGAAGAGTCACTTTTATAGGGATATGCCCAAATGGAATATGAGATGTTCTTTGTTAATTTTATAATGTAAATTGCTGTTCCTTGGTGATTCTAGGGCTGGATGGGATTCTTGGACAAAGCTGGCAAATAGTCAAGTCACGTTTAGGCCAATCTGATTAGCCAGTAGCTACTCTCTCGGCCAAGCAGGGCTCAGCTTGTTAATTAAAATATAGCCGATGCATGAGAATCTTCTTGCGAGTGCTTTCATTAACTACCCCATAACCTATTCTTTAATCAGTTGGTCACCATTCCAACACAGTTTCCTTAAAAGAAAATCTTGACCTTTTACAAGTTCTAGTCTTTTAGACTCTTGAAAATCAAGACTCGAGATATAAGATGTCGTTAACCAAGTTTTTTTTCTTTTTCAAGAATGAACTAAACAATGCGTGTGATGCTTTATGGCACTTCTAGTGATAAGAAAATAAGCACATGAAATATTTTTTGGAACAGCATTTCACCAAAAAAGTTGATTACAATTTACTGTACTCTATCTGCTGTAACAGAGTTTGAAAGTATGGGGTCATTCCCATCAAAACCCCAACTTGCAGCAATGCGCCATAAATTTAGCAGAATTAAACATAATCGACACTTTCTTTTTTATTCCTTGCTTTTTTGGGTGCACAGTAATCATTTAATTAACCTTAGTCAGACGGACATCATTTGCATCCATTCTTTATTGAGAGAGAGAAATGAGAGAGCCAGAGACGTGCCATGGGCTCAGGGTACTAGGCTACAATCAAACAAGTAACTGTGTAAATTGAGGAACGAAAATCCTAAGAGCTAATAAAGACGGGTCATTTCTTAAAAGGCAGTGTAGTGGCAACAAGAAAGCGAGCTGTGTGTCAGTTTTGGCGTGCATGACTGAGCAAAGGTGGCGGTGAGTGACATCTTTAATGCTCCCTTCTCCAAAAACTGAATGAACTTATTTTTACTTTCCTTCACAATAATTAAACCAAAACAAGAAAAGACACTCAAAGACCATTTTTATTTTTGGTTTGATGTAATAACTGTAAATTGTAGGATTGGCGGCAATACACGCTTATGTGACAAGACATCGGTTTCTAGCTTATGTTTTTGTGTAAGAAAACTTGTGGGGTTTTCGGTTTCTGTAATCAAGTGACGACTCATCTGCTTGGAGAGTTTCCTTGGTGATTCCCTTAGAGTTTTGTCTTGGTTAATGTTTTTAGCTAGTTAGGACTCAAAATTCGCATCTTTTCAATGGTACTAGCATAGCAATTATTGGGTGAGTGCCTCTATCTATTTTGTTGTATCTTCACGTTTTGCCTTCAAGTCTGGTCTTTTTGACGATTTTTTTCCTTTTATTGTTGTTGAAATGGGGTTCTTTTTGAAGGGTATATCTACATTGGTCCTAGGAATATGGTAGCAATGTTTATGGCTTTGTAGGCATGGATACATGGGGTTAGTCTTGGATTTCATCGGGGTTTACACGGAGACTGGCTTTTGGAGTTTTGTCTTTTGGTTTCCAAGTTGGTTCTATTCATACGTCAACTTATGGGGTTTTAGCATTAGGTTTTATGATCTTTGGTTATTATTAAACTAGATGTTTGTTGTTCAGCAAGGTTTTTGTTACATATTCTGGTAGATTCTTTTGATTTCAGTTTCAGTTTTGTTGTTGGTAGTTGAAGTTTGATTGTTCATTACTAAAGCATTTTTACTACGTGTCTCTCTCATTTATTCCCATACTTTGCCTTTTTATAAAAAATAAAATGAAGATAGATGCTTGCTGTCTGCGTTTTTGGTGGTTTATTCAACTGATACCGAGATGCTGTTTCTGTTGCAGGTTTTCAAAGTTCAACGGTAAAAATATACATATTCTTTATACTGGTCAAGTTTGGAACTTGACATTTAATTAAGCTGAATTCTTCTTGTTGATATATGAATCTTTAAATAAAGAAGGGAGGAAACAACGTATCAGTGAAATCAGAGATGGAAAGAAAAAAGAAATAGAGTGTGAGTGAGGTGGAATCAGATTTATGCTTGTGGGTTGTTTCTATTTAGTGAATTGTTTAGTGTAGAGTGCCTGTTGGCTATGTCTCCTGGGCTGATTCATTGCCTCCGTACTCTGTGGGCTTTGCCGCCGATTTAGGCAACAGCCATTTCTTTGGCTTTCAATTTATATAAGAGATCCTTTTAGTTGAGAAACTACTCGATCCCATCTTCTTTATATCCCTTTTTAACTCTCTCTCTCTCTACCCTTCCTGTCTCGGTTGCTTTCAAGATTTGCACATACCTTACTGGGTACATATTGTTCACTACCCTTTCAGATCCTTATTGACTCTCACGTAGGCCAAGAAGTCTGTTACAATTGAGGAACCTGGTCCCCACACCAGGAATATCCTTTCCAATTCAGGAAAAATTTCCTCGAGTTGGGTTATGTAGATGTTTCATTGGGAATGTGTGGTGGCGAGCGTATAGCGCAAAGGTGTTTGATTTAGGAGTGATCAATTGAGTGCGGGGAAGAATATTTCTTTTGAAGTGCTACATTATTTGGATCTTCTTGTTTGGCAAGATGAAGTTCATGAAACTTGGATCAAAGTCAGATTCGTTTCAAACAGATGGGAATAGTATTAGGTGAGATGCTTTGTAGCTTAATTTGCATTTTGTTTTATTCCTTGCTGAAAATCTTATTTTGATTCTTGGAGTTGCTTTTATGTTTGATACATTTTGGTTTCTTTTAAGTTAATCCTCTAATTGATGAATTTGCACAGCTGCTGCTTTGTCATAGATTTGCTACTTGGTTGTATCAAAATTTGGGTTCTCTACTGGAAGGCCATACAACATTTGTATTGCTGGAAAATGAAGCAAATGAGGATTTATTCAGCCTCTGTTGGTAGTTGCTAATACCACAGATGCTTTAACAAAATGAAATAATCTTTAAATGTTTTGCCAGTGTGTTTAGTTCCATTTCTCCATGATCTCCCTTTCATGCATGAGCCTAGTGTGCACTGATTATTTCTATCTTCTGTGAAATTGGAGCTGCTTTGAAATGCCAAGTGGTTCAAAAGGAGAGATTGTTCAGTTTCTGATTATTTGAGGAATTGAAATTTGTTCTGGTCCGAAGTTATTGTTGGATGCTCATGATTATAGTGTTTTTTTTCCACCCATGGGGTCATATTTATGCACATGGGCCTCATAAAGTTTGGTCAGCCTGTGAAGCTTAATACATTCAAAGAAAGTAAAAGAATGGTTTAGATATTTGGAATAGCATGTGGTTATACTTGGCAGTATGCGTATTGCCACAAAATTAAAAATCTTTTGAACTGTTGCTGACATTACCGAGACTTTATATTCATGTGCAGGTATGTGGCTACCGAGTTGGCAACTGATATCACTGTTAACGTTGGGGATATAAAGTTTCATTTGCATAAGGTACTCATAATCTTTCAATCCAGTAAACATTTCAAATTGATGACCAGGGTATTATTTCTGTAACTTCGTCTTGATCTTTGTATCTTTAGTGCATGATGCAGTACATGACACTATTAGGTAGCTTATTTGCTTATCAATCCAATATAAGTGAGCCCGTACTGTGATTTTTGGTTCTGCCATGCGAGGACAATGATCTGACCTAGCTCAACTTGGTTTGGCAATGTCGGAAACAAGCATAGTAGGATGGCAGCAATACTTAAGTGATTCGATGCATTCAATATTATTGTTGAATAAATCATCTAACCTTTTGTCAAAGGCATCATCGGACTAAGGCTTCAATTATGCTGGGTAGAGTGTTGTGAAATGGAACTGTGTTGGCAAGCTAATTGGAATCTGTGTTAATATGCTATGTTGCAACAATTATTTTGATGCTAATTAATTTAAAATCCTGCTATGCAGTTTCCTCTTCTGTCCAAAAGCGCTCAGTTGCAGAAGTTGGTCACAACTGCCAATGGAGAAAACAGTGATGAAGTTGACATTTCTGATATTCCGGGTGGGCCTTCTGCCTTCGAGATATGTGCAAAATTTTGTTATGGCATGACTGTAACCATCAATGCTTATAATGTTGTTGCTGCCCGATGTGCGGCTGAGTACCTAGGAATGCATGAGACTATCGAAAAAGGGAACCTCATTTACAAAATTGAAGTCTTCCTTAGTTCTAGCATTTTCCGCAGCTGGAAGGATTCAATCATTGTTCTTCAGACCACAAGGTCACTTTTGCCATTATCCGAGGAACTGAAGGTGATCAGCCATTGCATTGATGCCATAGCTGCAAAGGCCTGTGTTGATGTTTCAAAAGTTGAGTGGTCCTATTCATACAATCGAAAAAATCTCCCTGAGGAAAATGGGACTGAATCAAACTTGAATGGTCTGAGAAACCGGTTAGTGCCAAAGGACTGGTGGGTTGAGGATTTGTGTGAGCTTGAAATTGGATTATATAAGCGTGTTATTATTACGATTAGGACCCAAGCCATACTTTCTGATGAGGTGATTGGAGAAGCTTTGAAAGCTTATGCTTACAGAAGGTTGCAAGGTTTCAGCAAGGGCATGATCCAGAGTGGACAAGCAGCAAAATATCGATCAACAGTTGATACCATTGTGTGGCTGTTGCCTGCTGAGCGAGGCAGCGTCTCCTGTAGTTTCTTGCTGAAGCTATTAAAAGCAGCCATATATGCTGACTTTGGTGATACAACAAAAGGACAGCTGATAAAGAAAATAGGTCATCAACTAGAGGAGGCTTCTGTAAATGATCTTTTGATTCGTGCAGGGGAAGGAGAGACTATGATGTATGATGTTGATTCAGTAAAGAAAATGGTCGTAGAGTTTCTGATGCGAGATCAGATTGCTGAGATTGAGTCAGAAGAAGGCCATGAGGTTCACGAGATGAGAAAACCTGGGATTTTATCTGATGCTTCCAAGCTCATGGTAGCAAAACTGATAGATGGATATCTAGCTGAGATAGCAAAGGATCCAAATCTGCCCCTGTTGAAGTTTATTGAACTTGCTGAGATGGTATCTGGTATCTCTAGACCTGCTCATGATGCACTTTACAGGGCAGTTGACATGTATCTCAAGGTAATCTCGAGATTTTCTTTAAATTCGCATCAAAAATTTTCAAAATATAATAAACAGCATGTTTTACCCGGCAAATCCACATTCATGATTGAAAGAAAACATGTTCAGTGAGTGTAGCCAATCATAAAACATGGGTGCATTCTATTTCTTAGTGGTTACTGATGTGTAGAGTGCTGCTGTTCTTTGATGCAGGAGCACCCAGGGATCAGCAAGAGTGAGAGGAAGAGGATATGCAAATTGATGGACTGCAAGAAGCTATCAGTTGATGCATGCATGCATGCGATGCAGAATGACAGACTACCATTGCGTGTAGTCGTGCAGGTACTCTTCTTCGAGCAGGTCAGGGTGGCTGCATCATCAGGCAGTAGCACTCCCGACCTTCCTAAAAGCATCAGGGATCTTAACAATGGATCTCAAAGGAGCTCAAGGTCAACCACTACTAACACTGAAGAAGATTGGGATGCTGTGGCCACTGCTGAGGAGCTCAAGGCTCTAAAGGAGGAGGTAGCTTCCTTGAGATTGGCTAATGGTAGAAATGGTGTAGATAAGGCTGCCAGTAACAAATTGAAAGGGATGCTTAAGTCGAAGAAGATCTTTACTAAGCTCTGGTCAAGCAAAGGAGAAAAGGGTGAGAAGAGTGGCTCGGATTCATCAGAGAGTACTGGTTCTGCTAACATGGAAGAAGCTAAATCCACACCTTCCAGAAATAGGAGGCATTCAGTCTCTTAGTAGAATTTAGTTATTATGCAGAGTAGTTTTCTTGACATGTTTCTTTATTGGCCTTTTACCTGTGTTAATGACTCCAACAGCTTGAAAAGAGCGGTGTTTTATCTTCTAAAATGAGCAAAATGAAGTGTATACTTTGCAACGACAGTTTTTCTTTTTCAACAGATTTGCAGGGAAGAATAAATCTGTGAATATTACTGCTGCAATAAACGAGTATATTACAAATACTAGCAAGAACATCATGAATAGAATAAAAGTTTCCCGCTGACATGGATTATTGGAATTCCTTTGCAAATGGGAATAATTGAGAACTAAATAGTTTTGATACGTTCATGTAAAAAATAAATTAAAAAAAGAGAGAGTAAAATGCGAGTTGAGTTGGGCCCTATTTTAATTGATTTGGCTTGCCTATGGATCCATGGTTTTATTTATATGGGCTACACCTGACTTGCAAGTTCGGGCCACGATTTAAATGAATGGTTGGACCACTAAACTGGGCCGACTCTAGTTCAAGTTTGGGGTTGGAAGCATTCCTTTATCGTCTTTCTCACCGGTCACTGTCACTTGGCAGCCGGCACCGCCCTGTGTATATTTTACTGGAGAAACGGACAAGAAAAGTGCAGTGAAGAAGAGGTGAGGCTGCTTCGATGATAGACTAGGAATGTTTCAACCTTATTGGCATAAATCGAACAAAACAAGCTTAAGAATGATCGTAGTTTGCGCCGTCTGTTCTCCACATAATCGACTCTTTGAATGCCACTTTTCTACACGTCGAGTGGAGTGGGTATATATAATTCATAGAGAGACATTAAGGAAAACCACAAAGCACTGCCCTCCCTTTTGACACTTTATACTGCCCTCCCTTTTGACACTTTATTCTTTCTTATAACATGTTTACGTGGAATCTAATAATAAGTTATGATCCTTTGACTCCTAAAGCTTCATTAAATTTGTCAAAATCTTAACTGCGAAGACATAACTCACTGAAGCACTAAGATTCGAGAATGGTCAAATACAATTTCTCGTAT
>Ga0325401_1007851_pt1 | contig 10366 bp, 4 predicted proteins | sample PopdelMetagenome_FD_205666 | JGI IMG/M metagenome (GOLD analysis project Ga0325401, IMG submission 205666) | Populus deltoides microbial communities from Bellville, Georgia, United States - Xylem-PdKOR-R2 | ecosystem: Host-associated > Plants > Phyllosphere > Stem > Wood/Secondary xylem | place...
TCATAACCTTGAAGTCATGCACATAGAAGAAAACATGTTTGAGAACATTTTCAACACCGTCATGGATGTGAAGGGGAAGACAAATGACAACATCAAGGCTATATTGGATATAGGTTTGTTCTATAACTGTAAAAATATGAAGTTGGTTTGTGATGGGTTACGGGTCGCAAAACCAAGAGCAAGCTTCATGTTAGAGAAAAATGCACAACTACTAGTCTATAAATGGCTTAAGAGTCCGTGTTTTCCCGATGGACATGCCTCAAACATATCAAGGTTGGTTAATACGGAGGAATGCAGATTATATGGAATGAAGAGTCATGACTGTCACATGTTTATGCAAACACTCATTCCATTAACTTATTATGATTTGTTGCCAAAAAGGATATAGGATGCACTCACAGAGATCAGTCATCTCTTTAAAGATACATGCTCTAGCAAGTTGAATGTTGATCACATTGAGAGGCTTGAAACAAATATCGTCGAGACACTATGCAAACTTGAGATGATATTCCCTTTATCATTTTTTGACTCAATGTGGCATCTCCCCATACATTTACCCTTCGAGGTAAAAGTTGGAGGATCGGTCCAGTATAGATGGATGTACCCATTCGAATGATTAGATATTATAGTTGCAAATTAATTCATATATAAAAGTATTTTCTTTGTTTTTATTAATTGAAAATATTTGATTAATTCAATGCAGGTACTTGTTCAATCTCAAGAAAAAGGTTAAGAGTAAGGCGCACATTGAGGCTTCGATATGTGAGGCCTATATTGTTAAAGAGATCCCAACATTTATCTCATACTATTTTGAACCTTATTTGAGAACGAGTATCAATCGCGTTCCACTGCATGATGAAGGCGGTGAAGTGCCTTCTAGTGGGAACTTGTCAATATTTTATAATCCTGGACGACCCATACCTAAAAATGTCGTAAAGGAAAGATACTTGTTGGAAATAAAGTTCAGACAAGCACACAATTATGTTATATTTAACTATGATGGGCTAAGACCTTTTATTCAGTAAGTATATGTGCTACTAATTAAACTTTGTTAAGAATGTACTATTTATATATTGTAATATCATAAATTCATATAATTTGAAACAACCTTGCAAGCAACATCGTCAATATTTACTGTACAATAACTCACAGTTGACCGAATCCCAGATCTTTTAATTACAAGATGACTAATTTGTCACGTGGTTTAGAACACATGTAAGTACTATCACAAACTCATTATCTCTTGCAAAGTTACTGTATGTCATTACAAAATTCTCGTTTACTGCTTATTATTGTACATTACATACAAGGTTTATCAAATGGAATGAGTGTTGTTAAGTCATTGTCTTCACTAAGCCTAGGCCCAGAAAGAAAAGTTAAGTGCTACAACGGGTATTTTATCAATGGATATGTGTTCCATACTGAAGAATACGGGCATGGAAGAAAGACATACAACAATGATGTTTGTGTTAAAGGATCGACTAATACTGAGTTAAAAGTTGACTACTATGGTAGATTAGAAGAGGTCGTCGAACTGCAATATCATAGCGAGCAGAATAGAGTGTTTTTATTCAAATGCTAATGGTATGACACCACTGACAGAGGAATTAAATTTGATCCTCACTATGGTCTGTTGAAATCAACTCAAAAGCTAGACTCCGCAATGTAAATGATGTCTTTGTTTTCGCAAAACAATGTCAACAAGTTTATTACACACACACCCCTTCCTTTAGAAAGGATCGATCAAGATTTTATTGGTTATCCATTTTAAAAATGAAACCCAAGGGTCGTGTTGAGGTTGTTTAGGATGAGAACGAAGACACAAGTGTGCGAGATAAGTTCTTTCAAGTTATTGAGTTGGTTGAACCATATCGAGTTGCTCCTTCGATTGACTTGGAAGAAAATTTAAATTTTCGTATTTTTGATGATAGTCTTGTTGATATTGACGGAGAGGAGTTGAATGTTGTTTTGAGCTGTAGCGGACAAACAAATGTCGATGAAGATGATGATGATGATATCCATATTGAAGATTGCGATAGAGCTGATGACTATTCAATTGACGATGAAGAAGAAGAAAATTCTGACTAACTATCAGAATAAAGGAAAGTGTAAAGCATTTTTTATAATGTAATATATATTATGGATGCTATATTGTAACATGAAATATTTATTTTATAAGTGTTAACTGTTGTTATTGTTTTATGCGACGAACAGTTTGTAATTTAAGTGTTTGTAGGAAGGTAAATAGGCAATACAAACATAATCTTTCATGCACAGTGCACAATCACCGATGTCCATGCCAATGGATTAATGTTCGTCGGCATTTCACAGTAGCTTCACTGGAAATGCCACAATCATCACCGACGACTTTACGGACGGATTAAAGTGTGTCGGCATATCACAGTAGCTTCACTGGAAGTGCCACAATCATCACCGATGACTTTGCAGATGGATTACAATCCGTCGGCATTTCATAGTAGCTTGGTGTAAATGCCACAATCACTAATGAATTTGCGAACGGATTATAGTCCATCAGTATTTGTCAGTAGTTCACCACTACCGATAAATTCACCGACGGACTGTGTGAATTCCAAAGGACGAGTATTAAATGCATCTCTGACCGCGTGCCGTTGCCGATGAAATTACTAACTGATGGTGCAAATTCCAAAGGGAGGGTATTAAATGCATCTCTGACCACGTACTGTTGCCGGGGAAATTACCGACGGATTGTAAAAAATATGAAGGGTAATTAAAACTCCCGGTGGGAAATTCAAAAGTTACCGACGGATTTTCGAAACATCACCGACAAAATAATTAAAAATAATATTATTTAAATTGGTCGTCAGCAAGTCCGTCGGTAAAATTGTGGTATAGATCCCAGCGACCGCCCCTTCAGTTCATTTCTTCATCTCCTTCGTTTCACAGCTCTCATTTTCTTCTTCTTTTTCCCTTTCATTTGCTTCAAATCTCTTGTTTTTTGCTTCTAATCTCTAGTTATATCTTCAACAAATTAAAAGGTATGTATATCCTCTACTTCATTTCTTTAAGATTTTATTTTTTTATTTGTTCTTTGTTTTAGCTATTGTTATTTTTGTTATGTTTTTTGTTTTGGTGTATTTTTATAATGTAGATAAAGTATTGAAATAAAAACATTATTAAGGTAAGCATTTTTCATTTCTAAAGTCTATAGTTTTTTTTTTAATTTGTTCAATATATTTTGTTGTTTGTATTGCCATAATAATTGAACACTTTGTTCAATTTTAATTGTTATTGTTGAATTTACCTTATAATTAGTAATTGAATATATAGAAATAAATTTAATTATTTTATCTCAATTTTACTCTATCATTGCATGATATGTGTTTAGGTATTTCCATTAATTTTAATTTTTATTCTTGAATTTACCTTGTAATTAGTAATTGAATATATAAGAATAAAAACCATTATTTTATCTTAATTTTACTCTATTATTGCATGATATGTGTTTAGGTATTTCCATTAATTTTAATTTTTATTGTTGAATTTACCTTGTAATTAGTAATTGAATATATAGGAATAAATTTAATTATTTTATCTCAATTTTACTATATTATTGCATGATATGTGTTTAATTATTTCCATTAATTTTAATTGTTATTTATATAGATGTTAGGTTATATACAAGATTTTTGAATGGGGTCAATTGGTTGTGGTTATTGTCAACATTTGCAGGTTTCAAAACTTTGGGTAGTCTCCAGTGTAGGAGAGGTGTTGCCAAATTTTTTTTTTAACAATCAAATTTAATTATGTAATTATTCGTATAAAATTGTGTAGATGTGTAGAACGAAATTAACAGCTCGTCGCTCACATAGGGTCGCAGCTAGTTCTTCTAGCAGTGAGGATGACATGTCCTTAGGTGCCAATCAAGAAGAGGCACCTGTGGCGACTCGTGATGTTGCCTCTTAAAGCGCGGTTTCACAGCGCAAATGCGGTGTGCCTTCACAGCAGAATGAATTCACCCGCAAGTATGAAGCACATTGGAAGGACGAGCTTTTAATGTAAGTTTGTTTCGGTTTTAGTTTTTTTTAATTATAACATAATTTATGAACAACTAATCAATTTTTCATTAATTTAATTTATTTTCAGGTTCACAAACATTGAGGCTGCCCAAGTAATATCATCGGCGTTTAAACCGTCGAAGGAGATTCCATAATTTTAATGGAGTCAGGTATCTAGACATGCTGAACGGATACCGAATATTGAAACATGGTTTGACAACTTTGAGGTTGGTGTTAATTTTTAATTTCCAACTTATTTTTAATAAATTATTAATATGATTGTAAATAAATTATTATTATTATTATTATTATTTTAAATAAATTAATTATACTGAACACAAATTCAAGTGAGGCAGCGCGCATGATATATGAGAGTTGAAAACAATTCTATAAAAACTAACTTTAGTAAATTGAAAATGTCTTAAGACTGACTTAATTCATATATAAATTTGTGATTTCAAGTTATGGTTACTTCACTTTTTTATTACAGAAAATTAAGTAAAATGCTTTGATTGAAGTATGGAAGAAAAAACCTATATTCCAAGATAAAATTTCATATTCTCAAACTAATTTGGATATTGATATGAAATTAATTAGTTAAGTTCGAGGAAGAAATAAATTTAGGTCTTCTCTTAATGTGTCGCGCGCTTCCCCATAAAATCACTCAAAGATAACACTGCTGTTTCCCGATCAATTGGGAGTGGACTGGAGCTTGAGATAGCCCTTTTAGAGCTAGCTGTTGACTTTCTGAGATATGAGGGAGCTAGTGCTTGCCTTAAGAAAGGCCCTCCTGAACCCACCGAATCCCATCCACATATAGCTGACGGTGTGTGCCCATCCAACTCTCCCTCTAAGCGGGCATCCGGAAGTCTACTTTTTCCATTTGGCCCCGAGCGGGACTCCGAAAGAATTCTGTGTCCTCGAACACAGTCTTGTTTTTCTTTTAATCAAGGATTCGTCATTTTATGCAAAAAAGTCACAAACTGTACTCAATTTGTTTGGCGAGTGATGCCGTTTCCATTTCTGGAGGAGTGATGCCGTTTGTCAACAATGCAAAAAAACTAGCACGGGCTTGATTTTAAATTTATTTTTTTGAATTTTAATTAAGTATTTATTTAATTGTAAGATTTTTAATAAACTATTTAATTTAAAGAAAAAATAGCTTGGATGTCAACTGACTCTATGTTATAACCTATATTTTTTACCTCTATTTTTATATATATTTTAAATAAAAACAGAAAATCTAAAAAAAAATCAGTAAATTTAGTCAATTTTAATCATTTCATTACTTTTATAATTTTTACTTAATTTTTGTGTGTCAAATTAAATTAGAAATAATCATAAGAAGTTACAACAATGCAAAAAAAGAAATAAAAAAAACAATAAAAATATAGCAAACGAAAATTGGACAGTAAAATTTGATTTTTGGTGCGAATATTCCGTAACATATTTCGTCGGCATTTGACATTGCACACGAAATACCGATAAAAATAAAATTCCTGATGATATACTTTTCAATGACGGGTTTTGTAGGCAATTAAGATACAGACAAAATATTTACCTAAACACCGATGAATTATTCCAAATGTGTTCTCTAATTTTCTGGATGTATAACCTTACACCTAACAAATAGGAAATAGTTCATAGATTCGTTACGCAACTAAAACTCAGTGCCTTTGAGTCATAGGTGTTGTTTAAATAAATTTTTTAATTAACGTGGGTGTCCGGGTCAGCTTGTGCGTACATCGACTAAACTCACGGGTCCTGAAGTTAACGATTATGTAAGCCTACAATGGTCATCATATTAGTAATTACATGCCTCGAACCTGAGATCACAGGGGAAACAAACTTCTTGGTTCCAAACTTTTACTACCGGGTCCTATTAGATAGTTATGTTTAAATAGTTCTTGATATGCTTTCAAATAAATTTTCTTTTCTTTTTTAATCTGCTATATATAAGTTGGGAAATTAAGTTTGCCCCCAGTTCTACTTAAGTACAATGATAACAGGTATCAAAATTCATATGTAATTTACGTATTCCGATCCATTTTTGTAATTTGTGCTACAAAAAATAGCCTTTCAATTAGTTTCTATTTAAAAAAATAAAAATAAAATATCTTTTTTTTTTATGAATTCACTAGGTGTTTAAAACCACATAAATAGGAATTTAGTCATATTAATTACATAAAAGTGCCTCCAAATATAACTACCCAATGAAATTTTTTGTCAGTATTTATACTATCATTTTGATGGTAATTAATTTACCAACGAAATCACCGACATAAATGCTCCGTCGGTCAATCTTTCGTCGGTAATTTTTTTTGTTGGTAATAAAAAAATATTATTATTGATGGATTTACTGACCGGAAAAAGTGTGCAAAAAAAATTTACTCGTTTCATTCCCTCGGTATTTTCCTCGGAAAAATACCGTATGTAATTCTGTCAGTAATTATTTAAAAATATTTTAAAAAATCCATTTTACAAAACTATAAAATAATTAAATTAATATAAATCAACACTCTATAATACTCATAACGCTTGGAAAAAAAATCAATTCAAAAAAATTTGCAACAAATAAATAACACGAAAAAATAAATTCAACTAAAAAATTCATATGATAAAAATGAAGTTGTGATTGCTAAAAATTTAAAAATCCTATAAATAAATCAACTAAAAATTGATCTCATATGAAAAAAAAAAATCCTACAATAATATTCATACAATTATTAAGAAAAAAACAATTAAAAATCAAATATAGTGAAAAAAAATACAAAAAGAAATATTATCTTAATGTGGTTGCAAGTGAAGCCAAGAAGAGAGAAAAAAAAACAAATTCGTAAAGTATATTAATTTAAAAAAAAAACTGAGAAGAAAAAAATAAGAAAGGAAAAGAATACATACCTGAACATAGAGGAAAAGAAAAGGAGTTGAGGAGAGAAGAGAAGAGAAAGAAATGGATATTGATGTTTTTTACATATGGGGAAGAAGAAGAAGAAGAAGAACAAAGTAGCCCCGTCTCTTGTGAAATTAGGGATTCTAAGCTTTTTATTAGGGCGTTTTACCGATGGATAATTAAATATTAATATTTTTAATCATTATGTCGATGATTTCGTATGTAATATTTAATTTAAATTTTTAATTTAATAAAATATTTTAAAAAACAGCCAAATATTACTGATGACTTTTCAATCCGTCGATGATTCCGTCTGTAATATTAAATTTAAATTTTTAATTTAATCAAAAAATTTCAGAAAACCGCCAAATAACACTGACTTTTCAATCCGTTAGTGATTTTGTCTGTAAAAAACAGTAATTAACAGTGCAATTAGGAAGTAAACAATTCCAGAGCTCTCTGAAAAATACCGACGGAATTTTCTGTTGGTGATTCCCTTTGTAATTGATATGATGAACATTGTTCACAGTTTATCAACAGATTTACTGATGGATTTTACTAATAGAATTTATTTCATCGGTAATTCCGTGATATAAATGACATGTCATTTTTTTTTTTGCCTTATTTTAATTATTTTTTCTCACTGTAATTCCCTTGGTATATATCAAGGGAATATTTCTATCTGTAAAATCTGTCGGAAATTTACCTACGAAAATATTCCCTCGGTATTTCCATTTGTATTTATCAATTTTCTGGTAGTGTATCTTAGTAGCTTCTAAAAAAACAATTACCATAAGTTCATGCTTATCATATGAAACCAAAAACAACTTAATTAGATGTTCATAGTCGGGTCGGGCTTAAACCAATAATTGTATTTAACACAACTTCTAATATTTTACAAAATATAATCCTTAACTATTAAAAAAAAAAGTATTCATGCGGGTTGGATATATAGAGTTGAACTAAAGTTTTTATAGATATTACAAATATTCATGAGTTGGATTTATATTGCTAATTATCATGGTTTTATATTTAGAGATGAACTTATAGCATGATTTATAGGTGACATGACACCTCTAATGTTAGGTTTATTTTTTTATACCTTACACTACCATTAAATTTTAGTTATCTCTCTCCTCCCATCGAGTTAATTGACATGTCCTTTTTGTTATGTTAAAAAAATCTAATAAAAAGTCCATTAACAAGAACTTTAAAGCAAAATCACTTTTAAATAAAATAAAAATAAATACTTAATCGATAAACTATGAAATATAAAAACAAAAATAATATATTGTATACTAGTTGAGTTTGGTTGACTGAATTTCAAAAATTTCAATTCATAATATTGATTTTTTAGGTTTTTTTTTAATTCCCTCATCTATAATATCTATATTATTTAGCTTTAATTAATTTGAGTAGTGTTAATATCACAAAATACCGGGTTTTTTAATGGCAAGGATGATCAGGGCAAGAGAACATGAAAATTAAATTGCAATCATGCATGGCACCGGTAATATTTTTTGAACACCCCTGCTAGTGTTTTTCAAAAGTTTCATATTAGATGCATGTATAATATTACCATTATAAAAAGATATAATCTTATTTGAAACTATTGAGAAATTAGAAAATATTTTAAATATCATTATAATTGTTTTATTCATTATGAATTTTATTTAAAATGAGAAAAAAAAACTGAAAGTTGATATTAAAAAAAAAAAAAAAAAAAAAAAGAGGCCAGGCACTAGGCTAGGAGAACTGGGTTGCGAGCTTTGCCTTAAAAAAGAGTATCTGAGCATGCAATGACAGACTTGCGGGCAGATAATTTGTTGTTAGTTAAAATTCCTTGTTTTCGTCTACGTGGGCAAACAACAGGTCCCTACCTTATTCAATTTCCAGCAACCTTTAATGGTTGGAAAGTTGGGTTTTTAATTTTTTGTTTTAAAATATTTATTTTCATCTAAAAATACTCTAAAACGCATACTTTTAATTAACCCTCCAACACTATAAAATCAGATCTGAAAAAAATTACTTATTCAAAAACATTTTTTTTTTTTTTACAAGATAAAGATTTCAAACTATCTTTATAGAACTTTTCTTTTCAATACAAACTCATTAATATTTAGATTGATCTTTTTCATTACTAGATGTTAATTCAATTTTTTTTTTTTACCAATAACTTTTTCTTTCATTTCTTATTACATAAAAATTAAAATGCAAATAAATTAAAGTTTAAAATCAAAATATAAAATTCTCAAATAATAGAGACTAAACTATAGTTTTTCAATTTTGTTATTGTTCTTTCAATTTTTTTTCCTCTTTATATAAAATCAACGCCTAATTTGCACACGGAACACTTTCATGGACCTTGACTATGAGATAGAATGGAAATAAAAGGGATGCATAATGATACAGAAATTGATGTAATCTTCAAGAAATTGGATGAAATTAAAAAATAAAATTTAAAAATAATAAAAAAAATCATGTAGAATAAATATTGCCATCCACATTAATTTTAACCAGAATCCAAAGTAAAAGTGAGTTTTGTTTTTTATTTTTTTTATTAACACAGGCATTCAAGTTAACTTGCGGTGATTTATAACTAGCAAATCAGTATTATCATTTTATTTTTTTAGTTTAACGTGGGTATCCAGGCCAGCTTGTGCGCACCTCGACTAATCCCACGGGCCCTGAAGTTAACGACCATGTAAGCCTCCAGTGGCCATCATATGAGCAACCACAGGGCTCGAACCTGAGACCACAGAGCGAGCAAACCTCTTGGTCCCAAGCTCTTACCACTAGACCACCACCAAGATGGTTCAGTATTATCATTTTTTTTTTGATCAAAGGTCAGAACCAGAATTATCATTTTTTTTTTTGATTTACGTGGGGTGTCCGGGCCAGCTTACGCGCACCACGACTATTCCCCACGGCCCACTGGACATCCTGCAAGCCCAGGAGCAGGTAAGGCACCGCGGGGGTGACAGGCGTGCACATAGAGGGTCGAATCTGAGAAGGGGGCGAAACAAGTCCACGAGTGACCACAGCAGCTAGACCCTCAAGTGCCAGTATTATCATTTTTACTAGGCTATGTGATGGATATGATTTTTAGTATTTAGTTCCTTTTGTATACTATAATTTGTGGTTGAAAAGGTGACGAGTGGCTTGAAATGTTCCTTTTACGGGTCAATTTATTGCCTTAAAATCCACCGGCCGACAGAAACACCTAAAAATATTGGAAATAATTTTCTTCTGAACTGCAGCAGAGAGAGATTTGGTTGATCAATTTGGTAACGATAGTAAAACGGAAAAGGGGAATTTTTTTTATTTTTATAATTGGATATTTCAAATTTAATTTTATCAATTGAGTTTTTCAGTTATTAATAATAACATAATCAAGTATATATCTCGATATTTATTAAGAATTTATTGACGTATC
>Ga0325401_1007852_pt1 | contig 10365 bp, 10 predicted proteins | sample PopdelMetagenome_FD_205666 | JGI IMG/M metagenome (GOLD analysis project Ga0325401, IMG submission 205666) | Populus deltoides microbial communities from Bellville, Georgia, United States - Xylem-PdKOR-R2 | ecosystem: Host-associated > Plants > Phyllosphere > Stem > Wood/Secondary xylem | place...
CCCTCCGATCCGCCGCGGCCGAACGCGAACCACGCGCCCAGCACCGCCAGCACCGCCACGGCGACGCCTAGCAGCAGCCGGCGGCGGCCGCGATTGGCGTCGGTGCCGTCGCCGGAAACGCCGCCGGGGCCGCCGATCGTGTCGGCGCGCGCGCCCTCGCGAATCGATCCGGTCTCGTAGTTCATGGCCCGCGCGTTTCCGTTGCGCGGGGGAATCGTTTCCGACGCGCGGCGGCTGTATTAATCAACTATGTCACCCGGCTCAAGCGGTCAGAAACGGCCGGACCGGAAGCGGGTGAGGCGCGTTCAGCCGCGATCTATCGACGCGCGGGCACGGCCCGGCGCGAACCCAAGAGGAGGAACGAATGCGCTTTCACGGTCTCGCAGCGGCGCTGATGCTGTCCACGCCCGCGCTCGCCGCCGCGCAGGAGCCGGCGCGCAGCGTCGAGCCGCTGGTGCCCGCGGCGGGTACGGTGCTGGAAGTGAGCGCGGAGGGGCGGGTCAGCCGCGTGCCCGACCTGGCGACGATCCGCGCGGGCGTGACCACCCAGTCGGCCACCGCCGCGCAGGCGCTGAGCGAGAATGCGGCGCGGATGGCGCGCGTGGTGGCGGCGCTGCGCCGAACCGGCGTGGCCGAGCGCGACCTGTCCACCGCGACCGTCCAGTTGCAGCCGCAATATCGCTACGCCGACAACCAGCCGCCGGCGATCACCGGCTATCAGGCGGTGAACAGCGTGTCCGTGCGGTTCCGCGACGTGTCCAAGGCGGGCGGCGTGCTGGACGCGCTGGTGAAGGAGGGCGCCAACCAGATCGACGGGCCGCGCCTGTCGCTGAGCCGCCCCGACGCCGCGCTGGACGAGGCGCGCGCCGACGCGGTGACGCGCGCGCGGGCACGGGCCGACCTGTACGCACGCGCGGCGGGCCTGAGGGTGGAGCGGATCGTGTCGATCACCGAGGCCGGCCAGAACGCCGGCGACGAGCCGGGGCCGCGGCCGATGTTCCGCGTGGCGGCGATGGCGGCGGAGGCGCCCACCCAGGTGCTGCCGGGCGAGACGGACGTCACCGCGACGCTGAACGTCCGCTTCCTGCTACGGTGAGCGTGTGGGGAGGGCGGTGATGCCCTCCCCACACGCTCAACGGCCGGCGATCTCGGGCGCGTCGTGCGGTTCCTCGCCCGCGGCCTTGGCGGCGTCGTAGCGGTCGATCGCCTCCATGACGATGCGGCGCGCTTCCTCGCGGTCGCCCCAGGTGCCGACGCGCACCCACTTCTTCTTCTCCAGGTCCTTGTAGTGGGTGAAGAAGTGCTCGATCTGCTCGAACACGATCTCGGGCAGGTCGTCGCGGCCGCCGACCTTGGTGTAATAAGGGAAGGTGGAGTCGACGGGGACGCAGACCAGCTTCTCGTCGCCGCCCGCCTCGTCCTCCAGGTTCAGCACCGCGATGGGCCGCGCGCGCACCACGCAGCCGGGAATGAAGGGCGAGCGCGCCACCACCAGCGCGTCCAGCGGATCGCCGTCGGGCGACAGCGTGTGCGGCACGAAGCCGTAGTTCGCCGGGTAGCGCATCGGCGTGTGCAGGATGCGGTCGACGAACAGCGCGCCCGACGCTTTGTCGAACTCGTACTTCACCGGCTCGCCGCCGGTGGGCACCTCGATGATGACGTTGAGGTCGTCCGGCGGGCCCTTGCCCACCGGGATCAGGTCGATACGCATCCGGTGAAATCCTTGACGATTGGATGGGGTCGGGGGGCCGGGCTCCCTTAGAGCCCGGCAGCCACAGGTCAACGCGCCTGGAGCAGCCGGTCCAGCCCGCCGTCGCCGGTGCCCAGCTTTTCCAGGCGGGGATAGCGCGGGCCGTCGTGGTAATCGACCATGACCTCGCGCACGCGGTCGTTCTGGCGCACGGACAAACGGATGGGGTCGCGCGTGCCCTTGGCGGCCATGATCGCCGCCTTCAGCCGCTCGCCGCTATAGGTCTGGCCGTTGACGCCCAGCACGGTGGTGCCGACGTCCAGCCCCGCCTTGAACGCCGGCCCGTCCCAGATCACCGCGGTCACGTCGCCGTCGGGCTGGGCGGTCAGGCCCAGCGAATAGCTGACGTCGGTGTTGCCGCGCTGTTTCTCCAGCCCGCGGAAATAAGGGGTGGGCTCGGGCGCGTAGACCAGGCGATAGCCGTTCTGCTCGAAGCCCTTGATGGGTGCCGGCTGGCCCGTCTCCGTCAGGCGGCGGCGCAGGAAGCCCGCCCAGTCATAGGGCTGGATGGTGTTCAGCGTGCGCGCCACGTCGTCGAAGGTGTAGGTAACCTCGCCCCAGTCGCCGTCGCGGATGCCGAAGAACGCGCGTGCGAAATCGTCGATCGACCTGGCGCCGCCGGACTGCTGGCGGAGCATGGCGTCCACCTCCATCCACACCATCAGCCCTTCGTTGTAGTAATCCTCCGACCGCTGCCAGCTGACCCAGCCCTTGGGGCGGCGCGCCGAAATGACGGGGTCGTTGGTGGTGTCCTCCAGCGGGCGCCACTTGCGCGCGGGCGCCAGGTCGTAGCTGCCCAGGATCGCGGCATAGGCGTCGAGCGTATCCTGCTTCGACACCAGCCCCGACCGTGCCTGGAGGACGTAGCCCCAGAACTGGGTCTGGCCTTCGTACACCCAGAGCAGCGAGTTGCGCATGGGCGTGCGGAAGTCGGGCGTCCACAGGTCGGCGCCGCGGCGGAACTTGCCGTCCCAGCTGTGCGTGAACTCGTGCGGCAGCAGGTTGCGCGCGGCCGCCCCCGTCTCCCACTCGGTGAAATAGCCCGGCCGCACGCCGTTCTCGGACGAGCGGTGATGCTCCAGCCCGATGCCGCCGAGCTGGTCGGTGATCGACAGCAGGAACTCGTAGCGGTCGTAATGCTGCGCGCCGAACGTCTTTACCGCCTGGTCCACCAGCCGCCGGTGCGCGTCGATCTGTTCGGGCTTGGCCGCCAGCTGTTCCGGATTGTCGGCGAAGACGTTCAGGTTCACCCGCGGGCTCAAGGGCCACACCTTGCCGTAGCGCCCGGCCAGGATCGGCGAGTCGACCAGCACCTCGTAATTGGTCTGCTGATAGGCGTAGGTGGAGCCCGTCGCGCGCGCCGGCACCGCGCCCGCCGCGGTCCAGCCGGCGGGAAAGCGCGCGGTGAACTGAACGGGGATCTGGCGGGTGTAATAGCCCGCCGGGTACAGGCTGACCGAATTGGGCTGGAGCGAGATCATGGTCGGCGTCGCCACCACGCGGCCTTGGTCCGTTTTGGTCGCCGACAGGAACTGGAACTCCGCGTCCAGGCGGCGGACGCCGGCCGGCACGTCCAGGTGGAACGCGAACACGTCGACCGGATCGCGCCGCCACGGGATGACGCGCCCGTTGCCGCGGATCACCAGCCCCGCCAGCTTCTCGATCTCGCCGCGCGGCGAATGGTTGCCGGGCAGCCATTTCGGATACAGCAGGACGACGTGGCCCGCGTCCGCGATCGGAATGGTCTCGCGCACGCGGAACACGCCGCGATCGGTATCGGTGGCGTCGACGTCGACCACCAGCGGGCCTGCGGAATATGGCACGTCGCGGGCGGCGGGCACCGTGTCGACGAAGGGCACGGGCTGGGGGGCGCTGTTGCCGGCGGGAACCTGCGCCGCGAGGGGGGGCGCGGCGGATGCGGCGGAGAGGAGCAGGGAGGTCAGGAGCGAACGGCGGATCATGCGGAGCTTTCGGCCAGGGGTGCTGCCCCTGTCTGCCGCGCCCGCGCGGCCCCGTCCAGTGCGCCTGCCGCGCCCGCGCGGCCCCGTCCGGCCGATCAGATCGCCCCGAACGCCACCGCCAGCAGGAACAGGCCGACCAGCGACCAGGCGGCGGCCGCCACCAGCACGATGGGCAGGATCGACCAGGGCCGCGCCTCGCCCTCGTCCGTCGCGACCGGCGCGTCCGCCACGGGGGTGAAGTTGACCTGGACCACCGTGTCGCCCGTCAGCGCGTCGCGCAGTTCCTCATAGGTCAGCGGCTGCTCGAAGGCGCAGCCCAGCGCGTCGCCCGCCTCGCGGATCACCACCGCGCGGCGCACGCCCAGCCCCGACAGTCCCAGCGTCAGCGCGGAACCCACCGCCAGGCCGGGCACGGCGCTGATGCGGAAACCGGACAGCGATACGTCGAACACGGTGACGTCGTCCGGCCGCCCGTCGTCCCCGCGCGCGGTGGCGCGCAGGTCGGTCGGCTGGCGCTCGGCGGTGCGGCCGTTGGGGATGAGCGTCGCGGTGATCGTCATGGTTCGTGGATTCCCTCGCCGCGGCGGCTCATGCGCTTTGTACGGTTACGGCGGGGTAAAGGCACGCGAACTCGATGCTTGTCCCGGAACTGGCCCGCACCCCCACCCGACCACCCATAGCGTACCCTGTCTGGGCGGTCGGGTGGGGGAGCGGGCCGGTGCCGCCGAACGCGCCTCGGCGCGTTTTCACACGAACATTCAACCCCCGCCCAGCACGTTCACGGTGAACGCGATCACCCCCAGGTTGAACGCGAAGGCGGCCAGCGACTGGCCCGTCACCGCGCGCCGCACGGGCCGCGCGCGAATGGTCACGTCCGACGTCTGGAACGTCATGCCCAGCGTGACGCTGAAATACAGGAAGTCCGAATAGTCGGGTTCGTCCGTGCCCGGAAAATCCAGCCCGCGCGCGTCGCCCCCGCCGCCCGTCGCCTCCGAATAATAAAGATGCGCGTAGTGGAGCGCGTACACGGTGTTGGAGAACAGCCACGCCAGCACCAGCGTCGCGATCACGGTCACGGCCTGTCCCGGCACGGCGCGGCCGCGCACCTCGGCATAGACGGCGGCCAGCACCGCCAGCGTCACGGCGCCGGTGATGACCAGCAGGGCCGCGCGATTGGCGTCGTTGCGCCGCGCCGCCGCCCGGATCGCCGAGACTTCCCGGACGCGCAGCAGCGGCGCCACGGACAGCAGGAACAGCAAGGCCGCCCCGTCGAAGCCCAGCATCGCGCCGCGCGCCCGGCCCAGCATCGGCATCAGTCCGCCCACGCCCAGCACCAACGCGCCCGCGAACAACAGGAAACGCGGCGGGGCCAATCTTGAACCGATCGAGGTCATGTGCCGCCGCTAGAACTCCGCCACGCGCTCGGCTAGGCGGCGCGGCACCATGGCGCGTATCTCCACCCCCGGCCGCGTGCGCGGCACGCAGGACATCTTCGGCGACGAGCAGCGCGCCCACGCCCATGTGCTGTCCACCTTCGAACGCGTGCGCGCGCTCTACGCGTTCGGGCGCGTGGACGTGCCGGTTTTCGAGGCGACGGAGGTGTTCGCCCGATCGATCGGCGAGACGACGGACGTGGTCGCCAAGGAGATGTACAGTTTCCAGGATCGCGGCGGCGATCCGCTGACGCTGCGCCCCGAGTTCACCGCCGGCATCGCGCGCGCCTATCTGACCGAGGGGTGGCGGCAATACGCACCGCTCAAGCTCGCGACCAGCGGCCCCGTGTTCCGCTACGAACGCCCGCAAAAGGGCCGGTTCCGCCAGTTCCACCAGGTCGACGCCGAGATACTGGGTGCGCCCGAGCCCGGTGCCGACGTGGAGCTGCTGGCGATGGCCGACCAGCTGCTGCGCGAGCTCGGCGTGGACGGCGTGACGCTGAAGCTGAATACGCTGGGCGACGCGGAGACGCGCGACGCGTGGCGCGCGGCGCTGGTCGAGCATTTCGAGGCGCACCGGGGCGATCTGTCCGAGGATTCGCTCAAGCGACTGGAAAAGAACCCGTTGCGCATCCTCGATTCCAAGGAGGCGTGCGACCGGCCGGTGGCGGATGCCGCGCCCGACATCGACGCGTACCTGACGGGGCAAGCGCGCGACTTCTTCGACGCGGTGACGGCGGGGCTGGACGCGGCGGGCGTTTCCTGGACGCGCGACGCACGGCTGGTGCGGGGGCTCGATTACTACCGCCACACCGCCTTCGAGTTCGTGACCGACCGGCTGGGCGCGCAAGGGACCGTGCTGGCGGGCGGGCGCTACGACGGGCTGGTGGAGAGCTTAGGGGGACCGCCGACGCCGGGCGTCGGCTGGGCGGCGGGGGTGGAGCGGCTGGCGATGCTGGCGGCGGTGCCCACGCCCACGCCGTTGGATGCGGTGCTGGCGGTGGAGGACGACGCCGGGCTGGCGCGCGCGCAACGGCTGCTGGGGGCGCTCAGGCGGGCCGGGCTGTCGGCGGACGCGGTGGCGACGGGCTCGCCGCGCAAGCGCTACGACAAGGCGAGCCGGATGGCCGCGCGCGCGCTGGTATCGGTGCGCGCGGATGCGGTGTCCGTGCGCGCGGAGGACGCGGCCGACCGCGAACGGGTGGAAGCGATCGCGCGCGAGGTGGCGGCGTGAGCGCCGTCTCGCCCGAGCGCATCCGCCAGATCGAGGCGCGGCGCGACGAGTTGCAGGCGCTGATGGCGACGGGTGATTTGCCCGGCGAACGCTTCGTGGCGGTGTCCAAGGAATATGCCGAGCTTGAGCCGGTGGCCGTCGCCGCGGGCGAGGTGCGCCGCCTGCGCCAGGAGGCCGAGAGCCTGGAATACATGGCCGCCGACGCCGACGCCGAGCTGCGCGAGATGGCGGCCGACGAGCTGCGCGAGAACCGCGACAAGCTCGTCGCCGCCGAACGTGGGTTGGCGCTGGCGCTGCTGCCGCGCGACGCCGCGGACGAGCGCGCGGCGATGCTGGAAATCCGCGCCGGGACGGGGGGCGACGAGGCGGCTTTGTTCGCGGGCGACCTGCTGCGCATGTACCAGCGCTACGCCGACCTGCGCGGCTGGCGGACCGAGCTGATCTCCGCCAGCCCGTCGGACGCCGGCGGCTTCAAGGAAGTGGTCGCCAGCGTGACCGGCCAGGGCGTGTTCGCCCGGCTGAAGTTCGAGAGCGGCGTCCACCGTGTCCAGCGCGTGCCCGCCACCGAGGCGCAGGGGCGCATCCACACGTCCGCCGCCACCGTCGCCGTGCTGCCCGAGGCCGAGGAGGCGGACGTGCGCATCGACGAGGCGCGCGACCTGCGCATCGACGTGTACCGGTCGTCCGGCCCCGGCGGCCAGTCGGTCAACACCACCGATTCGGCGGTTCGCATCACCCATATCCCCACCGGCACGGTGGTGATCCAGCAGGACGAGAAGTCGCAGCACAAGAACAAGGCCAAGGCGCTGAAGGTGCTGCGCGCCCGCCTCTACGAGGCCGAGCGCGAGCGGCTGGCGGCCGAGCGCGCGGGCGTGCGCCGGTCGATGGTGGGGTCGGGCGACCGGTCGGAGCGCATCCGCACCTATAACTTCCCCCAGGGCCGCGTGACGGACCACCGCGTCAACCTGACGCTGCACCGCCTGCCCGAGGTGATGCAGGGGGAATTGGAGGAGTTGGTGGGGGCGCTGATCGCCGAGGACGAGGCCGAGCGGCTGGCGAGTCTTGACGGGTGAAGCCCGGACAAGCTCGCCAGCCCCGCTCGGCCGGCGGGGCCGAAGCCCCGTCCGACGGCGCAGCTTTGCTGCGACGTAGCGCCAGGGATGCCCTCGCCTCCGCCACCACTCGCCTGACCCCCACCTCCGACACCCCCCGGCTCGACGCCGAACTCCTGCTCGCCCACGCGCTCGGCATCCCGCGCGACCGCCTGCTGCTCGACCCGCGCGCGCATTCCGTCCCCGACACCTACGCCCCCCTGATCGAGCGCCGCGCGGCGGGCGAGCCCGTCGCCTACCTCGTCGGCCGGCGCGGCTTCTGGACGATCGAGCTGGCGGTCGGGCCCGGCGCGCTGATCCCGCGCCCCGATTCCGAGACGCTGATCGAGGCGGCGGCGGCGCATTTCGGGACGCGAGGTCCCGCCACCGTGCTGGACCTGGGAACGGGGCCGGGCACGCTGCTGCTGGCGGCGTTGTCCGAATGGCGGCACGCGCGCGGCGTCGGCGTGGACGCGTCGGCGGCGGCGCTGGCCTATGCGGAGCGCAACGCCGATGCTCTGGGTATGGCGGAGCGGACCCGCTTCCTGCGCGGCGGCTGGGCGGGGACGGGGGATCGGTTCGACCTGATCCTGTGCAACCCGCCCTATATCGGCACAAACGAGGCGGTCGGGCCCGGCGTGCGTGAGCATGAGCCGGCGGAGGCGCTGTTCGCGGGCGCCGACGGGCTCGACTGCTACCGCGCGATCGCGCCCGCGCTGGCGGGGCAGATGGCGCCCGGCGGGGCGGCGTGCGTCGAGATCGGCTGGCAACAGGCCGCCGCGGCGGGTGCGCTGTTCCGGGCGGCGGGGCTGACGGTCGCCGTGCGGCGCGACCTGGGCGGGCGCGACCGGTGTCTGCTGATGACGTTGCCGGCGTGACGCGTTGACCGGGACGAGCCGGCCCCCCATATTTCCCTTGTCGCCACCGATGCACTCTCGCTAATGGGGTGCGGGGGCCTGCTGCGGATGGCGGACGTTACGTGCCGCGCCGCCGGAAAAGGGCCGCTTCTCGATAGAGACGGTACAGGTGCCCGCGGGCGCCGCGGCCACGGGATCGCGCCGGGACCAGTCCGGCCATGAGAGTCGCACGAGGAAGACGAGCTTGATAAACAATCGGCAGTCCGGTCGCCGTCGCGGCCGCGGTGGTGGTGGCAACGGTCCGCGGCCCCAGGGCGGCGGCGGCCGTCCCGACAACGGCAATCGCATCGACAATCGCGCGCGGGGCAACGCCGCCCAGCTGCTGGAGAAGTATCGCAACCTGGCCGCCGACGCCCAGCGCCAGGGCGACCGGGTGAACACCGAATATTACCTCCAGTTCGCCGACCATTATTTCCGCGTGCTGAGCGAGACGCGCGCCCGCCAGGAAGAACAGGGCCAGCACCAGCAGCGCCGACCCCAGCCCGCCGACCCGTTCCGCGACCAGTTCGGGGACAGCGATGACGGCGACGAGTTCGGCGAAGAGGGCGAGACGATTCGCCCCGGCGAGCAGATGATGCCCGGTGACCGGCAGGGTGAGCGGCAGGGCGATCGTCAGCCCGAGCGCGCCGAGCGCCGGCCCGAGCGCAGCTACGCCGACCGCTACGAGCGCGGGGACCGAGAGGCGCGGGGCGACCGCCAGGCCGATCAGCGCGGCGAGCGGGCCCAGAACGACCGCGGGCCGAACGAGCGTGGGCCGAACGACCGTGGGCAGGGCGATCGGTTCCGCAGCGAGTCGGGCCAGACCGACCGCCAGAACGAGCGTCCCCGCTATCGCGACCGCGGCGACGAGACGCAGGCCGCGCGCCGGCCGTACGAGGATCGCGCCCAGCCTGCCCCGTCCTTCCAGGCCGCCGCGCCCGACGCTCCCGTGGCCGACGCGGGTGCCGCCCCGGCCGAGACGCCGGTGATCGCCGCCCCCCTGGATCCGGCACCCGCCGCCGAGGCGCCGCGCCGTCGCGGCCGCCCGCCGCGCCGCGTCGAAGCCGCCCCCGTCGCCGACGCGACCGACGCCCCGGCGACGGTCGACGGCCTGCCCCCCGCCATCGGGACGCGGGCACCCGTCGTCGCCAACGACGCCGACACGGCCGCCCCCGCCCCGGCCGCGGAGGAAGCGCCCAAGCCGCGCCGCCGCCGCGCGGCCCGCGCCGCCGCCCCGGCCGACGAGGCGTCCGCCGCCGAGTGACTTTTCCCGCCCCCGGTGCCAGACGGTGCCGGGGGCGGCGCCCGTGCCGGCCCCTCGGCAGGGGAGGCGTATCGTGGAAGTGTTCGACGCGATCGGGCCGGAGCATCGCGCCTTCGCCGAGAAGCAGCCCGTCTTCTTCGTCGCCACCGCCGCCGACGGCGCGCGGATCAACCTCAGCCCCAAGGGCATGGACTGTTTCCGCGTGCTGGGGCCGACGCGGGTCGCGTGGCTGGACGTGGGCGGATCGGGCAACGAGACCAACGCGCACCTGCTGGCGGACGGGCGCGTCACGCTGATGTTCTGCGCCTTCGACCGGACCGCGCTGATCCTGCGCTTCTACGGGCGCGGGCGGCCCGTGCTGCCCCAGGACGCCGAATGGGCCGATCTCCACCGGCACTTCGCGCCGCTGCCGGGCACGCGCCAGATTTTCGTGGTGGAGGTCGATCGCGTCCAGACCTCGTGCGGCTACGCGGTGCCGCAGATGGAGCTGGTGCGCGAGCGCCCGACCTTGTCCAAACTCCACGCCAAGGCCAGCGACGCCGAGCGGCTGGCCTATTGGCGCACCGCCGAGCCGCTGAGCATCGACGGCTTGCCGACGCGGCTGCCGACGGCGCTTCCCTAGGTGTTTGATCCCACGGTTTGATGGTGCGATCCTTTCGTTGGAAGGGAAGGAAGCCGTATGGGACAGGTTCGTCACGGGAGCGCCACGACCACGCACGCCGTCCGAGCAGCAATA
>Ga0325401_1007854_pt1 | contig 10364 bp, 8 predicted proteins | sample PopdelMetagenome_FD_205666 | JGI IMG/M metagenome (GOLD analysis project Ga0325401, IMG submission 205666) | Populus deltoides microbial communities from Bellville, Georgia, United States - Xylem-PdKOR-R2 | ecosystem: Host-associated > Plants > Phyllosphere > Stem > Wood/Secondary xylem | place...
TATGATGCACGGGCCATGCATGCAATCTTGTAAACCTAGAAGGTCAACGTACGAAAGAGGATAGATTTTCAAAATGTTTCCCTAAGAAATTTAAAACAAAAACCTTCTTAATTTGACGAGAATGCATTTGTTTATTACAAGCATAATGAACAACATGATTATATTAAGATTTATTCCTTAAATTTTAGCGTTCAATGTATGATGATATATATTGTTGTCCATTTTAGATTTAATTCCGACATGCCTAATCTCTGAATGCCCGATGATGAGCTATGAAACTATATATATTTGTATGATCTAATTCAACGCAGCTAATTCCACATCTTTTGATAAGAATAATCTTTCAATATTTTATTAACATTTATTATCGAAAATAAGAAGCAGATATATATTGTTGATCAGGGAAGAACTTAATTATGATGTCATAGATCTTATACTCCTCACACCTCCTTGAAATGACATTTTTTATTATTTAGGATGAAGCTATAATTAATGAATAATAAATGTTGTTTTGAGGCCTTGGATTGTCTGTTGCGTGATATTCTTACATATGATGATGGAGTTTATCAAGATAACCTATTTAATTAGTGGGAAATTAGTTCTTTTTACGGGGAATATATCTTCAGACAAATCTTGCTAATTATACTTGGAGGGGAAAAAGAAGACATTGATCATACTTCTTTAAGCATCTCATCAGTACTATAGTCTAAATTTAAAGTTTTCACCCTCAAAGAGAATATGTGTCGATCTTTCATTTGATGTGCTTATTAGCAGTAATTTGCCAAATGGATATTTAAGATTTTTAATAAAGATAAGTGTGATTTTTCATTTTTAAAAGATTGTGATGCTTCCTTAGTTAGAATCCTGATGACGAATCTTCTGCTAGATACACGGATCAAGAAATAAAGGCTTATAATAAATAAATAAATAAAAATGTTCCTTCTGTTTATGAGATGGAGCTCACATCAATTTACATATGAAAGAAATATGAATTATAAAGTCAATGAACAAGCTGGATCCTTAAAACAAAACAAATTAAAAAGATGGGTTCAATTATATTTTTATGGGATGGAATAATATTTCTTTAATTTTCTGTGCAGAATCAAAGAAATAGACTGGCTAGGTTTTGAGCCAAACCCTAGCACATGAGATGTATATCAACAGAAGTGCTGCTTGAAATTTTTTTGTGATTATTCTCTTCTAAAATTTGTCCTAAAAAGTTGAAAGATATATACGAAGTTGAATTTTTAAAGACTAATAAATACTTTAAGAATTAATGAAATGATCCACGAATTAACCAAGCTAGCTAGCTAGCTCGATGCATGCATGCTTGATACTAAGCACGCAAAGGTCGATCAAGGGAATGGAGATTAGAGAGGCAAGTATACTGTTAGAAAAATAGTTTAAGATTGAAAAAAAAAAAGGTTGGCTTAGAGGTGGTGTTTTCAAGGTGTTTATTATAAGATAGAATATTTTTTGTTTGTTATTTCTTTGTGATTGGCAGTGCGTGATGCCTGCTACTAGACGTCATTTTTTAGTATTAAAAACCATCGCTACTGTTGATTGCAATGGATTCAGATGTATGGCAGAGCTCCCGACATTTATGGTTTTATTTATTATTTGATGTGAAAAGGGGAGCTTTGGGATTGGAAGATGGTTCTACCAAGAAAAATATTCATAGATTATCTAATAAATAACTGGGTCAATTTACATCAATAATTCTTTTTATTAAAATAGTATCATTTTGTCTTTTTTTTAAATAAAAAAAATTGATGAGCTCGTCCCATGAACAAGGTTCATTACAAATGGACTAAACCTTTTGGATCAGTTTAGTCCCATGAACAAGGTTCGAAAGGCTTCAACTCCAATATCATAAGTTGATGAGCTCGTCCTCCGTGGCTTAACAAGGTTCGACTTCAACTCCAAGATCAGGCAATAAAAATGAACTCTTATAAATCTTCTGATCCTCGTATAGCTTATTGTCTTCAATCAAATCGAAAGAGTATACATAGTCATGTTGTGCAAAACGTTCCAATAAAAAATGAAAGTTCTGTCAAGGATTTTACAATGACTAGTGAAATTGTAAATACAATTAAGAAAAATAAATCTATAATTGAATTTTCTTTAAATTTAACCGGAATAAAATGAAAAGGCCTTCATTACGGTCCGTGCCCATGAGAATCATCCATCACCTTAAATATAATGTAGCAGTTAATTAACTGGTAACTTAGTCGCTTGCCCTGCGCTAACTTGAAGTCATCTCATACAAGCGTTGGACGAAAGGGAAGGGGAAAAAAAAACATCTTGTTGCATTGCCGAAAACTCAATTCGCCTTCCCAAATCACAAGTAAGCTCTGCAAGGAGAGGATGGCCAGGCAGCCATGAACATACAGTGGGACAAGACATGACATGACATGACATGGCTATGATTATCAAGCAACATTGCGACAACTGAATCGTAACTAGAAACAGATGGTGGAAGAATATAACTGTGACCAGGAGCCATGTTTTCTCATGTAATACCCTGAGCAAATCATTGTACCCTATATACAGTACACATTCAAGGAAAGGGCAACTTACTCTCTTTCAAAAAAATGTTATAAAATCTCAAAACTCCTGTCTGATTGTATGGAGCGTATACACATAGTAAATAAAAGGTGTTTGATCAATTTGTAACATCACCGACACCCCTAAAAACTGTACAGCAAATCCTCCCCTTACTTCCTCTCATTCGCAATTGTTTCCTGCTGCTGAAGAGTAAACTGCTTGATCAATTTGTAACGTCACTGACACCCCTAAAAACTGTACAGCAAATCCTCCCCTGTACTTCCATTCACAATTGTTTCCTGATTCTAATGAGTAAACTGCTTTAAAGGACGATGCAGGCCTTGAAATGGTTATGAAATCGTGATAAATAATTATATGAAAATGTTTACGCAACTCTCCTGTAGAAAAGTACGTAGGCAGCTGATGTTTTAATATCATCCTCACTAACAGGACTAACACGGCTGTCGTCGAACTCGTACCATTTGCGATACCCTAGCTGCATAGGAACAAAGTAATTTTAGACCACGTACTTGAAAACAAGAAAATATATGAATTTGTCCTGTAGTCTACAAAGTGGAACACACAAACACATTACTTGGTGTTTCTTTCTTCTTCCTTTTTTTTTTTTTTCAAACTTCAGCATGAGCAACATATATAGAGATTTCAATGGCCAAGAAATATAATAATCAGCTGGGGCACTGTCAATACTCAGAGCGAAGATGAAAATAACTATGTATTAAATAGGATACCTAACAGAGCCCGGAAAAGAAGTCATTGAGAAGGGATTTAACAATCAATCTTCTTAGAAAGTCTTAGGGAACAGGAATGGAGATTAAATATTGATGCCCATCCCCCCTCTATTACTTTTAAATTTTTCCACCAAACCAGGGGTTAATGGACTGGGAGGGAACTAATTTATGATTTTTGGTCCCAAACTCCCTATCATAGCTCCACTATTAACTTCTTAAAAAACAATCTTACCCTTAGCACCAAGACCTTTAAAAATAACACATAATTAAATTTTATGATTATTAGCCTTCCTCAATCTCTAACCAAACAAAAAGAAATTGTTTGACTTCATAGCAATGGTTAGGTAAATCTCCCCTTCTCATCCAATCCCTTTACCTTCCCTACCATACTAGATTCATAAACAACTAGGATAAAGGGTGCATGCCATCACGTTAATACATTGCATTGAAATCCTGATGTACCATTAATTAAAGCATTGCTGTTCACCTTATTAAAGACCAACGAGCTGAGCTGGGACTATCACGATCACAAACTTTCTAATATAACTTATCTCTCTTGGAGGGGGTAAAGAAGACAAAAAACTAGCAGTTGGTGTCTAGGAAGCTCTAATAAGAATGCATGTTTTCATTTCACAACCTTTAACTCAGCTTGTTATTATAAATTATAGAATGCATGGCACACACTGCTTGCCACCCTGAAGGAGACATGCATTGGTCAATTTTTATAGTCAACAATTACCCCACAAATGCATGTGCCAATTTCTAAACAAGGTATGCCCCCTGATGATAATTACTCAGCATATCCATCCAGCAAATTCTACATCACCTAGGAAAACTTCAAATTCATGTTAGAGTAGGTGACAAACACTAATATCAAAAGATCCTAGGTTTGGTGAAGCCAGCCCAGACAGAAAACAAGCATCAACAAAAATTAATATTTTCTAGATCTATGTTACATGACTCTGTCCAAATGTGTGTGCATGACTGTGTCCCTCTGTCAAATGGTTCTATCTGCAGTCTCTTGACCAAAGGCAATAAATGAAAATGAATAAATAGAATGAACACCACTTACGTCAATAAAGGCATCATAGTGACCACATCCCATGCCTCCATGATGATTGCTTATTGCATACAGTACATAATGATTGGAAAACTGGCTGTCCTTCTTGGAAGTGTAGGTCGAAAGATCAAAATCATCAATTGGGAAGTCCACATATGTTTCCAACTTGTTCCTAATATAACGACTGTATGAGAACCTCTTCAAATGAACAACCAAGATTTCAGGCAATCTCCAAAGGTCTAACTTTTTCCTAGCCTGCCGAGGCTTCTTGCAGCTGGGGCAATCCCTAAAATCAGATACAATCACACCATCAGAAACAGCAGGTAAAAAAAAAGAAGTATCAACTGTATTGATTTTTGTGTGTGCACACACAATAAATTCAAACAGACACGTATTGCATGTAAGTAAACACGTGCAGGCACAAAAAACAGATGTAAAAACCGAAATAAATCCTCAAGAAAAAATATGCAAGTGGAGCATATTTATGGCAAATAAATGAATAGTCTTCAAGCAAAAATCTGCAAGTAATGATCGAGGGAGGGAGACACACTAACCACATGTCTTCTGGTCCTAAAGGCTCTTCTTTCAAGAAAGCTTCAAGGCATTTATATAAAGAAACAGACTCTTGAGGCCGCCTAGCATATAACTGGGGCTTTAAAACCTCTGGCAACGAGCTGAGAAGGCACGTATCATACTTCTCAATCATACTTTCCGACCAAGTTACATAGACCTCCAAGTTATCGCTAAATTTTGGGACTGGTAACGGCTCATTCATCTTTATCTCTGTTGATCGCAATCCATCTTTCAAATAGAATTGAAAATCAGAGCTGGAACACTGGTCATCCTCTGTTCCAGTGTCTGTGCCTGTATTACTGTCCGAGATTGTAGGGCTAACTACATCCTCCATTGTAGAATCTTCATTAGTTGTGATTCCCACATCATCATAATCATTGAGTGCATCATCAGCAGGCATAAGAAGTGGGCTTAGTAATTTCAGATATTGTTTATGGAGATCAAATCCAGTATAAAGATTCTCTAATCTTGCTACAAAAGGAATGCCAAACAACTTCAGATTTGGTATTGCTCTCTCAAATTCACAAGGCCTGAACACCAATTGTAGAATAAATCAGTATATAGCAAAATTTGAGATAATTACACCAAACTAGAAGGAAAATCTAATATTAAAATAAGTAAAAGCGAAAGAATGCCAACCGGATGGCCCAGACCAAGAGTACAAATAAGCTCACCTTTCCACCCTTTCATGCATAAAGACAACCATGGGTGAATTTCTGTTATCTTTTAGTAACCGGTAAGCAACAAGCTTGTCTTCGTCTCTGATCAAGGCTACCGAGTCAGATGGCTCAGTAAGGCGACGAAAAATTCTATTCTTGTATATCTACAGCATCAGAAATTCAGAGTAAAAGAAGGTACATTAATGTATATGCAAAACTTGACTTAAAAAGCACAGCCCTTGTCTAATCCTGAATCACCTACATATTTTAATTGCTTGAGTAAAACAAGACCAAATATCACAAATTAAGTGTTCTAAATAAACTAGATCTAATGAAATTATGTAGTAGCAATCTCTCAAATTAAGCACCAATGCCTTTGACTAAAGCAACTAGCTCCCCAAGTATTGATAACCAGTCACGCTACTCAAGAACATAAATGCAGCATACCTCAACCACCATCAGCATTTCATCATTTCTCAAAGAACAAGCAATGCTCAAGGCCTCAATGAGATCTTTTTGCCTCCCACATTTGGGCACGGTTACAGTAACTGGGGTTGGTAAATTCATCCCATCATTGCTCAGGACAGTCAAAGTCATAGTCCGCATTGTTGTTGAAGGTAATGGCAGTGATAAGTACATAAATGGATCAAATGTGACAGACTTCTTGTTGCAAGCAGGGCAAACCAGTGTTGACTGATACTGACCCTATAATGATAACAAAAAAATAAATACATTACGCTGACAAAACCAAGGAAGATCATCAATCGGCTTAACTTCAAGGAAAGAATTTCAACACAACACAAATTGAAAATAGATTAAAATCTACTCAAATTATAAACCATGAAAGATTGATGATCTCTGAGATTAGTTATTGGAAGATGCTTGTGGTAGTAGAACTACCTATAAAAATCCCTTTTCGAAAGGAAGAATGCTAGAACCATGGACCATCATCAAGTATTGATGATTGCATGATTAAAATGACAAGAGACAGCTTAGCAGAAAAGAAAATTGGCACAATCTATATGACACATGTTACCCCCAAAAAACAGAAACTCACTTGGCACAAATCAACTATGATCGAGTCATTGCGAGCCAGGTGATTCCTCCAATATTCCTCTGCTACCTCTTCATCTGGGCGACCCTCTGCATCTTTAATGGCTATATATGGCTTGGACTTTACACGATTCAAATCTTCGTGGAGTCCATCCAACAAAAAAGAAAGAAACTCCTACATTAAAAACATGTGTATTAAAAGGCATCATTCCATGTGCCAAAGAGGATCTAAGAAGCTATTTCTATTTTGTACCATGCAACAAGACAGAAACTTATCACATGCAGAAAATAGAATTGGAGGAACTAAACAAACATTAGAATCAAAAGGTATACTAACTTGCGAATCATGCTGGTTGTAGCCACTGAATTGAGGAGCAAAATCTGCTAGTTTTCGTTTGAATATTGCAGGAGCCACTGGGGTATCTCGTGGTGTCCATAGTTTACTTAGCAAATCCCCAAATGCTAAAGCAAGCTCCCCCTGGACAAATAAACATTTATTTACAACAGCATGGCCGCGCAAAGGAAGCAAAAGTTACTAGAAGAAGGTGACTTAATATAAAAGAAAGTTCACAAACCTTTGTCCCTAATAGATTTTCCTGATTTATCTCTTTTCCATAGTCCCCGAGAAAATAGTCAACTAGCTTTGGGGTGTGAGCCAAGCACTGAATTGCACTATTCATGAAACATGTATTCCCAAGATTCTGCAATCCCCTCAAACCCAAGTAACCAAATACCCTAAAGCCACTCCCAGATTGTGAGTTCCTTAGTGACGAATAAGAGCGCACATGGTCAGTGCACCCATTCATTTTAACAGAACCAGATTCAAAAGAAGTCTCCATCTCCACCATCTCATCAAAGTTTTCATCTCTAACAGTCATAGAATCTGAAAATCCATAGGCTTGCAATTCAAGAGTAATCTGCATGCAAAATAAGATAAAATATTGACACTAAACAACAACTACAATATGCAAAATGTGTACATCAATACTTAAAAAGTTTTCATGGTTAACATCACCCAAGGGCCTCAACAACATAAATAAAATGTGACACCTCTTTGCCTTGTTCTCCCAGGGTATCATTAGGCAGATTGATCTTATCATCGATGAGAAATTGGGTTGTCTGCCCTGAGAAGTCCCATATATGCAACTGCACACGAGGTAAACCGAATCAAGAAAGGCTTCTTCCCAAAATAAATCCTTATATCTTAGTGAGGTAATAACAAAAGCTCATAAAAAACTAACCAGCTTAGATTTGGGAACAAAAATATTGCAAGCTCTTCTGTAAGAAGAAACTAGATTGTCCTGGAAATTGCAGTCAATTGTCAAATATAGAATCATAGAGAAGATTTATTTAAAAAAAAAAAAGAGGCTCTTGTATTTAGCTTCAGTCATGTGCTGTGATATATGGACACTAATTAGATTATCTGAATTACCATGCTGGCTAGGACTAGCAAATTTTAATCACACATGAAAGGTCGATATACCCCTTGTACAAATTAAGAATATCAAAAAATTATACTCATACCAGCGAGAAACAGCAGTACTAAGCAGAGTTTCAAAAAGTAGACAAATCACAATGATCCTTCAACAGAAATTAAACATGGATCAACAGGAATGGAGAATGAATAGTACATATTGCTTAAGTTCTACATAAAAAAACCTATAACATGTGTTCAGTTATGTTGCAGCACAAAAAATAGTGGATGAAATGCAGACTTGTAACTCTAACCAAACTGGTTAATCTCAAGACTGGTCTTGACTTCATCTGACTAAGGATGGTGCCCGGTCCAACAACCTGGCCCAAGCCAGTTTCAAACACCATGGCACTAAGCTCTTGAAAGCAAAGCATTCAAGAAGGGATCTGACTTAAACATTCACTATTGAAGCAAATACACTTGGTTCATAAACCTTGTCCTGCACAAAAATAAAGAATGAAGGAAAGAAAAAGAAAAAGGTTTAGAAAGGAACTTGACCTTTGAGCTGATCTTCACAACCAAAGAATTTGTTTCCCTACAAACTGAAAGCCTTATTTGTATGGGAAACACATCCTGTGAATAATCTTCAGCAATAAAAGAGCCACTAACAACCTTCATTACTCCTTTAGAATCATTATGCCTGTGGAGGTAGAACAAATCGATGCACAAATTAGTAGAAATCCCTCGCTTCTACTGAGTTTTTGAGGATACAACAATTTTGCATAATTCACATAACACATCAGCACAAGCATTGACTAAACGGAAAGGGGGGTCACAGTGTAATGCTTGATCAGCCCAACATGTTTATCAACAACCATTGGGAGAACAAAAGGAAGGTTCCAAAATAAATCCTAATATATTTGTAAGCCAAATGCTCCATACTCCTAAACAACTCATGCCTTGACCGCATACAGGTAATGAATACATATTCCATAAACATGAATACACATAATACATCACATGCATATCGACAACAGGAAAGGAAACCAATAGCTCTCACCGTTTAAGCGCCTGTAACCACATTCTTCCAGAGATTATAGCATACTCACGGCCAGAAAACCCTTCTTCAGTATCCTCACTCCTCTCAGAACCTTCTTCCTTCCTAAAATCAAGTACAATCTCTGCATCATCGCCACCAAAGTTCGATATCACATTGTACAAAACTCCTACTTGTTCACCACCAGTTTCCACCTCACTCCACCACCTAAAAAATCAGCACAAAACACAACAAGATTTAACTAAAACACTGCATTTAACACCATAATTACTTTTTTTTTGTTTGAATTCAAGGAATTCAGCTTCTTTGCTTTCAACACAAAAAAGAAAAAAAAAGAAATCACCGAAAGTTTATTCCTTTCCTTGGTTTTCTCAGTAACCAAACAAGAGAGAGAGAGAGAGAGAAGAAAACGTTACCTATAAGGAACCAAGTAAAGCTTGTCTAAATCATTATCATCGTCATCGTTACTAAACCAACCACGGTAAAGAGTAGAACTGAAGAAACCAGAAGCGGAGGAAGAGGCGGCGGGGGCGGAGGAGCGGGTGTTATCGTAATCCAAGTCGAAGATTGAAGAATCATCAGTGTTGGAGTTGTGGAAAGAGAAGAAATCCTCCCCCATAATTGACGATGGAATAAAAGTTAGGGTTTTGAAAGTTAGGGCTTTCAAGAGATTGAGAGTAGAGAGAGAAAATTGAGAGATTTTGATTATGAGGTGTAAGAGATGAAGTTTCTCCGATAAACGGGTCATAGAGAGAAGAGAGACATCACGGTGGGCTTTCTTTTTTTTTCCCCCTTCCTTCCTCTGAACGTGTGTGTTGAGTGCGTGAGGTTTTTAAAAAGAAGTTTTCTTCTTTTTTTTCTTTTTTTTTTTTGTGGTTTTCACTTCTATTCAATAAAGAAATTAAGAAAAAAAATAAAGCCCTTTTACTGTTTTATTATTCAGGAAGCCATTTACTTCTTGGATTAGAACACTGTTGCAGCCGTGCTTGCAACTCTTTTGCTTTACCCAATACAATAACACTGAATATAGCGTTTCCAAAAAAATCACAAGACTTTAGGTATATTTGACTGGGAAAAAAATAATTTTGATATATAAAGATTAATAGGAAAGATCTTATATTAAAAAAAAAATGGAAGCATGAAAGAGTGAAGAAAATGATTTAAGAGAGAATGGAATGGAAATGGTAGCTGTTGAATACGTTTGCCATTGCGGGCTGTGTTAGAGAGGAGGACTGGAGGAGTAGGAGGAGGA
>Ga0325401_1007855_pt1 | contig 10363 bp, 13 predicted proteins | sample PopdelMetagenome_FD_205666 | JGI IMG/M metagenome (GOLD analysis project Ga0325401, IMG submission 205666) | Populus deltoides microbial communities from Bellville, Georgia, United States - Xylem-PdKOR-R2 | ecosystem: Host-associated > Plants > Phyllosphere > Stem > Wood/Secondary xylem | place...
CTTGCTACAATGTCGGGTGCAAGACAAACGAGACGTCATCCTGTATTTCAAATTCAAGCCACCTTCAATGATCAAAATGTAATAAAAATATAGTTTAGAATTGAAATTAAAAAACAAATTAAAAGCCAAGTTAAAAGCCAATTCATCCATCCTCTAAGCTTACAATTACTTGCTGTCAGTCAATGTTGTGATTATTTCAAACACAATAAAAAACGACATGCCCTTCAACACATTACTCACACTAATCTTCCCCGTCATAAATAATTTTGTGTAATGACAATAGTGGGTTCTTAGTGGAATATAATTTTTTAGTACATCATCATACCAATGCAGCGTGCGTGTGTGAGGCATTGCGGATAAAATATTATTTGTTTAAATTTTTATTTTTATTTAAAATTAATATTTTTTGATATTTTTAAATTATTTTAATATTAAAAATAAATTTAAAAAATAAAAAAAAACTTTTTTAAAAAATCCGTCGCTCTAAATAATATATCCTTAAGATACTTAAAAAATTAATTTCCATTGACATGTAAATTAATTTAAAATAATGGTTTCTGGATAAAATAAATATATAAAAATATAAAATAAAAGTAAAATGGGTGACCTTCATTTCTTTCATTAACCAGAAATATTGGGTTCGTTCTCTGATATATACGCAATTCTCTTCCTTCAGCCTTCCCCCTCCTCTTACTCACAAACTGCGTAGCGAACTTGACAGTGGACAGTAGTGTAGTTAGCAAAAGAAAAAGCAAACCCTAAACAATGGCAGAGCCCAAAACCAAATACGATCGCCAACTCAGGTACTACTTTTTACTGATCATCGCTTCAAAATTTCCCTAATGTGTTATAATTTATTATATCTGTTTGGGATGTGGAGATGAATAAATACGAGAAATTTATAATTTATAATCGTAAGCTAAAGGTGCAATAAATTTGAAGTTGTAAATGTGGAAGTTATATTTATGTGGTGCTCTTTTTTTTTTTTAAAAAAAAAAATTGTTTAGGATATGGGGTGAGCAAGGACAGGCTGCCTTAGAAAAAGCTACCATTTGTTTGCTTAATTGCGGTCCTACCGGTTCCGAGACGTTGAAAAATCTTGTACTTGGTGGAGTTGGATCCATTACTGTGATTGATGGGTCTAAAGTTGAACTGGGCGACCTTGGAAATAATTTCATGGGTGGGTTTGTCTGTCTGTTTGTTTTTTTTTCGTTCTTAACTTGCTATGTTTTTTATTTATTTGTTTGTGTTATCTATGACTTTTTCTGGTAGTGGATGAATCATGTGTTGGGCAATCTAAGGCGAAATGTGTGTGCACGTTTCTTCAAGAGTTAAATGATGCTGTTAAAGCCAAGTTTATAGAAGAGTATCCCGAGGCATTAATTGGCTCAAATCCCTCCTTCTTTTCGCAGTTTACACTGGTTGTAGCCACTCAGGTAGTGTTGATAGTAGGGTGCTTGATGGAATGCCGTGCTCTAGGATATTGTTTCTGCTATGTTTGCTTTTGCTTGTCTTGTTGATCATACTTGCTCAATGCATTGGTTTGGATCGCAGATATGTTGTAGATGTTTGTATGCGGTTTTGTTAAGGGCATATTGGTACCCTAATCATGGGATTTTTGCCCCATTTTCATATTTTTTTTACTTGTTGTACAGTGTTTCCTCATTGTCTAAGCATCATAAAATAATTCCATCTATTTCATGATTGGATATTCTGATTTGCTGCTTCTCAAAACATGGTTTTCTATTATCTTCATTCTCTCTGTTCAATATCTTTGATGGATGATTCCTGATACACATGCAGTTGGCGGAAGACTCGATGATAAAGCTTGATAAAATCTGCAGGGAGGCAAATGTTCTGTTGATTTTTGCACGCTCCTATGGCCTTACCGGGTTTGTCAGAATTAGTGTGAAGGTAATTTTTTGTTACTTCATCATGATTGGAATTGCTGTGACTATCTTGGCCTTCCAGAAACTGTAATTAAACTTGAAACACTGAATGGATAACCTACTAGGTTCCTTTGTGGCTACATCATTGTTTAATTTTATCAGATTCAATGTTCTGGACATTTTTCATTTCGTTCATAATTCGATGTCATAAAAGTCTGGGACCTCTCACTAGAAAGTTATGTAGGGGAGTGAAATGTAGCTGGCGAGCCAAATTTTGAAGAATATAAAAACTGAAACGAGCATTATTGGAAGCAATTTTTATCATGCCAACTATCAAGTCTGGAAATTGTTTTCTACACATCTAAGGGTTCCGAAATTGAATTTTTCTACAAGAACATAAAAAGTGAAATGGACATTAGTGGAAACAATTTTTAACATACCAACTATCAAGTCTGGAAATTGTTTTCTACACATCTAAGGGTTCCTAAATTGAATTTTTTCTTGTTGGAGACAGGAACATGCAGTGATTGAGTCAAAGCCTGATCATTTCTTGGATGACCTTCGGTTAAATAACCCATGGCCTGAGCTCAAAAGGTACATGGCTTTGTCGTTGCATCTATTTTTAGTTGATATTTTGCAATGCATATGCATGTCTAATATCAGTAGACTATTGCTTACTGTTATTAGTAAATCGAAGAAATTTATTACTCTCTCCATCCCATTTTATTTGTCTACCATTGGATTTCTAACTATTTATTGAACCATCATCTATTACTTTGTCTGCTATGCATATTCTCAAAAATATCTCTGCCTCGGAAAATGTAGAATACCATATATTTTGAAATGGAGTTATAATTAATCAAATAATTGAGGATAAGATAGAAAAAACATTTTTTTTCATGTACTTCATCTAGAAACTGGACAAATATTATGGAACATCTCAAAGGAAACATGGAAAAGTGAAGTGGGAAGGAGGAAGCATCACTCTTCTCAGCCTCATTTTATGTTGCACTCAGAGGACATGCTTCCTTTTGTAGACACATTTTCCTTATCTTCTTGGTTGGATTGGAGCTTAAAGCATACATGCTGTATTCTACTTTGAAGTTTCTTATATGGTATTTGCACACGGTAGGTTTGCAGAAACCATTGATTTAAATGTGACAGATCCTGTTGCCCATAAGCACACACCTTATGTTGTCATTCTAGTCAAGATTGCTGAGGAGTGGACCAAAGCTCACGGTGGTGCCCTCCCATCAACCAGGGATGAGAAGAAAGAATTCAAGGTTTATAATTAGTTCACAGTTTACCTGTTAGGTTCTTGTCCTATTTCTTTATGTTAATGCCATTTGCTTTGGGATTTTGAATGTCTTAGGAGCTTCTAAAAGCAGGAATGGTTGCAATGGATGAAGACAACTATAAAGAAGCTATTGAGGCCTCCTTTAAAGTATTTGCACCTCGAGGAATTAGTGAGTATAAAGTATTCAGAAGAACAGGTTTAAATTTTTTGGAGGATGATATTCCAGAAGAAACTTGTTGGTTGAGATTGATAGCAGTATAGTGTTTTTGTTATGCTCACGCATGCATTCTTCATATTATGTAAATTATAAATGTCCAATAGAAGATTTTTATGTTTAGCTATAAAGGAAAAAACAGAGGTTGCATGGACACTTGTTTTGCATGCAGTAACAGCAATGGGTTAGATATTGCTGTTAAACTCCTGTCCTGCCCTGTAGGAATGGATTTGGTTTGCTTTATATACATGAGTTCACAAGAAACAATCCGTGGCACACCTTGCCCCCTTATCCACATAATTGATTCTGTCTTCTTACTCATTTTTTGACCCTGGCTAATTTTATATTCATCTAACACAGTAAATATAGTATTAGCTTTTAAAATCCAATTGCTTAGGGATTTTTTAATATTGAAATCAATATGATGTTAGTGGTGGACATTAAGAACGTAACTGTAAAAAATTGTAAGGGAAAAAAAAACAAAAAATATGAACAATATTGTCTAGTTCCATGTGAATGGTGGCTTTGATCTCTCTAATGTTGCTTCCTTTTGTTTTTGGTATCATAGATTCTGGTCTGTTGCAGATAATCCATGATAGCTGCAGTGAAGTTGAGTCTAATTCATCTGACTTTTGGGTGATGGTTGCTGCCTTGAAGGTTAGGCATTACAATCTGACTTGGATCTTTGATTCTGTAGCTTGCTCTTGTTTTCCAATGACAGTGCTTGAAGTTAAATTCACCTGCATTAAAGTCTGTAGAAATGATCCTTTTAGGATTATTTCATGACTGGATTGACAAACTTGCTGTGGGACTCTAGGCAAAATGAAACTGGCCAGCTGAGTATCATGGTGGATAATGTTACTGGTGGAAACACTTGGATCACTGATCATTTTTTCTTATCTGTTAGTTTGGACAAAATTCTGGAGTAGTATCTGGATGTCTTGAAGTTATGCCCCCTATTTAGAGGTGTTTTTCAATCATTTGATTGGGCACTATGCATGGATGTGAGCTCATGAATTTTTGCTGTTTGGAAAGAAAGTAAAAGGACTATTAGTGGTTTGGGTTTAATGGTAGATGCTTTTGATGGGTAATCTTTCTTTTTAGGCTTTGTGCACAAGTTCTGAAGGGGTGGACAATTTCTTTCAAGCTGCAATGTGCATCTTACATTCATCTCCCTGTCTCTCCTCTCTTGGTTGTTTTAATGTCCATTAGAGTCTGCAAGACACAATCTCATTATTACAACTATACTTAACATGTATGGATAGGATCTAGTTTGATGAAAACATTTATTTCTATTTCTTATGATCAAACTCCATTCTTGAGACTTTGATTTCTTGAATTTATCCTTAACATTCTTAGGAGTTCATTGCGAATGAAGGTGGCGAGGAGGCACCTCTTGAGGGTTCAATACCGGATATGACTTCTTCAACTGAGTTAGTGACTAAACCTTTTCGTAGTAGTTTAAATTAAAACAACAAAAAGAAGATATAAGAGGAATATCAACTTCTTTGCAGGCTTTATGTAAATTTGCAGAAGATCTACCAAGCAAAAGCCGAGGCCGACTTTCTTGCTATTCAGCAAAGAGTTAAGAGTATTCTGAAGAGAATGGGTAGAGATCCAGATAGCATCTCAAAGGAAATGATTAAAAGCTTCTGCAAAAATGCAAGAAAGCTAAAGGTAAGTTCATATTTTATGTTTTTGTCTGTTATTGATTACGTGTATTTCCTGTTGATACGACACTTTATTTTTCAGATATTTCTTTGTCAAAGTGCCTAGGCTGAAGTGCCTTTATCCTTATTATGATTCATGATTATTGAGCTAACTAAAAGCTTAATATTTGTGTTTCTCATCAGAATTAATCTTGTTTACCTTTAATTACCATTTACATTCAAGTAGTTTCTGGGACTTGTTGAATTGATAGCACACGGACTCTCTCCGAGGAATTGTTGTTGAGTTATATAACTTTTGGAACATTACCCGGTTAGATAATTTGGATGAGAGCTCTGGAAAAACATATCTCCGTGTTTCAAAAATGTTCTCAGCTAGACATGCAACTACATCATCATAATGTGCATAATGGAGGCTTGCAATTTTTCCTCTTTGAGATGGATTATATTGTTCTTAGATAAGGATTGTTAGTGAGCGTTTTCGAACTCTTCGTTATAGATTTGCAGGTATCGACCTATTGAAGATGAGTTCAACAATCCTGCAGTAACAGAGTTACAGAAGTATTTAACTGATGAGGAATACAGGTGAGGATCTCCTTATTACCGCTCAGATATCATTGTCCTGCAACAATCTTGCCCCCTTTCTACAAGAAGGTTTTTGAGACATGATATTCTCTTATCAGTTTCTACCTTGTACATCTATATAATATGTAGGGAAGCACACAAATGAGATTTCAAATATATAAACAATGTCCCTATAACTTTATCAAAAATATATTTTGCATAGTTCAAGACAATTTTTCTGTTGTTTGCCCTTTGTAAGATACACTGTCCAATACAGTGTTAATTTTTATAGGAAAATGCATCGATGCATCAAAATTCATGTTTCTCTGCAAAACACAGGAACTGAGCAAAATCTGCATGCATTATTCATCCCAAATTCAATAATGGATGGAATCCCATATTTTGGGAAACCTGATTTAACAACTATCTTGGAGAATTTGAATATGCATCGCAACTGTTCTCTCTCTCTAATATATATATATATGTAAACTTTTTTTTGTCCAGGATTTACATTATAAGACAAACGAACTGTATATATTAGCCAGGCTGAGAGGAATTTGTTTTGCTCATAACCATTGATTTTCTTTTTAACTTGAGTTGCAGTGTTGCCATGGGGTTTTATATCCTGCTTCGATCTGTTGACCGCTTTGCTGCTAATTATAACAGTTTTCCTGGGCAATTTGAAGGGTAAATACCTGAGAAACCTACCAGCTACACTTTTCCAATAAGCTATTGCATTCTACTACCAAAATGAATTCTACTCTATCATTGATGCCTTGTAGGGAAATGGATGAGGATATATCTCGACTGAAAACTACAGTTGTTGGTCTACTTAGTGACCTCGGTTGCAATGGTGCAACTGTAACCGAGGACCTTATCAATGAAATGTGCCGGTTTGGTGCTTCTGAACTTCATGCGGTTGCTGCCTTTATTGGGGGAATTGCATCGCAAGAAGTGATCAAGGTCTATATATATATATATATATATATATATCTATCCCTAGTACACTGCATGACATTTAAGTTTTTCTTGACAAAAAAGTAGGCTGCCTTATTTTTTTAAACTAGGCCTTTTGAAGTTAATCTTAATGCTATCACCTACATGAGATCACAAATTTCCTGTTCTTTACAGCTCATAACGAAACAATTTGTTCCCATGGCGGGGACTTTCATATTCAACGGCATCGATCAAAGGTCTCAATTATTGGCACTGTAGAATGCTTTGCTGGAACAGGTAAGCTCTTGCCTTCCATATAGCGCAACTACCTGACAATCAAAATTTCTGTTAAGACTTGTACTCACCCTTTTTGTTTCTAATGGCAGATCACCACTTACATCATTTAAAGGAGGCATTCTTTACATTGTCGAGAGTTACTGGGGACGGCAGAGAGTTCTGCTGATTTTCAAGTTTTGATCTAGAACTTGGCTTAGAAAGAAATTGAAATTGGTACAAAGAAAATGGAAAGGTCACAGGAAAAATTCTCGCGTTTCCTTAGCCAAAGACAGCAACAATGGTAACGGGATTGATGAGTGGCCTTCATTTAAAACCGGGGAATCCATTCTCTGTGTATTACCCTTAACATTTTTTTTGCTTTCTTCTGTAAGAGATTCCTGGACCGGGGAATCCATTCTCTGTGCATTACCCTTTTACAATTTTTTTGCTTTCTTCTGTAAGAGATTCCTGGATGCACGCTTCAACTGATCAGGCTTGTTTTCTCCAGCACTGCTTAAATAGCAAAGTTGTACCAAAATCCACCTTTTTTAAGACTTATTGGGAAGCTTTAATCTGAAATATTCTTGTGACTTTTTATTTCTTTCTTTCTTTTTGAAGGAGAAAGAATAACTTTCATTTGTCAGAATGAAGTATAGTTCTCTCTAATTGTAGGAAACTAACTAAAACAGAAAAATCTAAAACTAATAATAATTTTACAGATTGCTGGATTTTTCATTTCTTCGACTATCTTCGATTTCGATTTCTCAACCACATTAGTGGGTTTTCCTCACCTGTGAACATCCAGGATCAATTTAGCAGTGGTCTAGCAGAAAACATAGCATGCATTTTCCTTAGATAATTGATCAAAAAGAAAAAAAAGAGTCCTTATTTTCCAACTTGGAAAGAAGAGGAATGTCAATTAAAGCAATCGCCCCGTCCTCTTTTGCCACTTCTAACATAAGAACTTGATGGCTGGCATTTGTTGTTTCGAAGGATTAATTATTTGTACGGTTCAATCCTTTCATTTTGCATTAAAATCTACGTTGATGGAAATTGATATATAAAACAAGAGGTTTCACCAGATGAATCCACAATGAAACCCTCACAAGCTAGAGTAAACACTCTGGCAAATTAGATTTGGAACTAGTGACCATGTGTTCTCCATGCTATGCACACAAGTACTCAAATGAAGAAAAGGTAACTCAATTCTCTTTGCAGCATGATGAAGAGAGGATATTAGAAGAATAAGATAAGAGACTGCTCTGCTAGAGAAGCGACAGTCACTGCTGTGATTTGTATTTTCTGCACTTTCACTTTATCTTGGAGTTTCGGATGGAAAAGCATTTCTGAAAAGAAAAAAAAAACCCTAACAAAATGAGGATGATCAATGCTACTAAAAAAGTTATTTAGTTATTTTTGAGATTATAGGGACTAATTAATTAGTTCTGATAAACTAAAAGGACAATCAAAATTAACTCCTTTATAAGCCGGTAACCGCTTTTCAGTTTTCGAAATTCAGTTATTTGGATCATATTTGTTTCCATTCCAGGAAAACAAAAGGGGAGGGAAGAGATTTAAAAAATGAAGGGACTTGAGAATATTTCGCAAGTGGAAGGGATTGATGATGAAGATGATCTTGGGATGGAACCCACTGCTCTTTCAAGTCCACCACCAGCACAACAATTTGGACATGCATCAAACAGGGACAATGACACAGAGAAGAGAACTCAAGGTTTACACAACAAAGTGGCTATGAAGTTGGCTAGGTTTATGGACACGATAAGACAGAATCTTGTGGCAGTCCAGAGGCTTGTTGAGGATCTGTGGCTACGACAATATGGATGTGCAGGCGATCCAGACATAACAAGGGCTTACCAGGTTTGGCCAGGGAATAATGTACGTTCTAATACTTGTTCTCACTTTCGAATTCAACAATCTATAACAATTAGCAATCACCTTGTATATTCTGTCTGCAGTCTGCACTGCTAAAATTGATTGCTGCTTAACTTTATGTGCATGCAGGTGTTTTTTTTCCATGGACGACTCATATGTGGCCCAGATCCTAGGGGATTGCTGTTGACAACTGTTTCAATAGTACTCTCAAGTTGGGTTTTTGCCATGTATAGTGAGGATGATTTGCCGCACGATTCTGGTCTAATCACAGCCTTTTCCTTGATGTTAACAGTAACTGTCAGTCCCTCTCATTCGATAAAATTAGCAGTGATAAATATTTACTCGGCAAGGATCAAATTTATTTTATTACATTTTATTGGGAATACAGGTTCTGGTCAACCTGTTTCTGGTTAGTACAATTGATCCTGGAATTATTCCTAGAAATGATGGATCATCTATCGAGGAAACTGCTGGCACGAGCGATGGAACCAGGAGAAAGAGGGTAACTGTTAATGGGGTAGAACTCAAACTAAAATATTGTCGCATTTGTAAGTTTTTTAGGCCTCCCAGGAGTTGCCATTGCGCCATCTGTGATAACTGTGTCGAGAAATTTGATCACCATTGCCCGTGGATCGGCCAATGCATTGCACTGGTATTAACACTACCAAACCTTTAATACCTTGCAGTGCTGCTTGCATGAATTCTGAAAGGTGATCTTTGTTTGTGCAGAGAAACTATCGATTTTACCTAACATTTATCATATCAGCATTGATTTTCTTTGTGTACGTATTTGCTTTCTCGTGCCGGAGAATCCACCAAAGAATGCTCAGAACTGGCACTGGATTGCTTGGAATGCTGAAGAACTGTCCTGAAACTCTGGCACTAGTATCATTTAGTTCTGCTACTATCTTGTTCTTAGGCGGCCTTACTATCTTCCATGTATTTCTGCTTGCAAGAAATCAGGTTGGCCCAACATATCCTTTTTTTTTCCCTCAAATTTTTTCGAGTGAAGATCTCTGGTACAGTGTTCAAACCTGATACAATAGGAGATGACGTCGTATATATTCAAAATCTGCATCCATCAATTTATCTGCATTGCTTGTATGTATTAATTAGCTTTAATGGTTATTTTTCTGTGTATTTTGAGGCAGACAGGCTATGAGAATTTCCGTCAACGCTACATGGGGTCACAAAATCCATTTGACAAAGGGATTCTGAGTAATATCATGGAGGCTTTGTTTGAACCATTGCCGCCTTCTAGAGTTGATTTTCGAGCTGAAGTAATGATGCCAAGAGGGTAATCAACATGTCCGAGCAGGAAATTTAAGACAAGAATTCCGTCTAATTTCTTAATGCAAGAGCATGACTTGCCTTGTCTTTATTTGATTTATTCACAGTCTAAAAATAGCTTGGTTATGCCATTATTGTTGATTTCTGCTTATCCAAGAAATGGTCTCAATTCCAATCTCCATTAATCTGGCACGAAAAGCAGAGTGCTTGGGGGTCGTTGTGTCACAATAATGAGTGTCCACATCACAGAGCTGGTGTCTTGGTTGGCAGAGACCACATGTTGCATGTGGTCATCGCCAGAGTGTGGGAAGCTAACTGCTAGGGGCCGCTTGAGATG
>Ga0325401_1007857_pt1 | contig 10362 bp, 9 predicted proteins | sample PopdelMetagenome_FD_205666 | JGI IMG/M metagenome (GOLD analysis project Ga0325401, IMG submission 205666) | Populus deltoides microbial communities from Bellville, Georgia, United States - Xylem-PdKOR-R2 | ecosystem: Host-associated > Plants > Phyllosphere > Stem > Wood/Secondary xylem | place...
ATATATATTTTGTTTTGAATATTTGTTTTTCAATTTCTTCACTTAGAAATTTGATTTTTATATTAACTTTGATCCTTATTTTTATAATTATTATTTGTTTTTTCCTTGTCATTTTTAATTAATTGAAATTTTTTATCTATCAAATTTGGTCCTCATTCTTTTAATTGTTACTTATTTTTTTGAAATAGTTTATGAAATGTTAATTATTATTATTTTAATTTCTTTATCTTTTAATTTTTTATATTTGATCTTTATTATTTTGATTATTATTTATTTTATTTGAGATAATTTATGAAATTATATTTTTTTTCAATTTCAGTTTCATTTAACTTTTTAATTTGTAAGATTTATTCCTCATTATTTTAATAAACTTGAAAAAAATAAAACATCAATAAGTTATTTTTCAGTTTATTTTTCATGACATAACCAAATACTAAAAAATATTTTCCAACTTATTTTCCATTACACAACCAAGTATCAAAAAATAATTCACCTTTACAAAATTTATATATATATATATATATATATATATATATATATATATATATATATATATCAATCATAGTAATTTTTTCCATGACAATGATAGATATACCCATCACTGCCATAATCAAGCTAGTACATAGGCTCATTTCGGTCGGTGGGAAACTTGACCTTTGATAATTAGTATTTAATCATCACTCATGAAAAAAGCAAACATGAAGGTGTTGTTTCTCGAAGTTTAAATTATTTTTAAAAAAATATTTTTAATTTAAAAATATATTAAATATTTTTTTAGTGTTTTCTAATAATTTGATATACTAATATAAAAAATAAAAAAATATTTAATATATTTTTAAACAAAATAATTATTTAAAAAAATACTATACATTACAATCTCAAATACTCTAAAATTTCATTATATTTTAAATAAGGGTTTATTATAGACTAACTGAGTCGATTATATTCTATTAAAGAATTAAAAAAATAATTTATCTATTTATAAGAAAATATGGTTTTAATAATTTAACTAATTTTTTTATAACCACTTTATTGATATTTTTTTTAATTAATCAATGGGTTTCATAACTCAGCAATATCACCTTATATATTTACGCAAATCTATATATTGTGTGTGCTTGTATATTTTATTTTATTTTATTTTTCTCTTAATATTATTGGATGATTTTGGTAGCCAAGACCAAGTTATTTCACTAATATATATATATTAGTGAAATAACTTGTAGAGATACAATTATTATATATTTGTAGAGAAGCGGCCAAACCCCACAAAAGCTTAGGAATAATAGTAATAATAAATATCATCTTGCACTCCTTCTTTGTCTTTTGTATTTTCCACCAAAAGATTGAACATACATCTCGCCGACCCCCTTTTCTCTTGGTGTGAATAATCAACAGAGTGACCATGAGTGAAGTTTCTCCGACCAGAGAAAACTCCATGTATGTTCTTTTACTATGCTTTCCATTCCTTTTTATCCCTTCTCTTTCATCTCTTCGATGGAGAAGTATGGAGAAATGCTCATGAAATTAAATGAGCACTTTCTATATATGCAGCTAATTCTGGATATCAAGCTAGGGTTTTAAGTTCTGATCTTTCCCTATCCTTCTTAGATTCTATTATATATATTATCAAAGCTACTATGAGATCCATCCATCCATCCATCCATCCATCCAATGTATGTGTTTCTCTTAAAATTCGAAGCAAGACTTCTTTCTTCCTCTTCTTCTTCTTCTTCTTCCTCTTCCTCTTCCTCTTCCTCCTCCTCCTCTTCTTCTTGAATTAGTAATAGGGACATGATTTGATCTCGAGAACTCTTTCATCTCACTACTTGTAAGCAATACTGTGAAAAAATCTTTCTGATTATCGAAGAAAGAGCTAAGTTAGTGTTTTTTTAATTATATTTATTGGATTCCATCCATATATATATATAGATCTAGATCTTTAAGAGCTAAAATTAAACACAGTTTGATATTTTCTCTCTCCCAAGATTAGTTTGTGTTGATTTCCTGCAGGTGCATATATAAATCCAATTTCCTGGTACCAAAAAAGTTATTTTTACCCTCATATATTTATTTTTGTAAGGGAAAAGAAAATGGAATATAGCCTCATGATGTAAACACAGCTAGCCGTCGCAAGCTCGTCGATATCAACGTCCCCACCATGATTATTATATGCAATAATGCACTTTCAGTTTTATTAAGATGATCTCTTCACTACTGCGGTAGTGATTAATGTTTTTCATTCTTTAGCTAACAATATATAACCATTTTGCTTTCGGTACTTGATGCTACAAATATATATATATATATATATATATATATATATATATATATATATATACTGTTTAGAATTGTTTGCTGTATTCGAATTGCCTATATATATATATACAGCAAACAATTCTAATTCGAATACAGCAAAAAATTCTAAACAGTATATATATATATATACTGTTTAGAATTGTTTGCTGTATTCGAATTGCCTATATATATATATATATTTATACTAAAGCAACTAATTAAATCACTCCATGCTCTATATATGTATAATCATTAATCAAGGGAAACTGAGGAGGACAAAGAAGAGCAGCAGCATACAGATCGAGGAAGGCGGAGATTGGTGCTGCCAGAAGATGGGTTTGAATGGAAGAAATATGGCCAAAAGTTCATCAAAAAAATTGGAAAATTCAGGTATAGATACGTTGACTTTTCTATGCATGTTGTATGTGTTGCATCTTTATCCCTACATACGAGCGTGAGTGATATATACATATAGGAGTGTACAGTTTTGTGTGTATGTATATATTGATCATCATACATCAAGGGGTAATTCTTCCTGGCAAATTATATGTGGAAGATATAAGATTTGAACCCGAACTATATTCGCTACGTCCGTCCTTGCTGCTGCTGCTGCTGCTTGTTGTTAATTTATAAGGTTGCATTTGATTAGCATTTTAAAATTAAAAAACAAATACTAAAATTAAGGAATAAAGAGTTGAAAGAATATTGATGATAGAAATAATCTATAATAATTCTTTAGTATTTTTTTGTTATTTTAAAATATAAAAGATATTTTCCTTCTATTCTAGTATAAAAGATATATAATAGTAAGTACAGATTAAATATGCATATAAATTTCCCTGTACAAATTAATATATATGGCCACGCCGGCAGCTTGTAATTAAGATATATAGCACGCATGGTGCAACCGGCTAGCTATATATATACATAAATTATACATATATATATATATATATATGTATATGTATATATTATATAATAAAACTAGAAGGGGAAGAGGGAACCTCTGATTCTTCTATATCAGACGTTGTCGATATATAATAATCACCTCCTGCATGCGCGCAGTTCTCAATTTCACATCAGATGCAGGAATATTATTATATAGAAGAAATTAAATGTCTGAAATATTAATTATGTGTTAGATCATGAGATTGAGAATCCGCTAGGTATGTAATGCTGTGAGTAGTTAAGTGCTAATTATATATGGAGGTTAATATAATTTCCTTATTAAAATGAATATTGTTCTATGTATATAATAGAAGTGACAACTGACATGCATGGTTATATTAATTAATTAATTAATTAATTAATTACAGGAGCTATTTTAGATGCCAGAAGCGAAATTGCATGGCGAAGAAGAGAGCAGAATGGTCCAACCCAGAAAATCTTCGAATAGTATACGAGGGATCACACAGCCATGCCTCGTCTACACAAGATTCTTCTTCTGCTTCCTCACAAGGGACTCCTTCTTCCTCAGCTGCAAACCAGTACAACTTGTACACTCAACTCTTTGGAAATCAACCGGCTTCAAGCACGCACGATCAAGATCATACTTGATTCAACTTGTTAGCTACTCCACAGCTAGCTACCATCATTTGATGTCGCTGCTCAGTGATCGATCATGTAATTAAGCGCTGTAAATAAGCCGGAAAGGATCGATATTATTGAAGTAACAAGAGTGAGGAAAACTTATAATTAGTTACAGTATTAAAGGCCGCACGCTAATTTCTTGCTTGTAGGTTCAGGGTTGCTATTAAAGCCCGGTTATTCATGGGCTTGGCTGAATGAATTCTTGTGGTCTCATGGTGGCTCTCTTGTAAATACGTGAATCGAAGACTATAATTGAATTTAATAATAGGATAGGATGGAAATTCATTCTAATCACCTGTATTCTACAATATCAATCAATGGTTCTAGAGTGTTCTAGTGCACGACAAATCAAACGGCATCAAGTCTCAAACAACGGTCTAGATTCGCTGAAAGTGGAACTGTCAAGACGAAATCCCAAATACGACCACCCTTACATCGTTTAAAGAAAGAGAAAACCCTACTCCTTTTCTCTTCAGCTCTCGAACAAGTGCAAAGAGAGTGTCCATAAGAGAAACCTACATACCCTTACCTAGCCACCATCGCCTCTTATCCATTAAACCCCCTTCTCAAAAACCCTGTTCCACCACCACCGGCCGTTCCACTTCTCTGTAAGTTCTCTGACCCGCTTCTTCTTCTTCTTCTTCTTCTTCTTCCCCCGTCTCCTCTGCCTTTAGTGTGATAAACGTTTCAATCTTTAAACTGTTACTTATCTTCCTTTTCTTCTTTTTGCATGCCAATCATGGTAGCTTATCAAAACTTGCTACCTTATTTCAGTTCCTGCTGTTTTGATTCATGAAGGGAAATGAGTTATTTTAATTATGCTGTTTCATGCTTACTGTAATGCAATTTCGTTAGAAATCCACCTGTTCCTGCAGGTCTTATTGGTTGGTGATTCAAATTAGTTGAATAAATAAACTTTTTGTTGTTTGGTTCTTAATTTGTGATTCTGTGAGTTATCTAGTTCACCACATAGCTCTATTGCTTCATGGGAACTTTGTTGCTGTAGTCAAATGAATTTTGCTTGGAAGAGAATTTTAGCTGGAAAGTATAACGATTAAAACCTATGTGAGCTTAGAAAAAACAATCGTTATAGAAATTCATTATTCTTTTGTTTGTTTTGCTATCAGGTGTTAAATAATAAAAATGGCATCAACGTTTACTGCCATGTCCTCAGCTGGAACCTTGGCTGCTCCTACTGCCCGTGCCATGGATAGGAAGTTTGCATTTTCTTCAAACAAGTTGTCATCTTTTGCTTCCATTTCTGCCAGTCGATTTGGTAGACCACAGAATGTAGTTCTACCAAGATCGCGTTCTCTCAAGGTTAATGCGGCCAAGGAGCTTCATTTCAACAAGGACGGGTCAGCAATTAGGAAATTGCAAGTGAGTTTTGGGTTGCTGGTTTTGTTCAGTATTTGCTTCTTGTTGCAGCGTGTTTGTATGATTTTATCTGCCTTTTGCTTACCAGATTTGTTCCTTTATTGCAGACTGGTGTGAACAAGCTTGCAGATCTAGTTGGGGTTACCCTTGGACCTAAAGGCCGGAATGTTGTTCTTGAGAGCAAGTACGGTTCACCTAAAATTGTCAATGATGGTGTGACTGTTGCTAAAGAGGTATGCTTTATGTTGATTGTTTGTCTCTTTGATAACTCGAACATGAGATTTCTATCCTCGTCTCATTTTTTTGGAACAATATTTGCAACTACAAGATGCATGCTAGAAATTGTAGTCGTAGATATCCAATTCAGATGAGGCAATCTATCTATGTGGCATTCCCCTATATGTTACTTTGTTACTCCAAATAATATTTTTGAGCTTTTAGTGGCTTTCTCTAGGCATGCCGATTATTAACAGGATGCTTTACCTTAAATTTCCAGGTTGAATTGGAGGATCCAGTTGAGAACATTGGTGCTAAGCTAGTGAGACAAGCTGCTGCCAAGACAAATGACTTGGCTGGTGATGGGACCACAACGTCTGTTGTTCTTGCACAGGGCCTTATTGCAGAAGGTGTCAAGGTTGGTATGGTGGTTCATACAATATATTCTGTGAAGATATGTTGAACGTGTCAATCTCACCCGTTGTTTTTCTTACAGGTTGTGGCTGCTGGCGCAAACCCTGTTTTAATCACTAGAGGCATTGAAAAGACCTCAAGAGCTCTTGTAAATGAACTTAAATTGATGTCAAAAGAGGTATGTAAAGTCGGTTAGACCATGCTTGTGGGTAATTATCATTATGCAACTGCGACCTTTGTATATATGTATTGAAGCGCAGAGAAAGGATAGAGTGGTAATAATTTGGGTTCGCAGGTTGAAGACAGTGAACTTGCAGATGTGGCCGCTGTTAGTGCAGGGAACAACTATGAAGTTGGGAATATGATTGCGGAAGCTATGAGCAAAGTTGGTAGGAAGGGAGTGGTGACTCTTGAAGAGGGAAAAAGCGCTGATAATAGTCTCTATGTCGTTGAGGGAATGCAGTTTGACCGTGGTTATATCTCACCTTACTTTGTCACTGATAGTGAAAAAATGGCAGTTGAATACGATAACTGCAAGGTATGTGGTCACAGCTAGTCAAGCGAGCCTTTGCAGTTGATTTTTCCTGCTGCGTTGACAATTTCATATGTTTTGGTGCAGTTGCTTCTTGTTGACAAGAAAATAACAAATGCTAGAGATCTCATTGCCATTTTGGAAGATGCAATTAAAGGTGGATATCCAGTTGTAATAGTTGCTGAAGACATTGAGCAAGAAGCTTTAGCTACTCTTGTTGTCAATAAGCTTAGGGGTGCTTTGAAGATTGCTGCCCTCAAAGCTCCTGGTTTTGGGGAGCGGAAGAGCCAGTACCTTGACGACATTGCTATTCTGACTGGAGGTTAGGGTTCTACTTAGGATTCTTTGCTTTCTATCTGATTTTATTTTTGTTCATGGTGTTCTGCTATCATGTTCTCTCAATGTGGATATGAATGCCTTCCTTGTTTGCTGTGGAGTGGATATGAACGTACACCATTGATATTACTATTTTTATTTTGTTGATGTTGAGAGATTTCTTTCATTGGCTTTCAGGAACTGTTGTTAGAGAAGAGGTGGGGCTTGCCTTGGACAAAGTAGGCAGTGAGGTCCTGGGACATGCTTCTAAAGTGGTTCTTACCAAGGATACAACCACCATTGTTGCTGATGGAAGCACCCAAGAAGCAGTAAATAAGAGAGTTGCACAGATTAAAAATCTTATTGAGGTGTCAATTCTCCTTGCCTTTCACTCCCAACAAAATGTTGGTGTTTTTATTTTTTCCCTCTAGTAGTAGTTTATTGTTGCTAAATGCAAGATATAAAAATGCAGGCTGCTGAACAAGACTATGAAAAGGAGAAGCTCAATGAAAGAATTGCAAAACTGTCAGGTGGTGTTGCAGTGATACAGGTAATCTTTCTATCACTCACAAAACAGAGACACAAAACAGTGTAGATTGTATCTTCACTTAAATGGACGTGCTTTTTGAATGCTAAAGGTTGGAGCACAAACCGAAACAGAGCTTAAAGAAAAGAAACTGAGAGTTGAAGATGCTCTAAATGCAACCAAGGTAATTTTTCTCATGTCACCGTCCTCTGTATTGTTCTTATGTTCCAGGTAAGTTGTTTAGACTCAAACCATTCTTTATCTCAATGGTTTTCAGGCTGCTGTTGAGGAAGGTATTGTGGTTGGTGGTGGATGCACCCTGCTGAGACTGGCATCAAAAGTGGATGCCATCAAGGACAGCCTTGAGAATGATGAAGAAAAGGTAATTTGCCAACATTTTAGGAATTCATTGAATGTTCTGTAAAGGAGGAGCTCGTGGGAACTCAGTAGTGATCTATTTTTGCTCCATGTAAAGGCTGTTGCCGAGCTGCTTAAAAAGTGCTTTGCCTCAATTGTTTTTGCTTGATTACAGGTCGGAGCAGACATTGTAAAGAGAGCTCTGAGCTACCCCTTGAAATTAATAGCCAAGAATGCTGGTGTTAATGGGAGTGTGGTCAGCGAGAAGGTATCTTACTTTGCCAATGTCAAATTATGGTAACTGTGTGGTCCAGGACTACCTGCAGCTAAGATAATTGCTTCTTCTTTTAGGTGCTCGCAAGTGACAATCCTAAGTTTGGATACAATGCTGCAACTGGAAATTATGAAGATCTGATGGCTGCTGGAATCATCGATCCAACGAAGGTGAGTTACTATGTGGATTTATATCCGGGGGGTTACAACTAGTGATTTGCTTTCAGTGGAAAAAGTTTCTGTTGGCTCTGATAACTGTGTAGTTGGATTTAAGAATAAGATGTAGTTGGGTTTAAATATAAGATTTGGGAATCCTGTCCTTTTCAGAGTGGTTCAACTAGTTAGTTGTTTGGGGATTTTGTTTCAAAACTAAATACGGAAATCTTCATTCAGGTGGTCAGATGTTGCCTGGAGCATGCATCATCCGTAGCAAAGACTTTCTTGATGTCAGATTGTGTAGTTGTTGAGATTAAGGAGCCCGAATCAGTGCCTGCTGGCAACCCCATGGACAACTCAGGTTTGTTCTTCTGAACGATGAAACTAATTGGAATTCTGCTGCCGGTGTCCTTCCACTTTTAAGTGCTCTGTTTCTCAAGTGACTGCCTAACCAAGTTTTTGTTCTCTCGCCTTGTTGTTACAGGATATGGGTATTAATAAGGCTGCTGTGCAAGACATAACGAGGAGCAAATAAAATCAGCCCCCCTCATATTAGCAATGATGTTTAGTTTGATGATGGTAATTTTTTTTGTTTGTAAATCTGATTACCGGTGCTGGTAGAAATGAAGTTTTCTGGTGAGAGTAGCTTGCCGGGATTCGGCATTGACCTGCAATTGTTTGTACAATTGCGCAATGATTTTGAACCATCTCTTGAGTTACAAGTTTCATCTTTGGTCATAATAATACTCCTTCAGCCCCCTCCCCGATCGCCAAATCTGATGGTCTGTTGATATCACCATAAATGGTTGGTCTTAGTTCGTTGTAGTGCCAATAAATACCTGGATTCTTTCGGCCCCGTTCTCGTGAATTGTGGAGGTAGTAAAGTTATGCACAAATAACTTGATGGTGGCGATCATAATAATAATAATAATACAGAGGCATTAATTAGATTAGAGTAGGTGGCAATATAAATAGAGCCATCTGCCACTATGATCTAGATCGGCATGCCCCAGAGGAGGGTAAAGACAGCTGCGCATGTAGATGCAGAGACAGGGTTTCAAGGCGGGGCTCCAACAACAATGAAACCAAGGCATGGTTATGAGCATCCACTTGCCTGAACTTTATCATTCACTATTGTTTTGGCGATGGTGAAGAAGGAACAATATAAATAATGTGAAAGATGCGATATATGTATGAAAATAATAATCAGTTTAATGGTAGCGTTGGCAATCGAGGAGGAGGAGGAGGAGCAGCAGTAATAATAAATTCTGTTATAACAGTTAATAATGGATCCGAACTCCCCGCAGCTCCTACGGTGGTTTCATTGTATTGTATTATATTATATTATATTATTTATTCACCCCTTATTTACTGCCTTCATCATTATCATTATAATTATTATTTCAGTGTGTATATATATATATATATATTTTATTTTTTTGTTGTCGTTGTCGTCGTCTCCATCCATGGATGTGTATAGAGGGCATGCGTGTGCATAGCCAAGCCATAGTCATAGTCATAGTTTAGAGCCCTGCTGCAAGTACTGATATCCCTTTCCTGTTTTTCTTACGGAATTATGTATTTTTCATGTGACTCCATTGCATTCACAAGAGCAAATCCTTTTCTTTTTATATATTATTTTATTACAAAATTATTTCTCACTCCACGGTAGATTCTTGTTTAAGGTTCATATTTCTAATTATTATTATTATTATTATTATTTTGGGAGGAGTCTGAATCATGATGCACAAATGTATGGAAATATATGTATATTGAATGGTGCGGTCCAACATCTAAAGTTTTTATCTTTTTGCCCCCTTTTCTTCTCCTGCCTTGATAGCAGTGATCAAAATCTAGGTTTTTTCTTCTTCTTCTTCTTCTTCTTCTTCTTATTTTTTAAAAAATAAATCTCTTTGTCAATTACCAAAATTCCCAAAAGAATGATGTGGAACCTAATAAGTAGCAGCAGCAGCAGCAGCAGCAGCACCTTTTTTATTTAATTATTATTATTTATTTACAATGAATTATAGTGGGGCAAGCTTGGAAGCCTGCAGTGAGTGCCCTGCAAGAAAGACACAAGTCTTGCTTGGAAACAGCATTAATTCGATTAGTTTATTTGGATGATGAAATTCCCTTTGAATTACTCACTGCTCACCAAGCAATAAACCAGCCAAACACGAAAAGTTCAATTTCTTGGAAGCAGCAAAAAAGTTGCGTGGAAAGCTAAACAATATTCTTTACTATTATAAGTGATTCAAAAATAAAATTATTTTAATTCTTCTTAATCGTTATATATATATATATATAT
>Ga0325401_1007868_pt1 | contig 10358 bp, 5 predicted proteins | sample PopdelMetagenome_FD_205666 | JGI IMG/M metagenome (GOLD analysis project Ga0325401, IMG submission 205666) | Populus deltoides microbial communities from Bellville, Georgia, United States - Xylem-PdKOR-R2 | ecosystem: Host-associated > Plants > Phyllosphere > Stem > Wood/Secondary xylem | place...
TGGTAAAGCCAAATGGCATCACCAAGAATTCATAGTGGTTGTTATGAGTGTCGCACCCGACATCGCGGCGGCCCTAAAAAATTTAATTACAAGGAAAGAACAGATTTCTGGCATCTTGTTCTTTTAGGGGAAAATATCTTGTTTAAGAAGTTGTCACCTAGTATTATGGTCATTAGAAACCCTAACTGGTCAACAGAGATTCTATGGTACGAGACTGGTTACGTAAAAGGAAAGATATTATCACCCCTTAAACATTCTGCCTGAGGCAGACTGCATTACTAGTTTTGTCTTAAATTGCTAAAAATTTATTCGTTTATGCTATGATAATTTGTTTATAATATTCCTGACTCTGGCGTCAGTGAATATTCAACTACGGATACTTCCAACTCTGGCGTTGGTAAGTATTACGTAACCCAAAACAAAAATGAATGGCGTTGCTGACTCTAGCTCTTTAAATAAACCAATAAAAATAAATTTAAATATATGCATGCATATTTTTTATTTTTTTATTTTTTTGGGCTGGACCCAGCTCAACCCATATGGGCTGGGCTTGACCCAGCCAGACCGGCCAGGTCACTGGCCCAAGCCAGTGACCTGGCTGGGCTGAGCAACACGCGTGCGTTAGCGCACGCGTGTTGCTACACTGTGCAAGTGAATTTTAATTCACTTGCACGGTGTAAATGCTAATCAAACGAAATAATGCAAGAAGAAAAGGTTACTGACCTGGTCTACTGAGCGCCTTTCTCCTTCGCCCTTCTTCGTTCTTGTTATTCTGCGAATTCGTTCTTCTCTTTTTGTTCTGTTTGTGTTTACTTGTTCCTCTGTCTTGTTTGCTTCTCTCCCTCTCTTGCCGGTTCACTCCCTCCTGCTCCTGGTTTTTTTTGCTTTTGTTCTCTGGTTCCGCGGTTCCTTTCTCTGGCTATCTATCCTATTGTCCCGGTTCTTTGAGATGAAGGAATAAAAAAGATGGCGATGCTGGGCGTTAATGGTATTTTTCTGTATGATTCTTCTTTTTTTGTTTGTTTTTTTTTCTTGCTCTCCCCTGGGTTTTGACTTCTATTTTCTTTTTCCCCTCCCTCGATTCAACTCTCTCTCTTTTTTTCAGTTCCTCCCCCCTGGCTTTTTTTCGTGTTCCTCCTCCCCCTGTTTATTTTTCTTCGTCTCTGTTCTCGCGGTTCTGCCCTCCTTCCTTTTCTCTAGCTTTTTCTTCGTTTGGTGCATTTGGTGTGTTGAGCCTGTGCTATGGGGAGAGGGGAAATTGGAATCCCTTAAGCTGGAGTTCTGAAGGAAGGCCAGCAATCTCTCCGGCCTGTTTTAGCGTTTTTTTTCTATCCTCCTATAGTTTTTAACCAGTTTTTCCTCTGGTTCTGCCCTTTTCTCCTCCTCCCTCTCTTGGGTCTTTCCTCCCCCATTTTCTTCGTTATTCCTCTGTTTTATAGAGTCCGATCGGTGGTAATGGATGGCGTGTAGAGGGATGAAAACATTAAAACATCCATAACTGAGGTGAGCGGATGATTACTGCTGGAAACGGTCTCTGGTTAAAGAAGAAGAAGATGAACAGCGTTCTTTCAAACGACGTCGTTTTGGGATATGAGGCGGCTATTTGCATTTTGACCCGTGAAGTTTCGAAACTTTTATAATTAAACCCCTGGTTTAAACTGTAACTGCCCTCTATATTCTCGCGCCGTTTTCATGCTAGTCCTTGGACTCTAATCTGTTACAATTTCACCCCCAATTAACCCCAAACTTTGTTATTTCTTCAATTAAGTCCCTGATTTCATTAATTTAACTAAATCCAAGTCCAATTAAGTCTAAAACTCATCAATTCTCCAATTAAACCCTTGATTTAATTAATTAAATTAATTCCAAGTTTAATTAAGTCTCAAAACTTATCAATTCTTCAATTAAAACTTTGATTGGATTAATTAAATTAATTTCAAGCATAATTAAGTCTCAAAACTTATCAATTCACTAATTAAACCCTCGATTTGATTAATTAGATTAATTCCAAAGTTTAATAAAACCTCAAAACTTCCAATCATGTTGCCCTTAACCCAAATTTTAATTCATTCTTCATTTATTTCATTTTACTTGTTTTTCATCATTATTATTTTTTCATCATTATTTTATTTTTTTATCCTTTTCAGTAAATAAAATAATAATAATAATTAAAATAAAATGGTCAAAAATTAGGTTATGACAATGAGTTCGAAAGGTTATCTTGAATATATCCCCAGAAGTCATTCGAATCTGGTGATAACCAGATCGTAAGTCCACCTTGGAAAATACTGTTGCACCCACCAATTCTTGTAGTAACTCATCCACTATAGGGATTGAAAACTTATCCTTGATGGTAAGTTGATTGAGAGCCCTGTAGTCGACATAGAATCGCCAGAACCCGTCCTTTTTAACCAACACAACAAGAGAAGCAAATGGATTGTTGCTCTGCTGAATAATTCCAGACTCGAGCATTTCCTCCACCATTTTTTCTAGTATATCTTTTTGCACTCTAGAGTATCTGTAGGGTCTGAGGTTGATAGCTTGAGCTCTTTCCTTCATAAGAATAGTGTGATCGTGGTGTCTGATTGGAGGCAGACCTTCAGGTGCACGGAATAATTCCTTGTAATTCTCCAGTAATTCACACAAGGCAGTCTGTTCCTGTTGGTTGTTTATGGTTGAAGGTGATATAGAATGTACACCTTCGTCCTCCTCCTCAAGGGGTATCAAACTGCATAGATTCATACCTGCTAACTGTGTAGGATTAACCATCAAACTATTAATTGTGTAAGCTCAATGGTCTGTATCTTGATGCAATCAGTGCCCTTGAGTAATATGTCTTGACCGTGCCATTTGAAGGACATCCAGAGATCCTTGTAGTTAGAGATAATATTCCTTAGCATTGATAGCCATTGAATACCCAAAACCATGTCACAATTGATTAAATAAACAATAAAGACATCTGCCTCAAAATTAACTCCCTGCATTCTCCATCGAAAATTTCTACACATGGCTGAGCAGTGCATAGTACCTCCATTTGCTGTTTCAACCACCAAGGTTCTAATGGGAGTGGCTAGGCATTGTAGCTTGTTGGCCATCACACTATTGAGGAAGTTATGGATGCTACCAGAGTCGATCAAGATTTATATAGAGTGTTTGCCAGTCTTCCCAGTTACCCTTAATGTGTGGCAACCCCTTGTTCCTTCCAGGGCATTGAGAGAAATGTGAGGGGTGAGTGATTCATGTTCAACAACATTAATCTCCCCTTCTCTGTCCACGCTATCCTCTTCATCTTCAACTATGCATAAAAAGTATAGTCGTTTGTTTTTGCATCTTTCACCTTGGATAAAACGTTCATCACACCAGAAACATAGCCCATTGGCCCTTCTTTCTTCCAAGTCTCTGGGTCGTATTGATCTGGTTGGTTTTTATGAGGTGTGTAGTTGGAGTAGGTAGTATGCAAGTTTGTTGTGGTTTGAAGGTGTTAAAGTTTGGGGTGCTGAAGGTCTTGAATAGGGTAGAGGCGTGCTTTGTTTGAAAGAGGTAGAGTGAGGCAGAACTTGGGAAGTGTATTGGTGGGGTAGAGGGAGTGACCTTCTATAAGTCAGGGTGTTATCTTGCAATCTGGCAAGATTATAGGCTTGCTTAAGGACCTTAGGATCGAACATTTTAACTAGATTCTTGATCTCTATTTCCAGTCCTCCAATGAAGATGATTATATCCACAACAATCATGACAAATGAACATGTAACATTAATTCAATGTAGAACTTTAGGTTCATATGGTTTATTATCGTTTGATATTACATCTTTTTTGTATGAGGAATATACAATTCTAAGAAATTAAGGTCCTTTCCTGCGCAATGAAAAATAAAAAGATGATCAAGGGATTCAAGTGATGGCATGTATCTATTGTAAAAATAATGAAGAAAAATAATGAAGACTATTTCAAAAAATATTTATTCCACATAGTAAAAATAAACATAAAATATATATAGAGCTTCTTTTATTTTCTGAGGCAGAACCACATCTCTGGTATTGTTTGTTGTTTTATTTTATTTCTGTTCTTCGTTCATGATTTTATTACCAACAGTATCTGCGTGAAAACTAGTGTGTGTAAAGAGAGAGATCCTTGGAATATCACGAATACCAAACTTTACAGCAAGACCTAGGACCATTACCTATAGAGATAAATACTTCAGATGTTCAGCTAATTAATGTGTGATTGCATCATTTATGCTCTGCTTATTGCAAGTAATTTCACTACACTTGAGAATACAAATTAAGAGGGCCCGAGAATCATACTTTGCCATCCCAAACCTTTCCCATTCTTTATCGGGAAAGCATACAGTTAGATGTCTAGTTGCTCGTGAGACTCGAGAAAAAATCTTGTTAGTTTATTATTCCTGTAGAATTAGAGAGTATTGACATGCATGTATCCAAAGTCTCAAATACAGTGGTCAACAGCCAAGAAATATATTCTTGTGGGGTAAATGATACAAATAGAAAGACATTTCATGATTAAGGGCAGAAGGATATGTTTACGTATGCAAGTTAATTGGAAAGACTACTATTCAAAGATTTACAAACCTTATGAATATCTCAGAGAGAAGGCAAAGCACGCCAATTATTAGCAAGGTTCATGACATGATCACGTGAAGTTGCTGGTAGTTGTTGTAAAATCACATTCTTGACATGAACAGCTGCTGTTTCACCAGCATGAGTGGCAAGTTCCAGGTAAACTACAGCTTTCAACTTCTCTCCTTCCTGTCCAAAATATTACCATAGGATCCTCAGGCAAGCGAAAAAGTAATATAGAGGCCTATCTAAATAGTTCAACCATGAACACCATCCCATGTGACCTCTAGAGACATCTCGAGGCTTTGAAATTGGGTTTTAGCTGTGTTTAGGGTGGATTGCAAAACTATGCTTGGGTAGTTGATAGCCTATATTTGGCCAAAGCACCAATCCTTGTTCTTTTCTGAATCACACTGGTTTCGCCACATGAAAAAAAAAAAATTAACAGGAGCAACAAGAGGACGAAAGCAATTGAGAGATCACAACTCGAAAACACGTGTCCAAACACAAAGCCAGGTAGCCACCCTTGGAAAAAATGGAGATAGCAAAAGAGACATTAAGTCAAATGTGTTAAGTATCAAGCTCTCTCAATTATGCCCTTCCCGTCCCCATTTGTTATATTCTCCCACCTCAATGCAACCACTCATAGCACAAATTAAATTAATCTACTTCTGGCACTGCCTATCCTGCATATATAAATACAGGTTACATCAATAGTAACATACCGAAAAGAGTCCAAGTCCATGCTCATACTGAGCTTTGCTATGACCATGATCGGCTGCCCGCTTCATCCATTTCCTTGCTTGGCGATGACTCTGAGCCAAACCTTCCCCAACTGAGTAACACAATGCAACACGGTACATTGCACGCACATATCCACCTTCAGCCGCTTTTAGATACCATCTAGCCTGTTTGAGAGAAAAGCTCATTAGTTCTGAACTGACAAGCTAAGCCACAAATTTGTGGTGGGACAAGAAGAGAGATGCTTACAGCCTCGTGTAGATGACGATCAAATCCACAACCTTGATGCAAACAAAGTGCGAGTTGGTATTGAGCACGAACATGACCAGATTTGGAAGCCTGAAACAACCATTTCACTGCTTCCTTTCGTTTTGAAGGTTCGGCTGCACGTCCAATAATAACACCATAATAAGCACATCCTAGCAACTCATGACCAGATTTTGCTTTATTGGAGGCTAGTTTTTCCATAACCTTTTTATTTATTATTGTTATCATTTTCTCATTTCTTTTTGTGGGATATTTTAAAAGTGATCAAAACATTGGCAACACTCAATCACCCATTTCAACAAGCAAAAGAAACTACGGCCTATGTTCATGTCATGCTTATAAATATTTATGACAAAAAAAATTGCATTTTTCTAGCTTTTCTACAATTTTTCGCTCCTCCCTGCAGCACTTGCATTGCACAAAACAGAAACATAACTGCTATTTAATTTAACTTTAAACTCCATAAAGATGACTAGAATGCGAAAGGCACTAGAAAAGGAAACTAAGAATTAGATACCTTGCAAGTAAGAAAGTCCAAGATTACACTGTCCAGAAGGGTCTCCAAGCACTGCAGCCTTTTTATAAAGGGCAATTGCCTTGTCTTTTTTACCAATTTCCCAGTAAAGAAGACCAGCATCAACCATGGCGAGGGTGGACCCACGAACCGCGCCTTTTAAAAAGGAATCGAGAGCCTTGTCCAAATTAGGTCGCACACCTCCCCGGCCATGCTTGAACCGCTTTCCCCATTTTAGGAACAACAAGGCTTCTCTCAATGGCCGAAGCCCTTCGCTCCATGACTTGCACACCAACGACGCTGCTTGCAGATGAGGCAGTGTGAACGATGCCGCTATTTTGGTCAAAATATCGGAGGGAAGTGTCGAGAAATCACCATCGGATGATCTTAATTTCCGAAAATCTGCTTCTGATGATAACCAGAATTTAAAGGTTGATTGACGGTATTGGCGACCAGGCCAGGTTTTCTGCTTCATCTTCTTTGGTAGAGTGGAGAGAGTGAAGTAAGTCGGTGGTTCCTCGTAGATGCGACCAGCCGACTACCGCTTCACTGGTCATTGCTTTCATAACCACGTCATCAATTACGTGGGGCCGCTGAGCTCTGTGGCCGGCCCACCTGAAAGTTACCTTCTCAACATTTCGTATTCGCCGGATCCGATCCAAAGATCCAATAATGACCCCAGCCCCAGGTCCTTGAACGTGAGTCAACTTATCAAGTTAGTTGTTGATGTTATGTGTTTCGTGATAGGGTGCATTATATTTTATAAATATATTCTTTAATTTAAAATATATTAAAACAATATTTTTTTTAATCTTTTTTATTTCTAATTTTAAAAAATGAAAATCATTAAAAATACATAAAAAAATATTTTTATAATTTTTTTAAACGAAAATTATTTTTAAAAACAGAAACACCAAATAAGCAATTAATTATCTTAATAAAATCACATCCATATTATTAAAATTGGTGAGCTGATAATATATTTTTAGTTAATGCAAAAGATTTAATTTTCAAATATTAATCTAAGTAATTTGATTATTTTTTCAAAAGTCAAGTTTTTAACACCATCAAGGATTTGACTAAATATGGTTTAATTACACATCTAACCCAAATCAGATTTTAAATTTTAAAATATCTAAATTAACCCGCATAAATGAGGTTGGGTTTAACAAGGAAGCGTTCTGTTATTTCTTATGATTATGAATGAATTGGAGCCTCAAAATGGCACCTCCCATCTGTCTCCTTACCCAGCAAGCCAAGCCCAACTATACAAAAGGCCCAGCCCAACTATACAAAAGGCCAAGCCCAACTATACAAAAGGCTTGGGTCCATAAATGAACGCAAACTAAAAACTAGCAGACCTTTGTCCATAGCAACTAAGCCCATTCCACATTTTTTAAGGGATGATTTCTATTTCGATCCGGGTAAAAAAACTACTTTTTTTTTTATAAAAAAAACCACTAATTTAAATAATATAAAAAGATTCAGGTAATTCGAGATTACTCGGATTCTCTTTATGGTGTAAAGGAAGAAAACATTTTGATTAATTACCCGAGAAAAGAAAATTTCCGACCGCATCATCTCACCCTGCTGTATGTCGGCTACAAGTCGTCTATCCATATCAAAATAGCATTTACTAGGCTGGTATCAGTGTTTCACGCTCCGGATTTGTATGTCGTAAGAGTACTTTTTAAAAAAAAAAATTAATAACTCAGAATTATATTCTATGTCAACTAAATAAGTTAATTTTATAAAAATAATACATTATCAACTTGGATTAAATGATAAAATTATAAATAATAAATTTTTTATAAAAAAATTATGGAGAAAAAACTAAGAAAACTTAAGAATAAAAATCCAATTTAAAACATCAATACTTGATAAAAATTTGAATATGTAAAATTTTTCAACGTGTTTTTCACATGAAAAAAAAACAGTAAATATAAATTGAAAAACTTATTCATGTATCCAATCAAATAAATCACAACCCATATTGTAAATAAAATTTACAAGAAAGTCATGAATAATAAATAAAAATCTAATTCAAACATTTGAGGGACAAATATAGATCAAGATATTTAATATTACAACACAGGTAATTTATATGGTTGTGTTTGATGAATTTGTTTATTAAAATCAATTTATAATAGAAATGGACATACATAAAATTTATTAAATAAAATAAAATATTATACAAGTCTGCATATATTAAAAATATTATAAAAAATACATATTAAATCTATATAAAATATAAAAAAACATTACAAATGAATTATACTAACCGTTAAAACAATTAAACACACCAAATATAATAAAATAATAATCACCATTTCAAAAAGGCTAAATAAGGTTTTTAAAAAAATCATATGGAATGAGTATTAATTAAAACATAAATTTAGAAATTATTTTACAAAAAATATGTAAAGAAAGTATTAACAAAAAAAATCATTTAAAAAAATAAAATGAGTACTGCTAGGACTAATAAGTCAAGCCATGTGCCTGGCCAGCCTATAAAAAGCCAGCACATGGACCTTTAATTTATTTTTTAGTTAATGGGGTGGACGCCACGTTGTCCGCCCAATGTTTTGACCAAAAACAGACAACATGTTATTTGTAATTCATTAGATTTCAGCCATTTAATGGCTGAAAGTACAAGGCTTGACTGTTTTTTACTCAAAAACTTATTTTTAATTTATTTTTTACCCAAAACACCGAGGACAGACCTTGAAAATCTTGTTAAAACAATTTATGGCCTCTAAAAACACAAAAAAACTCCACAAAACACAAAATTAACTCGAAAGCAAAAATCTTTCAGAGCTCAGATATGTTTTTCTAGGTGTTTTCAAAGTAAATAAACCACATAATCTTGACTCTATACATCATATAGAGTCATTTGACATAAAAACCGATCGCTTTGATAGCTGAAATCTTCGTCAACAACAACTTTTTTTCTCTAAGGTAGAATCCAACGACCCCGCTCTCTCTTCCACTAAAAAAAGGACTAAAAAAAATGAAGTTTGATACCAAAATATCATATTTTAAAATTATAATGATCAGTTACTTAATAGCATAAAAAGATAGGGGACCAAAATGAACTTTGCAAACAAATTGTAGAGTTGCCACCTATTTTACCCAAGTTTTTCATTTCAGTCCTCTGTCTTTCAACTCAATCCCCACCCCACCCCCACCCTCCCAAAAAAAAAAGCATTTGGGTTTAATCTGAGCTTAATTGTGCAAAAAATAAATAAATTTGAGGATTGGATTGAAAATTCTAAAAAACACTCCACTATTGAAATGTGAAATGATGAACAATGAATTCTCCATAGTAAAACCGTTTTCTCTTTTAGTTTATACTATAATAATCTCTCTTTTTGCGTCATGCTACATGTAAATACATATTCATCGTTGATTTTTATCTAACATTAAAACAACACAACCACACCATTAGTAAATTGTTATGTTTTTTGTTTGAATTTATTTTATTAGCCATTAAATTTTAAAAATTCATTCTCCAATTGGAGTTTTTAATTACTCATGTTAACAAAGAGTCAATTTTGTGTAGACTCCATCTCATTCAGAGGCGGGAAATTTTCTGGGATAATTATAAGGGTTGATTTTTCTTGATGATAAACTTAAATTTAATAGACCCAAAAAACACTAAAAGGGTCCAAAAAACATTCCCATAGGCTCGTGTTATTTTATACTGATCCAATATGTGTTATTTTGAGTAAAATACAACTCAAAATATCACAAAGGTTGAAATTTTATTTCAGTCCTTCCTTTCCACAAAACAACAAGACTTATAGGCTATAAATATACTATGAATCATTCAAACTCAAGGTTCACAATATCTTCGTTCTTAACACTTTCAGTGTACATATTTCAAGAATCTATCTCTCTAAAATATCATTACACTTTCTCTCTTTACAAAGTTACTGGCTTAAGCATCAAATAGTCCTTACATCTATCAAGGAGAACCTTTTACAGGTACTAGCTACCAGCTACCTTGGCTTACCAAGTACAACCTGCTACCAACCACTTGGGTTTTCCATATTAAGTCATCAAACACCTTGGCTAGAGAGAATGAATCAAATTGCTTAAATTAATAAATTAATAAATTATTCAACACATTAATCTTATTTTTAAGTATCTTGGATTTTGAAACTCATCACTTGAATTATATATTTACAAGAATAACTAAAACAGATGAGGTTAGTTTAAGTGTTGATATAAAGTAAATTAGAATAATATATTATTTTTAG
>Ga0325401_1007871_pt1 | contig 10357 bp, 9 predicted proteins | sample PopdelMetagenome_FD_205666 | JGI IMG/M metagenome (GOLD analysis project Ga0325401, IMG submission 205666) | Populus deltoides microbial communities from Bellville, Georgia, United States - Xylem-PdKOR-R2 | ecosystem: Host-associated > Plants > Phyllosphere > Stem > Wood/Secondary xylem | place...
GATATGTGTAAAGTATTTTGATTTTTTTATGGATAATAGACTTTTTTTAATGGAAATATACTAGCAAGATTTGTATCATGAATCTTTATCCAATAAAGATAAGTATGGAAACTGAAAATTAACTTTGATTGATGTTAATGCAAGTATAGAATTTAGAAGCAATCCTGAAAGGGAGAGTTAAACCTTTATTGTCATCCCCAAGGTGCCTCTAGTGGTGATTTATCAGTCACATAACTTGGTTTAAAATGAACATATTAAATAACATATATGATATACAAAAATATTATTTGGCAAATTTCATTTTTGTATGTATAGATTAATTAATGTTCTGGTTATGCTCCTACAGTTTAAACTTTTTCAATATTATCCCTCTAGTTTTAAAATTACCAATGTTACCCTAATAGTTAAAAAGCTTACCGTTTAAAATTGGTTTTTGAATTTTCTTTCTTTCTTTTTTGAGAATTTTTTAAGTGTTTTTATAACATATAATAACATATGTGGGAATCTGAGAGGAAGTAAAAGAGAAATGTAAGGAAAATTGAAAGTTTTGATAATTATTTAAAAAAAATGGAAACTATAAATTGAAAGGTTTTAAATTATTGAGATGGAAGTGGAACATACCTCATCGGGACTAGACGCTGACCCTGTCCACGCACGAACTTTGTCAAATCACGTGAATTCGTATTGTTCGCTCAAACCAAGATGTAGCATGAGAAGGGAGACATGAGTGAGTAACTCTTCACCTCTTCTCAGTTGATGAGTATGTTCTTTCCATGGACAATGAGTTGTTGCATAAGCAACCATTTCCATCCAAACTTCATTTATAATCTCCAATCGCTTCTTCAATCCCAATAAAAGCAATTGCCTGGCGAGTTTGATCACACAACGTAACACTGGCTTTTTTGTTTTCCAGCGAAATTGAAACGCTTTATCATCATAACCACGATTCACTAGTGCGAAAGTCTCACAAGATACATTGATATTCCTCATCATCAGGATCGTGATCTTTTAGACCCCACAATTCTCGCAAGGTATGTTCCTCATCATCAAAACCATGATATTTAGACGCCGCAACTCTCGCAAGGTACATTGATATTCCTCATCACCATAATATTTTAGACCCCACAACTCTCGCAAGGTTTCTAGATATCCCTCATCATCGAATCCTTTAGAGAGCATATTTGGTCTAATCACCAAAAGATACATCATGTATTCAAATAGGCATCAGCACGATAACAAAACTCTGTTACGAGATGCTAGACAAGAATGCTCCAACTAAATTCTACTTCAATCGTGCACCACTTGTAGTCTCGTAACAGTCCCTCTCTTTCTAGCACACCATCTCCCCTCTGACCAATTATTTTACTTCTGAGATTCTTATCAAAGAAATTCAAATCTTCCTTCATCTTCTCAGATTTTTTTCGAAGATGTTCAAAAATAAAACCTTGTAGTCCAACATTCAAATCTTTCCGATTCACATGCATTTGCCTCATCATTTCATTGATTCCCAGCAATTCCAAGCATTTAGGTGGCTCGCTTTCAAAGGAAGAGCTTATCACGTTATACTGTGATATGGATCTCGACCACCTCTCGCTTCTAGTTAACTTCCTTAGCTGAGGATAAGTTGCATTAGTCATGTCGCTCCCTCATTTATCAATCAACCAAATCATTGTCCAGTCAGACAAAACAAGGCATAAAAAAGCATAAAAATCAAGAAAAACAGAGGTCGCAAACAATAAATACATAATTGCAATGTCAGTCGTTAAGTAATCATGTTTGTCAATCTTGACTTGGAAGGTAATAAACGTAGTAGCAAAGAGCAGAGAGCTGATATAGCGAAGAATGATTCTGGCACGGAAGTAAATCAGAGGCGCTTTAGTATAAAGTAGGGGTGTTCAAAAAAACCGATTAACCGAAAAAACTGAGAGAACCGATAAAAAATTAACCGAGAAAACCGAACCGAGATAGAAAACCGATTAAACTGATTTTTAAAACCATAAAATCTTGTCGGTTCGGTTTCGGTTTGACCATTTAAACCAGTGAACTGAACCGGTAGTATAAATAACATAACTAAAGAGTAAACCACTAAGCCTAACCCTAATTGACATTCTGAAGCCGTCGCCCTTCAATTTTCATCCTCCCTCTTCGCCCTTCTGTATCTGTCTTGCCCTCTACCCCTGCATCTTGACTCTTGCCCTTTAATTTTCATCCTCCCTATGTCTTGCCCCCTGCATCTGTCTCTTCTCTAGCTGAACAATAAGTCAACAACCCACATCTCCATATCCATTTAGTCTACTTGCAGCTGAACAAAAAACTGAACAAAACCCCTTAGTGATTTAGGAGGTCTTCTATTATTTTAGAGCATGTGTGACCAACTTTGCAAATCATTATTACATAAGATATGGTAGTTGGCTAGGATTCGAAGCAAATAAGAGCAGGTTGTAAAAACAAAGAAACTTTAAATTAATTGCCTTTTGATTTCCTGAAGGACAGAGATTGCCTTCTTTTTTGGGAAACTTTAGGGTACACTAACTTGGGTACCAAGCAAAGAAGAGATGCTAAATAGTAAAAAATGCAATTTACAAGATTGAATTGGCCATCTTTTTTCTTGACAGCAAAGTTTTCTTTCTTTTTTGGACATGATTCTTGATGGTAATTTTGTGAGGTTTGGTTTTCTTTAAAGGATTTTTCTTAAAAAGAGATTTTATTAGAAGGTTACTTTCTTGAGAGGATTTATTGAATATTACACTTTTATTATTTTGGGTTAAATGGTATCAAGAATTGTAATCTAGTTCAAAAGAATTCGTCAATCGGTATCAACACTCATTGGTCCGGCGGTTGACAAGTCTCCTCTCATTCTACAGATAAAACCAAAAGGGATGTGATCTTCTGTTCCAATCGTTGAACATGACCACCCAGGAAAAAGGTTAGGGAGGTCTTAACACGTGCAGTTCAAAAGACAAACGATGCTCCAGTTTAAAGAACATGCCAATTTTGAGCACATGTCACTTGAAACATAACACAGAATAGTTTCCAAACCAAATTAGCCAAGGTTTGAAACTTGGTCACGACATGAGATAATTATATGCTACAATGAAGTTGTCTATCAAGGGGATTAAAATATATAACAATTCCCTATTTAAAGTTTCTTCACCCATGGCAGATTATAACTAATAGCCACTCCCTTAAACATGCAAAATGAATCTTTTAATCTGATACATTGAAAGCAAAATCATGATTTACACTTTCTGTGAAATAGCCACCTTGATTAAACCAGCTTTTTAGCAAGGCTAAGGGGCAGGCTGCTAAGAATTTAATCAAGAAGCATCAAGTTAAAGTTGTTACCAAGGTTTCAGGTCACCGAATAGGCCTGTAGTCCAGTTTAAGATCTTCTCACCTGACTTGAGGCAATTTTCGAGCAAGTCTATTCAAAACTTAATGGAAAGCATCTCCTGCTTGAGCAGGTTGTGGGAATAGCATTGCCTGCTTCATTGAAGGGTTTGCAAGCAATCTCTGCTTCCTCAATATCACTTCAGGTGGAATGGAAATGAGTATGGTGTCCATATTTGGAACATCTTTCTCGTCAACAAATACCCCAATTTCTTCCCACGGGATTGCATCAGCAAAGGGTAAAAAATGTCGTTTACTATAATAACAGGGATACAACCAAATATCACTGCTTCAACCAATCTTAAACTCCATGGGGCCAAGCCAAGGGGACATAAACAGAAAACAGCTCATTGCATGTCTTCATAATACGTTGTTAGGTGCTCTGTGGAAATGTCAAAAAATGGATTGTCCTTGAAGTTCTCTCAAACTGCTGCTCGTGCACCTCTATAAACATATGAAACAAATTGATCGGTGATCTCCATTTTTGCCTCTGTCACATATAGGATCATTGCTAAAACATGAAATCTATTCTCTCATCCTCTATTCTCTTTTCCAATTAGCTTGACAATTGAATGAAGAAGTCTAAATATTGTATTTGACTTCTTTCGTTCTAATTGAAAAATATAAAAGGGTCATGATTCTAATTTCATAACCCATACCATAAGGTTCCATTTATGTTGATATTTTGTTTGAGAATATACTTAAGCCTCAAATTCTAATCACTTTCTAGTGGCACGTTGGAGCAAGGGAAGAATTCCTCTTTCGATAGCCTTCTCTTCCTGCAAAAAGGATAAAGAATAGAGGAACATAAATTAAGAGTTGATGGAAATAAAAAGAAATTGCAAGAATGCAACACTTTATTACTAATATGTATCAATAATTAGATTTACTAGAAAGATAGCAACCTCAATAGCTCTTCAGGAAACCATATATTCAGGTCAATTGATTCAAAAATCAGAATGCATTAAGAAAATTTTTCATCAAAATACAAGAGAAATAGGAGAAGGTAAATAAAAAGGAAAAGGTTTACTCACTTAATAGTGGAAGCATGCACCAAAATTGTGTGGCACAACAAAAAAGTGGTCAACACCTTCAGTCCGATTCCAATAAAGTCAGTTCAAAGAAATAAGTTGTATAGCACTTCTCATCATTCGTGGAGATTTGAAAGGCAGAGGAAGGCCATTTGGAGTCAAATCATAAGTTGTATATACAAGGGTATAAAACCAATCAGCTTCATTGGGATTGAGCGTTCGTACAGGGCTAGATAATAGGAACTGATGCATAAAGATCTTAGCTGCGAACATGTGGGTGAGGCATCTTTGGTCCTTTTACAAAATCTTCTTGTTGTATTTGCTTGGAAGTTCATAGACAAAAACTTTCAGCTTCCAACAGGATCATCTTCCAAAACATCTCCATCACTACTTGCATATTATATAGCCCAGTCATACTTAAAGATCTCTCATTCATTGAACTCCGAACAACTTTTGTAGTTTCTAAAATCTACACATTATCAAATTCCGATTCAACAAATCCATTATTCGTAAGAGAAAACTAAATGTTTCATATAAATCAGCAAGAACAAAACCTTCATTTTACCCTTTGCTTGCCCCTCCATTTACCAAATCACATCTAATATTGCCAATTGTTTTTATTATCTTTCACATTGATTTCCACAATCCCTATTCCAAGATGTCATATGTGTCTTATATACAATACTCGGACAGTACTTACAATGGCTTAAGCATTATTTCTTTTAACTTTTCAATCTCTAACTTGAGACAAATTAACCCTCCAATGTGATCTAGCTTTCCAGACTTGGGCAGTTCCTCTTCATAGCGCATGTAATAATATAAGGATATAGAACAAACACAAACAAAGAATTAGGAAAGCTCTTTCATCATATGTTATGGCCACCTATGTCATCATTAATAGAAATGTACCAGGTGCTGGACACATTAGTGCCCATCTTCATGCCAAGTTGTTTCCCCAACATGGAAACTCAAGACAATAGAAACCTGAAAAAATTCAATCATGCTTTTCCTTGACCAAGTCTTTATTAGCATGCGATCAATTGAAGTACAAGCTTAGATCATCTCAACCAGATATGTTCACCTAGGTAAAGCTCAAAATAAGCCCTCGAGAAGTTGAATTTTACTAGAATAGCTACCAATCCTGATATATCATCCCTTTCCATTTATCGTGCTTCAATAGCACTTATCTCTTCCTTAACTCTTCTCATGGTTGCTACATCAACGAAGAAAGATTATTACAGTACATTCCAGTTAGTTTCAACAATAAATGTTAAGCCTCAATGCTTCAATATATCAACAAAAAGATGTTATCACTGTGATGCTTCAATATTTTGCACTTTTATTTTTAAATTAGCAGAGTTTGAAGGAAAATTTCAAAAAAATAAGTTTGATACATTTTAAATCCATCTTAAGATTCCACAATATTTAACCATTTTGTTAAAATCTTCACGAGTCAAAACATGTATATATATGAATAGTCACACATTCCTTTTATCTTTGAAACTTTTTGTAATTTACCCTTATTTTATACTTATATCTAGTTTACTTAAACTTATAATTTAAACCTATTCTGGCACAACGGATTAAATAGATAAGATGTTCTTAGTTGTAAGAGAAAAGAGGTTAAAAGATCTACTAGACAAGCAATTTCTCCTTCAAATGAAAGTGTTGCTGAAAACTCCATTGATGATGATGAGGATAATGTAGTTAATCATAGAAGAAAGTCTCGTACACACCAAAATCCTTTATATGAGACAATACCAAAAAGAGAGTTTGGGGGTAGATTTTGGCCAAAAAGGAATTTCAGTCAAAGAACAAATTTTGATAGTCATTGTTGCTACCTAATTTTATACCCTTTTTTTATAAATTTTTGAAAAATAACCAAAATATAGCAAAAAAACAATAAAAATCCAAAAAAATATGTTTTTGATGTCTTTGCATTACTTGCAGCGTCATTTTCCCACGTGTTTAATTATTAACGTGCTTTTTAAGGCAACATTAAAGTTAAATTTTAAAAAAAAAATCAAAATATAAAAAAAAAAAAATCAAAATTTGCAAAGGACCAAATATGAAAAAAAAGAAGTTGAAGGACCAACTTATTTTTTTGGCTTGTTTGGTCACCAAGTTTGCTTGGGGACCAAGAAATTAAAAATAACAAAAAAATTTACCTATAAATAGGTGGTGGTTACACACATAAAAAAGAGGGGAGAAATTTTAAAAAAGAAAAACATAAACAGAAAAACGATATTCACACATTCTCCCCACATCTATGCAACACAAAAAACCTTAAACTTAAAAAAACCTCGACTAGCTGTCGTCAACCCTGGGAAATGATTTTTGCCCCTTTCATTATCTCTTCCCTATCACTACAATTACATGTCCAAACCAAGCAAAAATGTCATTCACCATATACCTCAGCTCTTCCACCTGCTGCCTCTTTCACATCAGACCACCACTAGACTTCCCTCTCTATTGCCAAGACAACCACCACCCACTACCCATTCATCATGTAGCACAACATTCGACCATAAGGCTTTAGCATCCTCTTCAACCTCTCTCACCATCATAACCTATAAACCATTATCACGATAGACCAGCCGCAACATCAAGATTAGCCTAAAGGTTCCTCCTCGTTGCTACCATAGACGACTGTGACAGCAACACCACCAGAGTTTTTCCTTTAGCCACCGTGAACGCCAGCTCCTCAAGTCAGCATCTACAACTTCAAACCAAAACCACCCATAACATCTCCTTCCTTTCTCTTCTCAATCATCACTACCATCATGGACCAAACCCCATTTCCAACCTAATACCTCACTGCCCAACGTCATTTCCCTTCTTCTCCAATGAAAGTAGACCCTTCCAAACCGGACCCTCTCTTGGCCGAAACATCACAACTATGCCAGTAAAGCAGCGACTTCTCCTCCTCCCAGTAACGACGTCCTTCACAGCATATCCTCACCATAACCAGCAGCAGCTTCTTCTTCCACCATGGATCCACCCTTCTCCAGTCACCAACAAACAACCCCGTTTACTCCTGCCATTACCTCTTTCATTTGTGGTAGTATTGACCATCTGCAGTCAAAAAAAAATTAAGAGACAAAACTAAGAGAGAATCAGAAGAAAAAAATTAATGATTTTTGTTTCTATAAAGATTTTCTTTTGCAGGTAACTAAATCCTTCACTGCCAGCACAAGAAGAAGGAAAAGAAGAAATCAGTCCAGGTCTATCTCCGGCCTTTCCTAGTAACAGCGCGTGGTTCCATGCACCACCAAATGGTAGCTGATGGAACAGACATGCCGTCACTATTCCTACAACTCAAGGACTCCCAATACTATTCTAGAATTCTCAGCAAATTGATTTGTGAATTTTTGCAATTGTTTAATGTGTTATTTGGATTATTTTCAATTTTGATGGTTTGTAAATTGATAATTGTGGGTGTGTGAGTAAAATATAGTAAAAAGAGATGGGTGTGTGTTTGTATTTTTTTTTATGATTTTGAATGATCAAAATCAAAAAGACAAAAAGAATTAAATGTTTTAATTTCATACGGCCAAATGTCTCAAAAATACAAAGAAAATAGTATTGCGTAGTGTTTCCACACGAAAATTCAAAATGCATGCATTTAGGATTTAATAACCAGTTTATTAAATTCATAAGAATTTAGTCAATATTTCAATAAACCATCATTTTTTAATTCATGAGAATTAATGGTTAAAAATCTTAATATAGAACCCTGGACCTACAAGTGAGTTTGGTATTTGAAATATTGGAGTTGACTAAAAAATTCTCAGAGTTATTCTAAATATTCATTGATTTTAATTGGGAGTATTTTTCTTCGTAATACATAAATTACAAAGAATCTTTTTTTTTAGTATTTATTTGGGTACAAGAGTCCATAATAAATTCTTAAATGTTTGGTTTATTCATACGATTAAATCTTAAATCCTAAACTACAAATAGACCACTAACCAGAAAACAATCAAAATCTCTAAACCACAAAACAACTTACCACATGTAGAGTGCGCTAGGGGTGTTAATACTTTTCCTAGCCACAATCAGTCTCTTTCTCTTAAATCTCTGATAAGACCAATATGCTCAGGTTTTCCTAGCGATCTTGAACCAAACAACTAGATGGCAACTAACCCCTTGACATCGCATGTCTACATGCGACAGTCACAATGGTTTAGATTGTAATTTGGGTTGCATAAAACTTAAAATTCCAGCATTTCAAGGAAAAAATAATCCAAAGGCTTATTTGAGTTGGAAAAATAGGTTTGAATTTATGTTTGATTGCCATCAATATTTGGAGGAAAAGAAGTAAAACTATATGTTGTTGAATTCACTAATTATTAATTGGTAGGATCAACTTGTTACAAGTAGGAGATATAATGGAGAAAGACTCATTAACACATTAAAGAAAGCAATCATGAGGAAGAGTTTTGTCCATAATCATTACTATAGGGAAGTATATAATATATTGCAATATTTATCTCAGGGTTCTAAAAGTGCTGATTAGTATTTTAAAAAGATAAAAATAGTTATGATTAGAGCTAATGTTTCTGAATATAGGGAAGTCACAATAACTAGATTTTTAAATGGTTTAAATAGAGATTTTGCTGATGTGGTTGATTGCAACATTGTTTAGAAATTAAAGATATAGTGCATATAGCTTTAAAGATAGAAAAACATTTGAAAACAAAGGTTGTGCAAGATTAAGCGGTTATTTGAAACCTTGTCAGGGTTGGAAGTCGAATTTTAGGAGAGAAGGTAATTCACAAACAAAGACAATTGCAATACCTAAAGTTGTTGAACCCTTATATGTTAAAATACAGGTTGTGACAATATAGGAAAAAGGAAGAAATAATGTTCAGTGAAAGTATAAATAAGAGACTTTATTTTAGATATCAAGGACTTGGGCATTACGCATCCAAATGTCTGAATAAAAGGATTATGATTTTGAGATATGATGGAGAAATAGAGTCAACTAGTGATGAATCTAAATGTGAAAGCATGACAACACTTGAAGATGCTAGTAATGTTGAATATGTTGTTAATAGTGATTTTTTTGTTATAAGGAGATATTTGAATGTTCAGGTTAGTAAAGAACATGTTGAGCATCAAAGGAAAAATATCTTTCATACTTGATGCCATATCAAAATTAGGATGATTATTGATAATGGTAGTTGTATTATGTTGTTTGTACAACTTTGGTTAAAAAGTTGAACTTAACTACTACTAATCATGCTACACTGTATAAGCTTCAATGATTGAACAAATATGGAAAGTTAGAGTGACTAAAAAGGTTTTAATCTCATTATAATTAGGAAAATATAAGGATGAGGTTTTATGTTATGTTGTTCTTATACATGTCACACGCCTATGTTGGGAAGACTTTGGCAATTTGCTAGGAAAAACATGATAATTTTACAAACAGGTATACACTAGAAAATGATGGGCAAACATACATGTTTGCACCATTGTCACATAGATAAGTGTATAAATATCAGTTGAAGCTGAATAAAGCAAAAGAAGTTGAACAAACCTTCTTACAAAATAATGGTGAGGATGTGAGGTTGAATGAAAATAAGGTGATTCATGAGTGTGAAACACCAAAAGATAAAGTTTCAGCCATTAAAGACAAATTTGAAGGCTTTAACCAAGATTTTTTTTAAAAAAAAAAAAAGGTCGAATGTGGAGAGAAAATAAGTGGAGAAAATAGGTGATAAAAGAAAAGTGTTTAGGAAAAGTGGGTAAACACCTTAATTTTTATGCAAAACAATGTGATCTTACACATGCTTATTTTTTTTATATGCCTATGATTTTACTCTTGTATAAAGAAACATACTTTAAAACTAACAAACTTGATTCATGTGTTCCTAGTATTTGTATTTCTTTATTATAGAAATTTAAAGATGTATTTTCTAATAAAATTC
>Ga0325401_1007875_pt1 | contig 10354 bp, 5 predicted proteins | sample PopdelMetagenome_FD_205666 | JGI IMG/M metagenome (GOLD analysis project Ga0325401, IMG submission 205666) | Populus deltoides microbial communities from Bellville, Georgia, United States - Xylem-PdKOR-R2 | ecosystem: Host-associated > Plants > Phyllosphere > Stem > Wood/Secondary xylem | place...
TTAAAAACACCATTCATTTTAGTATATTTAGTTATAATAATAACTACCAGCATCCTTTTAACATATATTTTAATATTGTAAATTGGATATTTCACGCACCAACCATTAATTATTTTAAAATAATTTGTTTTCAGTAAATGGAAAAGAAAGAAAGAAAGAAAGAAAGGAGACAGAGTGTGTGTAAAGCACGGGGCTTTTAATAGCGTGGTGAAGTAAAATAGTTGCAAATCCTGAAGTTAGTTAGAAAGAATGTCGTGGCCAAAACCGTAAAACACAGTGTGTAACCAATTAAAAAAGAAAAGGGTCCTCGACTTCTCTAACATTTTTTTCCCCGTACTCAACCTCGAGACGGCACTCTCTCCCCTACAACACTGCAACACTCTCCCTCTCTGTAGAGTCTGGACAGGCACACACGCAGAGCTCATATGTTAATAAACCGTTTCCATTTCACTCTTTGTCACTCTCTCTCTCTCGGTTTCGAAACCCAAACTAACTAACAAATGCCGCAACTGACGGAGCTCAGCCGTGTGGACCCGCGGATCTGGCGAGCCTGTGCTGGATCCTCCGTTCAAATCCCCACCATTAATTCTAGGGTTTACTACTTCCCTCAGGGGCATCTCGAACAATCCTCATCGTCTACGGCACCTCATCCCCCGTTTCTCTCCAATCTCGCTCTCTCTAAACCCTTAATTTCTTGCCAAATCTCCGCCGTTGATTTCCTCGCCGATCCGGTAACCGATGAGGTCTTCATTAGACTTCTCCTTCTTCCTCTCAATAATCACTCCTGTAACCTCCCTCTCTCCTTTCTAGAACCTTCTAGAAGTGAGGGTGGAGGTGTTAATGACGTCGATGACGATGAGAATAAGATTTTGGCCTTCGCTAAGATTCTAACGCCGTCAGATGCGAATAACGGTGGTGGTTTCTCCGTCCCGAGGTTCTGTGCCGACTCGATTTTCCCTCCGTTAAACTACCAGGCGGAGCCTCCGGTTCAGACTCTAACGGTCACCGATATTCACGGAATTAGTTGGGATTTCAGACACATTTATCGAGGGACGCCACGCAGGCACTTGCTAACTACTGGATGGAGTAAGTTTGTGAACAATAAGAAGTTGATTGCGGGTGACTCGGTGGTTTTTATGAGGAATTTGAAGGGAGAGATGTTTATTGGAGTGAGGAGGGCAGTTAGGCTTAATAACAGTGCCAGGTGGAGGGAGCAGATTGCTGGTGGCGGTGGAGAAGGCAAAGTGAAGGTAGAGGAGGGATTTTCGATGAGTGGGAGAGGGAGGTTGTCCCAGGAGGCTGTTGCGGAGGCTGTGGAGATGGCGGCTAAAGGTTTGCCGTTTGACGTTGTGTATTATCCGAGGGCAGGTTGGTACTCAGATTTTGTGGTGAGGGCTGAAGCGGTGGAGGCTGCCCTTGGTGTGTTTTGGACTGCTGGGATGAGAGTGAAGATGGCCATGGAGACTGAGGATTCTTCTAGAATGACTTGGTTTCAGGGGACTGTTTCGGGTACTGGCTTACCAGACTCTGGTGCATGGCGTGGCTCTCCTTGGCGCATGCTTCAGGCATGTATTTTATAATGTATCTGTTGATTTACCATTTTTGTTTGGTTTATAGTGTGATTGGTTAATTGTTTTTATACCGTTTATGGTCATGGAAAATAAATGATTTGGGAGGATAACGGGATCATTTGCTTTTGAGGTAGGTAGCAGAAATTCATCCATTCTAAATGATTGTATATCGTTTTTAGTAGTTCAAATGGCTTGCATATGCACTAAACATTACCTGCTAATTTTGACTTTGAACAGAAAAATGCTTTGGGATAATCTCCCCTGTTGCGATTTTTTGCTAATGATATCTGGAGTGTATATTAATCATTAAGAATAAATGAAAACGATGTCAGAGAAAATGAAGAACAGTTGGTGCTAATGGAGCAATGTATTTTATAAATTGGATATCTGATTCTGGGTGATGCTTGAAATAGTGGTATTCTTTTCACAGTTTCCCCGTTTTCTTAATTTTATTTGTATGCTGTTTCCTGTGGCTCTGGTGCTTTGGGTATTGAGTTTTCAGGGCAGTGTAGTGCAGCTAAACTACTGTGCCGTACCTTTTTTGTCTTTGTTCTTCATTCTACCCCAGGCTACGTTGTTTATCTTCAAGCTATATGTTATGAAACGTGATTGAGGTTTTCTTCAATTCCTTGTGGAGGAGTACCACTTAAAGTTTTAAGAACTTGGTTTTCATCGAAATTAGAATATCGCTATGGAATTTGTTAAGGACTTCTGATTTGTTCCATGAGTCATTTGCACTTTCATAGGGGCCATTTTATTTGCCCAATGTCAAGAAAGCTAGGTCAGGCAGATGTTATAATAGTTTGGGGTTCAATTAAGAATATTGTTAGAACAAGATTCAATTGCACATGCAAATTGGATATCAGCGTATGCTGTTTTAACTCTCTTACATCTTTTTCATGCTGTTCCTCTCTCTGATTTTATTTATGTCTAGGTTTTCACAATGTCTGCAGTTTGATTGTGATGGTCAAGTAATTTTAACCAGGTCTTTCAATCTTCTTAGTTCTCAAGTGTCTAAAAGTTTTAGGTCACGTAATGAGCTTCACAAGTGACTATCTGTTAATGATTCAGTTATATAGTTGCCGATATATAAGCTTTAACATTCAGAAATTTCTTCATTATAACAGAGTGAAAACTTTTGATCTTTTTACCGTATTTTCTGCCTTTTCAACTTGTTTTTTCTCTGCTGCACAGATTACGTGGGATGAGCCTGAAGTTTTGCAGAATGCAAAGAGAGTGAGCCCTTGGCAAGTTGAATTTGTTGCAACCACTCCACAGCTTCAAGCTGCATTCCCCCCAATGAAGAAATTGAGATATCCAAATGATTCTAGGTTCCTGACGGATGGAGAACTTTTTTTTCCCATGTCAGATCTAACTAATTCAACTATGGGGCACACGAATGCTTCAATGTTGAATTATAGTACTTTTCCTGCTGGCATGCAGGGAGCCAGGCAAGATCCTTTTTCCACATTCGGTTTATCCAACTTTATAAGTGAAAATGCTCCTCAGGTGTTCAGTGACAGGGCCTTTGGAAACAACTTGGTCCCTAAGATGAAAAGAATGCCCAGTGAGATGAACATTGGCAGTTTGCAGTCTGAGAACTTATCACCTGAGAGCCAGAGTAGTGCATATTCTTTTGGCATAGGTTTTGTTGGAAACAGGGGCTTCAACCCCAAGAAAGTTGGAATTAACTCTATTCAGTTATTTGGTAAGATCATTCACATGGACCAGCCTGTTGAAAATGGTTTTGATGATGTTGGCTTCATGGATGACAGCAGTAAATGTGGCAATGAAACTGAAGGTGTTGATGCACTGGAACTTTCACTGACTTCCTCCTACACAGAACTACTTAACAGGATTGATGCCCAATGCCAAAGAGCTTCACCTGTTGAAGCATGTCCTACTTGAACAAATAGTTCTGTAGCGCATGCATATAAGTAGCTGTGCAGGTATGTTTTTTGTGACTGGACCCCACAAACTCTATTATCTTAAACTTGCCTGAAGTGTTACTTCTTTAAATTTGATTGTGCATCTTGGCTAGTTGTTTACAAATACTTAATTAATGATCAAGTTCCTATAACATGGTTACTGCCATGCAATTTCAACTAATTGAGCCTTATCTCAAATGTTCTTCATTTAGCTTTAATGTCATTACATTGTTGTCATGTCTCATGTCATGTATCATGCTTCCCTAGGAATTTGTTTTAATGTATCATGCACATGTTAATCTTGCACTAGATTTAGAGAGTGTGGTTCCAGTGTGAGCAATTCCTCACTGACACTTCTCCTAGGAATTTGTTTTAATGTATCTACGTTGATTTATAGATATCTTTAGATCTTTGCATTCTTTAACTTATTCCTAAGCAAACCTGTTTGTTGTTGAAATAAACTGCAGGTTTCTTTTTTCATTAGAAGGTAAATATGGTGTCCATTGAGGAGCAAGTGGTCCTGTTCTAATATACTAGTGACAATCAAATTAGTTGAAATAAACAGCTCTGACTTTCAGAAGCATAACATGGTACACTATACACTATTTGTTTTCTTGGGTCTTGATTTTCAAAGATATCTACAGCCAGTCAAATGCGTCTGAAGAACTAATTCTTTTTCTAATATAGTTTGTGCTGAAATGAATAGTCAAAACCATTTATTTGTTTTGAAGCAAAACAAAGTTCCAAAGGATTTCTATGAATTGCTGTGTAGTAAAAGCATCATGCTATATGGTTAATGGTCAATACTAGAAGAATCTGTTCAAATTCAAAAGTTCGGTGATGTACATTCCGAAGGATTTCTTCCAATCTCCTGATTTTATCATGTAATTGGGAATCAGATAATACAATTCCTGTTTAATATATGACAAGTTTTGCAAGTATTTTACTATTAAGAAGCAAATATAACTACGTGATACAGCTTTCTTGCGAATGACCCACAAATGCCAAAAATCTCGTTTGATCCTGATACGCCAAAGACAGTTTTTGTTTTACTGTCGGGTAATAGTTCCATTGATGACAAATGAAAGGAAAAGACTGTAAAAACTATTTTCAATCACTTTTGGCATTTGGTTGTCACGGAAAAGGGTGAGTGCATGAACAGACTTGTCATGTATTAAATCCAAAAGGACAAGAATATATACTCTCTTCTCCTTTCATGAGCGCCACATTTATAGCTAGACTTGCCTTGTTTATTGAGAAATGATGAATTAAAATGCTTTATTATGACTCGTAGTGCTGGATTTGCTGTTCTTGATTAGCGTGGAGAGAAAGAACTGGAGTGTGAAATTTTTTTATTTTATTTATCAAGAAGCCATATCTGACACATACTCTGTTGGATCATGTTTGCAGGTTCTATCTGCATGCAGGGAGCTGACTTCTGAATAGACCCATGCAGTAGTAACTGGTCTCTGTTGGTCTAGTGTATGCTAGTTTGTTCTAGTTAGTGATGTTGAGAACTAAAGAAAATTGACTTGGCATATGTTTAAAATTTGGTGCTGGATATTCTTGTGGCATTTGCATGTTGTTGCCTTCTTTCTTTGACCTGGAAATTGAATAGCGGTCCCCTCATTTGACCTAAAAATAAGAGATTCTTATTTTGCTGGTCATGGAGTATGATTGCTTCATCAATAGGATAATACGTACATGAATATTACAGTTGTGTGCAATTACCGTTTGGTAGATACCGGCTGAGTTGAGTGGGCGTGGATAATTTTTAGAATCTATTTTTTTTATTTAATTATAAAAATACAAATTTGTAAAAAAGACAATAAATAAAATTTTGAAATAAAAAATTATCATTATTATTTTTTTTTATCAAAATCGTCTTCTCTAGTTCATGATTATTTATTTTTGTTTTGACAAAAAAAAAAAGGTTTTTTTTATTAGCAACATGGTTTATTAAATAAAAAAACAACAATTATGAAAGAATATTCGAAAAAACTATAATAATTTGAATTAAAAAAAGAGTGTAGATTTTTAATGAAAAATCTAGTTTTCATATTCGTGAACTTTTTTTTTATTTTAAAGAAAAACATGCATTTTTGGTGTGAAGTATTGTTTTTTAAGTAAAAAAATCAGAATATTCTGTGCAATTGAAAGGAAAAAAAAAAGAATAATTAATATGTAAAAATTTTATAATAAAATTGAAATTTTGTTTCTTTTGAATATTGTGATTACATTTAAAATCTTTTTTGCAAAACTATTAAAACATTCATTTGTTTTTACCAAACATATATAAGGATAGTTTTTAAGTATTTTATAATAATTCTTATTTATTAGTGTGGTTGTAGTTGATTTTTAAAATATATTTTTTATTTAGAAATTTATTAAAATACTATTTTATTTTAAAATTTATTTTTAATATTAACATATCAAAACACTAAAAATATAAAAAAAATTAATTTAAAACAAAATAATTTTAAATTTTAACTAATTTTTTATTTGAACCGCACTCCAAGCAAAAACTTAATAGTGCTGGATAATTACTCAGCATAGGCATACCAGTCATGTGCAAAAGATATGATTAACTTCAATACCACAAAAAAAAAAAAAAGGGAATTTTTTTTCTTCCAATTCAATCTTTTGTTTTTAAATTTCCCTCCTTTTAAAACAAAGTTTCATTCACAATTTTTTTTTAACGATCATTGGGGATATATTTAAATCAGCCAAGTAGATAAAATCATATTATAACAATATTTATATAATTTAATTTTAAACTTGCACTAGATAGAGAATTAGATCAGGTCGGGTTGAGAGATTTTTTTTAATTAATTTCATTATCTTTTCTTGATTTCGTATTTAGATTTATTTTTTTACTATTTAGTTAGCATACTTTTAGATTGATCAAGTCCATTACATTACATCAAAATAACTATTACATGATTTAGTTTTAAATTTGAATTAAACTAGAAGTTAAATAAGATGATTATTTTTTTTTTATCAATTTTATCTATATATTTTTTTTTAGTTTGCCGGGTTGCATTTGAATCGTTAAAGTCAACTATATAATTTTAAGTCGATTTTACAAGGTTTAAAAATCTAAACTAATCAAATATTTGAATAAAAAAGTTTACAATTAAGCAACTAAATCATATTTAATATCAAAAAAATTTTTGAATATTTTTTTTATTACATAAAAGATAATTTTTTTTTCTATCCTGCAACTTAACACGTGCGTGCAATCTAGTTAGTATAACTTCAAAAAATAATTAGAGGTAAATCATGGGAAGTAACCTGGGAAGAATCAATATTTCATGATTTTCTGATGTTGAACGAAAATATTGTTTAAAGAAATGAATTAAACTCTTCTTTCCAGAAAAATCTGAGAGAGAGAGTGATCCAGAGTGGATCAGAGGTTCAAGAACTCCACTGCCTCATATTCAAACAGAGAGCTATAACCTATAGATAAACCATCAATTTTCTATGGCTATTTCCCTCTCTAACCACACTCTCTTAGCTCCTCCTCGCCTCCCCGCTTCTTCTTTCTCTTCAAAACCCTCCAAAACCCTAGAAACCAAAACCTCATCATTACCCCTTCAACCTCTACTCCACAGACCCCTCCGTCTCTGCAAACCCATCAATGCCTCCCTTCTCCCTAATTCCTCTCCAATCCCAATTAACTGCAAGAACAGGCGTTCTTTGAAGGCTTTTCTTGCACCTCAAGACTCTGTTCCTACTCCTATATACCGTATGTTTTTCTCTTCATTTTCCACCCACTCTTATTAATGAAAGTAAACAACCAAGGTCATCAGTTTTTGCTATTTTGTTTTGTTTTCTGTTGGAAAAAAGGGGAAGTTTCTTATCAAATCATTCTGTGATTTTATTTTCCCTTCCTTCTTATTTAGACAAATGAGAAGGAAGAAGGTCAGAAACGAGGACCCGGTCTGAAGAACCTTTTGAAGATTTACAGGCAGGCTATTTCTTGCGGAGATGAGAAGACCATGTTGGATATTGAGGCTAAGATAGGCATCATAGAAAAAGAGAATAACGAATCAGTCATGAAAGTGTCACCTTCATCGGCTGAGATAACCTCTGGGAAGGAGAAATGTATCCGTTTGCAAGTAGATTTTGATAATGTTAGGAAAAGGACGGAGAAAGAGAAGCTTAACATCAGGAGTGAAGCCCAGGGAGAAGTGATTGAGAGCCTGCTGCCCGTGGTGGACAGTTTTGAGAGAGCAAAGCAACAAGTACAGCCGGAAACAGATAAAGAAAAGAAGATTGATACAGGTTACCAGGGTATATACAAGCATTTTGCGGACATGATGAGGAGCTTGCAGGTGGCTGCTGTGCCAACGGTTGGAAAGCCTTTTAATCCTTCGGTAAGTGAAAATTCCTCGAGTTTACTTCATTTTGTACTTAGTGTTATGAACGATGCCTTTTCTTGTTTGTGCTGATGATTAACACTGGATATGAGATAGCGCGTAGGCTTGTGATTGATCTTGGTCTGTGTATACTCTATTTTTATTGCCTCTACATATTGCAATGATTTCCAGAAATCGGTTTATGCATGAATAAAACGAACAACAAAACAAATAAATTCTGGACTGCAAGTGATATTTTTCCAAATTGAAAATAACTTGGAATTGGGGGAAGTTTGAGATTTTGATTAGCAGTTCAATTGCTAACCTCTGCTTCCTAGATTTACTTCCAGATTAGAAAGTCATCTTCATAGTGCTACCTATGATTTTTCAATTAACGGAATTCCATTTTTTTTTGCCCTATGAGAGCCACTATATTCTATATGGTTTTGTCAGAATCATGAGTAGAACGTATATCTTCTGGGAGGGAAGGGTGGAATAATGCTTGTAAACTTGAGTAATATGGGTCTCAGCACTTGAACACATTCAACATTGGCCTCTGTTAATACTTGAGTTTGCCTCTATTTTCTTGTAGCTTCATGAGGCCATTGCACGTGAAGAGTCTCCAGAGTACAAAGAGGGAATTGTAATTCAAGAATTCAGGCGTGGATTTCTCCTTGGAAATCGGTTAATAAGACCAGCTGCGGTTAAAGTTTCTTCTGGGCTCGGCAGTAAGAAAGCTTCAGTGGGTGCTGAGCAACCTGCCACGACTGCTGGAATGGACTAACGATAGTATTGCTGGGCAAGAAAGTTTTTAATATGAGGATTTTCTTCGACTTGCTATCATATGGTCATTGCTTATCTGCTCTGAAACTTTTGTTGCTGAAACAATTTATGATGTGCCGAGGGAGAAAAAAAATAAAATAAATCTTCCCTTGGTGTCCAGGCTCTAGAATTCAGTTTCTATCTACTCTGGAGACATTTGGTCTTAGGAAAGGGCAGCAAAGGTGGAGCAGAAAACGCAGCAAAAACATGCTTTGGCTATTCGCGTTTTTGTGCAGTTAGGGATTGTATCCAACAGCAAACACAAGCACAACCTCTCCACCAAACATGGCTTGCTCAGACTTCTTGATACGTTTATGCACACATTATGTGTTAACCAATTGGTTCATCAGGTGGAAATGCAACTCTCATTTAATTTGTGTTTTGCGCCAACGTGATTTTTCTAATCGCACTCTGCATTTCTTGGAAGATAATTCCATACCATCGTTTTACTCTCTCTCATTTCTAGTTTCAGGTTGCGGGAAGATGCGGAAAACAGGCTCTTGGAGACCGATAATTACATGCTGCTTTGACGGACAATATATAAATCAGAGTCCAATGCTGATTCCTTCAATCAAATGCAAGCATAATTTGGTTCCTATTATTTGGGACTAATGTCAAGTGGGTTTTACCAAGTCTTTGATCCCTTGAATCATGAATAAATTAGAAGAAAATAGAACTTACCGTGACTTTTTGTCAAACATCGTACATCTATATCACGAAAAGATGGCACGATACCCGCTGAATCTACTCTCTGCACTCTGGAAGGGACAGCATTTCTTGTTTACTGAAAAGCTTTTCATGATAGCTCAAATTCGTTAGATGCAAAATACCAATCAACAATGATAATTGACGTGCGTGGAACGTTAACAACAATCATGCAACTTCAGATTGACACAGACTTCTCGAACAATTAACAACAATCATGAGACTACAGATTTTCTGAAACTTGATTTCTCTGTTGGGAACCAAGGATGGGTGTGGTTTCTCATTCCTTTGCCATCCCCTTCTCCCAGTCAAGACAAGCGAAGTTCAATCTTCAGCTAATCCAGAGCTGTTTATCCTGCATTGCCACCAATCCTCCCATTAGATTTCATAATTTACAAAGGTAATGTCTGGTGTGCTGGACAATATTAATTAGACTAAACTGGAGCTGAATAAATAATTGCCATGTCCTATGTTTGGAGTGCATTGAACTGGACAATTTATCCTATTGTATTTGGTGGACATTGAACAAGATAGAACAACAAATTGTAATGAAAATGACAGTAACACCCCTCTTTTCTAATGTTTGAAGTGAAGATTATAACACATATTTTAATCTAAAAATTTAATATTTTTTGTTTTTTTAACCATCAAAGCATGCATAAACATGCTGTTGTTTTCGACCAAAGATCCCATATTTCAGCGTTTGATTTTTTTTAATAAGTAGCATGAAAGATAAACAAAAACACAAACATTCAACAATTTTCCTTTCCCTTCTTTTCTTGTTGAACTTTCTCAGCAACCAAACAAGAAAATCAAACTTAAACCTTAGCTTCTACTATGATCCTAATAATTTGAAGAGCATCCTGCTGCCCACGAAGATGAGCACACAGCACATGATGTTGAAGCCATTGATGATGTTTCAGAATTTGTTGTTCACGGTGATTTGACACCATTTCTGCTTGATGAT
>Ga0325401_1007877_pt1 | contig 10351 bp, 2 predicted proteins | sample PopdelMetagenome_FD_205666 | JGI IMG/M metagenome (GOLD analysis project Ga0325401, IMG submission 205666) | Populus deltoides microbial communities from Bellville, Georgia, United States - Xylem-PdKOR-R2 | ecosystem: Host-associated > Plants > Phyllosphere > Stem > Wood/Secondary xylem | place...
AAGGTTTTTCGAGGGTCATCGAATTAAATAACATACTTCACTACTGGTTTCAGAAACGGTCTAATGATTTCAGTTCCTGCGTTGCCGCATTACTCTTGAGGTGGAATGCTTACACTTTCATTTATACTTTAGGGGACGAGGGCAAAGCCCTGTCCCATTTAATAAAATATAACACTCATAATTTTCTGCCTGGACTACTAGGGTATCTAATCCTATTCGCGCCCCAAGCCTTCGTCCCTCAACGTCAGTTATTTATAAAGGCTTGCTTTCACTTATCAGTTCTATTAGTTTAAAAACATTTCATCTCTTAATTACACTAATAGCTCTAAATCTTCCTTTCCCTAATAACTCTAGTATAAATGTACCTATGGTTTAGGTCTATATACCGTCTAGGTACCCTTTAAACCTAATAAAGATGAATAACACTAGTCTTACTCGTATTACCGCGGCTGCTGGCACGAGATTTAGCCAAGACACATAGATAGAGCTTTGTCATAATCAGTTTACTATCTAGAACTTTAAACAACATAGTCGAAGTATCATTCCTTCAAGTTGCTGGTTCAGCCATCAGGCTATTGACCAATATTCCTCACTGCTGTACTGTACGTATTGGGGTTTTTTCAGACCCAATGTGGTCGGTCAACTTCTCAGTTGCGACTACGAGTATTGGCTAGATAAGTTATAAATTTATCTACTACTTACTCGAGAATTGTAAAGCATCAAAAAGCGATTTCAGAATAAGGAATTTTCCTTACTTCACTAAATCTTTAAACAGGCTTGGGGGGCGAAGCCCTTAGCCTTATAAAGGATTTTCCTTTACTTTAAGGTAGCCTTATATTCATACTCACCTGTACACCACTACATACTATCAATTTATTCTACTTTAGCGCCGAAGCGAGAAAAGTAGGTATAAACTAATACTATGTCGTTCGATTAGCATGTGTCAAGCACTTGAATAGCGTTCAATCAGAGCCATCATCAAACTCAATAATAAAAATTTCTTTTTGTTTTATATATATATTAGTCCTCATGTTGTAAAATAAAAGAAAAAATCTCTTAGAGAGCTAAGCCCCATTTTAGATTACATTTTCTACAGACTAATATACTAATACTTTTTAATCTTGTCTTATATATTTATTTTAACTTTTTTTGCAATAAGGATAGGAAAAATCTTATCCCTATTCTGTTTAAAAAGAAAAGATTTTATAGTAATTACATGCTATAATTAAGTAAAAATAGAGACTCTTACTTGAGCGCTTTATCCACGAAAAAACCTAAATAAATTATTTTTTTTACGTTTTTATTGCATATGGTAAGTTAGATTAATAATACAATAGTTGAAAATTGTTGCCTTTACTTTTATAGTAAAGATGCGGCAGAGCCGTTAAAACAACAAGGCAACAAAGGAAAAAAATACACTTTTCCTATTTTTTTTTTTTTACACTTCAGACTTAAAAGCAAGGTGGCAACGGTTAGATAGAAGAGAGTTGCATTCCTGCGTCTTTTACATAAAAAATAAGTTGGTTAGCTTAAAGCTTTATATACGATGGACTATGTCCTTGAATGGCAAAACGAGATGAAAAGTTCTTGTTATTGTTAGAAGCTAGGTACAGCCTCCCTCTGTCAAAATACTAGGATAAAACTTAAGTACTTTGTTAGAGAGCTTTTGCATACTAAAGGCCTTTTGGCCCATAAACCGGTAAACTTACCGTCTGAATATGCTTAGTTCCTTAGTTATTATTTAATCAACCTTTAAGACCGAAAGAACCATTACGTGTCTTAGAACTAATTTTAGTGAATTGCAAGTTAGATATCCTTTGATTTCCGATTATAGTAGAAGTATCTTTTCTATTTAATACTAAGTTATTTCTTAAATTTCCTTTGTATCTTATTTTAAAGATAGCTCTAGATGCAGTAGAACGTTTAGTTAATCTACCTCCAGCTTCTAATTTTACACCAAAAACAGATTTATGTCTAATAAAATTAATGGTATTGGATTGTTGAGCATACCCCTTATAATTTAAGCCTTTTAATGGTTTTAAAGAATAGTTATTATTAGAAGAAGTCTCTTGCTTTATTGTTCTTGTGCTTATGTCACCAAAAATATCAGAATTCAAATGTTTGAATTTGTTATAATATTGTTCTATAAACTTATTTACAGCACTATGTACATCATAAGAATATATGTTAATTTTGGATACCACAATCAACTTAAGTGCTTTTCTTAGTACTTTATTTAATCTATTCTTTTTAAAGTTTCTTAATCTAATGGCAATGGCTTGTGTGAATATATCACTATTAAGATGAATATATTTTAGATTAACCAAATTTAGGATAACTTTCTTATTATAAATTTTACTTAAAACGTTTTTTAATGAATTTAAAAATCAGTTTTTAAATAAGCTATTATTAAACGATACCATTTTTATATAGTAAATGTACAATAACTCCTTATCTAATATTTCTTTTAAGAAATTTAGCTTATATACGGTAGTTATATTATTTAGATTAATTGTTTCTATATCGTTAGTAGAAGTAAATTCAGAAGGTTTATTAGAAAGGTTAGAAAGTTGCAGTGTAGTATCTAATTCACGGTTTTTCTTTTTAAATAAAAGATCTTTATATTTATTAAAAAATCTATTTATTTTTTTCACTTTATTCATTAGTATTATACTATCAATAGCTCTTTTTGTTTTGTGTTTTAAAAACACTTCACTTCCAAAAGATAAAGTTTTTCCTCTTCTCATTCTTGTTATTGTTTTTAATCAACGTCTACGTGCTTTGTCTTTATTTAATTTTTTTTGATTATATAAATATAAAAAGCTAGTAAGAGGTCTAAGTAAAAACTCTTTTCCTGTAGATGCAGTAGTACCTTTAACGGATAAATTCGCATTAATAGGTTTACTTGTTGTACGACCTTTTTTCAAGCTAACTACTCTAGTTTCTTCTTGGAAGTGCCCTAAATTTAAGAGGCTTTGCCCATTAAAAGAAACTGATCTTTTAAGTAACTTATATGTATTCTGCAACAATATACTAGAATATAAAGATAGTTTAGGTAATGTTTTACTTGATGGAAGATCACTGGTATTTTTATAATAAGGTAGAGTACTATAAATAGTAAATAATCTATATAATGCATTTAATTTATGCATTGATGCGTTTATTTTTCCTCTTTTTAAAGTTGGAATAGTTCCTTTTTCCCCTAATAGAATTTTTTTTAAGGCCGAAGACCCAAAGAAAACACGATTTTTCTTATATAAGGAAACACCATTTTTATCATACAAGAAAACACGACTTTTCTTAGGTAAAGTTAAAGTAAATATAGGCTTTACTTGTACAATTTCTTTATTTACAGAAGATATATCCCCTATAGATACGGCATTGGTACTACTATCTTTATACTCTTGAGGCGAGAATACAGATTTATTTTGGTTAAAATTAAAAATATTATATAATTTATACTTATTTAAAGAAGAATAGTAATTTTTTAATAATATATTACTAATTATAGAGGGCGAAAGCGTTTGTTTTTCCTCCTGTATAGAAGAATTAGATAGGGCAGATACTCTGGAGTTAAGAGATAAAATAAATTTAGATATCTTGTTTTTAAGAGAAAGGTTTAACATTTTGTAATTTACTACTTTTTTGTTAAAATCCCCTACTAGTCTTGTATTACTATTAATATAATTTCCTTTTCTTAATCTTACGTATAAATTTCTGTTTCTTAATCTATATTTATATTTGTGTTTATTATTAAGAATTAACCGTTTTAATTTTGGTTTTTTTATAACACGGAATAAACTATTGCTTTTTCCTATTATTCTTTTGTGTTTTTTGTATAACTTTGCGGCTGCTTTTTGCCCTTTAGGAAGAGAAAGAGAAAAAGTAGGTCTTTTAGCTAAAAGACCTTTAGTTTTTACTGCCAATTTGCTTTTCTTTGCCAGAGAACTTTTTAGTATTTTATTTCCTTTTCTTAGGAGGTTTTTACTATTTGAAGACTTTGTAATGGCAACTGCTTTGTTATCTAAAAGTTTATAATTATTATAAGAAGGTTTTTTCATTACACTTTTTTTCTTTTTCCCCCCTAGCACCTTGGTAAAAGGTAAAGGTAGTAAGAAAGATTTACTACTTGATAAAGACTTTCTAGTAGTAGATGGCAAAGATTTTGCCTTGTAAGTAATGTTTTCATATAAATCTTTAAGTTTATGTAATAAAGATCTCTTTTTTTTATTGAATAAATAAACAGTAATAAAAACTTTATTGTTGCTATGTTTTATTTCAGGCTTACTTACAAAGATTCTGTTTAAAGATAATCTTTTAAATCTTCTTTGTACTAATCTAGATTTTTTACCCCCAGGATTATTAGCTAACGGATTAATAGTAAAAAAGCCTTTCATTATTTTAGTAACAATAATATCTACAGAAGGAAGAGATTTAGTGAAGTTTTTGTTAAAACTATATACACTGTTCATCCATTGTTTTGTAGAAGGAGGTAAGCTTTTACTTATTACTGTGGAAGAAGACGGTAAATACCCGTGATTGGAAATAGTACTGTTAAGGGCATTGTCCCCCAGTTTTCTGTAACTTTCTTGATGAGAGAAAAAAGTAAGATTTTTTGTTTTTCCAAGCAAAGGTTTTTGTGCTAAATCGCTAGAAGAAAAAATTTTGTTTTTCATATATTCTATAAGTAAAATAGGGAGAATTCGATTCTTTCCCTTGCAAGGCCTAAGGCCCCATTATGTTTTGATGCTTTCGCGTAAAGAAAAATTATTCTCACGCATATATATTTAATTTATCAGAAAGAGATAAATATATTACATGGCATTTTTCTCTTTCTATATTTTAAAGAGAACACCTCTAAAAAGAGAATAAGCACTAATAATTACGTATATAAAGGGTTCTGTGCTCATTACTATAAAGCCAGAGGGCCCTGCACAGAACTGAATTAATAAAATTTATAATAACTACTCTATTACAGTAACCTTGTAAGGACTAGATATAAAAGGCCAAAGGGCTTTATTTTTATTTATCTATCTAAGAAAAAAGTTTTAAATTTAAAGCAGAAAACGGAGAAAAACCATTTTCCTTTTGAAAGCCTCTAAGGCTAAACAAGCGTATAGTAGAGCGATATTTATCTACTACTCTTTAATATTTATAGCCGTGTCGGTCCATTACTCGCTATAGCGCTAAAAGGGAACCTAGGGCAGTTTACTTTCTTAAATAACATATTCTTATCCAAGAATCGAACTCGGATCTAGATATTAGAAGTATCCTGCTTTACCATTAAGCTAATAAGAAGAAAAACAGAGTAAGCATTGTAAATGTAAATGTAGAACACTTCTAGTTTTTATATTGATTTTATCCTTAATCAAATAAGAGCTATGAGATTCGAACTCATATTTTGATGATTAAAAGTCATATACTTTACCGTTAAGTTAAGCTCTCTTTTTTTTTTTCTTTTCATGCCCATGTAAAGGCTTTAGAGGTGTTTTCCCCACTTAGCGCATTAGCGAGAAGAAAAAGGAGCAGCACCTTTAACTTAGAGGAAAAGATATTTTTTTTAACTATTAAGAGTTATAAATTAAAGATGACACAGAATAGTGTAATCCGTCTAAAATAGGGGCAGGATATATACCAAGTACTACAGTAAATACAACTAATGTTAGTAATATAAAGAATTCTCTTTTATTAATATCAGATATATTTACAATAAAGAATCTAGAGTAAGATCCTCCAAATGTAATTCTATTAAACATATATATAGTATAGGCAGCAGAGAACACTATAGAAGAACTAGCTAAAGCACCTAATATCGGCAATTGTTCGAAAGTTCCGTATAAACACATAAATTCCCCAATGAAATTTACAGTTAAAGGAGTACCTGAGTTACCTAAACATAATATGAAGAATAACACTGAAAATAAAGGCATTACTTGTGCAATACCTCTATAATAAGTTATTAATCTAGTACTTGATCTATCGTATAAAACACCTCCAGCACATATAAATAAACCAGAAGAAACAAAACCATGAGCTAAACCTAACACTATAGCTCCTTCTATACCTATTACTGTATTACTAAATACCCCCAATAGATAAACAGCTGCGTGCGATACGGAACTATAAGCTATAAGTTCTTTAACGTCAATCGTTCTTAATGTACTAAAACTAGCATACAGTATAGTTATCACACCAATCACGTACACCAGTGACGTGATAGAATAACTTGCTTTAGGTAAAATAGGTAAAATAAGTCTAATGATACCATATAAACTTAATTTTAAAACTATGGCAGCTAGTACTATACTACCACCTAAAGGAGACTCAACATGAGCCTTTAAAAGTCAAGAGTTTAAAAATATTGTTGGAGTTTTAACAGCAAAAGCTATAAATATACCTATAAATAAAAAGATTTGAGTTTCATAATTAAAGTTTGTTTTATATAAAGCACTAAAGTCACTTGTACCCATTATACTTGACATTGTAAGTATAGATAAAAGTAAGAATAATGAACCCAACAGTGTATATAGGAAAAGATAAAAACTGGCTCTAACTCTATTACTAGAACCAAATAATCCTACTAATAAAAATAAAGGAGGTAATATACTTTCGAAGAAGATATAGAATAATAATATATCTAATACCAAAAATACCGCTAATAATAACGTTTCTAGTAATAACATTATTACTATAAACGATTTCACGTTATCTCTTATAGATTTTCAATTAGATAATATAGCTATAGGCATTATTATTGTTGTTAATAATACGAAATACATAGATATTCCATCTACACCTAAATAAAAATCAATACTATTTACACTATGGTACTCCTGTACAAACTGATATTGATTACTGCTAAAATTAAATAATAAAAAAACTATGATAGATACAAATAAGTTAACGATAGAAGTAAGTAATCCTATTAACTTAGGGGCATTGTTATTTCTTAAACCATTAAGGTGTAAAAGCCCAGATGCTTTTACTTTATCAGGAGTAAAATTAGAAGAACCAACCTTTGTTGATTCGTCAGAATGGGAAGTAGCAAGCGCATTACTTAACGAAGGCGCTGTTTCACTAGTAATAGAAACTAATATAGTTCCTACTAGCGGTATTACTAATAATAATAAAAGAAGCATATTTATGTGGTTATAATTTCTACAAATTTCTTTAAATATATATTATTACGATAAAATAATATATATGGTATCTAAGGAGTTTCTTTTGATGGAGGGCAGGAAAAAAAAGCTTTTCCGCTCTTTACTTTTATGAGTAAGAAATAGGTGATTCGAACACCTAACCTACCGTGTGTAAAACGGTCGCTCTACCAATTGAGCTAATTTCTTCCGATTCTCTCGCCAAGGCGCTAGGATGTAACCTAAAAAAAAAAATAGCCTTTTAACACTAAAGGTTTTTACTAACGATATAGCGCTATCACTAGGGTGCGGACGAGAAAAACAGACTAAAATCAGTTTCTAGTCAAAAAGTATTTTATAGGAAAAAGAAATTCTTTTTAGCTTAACAAGCTATATTTAACACTTTTTTTTCTTAGATAAAACAGAGTCGAAAAACATGTATAGCGGTGTATTATTATAAACTTCTAGACTTTATTCTGATGACTTTTAAAGGTCGGAAAACTGCTGTCCTCCCCCGATAACCCTTTTTAGCTAGGAGAGAAAATCGAATTCTCATTCTTAATGCATGAAATTAATGTTCTAACCAATTGAACTATCCTAGCTCTGATAAACCAGAGCTCTTTTTTTCCGTATACTTGTTTGAGCGAGATAGAAAGTTAATAACTTGTTATCCTATGTTTCTTGCTAAAGCTATAAAACAAGTTTTTTTTATTTAGCCTTGAATATATAACAAGAAGTGAATAGACGCAAAGTTTAATAATATTAATCAGACCTTAAAAATACTGGGTGGATATCCTGACTTGAACAGGAAACACACTGTGCCACATACAGTCGTTCTACCTATTGAACTATATCCACCTTTAAAGCTTAAAGATCAAAGCGTCTAAATGTTGTGTTATTTGCTAGCTTATTTAGTTTTTTATATTAAACAAAGACCTTGTCTATAAAGGCAAAAGCTTGAGTATAACTTTTTATTCCGGAATGATTCGAACATTCAATAGTAAATACCAAAAATTTATGACTTACCGATTAGTCTACGGAATATACGTTTTTTCTTATTTTTCTCTCCTCGTTATATTATAAGACAAGAAAAATACGAAACATGGGGAAGTTCTAGCCAGGCTTTGCAAAAAATATTCACCCTAAAGCCAAGAAATAGTGTAGATTTAAAAAAGAAAAATTCGAGTAGTGAATAAACCTTTATTTATTATAGGTAACAAGACTTGAACTTGCACGGAGTTAATTCCATTCCATCCTAAGTGGAAACTGTCTACCAATTCCAGCATACCTATTTATCGTTAAATGTTTTTTTCCTGTTCAAAGGTGGAAACGGTGTCCTCTAAAGTTCCCAACCAAGGCGCTAGAAATATTACCTATTTTAAAAAGTCAGTCCATTATTTGCCCAAGATAAGATTCGAACTTATAACCTAAGCATCTTCAGAGCTCCGCTCAGCCAATTGAGCTTCTCGGGCTTTTTCAGGGGAAATCCCCTAGACATAGCGCTATAGGGCGAACTTTCATATACAGGACAAAACATTCAAAGTTTAAGAGATTTTATTCAACCATAAGAAAGAACTATCACTGTTTAAGGAAAAAATCTACTCTTCCAGCCTCTAAACTATTTGGAGATATTAGGACTCGATCCTAAAATAACGATACGCAAAATCGCAGTTTTACCAGTTAAACTATATCCCCTTTAAGATAGAGATACTAGGTGAAAAAAAAGCTAGTTTTTTTTTCACTTTCAATATTTGTCCCAACAAAGTCTCTGTTGCTGTACCAACACTTTAAAGCCCGCAATACCTCTAAGGCTAACCCTTTATTTAAGGGTTTCTTCGCGCTCGCAAAAGCGCTAGCGCGCCCATAATAAGCCATTAACCCACCCGGGGTTCGAACCCGGGAATGTAACATTGAAAGTGTTATGTCTTAGCCACTTGACTAGTGGGTCTTTACTGGTATTTATCCGAAAAACGACTTGAACGTTTACGATGTTTCATCAGCGAAGCTTAAGTTCGCCCTGTCTACCAATTCCAGCACTCGGATTAAGTAAATTCTTATACTTCGGCTTTACAGCCTAGCTCACTGCTTAAAATGAGCATTTGTTTCCAAATAAAACTCAAAGCTAACTAAAAGCTAAGCTTTTTATGCACATTGAAAAATTATAAAAGAACAGATGGTTTTTATGTTTTTTTATAGTAAAAGTAATATAAAGCCTTCGGCCTTTAAAGCAGTAGAATACTGTGTTTACTGTAAGGCTAGAGTGACTTGAACACTCACCTGAGCTATTATGAGCAGCTTGCTCTACCAATTAAGCTATAGCCTTTTATTTTTTTAGCGCCATGGCGCTAAAAAAAAAGTAGAAAACTTCTTGTTGAACCTTATACCTTACCATGTGGTGCGGGCAAAGGATTCGCACCAATTCTTACTGATCATGAGTCAGTCGTGCTACTACTACACTAGCCCACATTCTAGGTGTTCTCCGGCCTTATAAATATTGACCTTTGATATTATCATTCACCAAAGCATTAGCACATAAGCTATGTTGGTGCTCACAGTTATAGTGATGAAGTAACCTATATTTATATTAGCCCAGTATGAGTATCGCACTCATTTCTACCGATTACAAAACGGTTGCATTGCTTTTATGCTAACCAGGCTTTATATGGGTTGTGCCCATAATAAAAGTTAGCTATCCAGCGTTTTCTTTTTGTAAGATAAGTATGTAAAATAGTTATTATAAAAATTAGTACTTTATACCTGAAAACTTAAAAGTTCTTTAAGCTAAAGCCTAAAAAGTAAAACTATAATAGTAAGCCCGGAGGCCCTATATATAGGTAAACTTTCGTAGTAATCTACTACGTTAATTTTAGAATATCTTAAGGTGAGCTTCGCGCTTATATGCATTCAGCACTTATCTACAGCCAACATAGCTTTCCTGCCGTGCCTATGTTACAACAGAACAAATATAGCATAATGAGGTGCTTAGATATACTAGGTTCATCTCTTTAGTTTATTGCCTAGTACTCCAGAGGCAAAACATAAACAACAGGTAAACCAGAGGTTAACATTCCCAACTCCTTTCGTACGAAGGGTCTAACCTTATTTTATTCTATATTCCTCTAGAAGATAGAAACCATACTGTCTCACGACGTATTTAACCCAGCTCGTGTAACTCTTTAATCGACGAACAGTCGAACCCTTCATGATTCCTGCAT
>Ga0325401_1007878_pt1 | contig 10350 bp, 3 predicted proteins | sample PopdelMetagenome_FD_205666 | JGI IMG/M metagenome (GOLD analysis project Ga0325401, IMG submission 205666) | Populus deltoides microbial communities from Bellville, Georgia, United States - Xylem-PdKOR-R2 | ecosystem: Host-associated > Plants > Phyllosphere > Stem > Wood/Secondary xylem | place...
AATTTTTCCTTTTAAAAATAAAATAAAAAACACACTTAGATCGCCTAAATATTGTACTAGAAAATAATGTTGACCTGGGCACCAATCCTGCCCCTCAATTTCCTTCTCAGCTCCTGCCCATCTGGATGGACATATGATAGACAATACCATCATCCAGATTGCGACAACCACAATATAACTTCACATAGAAGATTTTCAATGCAACCAAAGGATAAAGGTCATCATCCATCAATGACGTGGGCACAAGTGCCTGTGCACACAAAGCAATTAATACCACAGCCTCTCACTGGAATTATAGGAGAAAGAAAGGGGGGGTTAATAACCCAGATCTAAGTCTCTTTCTTGTTTAAACAAAGGACTTCTCAGTTTCAAAATATTAAGAACTTCACGAGGCAGAAAAAGTAGGCCATGACAAGATTTTCTTTTCACCTGAAATCTTGTCTGTTTCCATTAGAAAACGAAACAGATGCTGCTGCTATTATCAGTGAATCTCATGCAAAGCATTTTCTAAGATACTATGTATAAATATTAGACGCATATTTGACCAAAGATTTTCGTGGATACAACAGCTTCTTCAGGAGAGTTTGATGGAATACATAGCTGTAAATATCAAGAATATCTAAAGCCCGTTCAGCAGCACCCTGGAAAGTATATTATTGTGTACAGGATTCTACAACTATTAACATGCCAACCACGACCTTAAAGAGACTAGAACTTTCCAAGATGAAGCGGCTAAACCTTGACATGAACTCTAATATATTTGCTACCCACATGGCAGGCTTTCATCTACATATAGAATAAGAGTGACATAAAAGATGGTAATCTTTTAATTACATGATGGAGCTTCCAGAGAAGATCATCAGAAAATACTATGATGGACCTTAAATGAAATCTCATTAATCTGATAATTACACAAAACAGTGGGCAGGCATATTACCTCTGTTATTCTTTAGCTATGCATTTGCATTTTCTTTGCTGTTCCGTGAGTTCCTGCCATGTTTCAGTCAGTCAAATACTAATATTTCCCTGCTTTTGCATTTCAATTTGTATCACTATCTATACATATAAGTGAGAGGGAACATTTTGGAATCTGTTGGTTACTAGGTGCTCACACAGGTAAAGACTGCAAAATCTTGTTTCTTTACCAATGGCTTTAAAACCAAATGAACTCAAAATAAGACCTGTGTATAGAGTACCTGAATCTGCCTTTGAAGAAACTTAACATACTCTAAAGCCTCGTCTAACATATCAGCAGTGTTTGTTTGCTGCAACAATCAACCATGAAAACACCAAATCAAATAAATGGAAACTAATGGTAACCAAAAGAGTAGCAATATTCACTCAATCTAATTCATGTTGAAATGAAAAATAGAATTTCAATGAGGGATTTTACATCAATGACCCACTGATCCAATATGTCAGTTATGCATGACATAATGAAATCGGGTTATTTAAGCCAAGAAGCGGGATTTGTTACAGCAAACTGATGGTATTGTAGTAAAAAAGCTTGACTTGAATGTTGATTTTGTTTTCTACATTTTATGCATCAAGATCCATAATTCTCGCCTGATGGCACAACTTGTGCAAATGGGGGGTTTTATCAAAGGCATGAAATTTCATTCCTGTTTTACAAATATTAAGTTTAAGAAGCTGAGAGGAAACTAAATACGAGAGGAAACCTGAAGTGAGTAACGTCAAACAAGTGCATGATACCAAGATCATTGATAAAATCCACACATAAGTGAGGAGATTAGAAAATCAACAGAGAAGACCACTAAGATTTTGGACAAAGTTCCAATAAATCAAACCTCTGCTCCATCAAATACTCTATATATGTATCTCTCTTCCCTTACAAGCTCCATTAACCAAGGTGGCACTTCCTCCATGCACCAAGGCTTTTGCCTCTTGTTCAGAAACCCTATGAATCTTAGAGGTATTTTTTGTTATTAATGTGTGTCTTATTGTGGCATACATGAAAAGGAAGATAACAGAAGGACAAAAAAAAAAAAAAAAATCCTTGAGTGTCGAGATAGTTTGCAATTTGATTTGTCTTGTTTTAAAACTCAACAAACCAAGCCCAATAAATCCAATTACAATGTCGAGTGATGAGCATTGTGTTACACTATAGTACATTCATACAGGCCTTTGCAGGAGCAACTAAGCAAGCTTGTTCTTAGGGTTTCAAAATACTAGTAACTCAAACTAGCAATTAGGTCAGCTCATGGTCATACATTATATAACTTTCATGAGTGGTCTTTCAGAGGATCATCTAAGAGTGCTTCATTTCAGGATTTTGAAAAAATATAAACACCCAATCACGTGTCATGAACATAACAAAATGCCACTTCACCAAGAATTAACCAAGGAACAAAATGAAATTATGTAAGACTAGGCTCTCAAGCAACTGTTTTATATAATGAATGATAACACCGTTTGCATTTATGTCGATAATTAAAAGGAGATAAGCTTGACCAATATTAATGGCAATAAAAGAGAAAAAATGAGCCCACATCCAAACCATCAACTTGAGATTAAGCAGGCATCAAGCTCACCATTAAAAGGGGCTTATTTGGCATTGGGATTGACTATGATCAGATCAATAGTTCAACTTTTAAGCCGAGGTAAGCATTCATGCTTTGCTAGGGAGCCAAATTTGGATTCTTGAGTCATCTAACTTAACATTTATACACTCATTTTTCTTTCCACCAATGGCAAGAACAGATACACAAAACATTGCTAACTCTTGATGGATGTGTTAAAACTTAATAAAACAAAAAAAAAGATAAATACACCGATACGAGATATCTTTTGACTTGGCTAACATGCTTAAGCCATGTAGTTTTTCATTATATTTATAGATGTACAATCGAAATGTCAAGAGTATAATATGGAAGCAAACATGAGCAAAATAAGGAAACAATCAAGTACACGTTTTAAGCTAACTAGCTGGATTATTTTGAATTAGTAACATGAATCATGGGTTAAAGCCTGGATAGGCAGCCAAAACAAAAGGTCATTTGCTCTAAAAAAATGCTATGATTCAAATCTCGAGTATGTGCCTGCCACACAACTTTAGCTCACCCCTTCACCATGGAACCAACTTCATGGGTTAACATCCATCCGTCCATTTATTTAGAAGTATCTTCACAGCTGCTTTTGGCTATCCATTTTGAGAATCAAGCATAATTCATATCAAGACAATGATAACATTAGCTCTCTAAGGCTTCATCGAGCAAAGATCTTGTAGATGCCATTTTTCAAGCCTTTGCACATCTATCAGCCTTCAACCAAATCTGGTAGTGAACACCTTGCAAGAACAGTTCAAATCCCTTGCTTTCACCAACCTAATAATCATTTAGTACCTCAAAACCAAATTTCTCCATAGCATTTGATCAAACATAATCTATGCGTCATTTGAACCCCCAAACACAGACAGCCATCATGTACCAAGAAACCTCATTGCGCTAGGACCATTCCATCAAAATCACTCTTGCAGACAATATGCTTTTGCATTCATTCTAGAATCAATTGCAACAGTAATGTCATCAATAACCCCACACCTTATACGTACCAAACTCACTTCGTTGTCTTGCGAGGGGCTTGATTCACATCACAACTATATCAGTTTATTGTCATGGCACTGATTATAAACTATTTCAGTAATTCTTTTGGAGATGAAACCTATATGATAGTTTCTAGATTTATAATTTGTCCTTAAAGAGTTACAAATTCATTTATATAAATTTGGCATCGTCCCATTTCATGTAATAGGATAATAAAAATAAAAAACAAAACATGACTATTTTTTGTCTCAAACATGTAACACGATGACATTAGTAATTAACATTCCTCATTTGTTATTACTCCTTACAGTTTGGGGGGGGGGGAGCACCCTGTGACTTTTCTTCCCTCCTTTTTCATTATATCCATATTATACAAGTGGCAAACTCTCCAAGAACGGACTTCAATTTTGAACTCTCACATGAAATGATACATCTAGCAAATCAACGGATTTAAAGGAGGCTGAAATATATACAGTGCTCCTGAAGTTTTGCAGCACTAGATAGACTTCAAAATCTCTACCAATTATTCAAAAAGGCTGTTAAGATTCTCTATTGAGGCAAAGCATTATGACAATAAAATTGTAATGCAAATTTTTCCATGGTGAAATCTGTGATTACAAAGAAATTCCTATCAAGAGTTCCCAAAGAAGGTACCTTATCCATATTTGGAACAAGTTCCTGAAGTTTCCTTATGCGGTCACTGATTCGAGTTCTCCGAACCTAATTCAGAAAAAATGAAGTTCATTTAGGAATAACAACAAACACATCCGCCGCCTATCTCTAGAATGCACCAGATTGCTAGTAATTGATTCATCTTACCCTCTCTGCAATACTCCGAGGATGCGTAGCACAGCCACGCTTCGCACGAACCCTGCAAGGCACTGAATCCTCCAAAAGCTTATCCATCTCCATTTCTATCAAACTAGATGCCCTTAAAGGCCCAGTTTGCTCTCCTTTCTACCAAACCAAATACTGAGAAGACTATAAAATTGTACGCAAAAAAATCCTAACATATATAACAAAATTAGCTTGAATTTCACATAACATCAAAAGTAAAGCACTGAATCCTCCAAAAGCTTATCCATCTCCATTTCTATCAAACTAGATGCCCTTAAAGGCCCAGTTTGCTCTCCTTTCTACCAAACCAAATACTGAGAAGACTATAAAATTGTACACAAAAAAACCCTAACATATATAACAAAATTAGCTTGAATTTCACATAACATCAAAAGTAAAGCACTGAATCCTCCAAAAGCTTATCCATCTCCATTTCTATCAAACTAGATGCCCTTAAAGGCCCAGTTTGCTCTCCTTTCTACCAAACCAAATACTGAGAAGACTATAAAATTGTACACAAAAAAACCCTAACATATATAACAAAATTAGCTTGAATTTCACATAACATCAAAAGAAAAATTCTTTTGCTCTATTTTAAATAAACAAGTAATCAATCAAAGAGCCACGCCACAAACAAAAAAGAACCCACATGCTGCCACAGAAGCTAGAATAAATTTACTACCAAGAAACAGTCAATTCATAACCAACATCAGTTACAAATTGGAGTGAACATACCGACGGAGGAGGTGGATATCTTGCAGAAGGGTTTTGCAACTCAACCTCTCTAGCTCTTTTATCAGAAGGCGAAACATCCATATTTGGCGTCATATACTCATAATTTGAAGCATTTCCGTAACTAGAAAAATACCCTTGATCACTTCCAATCCCAGAACTCCGAAGAAAATCAGTTGGAGAGCTATTTTGCCTTTGAAAACCACCAACCGGTTCAAACAAGCCCGGTTCAACAGCAGCACTAGAAGCATTAAAAGGCACTGAATCTCTACTTGAAGGTGTGTTTGAAGTAAGTAACTGAGTCAAGTTCTGACTTTGCTTTAATGGGTCCTCTTCTTCTTCTCCAAGAAGTGCTTCTATCCATGTGGCTGGTGCTGAACGAAACCTAGCAATCCCTCCGCCACCAGCGCTACCGCCACCAGCACTAGCGTTGCTGCTTCCGGCAGGTGTTGATTGCATCTGCTTCTTCACTCGGGTTTTAAGAGGCTTTAATATTTTTTTTCCTCTTTTGTTGGGTTTTGATATAGAAAGTGAAAGAAAAAGCAAAGATGAGCTATATTTCCTCTTTTTAGGACTTCACCTTTGCGGTAATAAAGAGAGCATGGAACTAGATTTATAGTTCTTGTTTGTTTTTTTCTTTGACGTATTGACTCTATACACCGCACGTGTAGGTGTATCCATGTGTGCCTTACTCTTGTAACCGTTGATGAGAATACTATTTCCTCAAGATCAGATGAAGGGTGGTTAAGTAGGGAGGTGTTACACGTGAATTGTAGATGTCAGAAAGCTTAAAGAGCTGCAACGCCATCGTTTTCCAGATTTGATCGCTGTCCGTGCTGCTTGACTGTCAAGAACTAAATCCCAGATGCAAGGGCATCCCGTGATGTACACGGTCCAATGGAGAAGAATCTAGGTGGGAAAGCAAGGGAGGAGATTGGGGTGCGTGGGTTTAGAGAGTGGAATGATGGTTTTTTTTTTTTTTTACTTATTCGGTAGGGTACGAAAATGTGTATGCTTTTTCTGGCAAATTTGTGACCGCCCATCAACTCATATGTACACAAAGAAGGATGTGGCCCTTTTTCCCTTTCTTATCAATGTCGGGTCCTTTTCTTCCTCATAATTTAGGGTTAAGTTGGATAATTTCAAGCTTTTAATTCAAGGTCTTCATCATTGTCAATGGAGAATTGGAAGGTGCTTGTGCTCAACTTGAGGTGGGTATAAAAATTCATTTTCATATTCATGTATTTTTTTTTTATATAAAAATTATTTTTCTTAAATAAAAACTTATTAAGATTGTGAAAGCAATATCAATAAAAAAAATCGTAAATCAATTATTTTTATGCAATTGTATGGAAAAAAAAGTTATAATAATAATAAATCTGACAAGATTGTTTACAGATTGAAATATATATTTTATTCTCATTTAATATTAACAAGATTTTTTTAAGAAAAATATACATATTAGATTAATACATCATTATTTGTAAAATAATTGTTAATGTTATCATAAAAGGCATGAAACAAAATCTCTAATCTTTTAAAATTAAAAAACAAAACAAATATTAATCAAGAGATTAAAAATCAAATTTAGTATAAAACAAAACAAAACAAAATATTTTTTTTTTGCTTTTTAAATATATTTATATTTAAAAAAAATAAATTATCCAACATTCACATTAGTGATAATTTAAAAACCATTATGAAAAGATAAAAAAAAAAAACTTAGAACATCATTTTTAAATTTTTTGTTGTTACTTTAAGTAATATGTAATCATTTCACTATATTATCATGACGTAAAAGAACCGAAAACCTTCTAGAGCTTAATTTTAAAAATTTTATTTTTAATACTATTTAAATTAAGTGATCCATCACTAATCAATATAATAATGACAAATAAACTCTATAGAAAAAGACAAAAGTGTCCTCAATAGCTAATTTATAAATAATATTATTTAAAAATAATAAAATTATTATTACATTATTTCAATTCATAATAAAATGAATCTAGCTAGAGACACAATTATTTACACATGGGTTTTTGTTTTTTAATAGATTCATGCATTCAGTCACAAAAACTTTATTTTTTTATACCGATATATCACTTGAACTTATTTTTAGAAAGGCAACCACTACCTTTTATACTTTGAACAAAACAAAGTAATTCGCGAATTGCCTCAATATTTTCTATTTTTAAATCTTAATTCCTATTTAAATCGCTTAAAAATATATTCCGAAAACATATTATTTAAATCATTTTTAAACAAAAGTCAAACGAGAACCTGTCTCGTATATGTAGTTAAAATATACCAGTTTAATAATGTTTATGTCTATCTGTCTGATGTCATCAAAATAATAATAATCTATTTATTATTGTTATTTCTTGAAAAATAACAGGTGGCATTATTTGGATAATTCACTTCTTTATGTATACGTGATAATGGGCTCTCTCTCTCTCTCTCTCTCTCTCTCTCTCTCTCTCTCTCGTGAATAATCAATTTTAGTATTTTTTTTCCCTTTTTCTTTAAAGATCAATATACCCTTGGATCAATTTTTATATATCAATACTAGATCTTTAAAAATGTGAGATTTTAAATAAATTACAATTATATATTAAAAAAACTAAAATTGCTTAACAAGTTACTCTTCTCGTAAACACAAAATACTATTTATAATATTATAATCATAACTTATCCTACAATAATTTCTAAAATTAAAAAAAAATTTAATTTCATCTCCTTTAATTTTTTTTATCTTTCAAATTTAGTCCTTATTTTTTTGTTGTATTTTAGATAATTTTTTGAATTGATTTTTGTTTACAATTTCATTATTCTTAAGTTTTTTTTTTCAAATTTCATTTTTATTCTTTGGATTGCTATTATTTTAACTTTAAAAAAAAATTTAAATCAATATTTTTTTTCAATCTCATCTTTCGATATTAAATTGATTGGGAATTGAACTTTTTTATTGAGTCTGAGTCTAAAATTTCACAAGTTACGAGTTTTAGACTTTAACCCAGGTTTTAGAGTTAGACTATTTATTTATTAAGATTGAGTCTAGAATTCATAATTTTTTTTTTCTCAAATGCATCTTTTTTTTGTTTTGATAACTATTTGTTTTTACATATTCCCATGATTACTTTTGGTTTAAATTGGTCTATTTGGTGTCGTTATCAATTCTTTTATTATCTGATTAAATTATACCAGTCTTTTTGTAATCAAGTCTATACTTCAAGTTATTTTTTAAATTAAAAAAACACACGCGGTCGCCTAAATATTTTTTTTTAATCAATAAAAAAATGTGCCCACAAATCTAGTATACACTATTAGAATATATTTATATATGGGAACAATTTTTACCACTGCTTTCTCTTAAATTTCAACAATAGTACGAAGAATCTATTTTTCTTATTTCTTTTTATGTTTTCTAGAAGCATATGGTCTCTAATGTTATAGACTAGTGTCCAATTTTCTTTTGTGTTTTTTTTTATTTTTTATAAAGTAATTACGGACAAAACGTGCTACATGTTAAAATGATGTTATAATTAAGTGCATAATAACTGTTCCAATTAATAAATCACTCAATCGACAATTAACTGAACTTGTAGCCAAGTCAGGCTTTCAATATTACTACATAAGCATTTTACATTAATTATATAATTTAGAACAACATCACTCATTTCCTCTTTCGGCATATTAAAATTTATAAATTAAAACTATCCAGTAAGTAATCTAGTGGTAAGACTTTAAAATAAAAAAGTCCGCTTCTCTTGTAATTTCATATTCAAATCTTGTGGTTGCAAATATAATGGCAACCGGAGGCTTACATGATCATTAACTTCAGGGCCTGTGGGATTAGTCGAGATACGTACAAGCTGACCTAAACATCCACGTTAATAAAAAAAATAAATTAAAAATTGCTCATTTTCTTTTATCAAGTATAAAGATTTTAATATATATTTATTTTGTATTTTAAAAGTATTTTAAAAAATATATATATTTTTTAATTTTTTATTTACTTCAAATTAATTTTTTTAGTATTTTCAAATCGTTTTAATATACTGATGTCAAAAATATTATTTTGATATATCTTTAAATAAAAATACATTAAAAAATAATAACTACCATACTATCAAAAACACCGAATTAATATCCGACAAAAAAGCTAGCCCAAGCTTGACCTAAACTCCCCAAGTTAGCTGCCAACTAAAATTCGCGACACCCATTTGGAAGGTCAAGGGCGTATTAAAACATTAATGTTCTGGAGAGAGAAGGTATCTATGTTGATTATGACCACATCTAAATAATCAGATTTTACGACCATCTCCTTGTATTATTTTTTTTTTTCTAGAAAGAATTGACATGGAGGGTCTTGAGAAAGAAAAAGAATGCAATTTTATTGAATCAAATTGGTAAGATATTAGAGGGAGAAAACAAATAAGAGAAATATATTAGAAATCTTTTAATATTCAAACATTAATTCTATACATATATGCATGGTTTAATTGATATGCATGCAATAACTTATTTAAATAAAACAATTTGTGGTGCTAATAATTTTAGTATTTTTGTTTATAATATAATAGTAAAGATTACCTCTATTGTATACTCCAAGATCATTTGAAACAAAACAAAATAAAGAAATTCTATCGTCTAATGTAGTTACAATTTGATTTTAGTTTTTATAAAATCATAGCATGCTTATGATTGTAGTTACGGTTGTTTTTGAAAGTGTTTTTCACTTGAAAATATATTAAAATAATATATTTATTTATTTTTTAAAAATTATTTTTGATATCAGCGCATCAAAATGATCTAAAAATATCAAAAAAATATTAATTTGAAGCAAAGAAAAAAATAAAATATTTTTAAATTATTTAAAAAACGCTTTTAACATGTAAAAACAAACAGGGTAAAGCTATCCATCTCTAACCCTAGTTGAGTATAAAAAAAATTAATATAAAATTAATTCGATCGACTTAACAAATTAGCTCACAACTTGATAAAGATCCTGCTTGAGTTTAATTTTTTTCACATAGTCTTTTTGATTTTTTTTAATTATTAATTCGTGATAACTCATTTAACCTTAACTCAAACCTTGAATCGAGTTAATTATCGGATCAAGTTTAATAAGTATGACTTTGATTACCACTAACCAAGGGATTGAGATTAAACTTTACAAACAATCTACCGTAGAGTATCAAAGGTAATCTAAGGACCT
>Ga0325401_1007879_pt1 | contig 10349 bp, 10 predicted proteins | sample PopdelMetagenome_FD_205666 | JGI IMG/M metagenome (GOLD analysis project Ga0325401, IMG submission 205666) | Populus deltoides microbial communities from Bellville, Georgia, United States - Xylem-PdKOR-R2 | ecosystem: Host-associated > Plants > Phyllosphere > Stem > Wood/Secondary xylem | place...
CTACTCAGAAGAAGATGATGGAGGGGGTTCCAGGGGGAGGAAAAATTCCTTCTTCCTCCCCCTGGCCACGGAGGGCCATCGAGGAGCCGGCACGAACCCTCCCACCATCCGGAGGAGCGGCCGCTCAGAACGGCAGCTTGAACCCGCCCATCCCGCCGCCCATCCCCGGGATGTTCAGCCCCGAGGTGGCCTTGGACATCTCCTCGGCCATCATCGCCTCCACCTTCTGCTTCGCGTCGGCGTGGGCCGCGACGATGAGGTCCTCCAGCACCTCGCGCTCCTCTGCGGCCATCAGGGAGGGGTCGATCGCGATGCCGCGCAGGTCGCCCTTGCCGGTCAGCGTCACGCGCACCATCCCGGCGCCGGACTGGCCCTCCATCGTCGCGGCCTCCAGCCGCGCCTGCATCTCCTGCATCTTCGACTGCATCTGCTGGGCCTGCTTCAGCATGTTGCCGAGGTTCTTCACGCGGCGCTCCTGGTGAAAGGGGTGGATGGGACGTGCGGATGGACCGGACCGTCAGGGCCTGTCCATCCCCGCCGGCTCCGCGTCCAGCGGGGCGAAGTCGAAGTCGTCGTCCATCGGGTCCACGGGCAGGCCGCCGCGCTCGGCGGTCGCGTCCCCGTCCTCCTCCTCGCCGGGGGCGGCCCCGGGGGCCGGCAGCCCGTACTCGTCGAGCGAGGCGTCGCGGACCTCCCGGATCTGCGCGCCGGGGAAGGCCTCCATCACCGCCAGCACGAGGGGATGCCCCTTCGCCACCTCCAGCCGGGCGCCGTCCGCCGTCCGCCGCTGCTCGGCCAGCGTCGGCTCCCCCTCGGCGTTGGAGAGGGAGACGGTCCAGCGCCCCCCGGTGGTTTCCTGCAGCAGGGCGGTGAGCTGGCCGGCGAGGTCGCGCGGCGCGTCGGCGCGCGTCCGCAGCTCGATCCGCCCCCCCTCGCCGCGCGCCTCGAAGCGGACGAGGTGGACCGAGTGCACGAGGTGGGCGTGCAGCATCGCCCGCCGCCCGGAGGCGAGCGCCGCCACCTCGCGGAAGGTGCCGGGCCGTGCCAGCGCCGCCGCCTCGGGTTCCGCCGCCGTCGCGACGGCCACCGCCGCCCCGCCCCCCGCGATCGCCCGCAGCCTGCCGGTCGGTGTCCCGCCCGGGGGGATGCCCGCGGGCGGCCCGGACGGCTCGCCCCCGCCCGCCCCACCGCCGGTGCCGCCGCCACCGCCCCGGGGCGGCGGCGGCGCGGCGCCCGAGAGTCGCCGCACGATCTCGCCCGGCGTCGGCATCTCCGCCAGGTGGGCGAGGCGGATCAGCACCATCTCCGCCGCCGCGCGCCGGTCCGGGCTGTCCGCCACCTCGTTGATCCCGCGCAGCAGCACCTGCCAGGCGCGCCCGAGCACCGGGATCGTCAGCGTCTCGGCCAGCGCCCCGCCGCGGACCCGCTCCTCCTCGGGGATGGAGGGATCGGCGCGCAGGGTCGGCACCGCCCGGAAGCGCGTCAGCGTGTGCGCCAGCCCGGCCATGTCGGCCAGCACCACCCCGGGATCGGCGCCGCGCTCGTGCGCCCGGTCCATGGCGGCCAGCGTCGCGGGCAGGTCGCCCCGCATCGCCGCCTCCATCAGGTCGAGCACGAGCGCGCGGTCGGCCAGCCCGAGCATGTCCCGCACCGCCTCCGCGGTGACGCCCCGCCCGTCCTCGGCCGGCATGGCGATCGCCTGGTCCAGCAGCGACAGCCCGTCGCGCACGGAGCCGTCGGCGGCGCGCGCGATCATCGCCACCGCCTCCGGCTCGATCGCCGCCCCCTCCTTCGCCGCGATGCCGGCGAAGTGCGCCCGCAGCGCCTCCTGCGGGACGCGGCGCAGGTCGAAGCGCTGGCAGCGCGACAGGATGGTCGCCGGGACCTTCCGGATCTCGGTCGTGGCGAAGAGGAACTTCACCGCCGGCGGCGGCTCCTCCAGCGTCTTGAGCAGGGCGTTGAAGGCCGGCCCGCTCAGCATGTGGACCTCGTCCAGGATGTAGACCTTGAAGCGCCCCTGGCTCGGCCGGAAGCGCACCGCCTCCCGGATCTCGCGCACGTTGTCGACCGAGTTGTTCGACGCCGCGTCCATCTCCACCACGTCCGGGTGGCGGTCCGCCAGGATCGCCCGGCATTCCGGGCACACCCCGCAGGGATCCGCCGTCGGCCCGCCCGTGCCGTCCGGCCCGACGCAGTTCATCGCGCGCGCGATGATCCGCGCCGTGGTCGTCTTTCCCACCCCGCGCACGCCGGTCAGCATGAAGGCGTGCGCCACCCGGTTCTGCGCGAAAGCGTTGCGCAGCGTCCGCACCAGTGCCTCCTGCCCGATCAGGTCGGAGAAGGTCGTCGGCCGGTACTTCCGCGCCAGCACCCGGTAGGGCTGGTCGGAGGCGACCGGGGCGACCGGGGCGACCGGGGCGGCCGGCGCCGCGGGGGGGGGCGCCGCGGCGGGCGGGGGCGGGGAGGGATCGCCGAACAGCCCCGGCCCCTCCATCGGGGGCTCGGGGAGGTCGCCTTCGGCGTCGGGCGAGAGGTCGGTGTCGCTGGTCATCCGGGCCGCATCATACGCGGTCAGGGCCGCCGGGCATCATCGGGAAGGGGGCATCATCGGGAAAGGGTGGAAGACCGGACCACGACCCGCGCGATGACCCGCCTCGGCTGCTTCCTTCCGGACCTGACCGGGTCGACGGGGCGCACGTCCGCGCCCGGCCTTCCGCGGCGGAATATGGGGGGCCGGCCCCGGCGAGTCCACCGCCCCCCGATGACGGCGGCGCCCCTCCGCCGCTACGATGCCCCGCCGCGCGAGGAGAGCTGCCCTGGAACCGACCGAAGGCCGCGCCACGCCCCTGAAGGCCGCCTTCGCCCGCGCCCGCGAGACCCGCGACATGGCCGGGGTGCTCCCCGTCCTCCTCCGCTCGGACCTGTTCGTCGTCGCCCACGCCGAGGGCGAGGCGCTGAGCCTCTTCATCCGCGGCTCGCCCCAACCCGGCCGGATGTGCGTGACGATCGCCGAGAGCCGCGAGGCCCTCGCGGGCGTCCCCCCGCACCTCGTCCACGCCATGACCCCCGGGCGGCTGCTCGCCGGCATGATCGGCGCCTGGGACATCGTCGTCTGCTACCCCGACGGCGGCGACCTCCTCCAGGCGGAGTGCCTGCCGGACCTGCGCGCGATGCTCGGCCGGGAAGGCGCCTGATCCTGCGCCTTCGGGACCGAAGAGGGCTCCGCCCTCTCCGGGCCTCTCCCGCCAGGAGCCTGAGGCCCCTAGACCCGCCTTAGGCTGCCGCGGAAGGGTGGTCGAGGTGGACATCCGACCCCTGGTCGACCGCCCGGTCCCGTCGGTCGCCCCGAGGCGCGCCACGGTTCAGCAAGCGCCGATCGAACAGAAAAAGATGATGGAGAGGGTTTCGGGGAGAGGAGGAATCCCTTCCTCCTCCTCCCCGCCACATCCCGAACGCGCCGGATCAGCCCGACCTCAGATCCCGAGCTCCCGCCGGTACCGCCGGAAGCACGCCGCCCCGCATTCCAGCCGCATCAGCGCCCCCTCCGCGATCGCCGGCGCCAGCGCCGGGTCGGACGCCACCAGCGGGCCGATCGCCTCGCTGTTCCAGGCCGCCGAGTGCTTCACGTCGAGGATGGCGTGCAGGTCGAAGTAGTGGCGCTGCCCCGCCGGCACGCCGAGCCGCTTCAACCCCTTGCCCACCAGGGCCGCCCGGGCCGGGGCCGTCTGCTCGATCACCCCCAGCGCGCCGACGGAGTGGTAGGCGTAGCGGCGGTTCGCCGCGAGGCCGGCCATGACGTTGGCCAGGGCCTGCGCCTCCCAGACGGTGCCCTCCGCCGTCGGGGCCAGGCCGAGGTGCTCAGCGAGCGATTCCAGAAGCGGGCCGTGCATCCCCTTCGGGTTCCCGCGCCCCATCTCGTCCCAGTAGTTGCGCGCGATCTCCAGCTTCGGCCGCGCCGGCAGCTTCACCTGCGTCAGGGCCGAGAGGTCCTCGAACCCCGCCTCGCCGGCGACCTCCTGGGTCAGGAACCAGCGCATCTGCTCCATCGTCGCGGTCTCGGCCAGCCAGGGGAACAGCGGATCGTGCTGGCCGGGGCCCTCCGTCTCCAGCGCCTCGAACCAGCGCAGGAAGCCCTCCGCATCCGTCGGCGCCGCGGCGGCGCGGGCCGAGACGGCGGTGCGGCGCTCCTCCAGGAAGTCGCCCTCCTCGCGCAGGCCCGCCGCGTTGCGGTCGATGCCCGATCGCCAGTCCACCGTCGGCAGGGCCGGATCGAACCGCTCCCGGTTGAAGGCGGTGAGGCTGCGCTGGAGCGCGGCCTCCGCCGTGCCGTCGTTGCCGAGGAAGCCTTCTGGCATCGTGTTCCCGTCCGTCCTGCCCTACGCGTCCCGTTCGACCGTGAGCACCACCGCGGCGATCCGGTCGGCGCCGCGATACGCCTCGGCCTCGAGTTCCTCGCCGAACACGTCCGGATCCATCTCGCGGTAGGTCCAGCGCACTGCGTTCCGCGAGATGCGCTCCGCGGCCGCCGCCCGGAAGGGGTCGCCCCCGTTCACGACCGCGGCACCGGTGTAGAGGACGAGCGTCCCGCCGGGCGCCAGCCGCTCCAGCGCCGCGTCGAGGATGGCCAGCGACAGCCCCGCCCCCAGCGGCCCGCCGCCGTGCCGGTAGGCGCGCTCCCCGGGATCGACGAGGTAGGGCGGGTTCGACACGATCAGGTCGAACCCGCCCTCCACCCCCGTCAGCAGGTCGCTGCGCCGCGCCCCGGCGTTCGCGGTGCCGGCGAGGCGGGCGTTGACGCGCGCGAGCCGCAGCGCCGCCGCGTTGATGTCCACCATGGCCACCTCGGCCCCCGGCAGGGCCTTGGCCACCACGATGCCCCCGGGGCCGGCGCCGCAGCCGATGTCCACGGCGCGCCGGACCGGCCGCTCGCGCCCGCGCAGCGCGCCGAGGATCGCACTGGCGAAGCGGTAGGTGTCGGGCCCGAAGAACACCGCGTCCGCCGCGGTCGTCGGGAAGGCGGAGTGGAGGAAGAGCTCCTCCTCCAGGGTCGAGGCCCGGACCGCGCTGCGGAGCAGCCCGCCCCGCCGTTCCAGCACCCCCGCCCGCTCCATCGCCCCGGCCATCGCCTCCGGCACCACCCCCGGCCGGAACGGACGGCTCCAGCCGAACACGCCGGCCAGGTCGCGCGCCTCCTCGTTGCCGGGTCGGGCGTTGACCCGCGCGTGGGTGGCGGGCGTGACCGTGGTGAAGCGGTACCCGGCGTCCCGCAGGGCGCGGCCGAGGGCCAGTAGGGCATCGTCGGCGGCATCGCCGGGGACGTCGTCGGGAAAGGCGGGCATCCCCCCCGATACGCCGCCCGCCCCCCGCGGGTTGCCGCCCCGTTGCCCCGTCCCGCTCCCCCGTGCGACCTTCCGCCGCGCGCATGCTCACCATCCCCGCCAGCCGCCCCAACGCCTACACCGGCTCCCCGCTCGACCGCGTCTCGGACCGGCGCGACGACGAGGCCTTCGTCGCCGCGGCCCTCGCCGGCGCGGGCACCCTCGTCGTCCCCGTCTGGCGCTCGAAGAGCCTTCTGCGCGGGGTCGAGGCCGGCGCGCCCGAGGCCGTCCTCCTGACCCGCGGGGCGGCGGAGGCCGCCCTCATGGCCGGCGGGCCCTGGGCGCTGCTCGGCCTGCGCGACGGCACGCCGGTGATCGCCGTCGACGTCTCCGCGGCCGAGGACCCGCTGCCCCTGCTGCCGGAGGGGTTCGGCACCTTCCACGACCTCCGCGCCGTCGCCGGCCTGCTGCCGCCCGGCGAGGCCTCGATGCTCGCCCACGCCCGTGGCCTCATGCACTGGCGCACCCGCCACCGGCACTGCGGCGTCTGCGGCGGGCGCTGCGAGCCGCGCTCGGCCGGCAACGCCACGGCGTGCTCCGCCTGCGGCGCCCAGCACTTCCCCCGTACCGACCCCGCCGTGATCATGCTGGTGATAGACGGCGACCGCTGCCTGCTGGGCCACAACGCCCGCTTCCCGGCGCGCAGCATGTACTCGACCCTCGCCGGCTTCGTGGAACCCGGCGAGAGCCTCGAGGAGGCCGTGCGCCGCGAGGTGCGGGAGGAGACCGCCGTCGAGGTCGGGCAGGTGCACTACCACTCCTCCCAGCCCTGGCCCTTCCCGTCCTCCATCATGCTCGGCTTCCACGCCGAGGCGACGTCGCGCGACATCACCGTCGACCCGACGGAGCTGCTCGACGCCCGCTGGTTCACCCGCGACGAGGTCCGCGACCCCGAGGGCGGCGGCTTCTCCCTTCCCCGCGTCGACTCCATCGCCCGCCGCCTGATCGAGGACTGGCTCGCCGCCGAATGACCCGCGCCACCCCCGCCCTGCTCGCCCTGCTCGCCCTCGCCGCCTGCTCCCGCAACGACCCCCTGCCCCCCGCCGGGAACGCCGCCGAGGCCGCCTGCCGCGCCGAGGCGCAGTCCGCCCCGGAGACGCGCGACGCCTACCGGCGCCTGCAGACGCAGAACCTGACCGCGCGCCGCGCCGTCGAGGCCGACATCGCCCTCGCGGAACGCGCCGCCTACCTTCGCTGCATGCGCGCCCGCGGCCTCGCGGCGCCCGGTGGCGTGGAGGCCGTGCGGCCGCTCTGATCTTGCGAGGGCCCTCCGTGGTCAGGGGGAGGAAGAAGGAATTCTTCCTCCCCCTGGAACCCCCGCCATCATCTTTTTCTGGGTAGTTTCAGGCTCCGGCTGATCTGGTCCACGCCTCGGGTCTTGGACCCGAGGCGCCCGGAGAGGTCAGGACGGTCGCCGATGGGGGTCGGAGACACCTTCGATCACCGCATCCACGGCAGTCTCCCGGGGGTCCAGGGGCCTCAGGCCCTTGGCGGGTGAGGTCCAGAGAGGGCAGAGCCCTCTTCGGTCCCGAACGCGAAGAATAAAGCGAGGCCCGCCTCAGGGCGCCGCGGCCTGCGCCCCCAGCTCCTGCAGCATCTGCGCCACCTGGTCCTGGCTCATTCCGCCGCCCGCGAGTCCGCCGGCGGCGTCCCGGTCGCCGAGGACGGCGCGGGCGACGGCGAGGTTGGTGGCGACGCGGGGCGGGGCGTTCGGGCGGGCGGCGAGGGGTTCCAGCACCCCCCGCGCTTCCTGCGGGCGGCCCGAGAGGAGAAGGGAGAGGCCGAGGTTGTTCGCCGGGCCGACGGCCGCCGGCGCCTCGGCGAGGGCGGCGCGGTAGGCCGCCTGGGCGTCCGCGTGGCGTCCCAGCAGGTCGAGGGCGACGCCGCGGCCGTCGAGCGCGCGGATGTCGCGCGGGGCGGCGGCGAGGCGGCGGTCGAAGATCGCCAGCGCCTCCTCCGGCGCGCCGTCGCGCAGGCGGGCGCGGCCGAGCTGGTCGAGCAGGGCGGGGTCGTCGGGGGACCGCTCCAGCGCGCGCCGGAGCACGGCCTGGGCCTCGGCGGCGTTGCCGGCGCGGGAGAGGGCGCCGGCGAAGCGGGCCTGGGCCTCGGGGTCGCGCGGGGCGGCGCCGGCGGCGGCGGCGTAGAGGGAGAGGGCGACGTCGTGCTGGCCGGAGGCCTCGGCCGCGGCGGCGACGCGGAGGCGCGACGGCCCGTCCGGGTCGCGCGGCCCGGAGGCGGTGCCGCCGGTGCCGCAGGCGGACAGGACGCAGGCCGAGAGGGCGCAGGCGAGGAGGGTCCAGGCGACGCGGGCGCGGGGCGTCGCGGCCGGTCGCGGCGGGGCGGCCCCGAGGGTTCTGCTACCCTGCACTGAAGACCCGTCCCATCTCGATGATGCTAGGTCCGATGAGGGCGATGAACAAGGCGGGCAGGATGAAGAGGATGAGCGGCCCGACGAGGAGGGCGGGCAGGCGGATCGCCTTCTCCTCCAGCCGCAGCATCCGCTCCTGGCGCATCTCGGCGGCGAGCACGCGCAGCGCGCCGGCGAGCGGCGTGCCGAAGCGCAGCGTCTGGGAGAGGGTGGCGCCGAGGCGCTTGAAGCCCTCCAGCCCGGTGCGCTCGCCGAGGCGCTCGAAGGCCTCGGCGCGGTCGGGCAGCAGGCGCATCTCCTGGACGAGAAGGGCGAGCTCGATGGCGATGGCGCGGTTCGATCCCTCCATCTCGCGCGCCACGCGCTCGACCGCCGTCTCGAGGCCGAGCCCGGCGCCCGAGGTGACGACGAGGAGGTCGAGCGCGTCGGGCAGGCCGCGGCGCAGGCGTTCCTGGAAGGGCTGGCGCACGCGGGACATGACGGCGTTGGGAACCATGATCGCGGCCGCCACGCCGCCGAGCACCGCGAGCACCGCGCGCGCGCCCTCGAGTTCGAGCCCGACCGCGAGGGCGACGCCGCCGAGGGGGCCGGCCACGAGCAGCACCGCCTTGGCCCCGAGGAAGGCCGGCACGGCGCGGCGCGGGTCGAGGCCGGCGGCGGCCACGGCGCGGCCGAACTCCGCCGCCTCGGCCGGGGAGACAAGGGCGGTGCCGCGGATCGCCTCGCCGAGGCGGAGCAGGGGGCGCAGCAGCGCCGCGCCGGGGGCGGCGGGGGGCGCGGCACCGCGCGGTTCCGGCCCCCCCGCCACGGCGCGGAGCCGGGCGACGAGGTCGCGCTCCTCGGCCATGCGGGCCAGCAGCACGGCGGCGAGCACCGCGAGGCTGCCGGCGGCGGCGACCGCGGCGGCGGCCAGGAGCCAGGCGGGCGGCGTCACCGGCCGCGCGCCCGCCGACGGTGCGGCGCCGGCCGCCCCCCGTCAGTCACGGCCGGCCTTCCGGATCATCCCCCGGATGGTGAGCATCCCGAGGCCCATCAGCCCGAGGCCGACGAAGGCGAGGCGCTGGCCGGTCGGGTTGTAGAGGAAGGCGTCGAGGTAGAAGGGCTGGATGAGGGCGAGCGCCGCGGCGGCGATGAAGGGCAGCACGCAGAGCAGGCCCGCCTGCATCCGCCCCTCCGCCGCGAGGGCCCTGGCGCGCTTGGCCATGGAGACGCGCTTCCTGACCATCTCGGCGAGGCCGTCGAGCGTCTCGGCCAGCCCGCCGCCGGTCTGGGCCTGGAGGCCGAGGGTGACGGCGAGAAAGGAGAACTCGGTGAGGCCGGTGCGGTGGTGCAGGCGCATCATCGCCGCCTCCACCGGGCGGCCGATCGCGACGTCGCCGACCACGCGCGCGAACTCGCCGCGGATGGGCTGGGGGGCCTCCCGCGCGAGGCCGCGCATGGCCTCGGCGAGCGGCAGGCCGGCGCGGATGGCGCGCACCATCGTGCCGAGCGCGTCCGGCACCTGCTGGAACACCGCGTCGCGGTAGCGCCCCATCTGCCAGCGGAACAGCCCGCGCGCGACGAGGGCGGCCGAGACGGGGGCGAGGAGGAGCGCGGGCGCGTCGCCGAGGGTGCCGCGCAGGCGCAGGAGGGAGAGGAACCCGGCGACGGCGGCGATGGCCGCGACGGCGGCGGGATGAAGGATGCGCGCCTCCGGCACCTCCGGATCGTAGCCGAGAAGGCGGAGCAGGCGGAGCCGCGCCCCGCTCGCGGGGGCCTCGGCCAGGCGGATGCTCGGCGCGGCCGCGACGGGCGCCCCGGGGCGCGGCCCGGCGGCGTCGAGCACGCGGGCGCGGAGCCGCGCGGCGCGCCGCATCCGGGCCAGGAGCACCGCCCCCGCGACGAGCCCGGCGAGAAGCGCCGCGGCGAGGAGGAGGAGCGGCGCGCGGGTCACGCCACGCCGTCCTGCACGGCCTGCATCCAGGAGTCGGCGAGGCCGAAATAGGCGAGGCGGTCGAGGAAGCCGGGGCGCGTGGCGGGACTCGTCCAGCGGCCGGTGATGCGGCCGTCCGGCGTGTCGCCGCCGTATTCGAAGGTGAAGACCTCGTTCATCGTGATCACGTCCCCCTCCATCCCGCAGACCTCGGAGAGCTGCGAGACGCGGCGGCCGCCGTCCCGCATGCGCTGGACCTGGACGATGAGGTCGACGGCCGAGACGATCTGGGTGCGGATGGCGCGGCTGGGCAGCGTGCTCTGGCCCATCAGGACCATGTTCTCGATCCGGATGAGGGCGTCGCGCGTGGTGTTGGCGTGGACGGTGCAGTAGGAGCCGTCGTGGCCGGTGTTCATGGCCTGGAGCATGTCGAAGGCCTCCGCGCCGCGCACCTCGCCGACGATGATCCGGTCGGGGCGCATGCGCAGCGCGTTCTTCACCAGGTCGCGCTGGTTGATCTCGCCCTTGCCCTCCAGGTTGGGCGGGCGCGTCTCCAGCCGCACGACGTGGGGCTGCTGGAGCTGGAGCTCGGCCGCGTCCTCGATCGTCACCACGCGCTCCCCGTGGTCGATCATCTGGCTCATGGCGTTCAGCATCGTGGTCTTGCCCGAGCCGGTGCCGCCCGAGATGA
>Ga0325401_1007880_pt1 | contig 10348 bp, 9 predicted proteins | sample PopdelMetagenome_FD_205666 | JGI IMG/M metagenome (GOLD analysis project Ga0325401, IMG submission 205666) | Populus deltoides microbial communities from Bellville, Georgia, United States - Xylem-PdKOR-R2 | ecosystem: Host-associated > Plants > Phyllosphere > Stem > Wood/Secondary xylem | place...
GAGAGATCAGATTATAGATTGTAAAGGAAAATGAGAGTTTAGAACGATATTTTTTCTTTTGTTTTGTTTCTTGAAGACTTAAACCTGGCCTCGTGTAGAGAGAGAGAGAGAGAGAGAGAGAGAGGCACCAAATGTCAACTTTTAAAAATATTTAATCTAATTATTTCTAAACCTCACCAAACATAAGTGAAGTAATCTAATAAAGTCTGGTAGAAGAATAATCTGAAAGGTCTTTCTCGAAAAAGAAAAAGAAAAAGAAAAAGAATCTGAAAGGTAGGAGATGCCTTTCTTGATTTGTCATTTTTGGTGCGTGATTTCACGTAAAGAAAAGGAACGTGTGATCGGCATTTTCTCATCGGCCTTACACCCAAACTATTATTATTATTATAAACTAAAGCTTACCAGTAAAATACTTAGCAATTTTTGCTATTTACCCTTTATATTTTATTGTAAATTGTAATAGTGTATTTTTTAAAAAAATTTTATTTTAATTCTTAATTTTCTTTCTTTTGCCATTTTGAGTCCAAATTTAAACCTAATTACATGTTTTTTTTAAAGAAATGATTAAATTAAAAGGACAAGGATTGAAGTGAAAAACACGGGTAACATAGGTGGCGGCTTTGAGATTTTTTTGCAAAGTTCATTTTTGTTCCCCGTCATTTTTAGCTATTAAATGACCGGTCCTTATAATTTTTAAAAAATAAATTTTGATACCAAACTTCATTTTTATTATTTTTAGTCTTTTTTTGGTGGAGAAAGGGGGGTTGCCAGATTCCAGCTTAAAGAGAGAAAGTTACCATTGGTGATGATTTTAGCTATCAAAATGATCAATTTTTATGTCAAATGATTCCATATGATGAGGGGGGATTAAGATTATGTATTTTTTTTTTACCTTGAAAACGATTAGAAAAACATATTTGAACTCGAGAAGATTTTTGGTTACGGGTTTTGGGTCAGTTGTTTCGCTCTTTTGGAGCCATGAATTGGATTAACAAGATTCATAGGATGTTTTCTAGGTGTTTTGAGTCAAAAATTGGTTTAAATAGGTTTTTGGGTGAAAAAATCATGAACTTTGTTTTTCCGGCTACACTACACCATAGTTGGATTCTAGGAGTTTCAAACGACACATCATCTATTTTTTTTTTTTTTTACAATTAGGGTGTTGTCTGCCCTATTGAATCAACTTCAATTTCAAACAAATTCCACCCAACTTGATTGCATAACATTATAAAAAGCTTGGTAAGAGTCATATCGAATATAACAGCTAGGAACCCATTACTTTTTCTATTGTAAGTGATGTCATTATTGGTATTGACAATAGTACTACCATAAAAAAAAATAGTATTTCAATACTATGAGATATTCTGTCAAATAACACAACAAAATCCAAGCCTAATTTATCAATATCACAAATTAATCAAAGTACATAATTCTAAAAAGTGTGTTCAACAAAACCCTAAACCATAACATAATTGACAACTCAAATTCATTAATTTTCTCCATAGATAACGAACCATCAACTCAATTGATGTACTTTATAGTTCATTATCATAATTTATAACTAATTTGAGAAAATCCTAAATTAACCTAACCATAACCTAATCAACAACTGTCTAAATTCATCAATTTTCTTTATAGATAATAAAAGTATTGACTCAATTGATGCATTTTATAGCTAATTAACATAATTTATATCTAATTCAATAAAATTTCTAATTTAACCTAAAATACCCTAACCCTAACCATAGCATAATTGACAACAACCTAAACTCAGTAATTTTCTTTGTAAATAATGAAGTTATCAACTCACTTTAATATATTATATAGCTAATTGACATAAATTAAATCTAATTCATAAAAATCTTAAATTACGCTAAACAACCCTTACCATAAACCCTACATTAATCAAAATAAAAATACAATTGATAAAGAGGAGGTGTATACCATATCTTTAAATGTTGAAAGTGGGTGGTGTTGGTGATGCTAAATGGTAGCGGCGGCGGCTAAGAATTGAAGAGAGACCTGTAGGTGAGAGGAGAGAAAGAGAAAGGGGTGGTGTCATGGTTCTAGTTTTAGTGTTTTGAGGTGGGGTAGAGAGATGGTGGGTAGTGATAGTAAGGGAAGAGGAGAAGAAGGATAATAAGAAAGGAAGGGAAAGAAAAATGGATTTAGATTTTTTTTTATTAATATAGGTGTCCAGGTCAATTTACGCGCACATCGACTAATTCCACGGGCCCTGAAGTTAACGACCATATAAGCTTCCAGTGACCCTGAAATTTGTGGGACTTGAACTGATGACCTTTAGGGACCAAACCTAGGGTCTGACCGTTTTTTTAGGTGTCCAGGTCAGCTTGCGCGTACCTCAATTATTCCCACGAGCCATGAAGTTAATGACCATGTAAGTCTCCAGTGGCTCTGAGGTTTGTGGGACTCAAATTGATGACCTGTAGGGGGCAAATCTAGAGTTTGACCGGTTGAGCTACAACCCTTAGGGTTAGAAGAATTTTATTTTGATAGGTCGTAGATATGATATAAGACTCCTAAATTGTATACGTCACATACAACTTATCAAATTATAGAATTTTTTTCTAAATACTTTATGGATTATGTTATTATTTTTTTTTTTTACTATGCTATTTTTTTTTAAATCCCAAAACCCCACTACTGCCATTTATATATTGATTATTCTCTAATCCTTTTCTTTTTATTAGAGCATCGAATATTGTGTTCTATATTGGTGGTGCAATTGCGGGTATTGATCCACAAAAGATGCTCGTATTATAATGAGATTTTCCAATCACGTAAATAGAAAATAAATCTTTGGATACAAGTATATGCTTGTTGCTTCGAGACATTATTCTTTATATGATCATGAATAGTACTCCTCTGTTTCGTGTAAATACAGTATTTATGAATATTTTTCATAATGTGTCTTAGATGCATATTGTGATAAAAAAGGGAAGATAGGAAATATAACTTGTAACACAATTAATAATTTCTAGTGTCTTAATCATGAGGGGTGTAGATTAATTGATCAGACTCTAAGTTTGTTTTTTAAAGGTCATCAGTTCGAATCCCACAAACCTTAGGACCACTGGAAGCTTACATGATCGTTAACTTCAGGACCCGTGAGATTAGTCGAGGTGTGTGCAAGCTGTCCCGGACATCTACGTTAATAAAAAAAATTTAATCTCTAGTGTCTCATTTTACATCAATCTCCAACTTTATACTAGTTTCGTTTGTATATTTCTTTAATCATGAATTTTAGTTATAATTAATTAATGGTAACTCATTTGATAGAAGATCTTGTACCATGGAATTATTATCATATGCACAAACACTTGACTTCATGATTATATCTAAAAAATCTTGTTGGATTATTTAAGTTTAGAAAAACAGTTTTCAAAAAGAATAGATAAATAAACACTATTGCCATAGTTTAATTGACAAAAAGGTTTTTATTCTCAATAACCTCTGGAAATGTTTTAACGACTTTTCTCAGTAACTCTCCCAGAATCTCCAGCCGTCTCAAATCCAGTAAACTCCAAACTTTCTCTCTCAACCTTTAAACGCAAATGGACATGCCTCATCATATATATTAAATTAATAATTATAATATGCACAGTATGTTTGCTAGTGTTATTCCTATTACTTTTTTAAAAAAAATTTTTACTCAGAAATTTATTAAAATAATATATATTATTTATTTTTCAAAAATAATTTTTGATATGAATGTATCAAAATGATTTAAAAAAATAAAAAATATTAATTTCAAGTAAAGAAAAAAATAAAAAAAATTAATTTTTTTTAAAAGCGTTTTTGAAAAACAAAAACAACCAGAAAAAATATTTTTAGACATTTTTAATAGTTTTAATATAATAATATCAAAAAAATATATAAAAAATATAAAAATAATATTATTTAATATATTTTCAATTAAAAAACATTTAAAAAACACCATCTACAATGTTATTCTTTACACATCATGGTTCTCTTCTTATACATATTGAGAATTAATTCTAACCGATGCATATTAATATACGTTATCTATTAGGTTTTTTAATAAGTATATATAAATATAAATCATAATTTTAAATAAAATAAAATAAAATGTATTAAAAAATTACCTTGTAGTTTAATCTCTCTTTTTTACTTTATTTTTATTCTTTCAAAAATTACAAATTAATAATTTTTTAAATTTTAATAAAAAAACTAAACTATCTTCGAAATTCACTGTCTTCAAACACCCTTTCTCTCTCTTAAGTTTAAAAATAAAAAACAATAAGTTAAAATACTCACCGTTGCTTCGTTTTACTGTACTGTTGTATCTTCTCTCCATTGCTTTTCCACATGCATGGGCATTAAATTTGTTTATCTGATACCAGTTAAATCTTGATCAGACCTCGTGCACATGAAATCTAGATGGAGATGCTTGCTTTGCATGTTGGGGCCGGCCCTGATCTTATTCCTCCTCGGACATGGCCGGATTGTATTGCAGCACAAACTACGATCTTGGATCATGGTGTTACGATATCACCGGGAGCATTTTTCAGAGACATCTCGTTTAACAAGCAATCATTTTGCATCCTTTGATTCAGATGTTCTCATCATTTCAATTTTTCATTTCTAATTTTCACATAAATGTGCTGAGGAGACGATAACTGTCATTAATTGTTTTATGATCCTTGACATGTTTCCAAGTGTTACAGAAGGGGAAGATCATGTTGCCATTACAAGTGCTATTCAAAGGTAAATTTCATCTTGTCAATTAACCTCCAACAAAACAATTGCTAGTCTTGGTTCTTAGCTCAAATACCCTTTTATTTTCATAGCTAAAACTCTCTTTTCTTTCTCTATCTCCCCCTCTCTCTCTGGGTTTTTTTTTTTGTTTTCTCTTCTTTTTCTTTCTCTATCACTCCCTCTCTCACATGGGTCTTTTTTTCTCTCCATCCCCCCCCCCCTCCCCCACTTTTTTTTTAGGTATTTATAGAGAGGGAAGGACCTCTAGGTGACTTGATCAGTACCTTTGATCCATTAATATAAATCCCAACAAAAAATGTCATTTTCTTAACAAAAACAATTATGGTTGTCTAGCCTCATGTAGATGTCTCTTTGTATGGTTGTTTCAAGAGTTTTCTAGTTATGTTTCTAGTTATGGGTAGGGGTTGTCGGAAAAAAAAAATGTCAAGATAAATGGTGGTGTTTTTTTTTTTTTTGACTTTTTGGTAGGCATGGGACAAATCAAATTACATCTAAAGTCAGCCAACAACCATGTGAAAATTATTATCATAACACGAGATGCATAAAATGGCGTTGTTTTGAGTTATTTTATTTGATAAAACAACATTATTTAATCCAAGTGTAAAACGACATCATTACATGTCATCAGGAATTTATTTTTTAATTTGATCCTTTAATTATAGCGTCTTTTTATCATTTTGTTCCTTGGATTTTTATTCTTATCTATTACAGCAAATTGGAACCTTTTTCTTTCATTTCCTTTCAATTTAGTCTTTAATTGCATATTTAGACAACTCTCTCCTTTCTCCGTCTCTTCCAATTCAATCCTTGGTTTTGAAATTTTATACATTTGACCGATTTCAACATTTTTATCTTAATTTTTCTTCATTCTTATCTTTAGTTGTATTGAAAATAACCATTCAATTCTACCATCTTTTCCAATTCAATCTTTGACTTTCTAATTTTCAAAATTTCAACAATTTTATCAATTTTCTTTATAATTTTACCATTAATTGCAATTTTTCCTGATATAAACTTTGTGGATATAAAGACTTATAAACTCATAGTCAAATTAACTATTTTTAAAAAAAGCTAAATTTAGACTTGTAAGTAAACTTAATACAACAATAACCTGTACAGAGATATCGAGACTATAAGTAATCAAACCCCACTTAAAGTCTATGAAGAGACACGAACCAGAAATATGAAAGGTGCCACAAAGATTAGTTAATTCTTTAATAATTCAAGTTAAGCGAAGTGCTTTGAGGAAAAAAAGTATCAGTAAAACCTTACACACAATAATAATTGTTGAAATCAAAATCTTGTCTAAAAAACCCTAATTATAAGCTAACTCAATTTATACTAGATAAAAAAATCATAAACAATACTAAAAAAATAATAAAAAAAGTTTTAAATAAAATAAAATAAAAACTAAATCAACTAGAAAACTATTATATTTCTTATATATTAGCTTCTTAACCTTATCGCAAGACCTTCCTAATTCCAATTGATTTGAGATTTTAACCCAATATAAAACAAGACCTTTGAGATCTTTCGTTAAAATTTTAGCTTGATCCAATAGATACATAAAACAATATGATTGTTAGATTAAAACAATGCATTACAAAAAATAAGCCTTTAACTACCAAAATTAATTAACTTATGAAATAGCCATAAATTAAATTGACTAAAATTTGATCATCACTTATTGAAACTATGTCCTACTTGAAATTCACACCTTAAAATTCACTTTGTCCTAAATACTTTGAATAAACCTATTAAATGGATCTTTAAGTTGTTTTACTCTTGATCTTATAATTGGCCCAACTATAACTTCTAATGGATTTTTTTGTCAAAACTTGAATCGCATCATCCTATCTCTCCTAAAAAAGATTCATTCACGAATGGTCACCTACATCAAATAAAAAGATATTAGAAACATTGAAAGTAGCATTAACACCATACTCATTTGGTAGATCAATTTTATAAGCATCATCATTAATTTTTTTCAAGGATTTGAAATGGACTATCTTCTCTTAGCATCAACTTAGATCTCCTATGTTTAGAAAACTTTTCCTTACACATAATGTACCCAAATCCAATCATCTAGTTCAAAGATAACCCTTTTACTACCCTTATTAGCTTTGAATGCATATTGTTAATTATTTTTCTTTATTCAAATGTTGTACACTTTCATAAAAAGCCTTCATTACCTATGTTTTTCTACTACCATCAAAACTAATATTTTCATCAATAGATAAAGGAAAGAAATCCAAATGAGTCAAATGATTAAAGACAAACAATTTCAAAATAAGAATAATTAGTAATAGAATGCACTTATATTATAGCAAATTCAATAATGACAGACAATATGATAGACAATCTTCTAATTTTTTTTAATTATTTTAGATGATAGCTCTTAATAATGCAGTTAAAGTTTTATTAACTACTTCAGTTTGACTATCTGTTTGTGAATGACAAGTAATAGAAAATAAAAATTTTATTTTTAATTCCCCCCACAAAACCTTCTAAAAATAGCTAATAAATTTGACATCACAGTCAGACACAATGCTCCTAGGTACCCTATGGAGTTGAACTATCACCGTAAAGAATAAATATATTATATTAGTTGTATCTTCGGTTTTATGACAATGTGAAACGTGCAATCTTAGAAAACCTATTCACAATTACAAAAACAGAATCCCTACCTTTTTTTGACCTATATAAGCCTAGCACAAAATCCATAAATATATCAACCTAAGGTTCTTTAGGCACTAGCAAAGGAGTATATAAACTGTGAGGTAAAACTTTAGACTTAACTTATCTACATGTTATGGTATCACAAATTCTTTGCACGTCTCTTTTCATCTTAGACCAATAAAAATGTTCATGCAAAACATCTAAAGTCTTAACAACCGTAAAATGTCCCATTAATCTATCATCATGAACTTCACGAATAAAACAATTTATGCATAGAACAATTTGACACACAATCTTTTTTCTTTAAATAAATAACCATCAAACCTAAAAAATTTATCAAATGTCAAATTCTCACATGCTTTATATACTTGGTTAAAATCATCGTCATATAATATTTCACATACTCAAATCCTAATAATCTAGCATTTAAAGTTAAAAGAAATACATATCTTCATGATAATGCATCAACCACTATATTTTGCTTACCTTGCTTTTACTTTATCACATATAAAAATCTTTTTTATGAACTCAACCCACTTGACATACCTACTAGGTACCTCATTAGAAAAAATATCCTCATAATCCTACAATAAAGAACACAAACACTAACAATACAATGATTAAGTTTATTAGTATTAAAATATACCTCTTTAAATACAAGTAAAATTATAGGCATGTCAGAAAAATAAACAATCTTAATGTTACTTCCTTTTGCATAAAAACTATGTTTTTTTTTATCCACATACTCTTCTTTTCTCAACTTCCTTTCTTCTTTCCTATTTTCTTCTCTCCTCTCTCGGTCAAATCCTTATTAATTCCAATTTTGGCCAAATCTAACCTTCTTTTCTCTTGGCTCACTTTATTCACTCTCCCCATTCACATGGTTGATCTTTTTCTTCAGCTTCACTTTCTCCTTTCAACTTCAATTGGTCTTCATACACTTGTCTAAGAGACTATGGTACAAGTGTGAATATCTTCTCATTCTTCTCAAAAGAATACTTATTCTTAAGCCCATCATGTTTTTTTTTAATCAAATTATTAAGGTATCCCTAGCAATAAATAAATAGTATGCATAGACACAATGCCACACGAAACTTCATCATTATATTTTCTAACTAAAAAAGGAACCAAAATTTGTTTATTAACTCTTACTTCTCCACAATCATTTAACCATTGAAATCTATAAGGCTTTTCATGTTTAAAAGTATTAAAATTCAATTTTTTAACAAATATAGTACTAGCAACATTAGCACAAATCCCCCTATTAATAATCATACTACATACCTTATTATTTATATGGCATCTAGTATGGAATATGTTTTTTATTTGTTTCTCTACACCATCCTCCTTAATATGAATATTAAGTGGTCTCCTAATCACCAAAGCATCTCAATCAACTAGATACTCAACATCACTACAGTTCCTAAGTGGTGACATCCTATCCCCCACTTTATGATTCAATCTCTCCATACTTCCTCATAACTATAATTCTTTTGTTTGGATATTGAAAGCTATATGTCCTCTCTAAACACCTGAAACACTTAATATCACGATTATGATTAGATGGGGTCTTGGCTTTACCTTTTGTTTTAGTGGCCAAATCTTTTCTCTAAGCTTTAGATGATCATTGTTGCCCACAATATTCGGCTTTGATATGGTAGTCCCCCCCCCCTATATTTCAGTCTTTAAGCTGAAAAGGAACTTGAATTACTTCCATGAAATGTTCTCTTCAACTGCCTCTCTATCTTGGTAGTTATATAAACCATAGCTTCAAGCTCAACATAGTGATTGGATTATATGCTTTTTTTTTAGAGGAAATGAAATATTCAAATGATTTTTCATTGAATGACTATACATCAATTTATTGTGATGTAAATAGCAGTAAGAAAGCTAAATGAAAAAATGTCGGTTCAGTTTAATGTTTTGTAACGTAGAGTTAGAATACAGGTGTGAGCTAAGTAAATCTTGGTCCTCTTGAAAATACCAGTGTAAGTGAAGACTTTTCTAAATGATACAGGAAAAAAACACCTATAATTGGAGTCATAGTGACAATAGTAATGTTAATCATCTAGTCAGTGTTAGGGACATTTGGAATTTAAATGTGGATGACACATTTTTAGTTTTAGGTAGGGATAATAAAAAAAAAATGGTAATTCCATATATTTTGATATTGAAAATCAAGTTTTTGGGATTGACAATAATCATTCTTTTTTTTTATTGAATTAGAAAAAGAATTTTCTAGTTATTTAAATAAAGGGTCTAGAAGTGATGATTCCCACTATAATTATTCTAATTCTATGTATGATACTAGTATAGCTAGAATAATTACATCAATAGCTACATTGACAATTGATGCGATCTTGACCACAAAATCAAATGATCTATTAAAAATGTTCATTAGGTCTATTCTAAAGCCTAAAATGAAGTGGATCCAAGAGGAGTTCAATGAGCTAAATCAAGAGGCAATTTTCATAATTACCATCATAATTACCATCCATTTAAAATTTTCATTACATTTAATTAAGAGGATCCATAAAATAATCAACCGAGAAAACAAACTCTGAAGTTCTATGCTAATATTTTGAAAAATCTCTCCTTAAATGATATGTAATAAAGAGAATACATAAAACACATAAAAACACCAAATGCATAATCATATAAAAGCATAACTGTGAACAATACAGAGTGGATTAATTAAGATTGATATTATTGTTATGGTTTGTACATTTTATCACAATAAAGGAAAACACCAATATCTATGGTTGAACAAGCAACTGAAATTAATCAAGTAGATGTGAATAAAATAAGACAATAAGAACATGATAAGTAAAATGCAACCAATAACAACAACCAGATGAAAAAAAAGCCTAAATGTAGACAACAACTCAAGAACTAATAACAATGGGAG
>Ga0325401_1007881_pt1 | contig 10347 bp, 9 predicted proteins | sample PopdelMetagenome_FD_205666 | JGI IMG/M metagenome (GOLD analysis project Ga0325401, IMG submission 205666) | Populus deltoides microbial communities from Bellville, Georgia, United States - Xylem-PdKOR-R2 | ecosystem: Host-associated > Plants > Phyllosphere > Stem > Wood/Secondary xylem | place...
AAATTTAAAATTTATACATGCAACCCTCTTCACTCGTTTAATTGCCTACGTTTTCTGTGTTGTTGTCCCCGTAGTATAGCATCCGAATGCATCAAATTTATATTTACAATTTCTTGTCTTTCCAAGCATTGATCAGTTTATGAAAAATTAAGTAGTTTAATATAAAAATTAAATTTTAAGAGATAAAATTGAAAAATAAATATTTAAAACAAAATATATATACCAATCAAAAGTTTAAGGATCAAATTTGATATAATCAGCAAATAATATGATATTTCTAAATTTTACACAATTTCTAGAAAGTGTTTTCCGCTCAAAATAAAAAGAAAATATTTTTCTGAAAACCAAGTCAAATTTTTCTTTGACTGAAAAGTGTTTTTCGTTGACCAATTTTTTTCATAGCAAACAAACATAGAAAAATTTAAAAAATAATTTCTCAAAAATAATCTTTTAAAAAACAAACACAACCTAAAACATACTGCGCTGTAGGTTACAACTTACCATCACAAGATCACAAGGAAATATTCAATTGAATTGCTTGCTGATCTCCTAAACAAAGAAGTTTAATAAAATCTCCAGCAATAACATATATTCACAGTTATTGAATTCACAGTCCAATGGAACTTTCATTACATGTTTGTGGGTTCCACAAAACTTGAAACCTAACGATTGACCTAACTTCCCTCACTATACCACAGATTTTTTGTTTTATTTTTCTATTTTTTTAAATGAAATGTCATCAAGTGTCAATCTCAAACTATTTTATGCTGATTCTCCATGATATCAATGCTTAAATCGAGGTTGTATTGGCTTCAAGACGAGGAAGCTTTTGTCAAGGGACGAGGGGACCTTAACCCACTAGGGCAAACAGTGACTCCAAGCCTTCTAGCTTTTATAAAAACTATATAGTATGCGTTCATGCTAATAATATTTTTAAGCTGTAAAAGCAGGATAATTTATCTAAGGGAGTCTTTGGGAACCCAAACCGCATTACTTCAAAATTTAATTTTGTTTTTGTTTAAAATAATTTTTTATGTTTTCGGATCATTTTGATGTGTTGATGTCAAATATAATTTTTAAAAAATAAAAAAAAATTATTTTAATATATTTCTAAACAAAAACACTTTAAATCGTCACTATTATTATAATCTCAAATACACTCTAAAACGTTGGGCTAGAGAATCCTCGAAAGCTATTGGAGGCTTCTTTACCCCATCAAACATGTGGAAATAATAAATTTAAGTAATGAGGTGTCATGGATGGATGGTGGTAATAAATTTTTATTGTTAATCAATTTACTGTTTTACTATGATAAACTAATTTTTTTTTAATTTAATTTTTATATAAATGATAAAATTAATACTTGCATTAAATTTAAATATACCATGTCATAAAAAAAAGAGAAAAGAGGCTTTGTTTGTATAACAAGTATATTTAAGCTTTGTTTATGATCATCTTGTTTAATTTATTTACGATATTTTTTTTATTGGAATTAGACTTTCTTATTAAATATTTTTTCCTTGGTACCATTGTAACAGAGAAATGAAATTTCTAAAAATCTAATTCACCCTTTATATATAAATTTTTATTTACTTATTTTTTATAATTAAGCATATTTTAATAGTAAGATCTAATTTTTTCAAAATAAATTATAATTAAGTGTGTATTGATGATTAAGAGAAAATGGTCTATCCTTAATTTTTAACAAATATAAAGTATGATTAATCAATATTCATAAAATGGGAAGAACACTACTCTTCAAATATTCATTTGTCATCAATTATAATTATATTATAATTATAGAGAAAACTAAAAGAGTTGATGCTACTACTATATCAAAAAGTCAAAACACTAAGGATTGCAATAATAACCTACTTTTTTTTTGATTAGTTGATTTTTTTAATTTTTTTTATTTCATATTAAATTGATGTGGAAATAGATATGGTGGTTTATTTTGATTGGTTTGGTGTTGGGTTCTCGCAATGTCAGGATAAAAAAGTTAAAGCTTAGTTGGTCCTTGGTTTGGTGAAATAAAATGCAATTTTATGATTGGAAATAACTGAATTTTTATGGACAAAATTTGAAATTGAAAAAAATGTTCAACCCCCTTTTTTTTTTTTTTTTATAAAATGCAATTTTTTTATATATCATTTTCTTAATTAAATTTATTTTTCAATTTCATCCCTCATCATTTTATTTCATTTTATTTTTATGTCAAATTTGATCCTTATTCTTTTAATTGTTTTTTTTTTGTTTCTTTATTTCATCCTTCAACACTAGATTTATTGAGAGTTGAGATTTATAATTGTTTTTGATGCAGTGATCCCGATCTCATAAATCGAGTCACATGTATGAAATATTAACCCAGATTGATATCTGATTTTTTTTAAATCTATTTTCTTACACCAATTTCTTTTTAAATTTCATCATTCAACATTAAGTTTATAGAAGATTAAGTTTTTTTTAATTTTTTTTAGTTTTCTTTTTAGGATTAAAACTCAGTCTTATGATTCGAGTCATGAATTTATCATTCTAACTCAGGTTGACTTGAGACTTATACATCATTTTACTTTTAATTTTATGTCAAATTTGATCTTTATTTTTAAAATTTTTTTTGTCTTGGATCTTCTCTTTTTAATGTAAAAAATTGTGTAATTTGTTTTTTAATTTTACACTTAATTTTAGGTTCAAATATAAAATAATAATATTGTAAAAAAACATTATAACAAAATGTATTAAATTAAGTGTGGATGACAAACCTAAAACTATATATAAAAAAAAACCATTTATCAAAGTTTGTCTAAGACTACTCTAATAATTGAAAAACTAACAATAAATGAAAAAAAAAAACCCATACATAATTATGAATACATGTTAGGGATAATAATGAATATTTTATCTTGTTTATACTCTTCATGAATGGAATATATAAATAAATCTAAACTAAAATCTACAATAATGAATGATTTATCTTGTTTATACACTTAATGATCTTGTTTATTTTAATTAATCTATATACTAAAATCTTATAATAACATGCATAAATTTATTTGTAACACATTCTCATAGTTTATTATCAAGCATTTTAATTACTTTATTTTATTACTAAAATCTATATATATATTACCAGGAAAGCTAGTATGGAAGAAGCAATTATGGGTGTGTTGGTTCTCGTAGTGTTTTTAAAATAAATTTAAAATTTTTTTGTTTTAAATTAATTTATGTTATATTTTTTTAATTCGAATGTATATTAATGTTAAAAATAAATTTTTTAAAATAAAAAATATATTTTTAATATTTTTTCCGAACAAAAATCACTTTTTAAATTACTGCTGCAATATCTAACCCTCATTTAAAATAGAAGCTATTTACTTTGGTGGTATGGAATTTTATTCCTTCTCCCAAGTGATCAATTCAATTCTTTAATGATTGAAAACTAAAATATTGGCATTATTCAGGTCAATGATTTAATTATTTTCATGTTTTATTGCAAATATTTCTATTTTTTCTTTTCTTTTTTTTTTAAATTAGGCCAACCGTTGAAAGAGTATTTTTTTCAGACATGCTCTCCCTCCTCCACAAGTCTCTCATTTGTTTTATTGTGGAGTACCAGAAAACAGGCTACTATATTTATGCTTGGTCACCACACACTACCTGTAACTCTTTCACGCAAAAATCTTTCCATAGCTTCACCTTCTCTGTTTACAGTATCTCTCTCAGCTTTCTCTCTCTCTTACTTTTGGCCATTTACAGGCCTCGTTTTTCAGTTGCTGTTATCTCTGTCTCCAGTTTCTTCTTTTGCTCTCTCAGGTCATGTAACTGTACCCCAAAACTACAATCTTGAAGGTGTTCTTATTGTTGCTTTAAAGGGTCTTTTCTTGAACAATGTGATGTTCTTTCCTCTGTTTTGTTAATGTCCATTTTCTTAAAACTATTCTAAATCAATTTCCGTAGGCCTTCAATCGTGGATTCTCGTCACTACAATCTTCTTCTTGTGTATTCCATTTTCTTGGATGTTTAAAGTTGTCTACTTCTGCTAATGCCCATTTGCCTTGAATTTGTTTTAAAAAGTTGAAAGATGCAGTTTTTGATCATGGGTTTTCGTTAATTTGGTTGCTAATGTTCTCTAAGCCCTCTACCACTATAGAGCTTGGCTAAAATTTAGCTAGTTTTTCAAAATTGTAACATGTAATTTTAATCTCTCAACTACATTTTGTTCTGTTAGTGTGCTTTCTGGTGGGACTTGGTTTATGAAAAGGAAGCTTTTCTTGATAATGAAGTAAAGAAAGCAGTGTTAATGGATCCAAATCTCATTGAAGTCAAACGTAAATAAGATCTGTGCATATGGAGAGAATCTGTTCTTTCCGTTAATTCAGACTCTTTTTATTTCACTGTGGGTTCTGTTCGCTAGCATCATTGATTTTTAACTAACAGGATATCATTTCTAAACGATTCTTTGGTTCTTGATATCTAATATACCGATATCATTCTTTATAATTCCTTGAAATGTAAGAATCTTTAGCTGTATATGTTTTCTTACAGGATTAAATGTATCCAAAATGTTTATTTCAGGACTTTAGTCCTGCTTTTGTTTAATGTCTTTCTGCCCATAGGTTCTCATTGTTACCTTCTCCTATGCAAGTTTAGCTATCTTACTGGCCTCTCGAGTAGTAAATTCGGTCGGAGTCGTGTTTTTATTTTATTTTATCTTATATTAGTTTGTTGAACAAAACTCAATCCATCTTCACCGCTTCATATTCACCAAAACTCTGAGTTGTCATGGAGGAGACGTTTGTTCCCTTGCGTGGAATAAAAAATGATCTTAGAGGAAGGCTTTCGTGCTACAAGCAAGACTGGAATGGTGGTTTCCGTGCTGGCATCAGGTTTGTGACGCTTACTGCACGTATTTAATTCAAACAATTGAGAGCTATGGTTGTGATATTTACCAATTGTAGTAGTTACTATGGGAGTATTATGTCAATTTTTTAGCACATTGGCTTTTGGCTGTGCTCAATGTAACAGTTATAATCTTGATTTTATATACATATATATTTATGTCCTTCTATTTAGGATCCTTGCTCCAACAACATATATATTCTTTGCTTCGGCAATTCCTGTGATATCTTTCGGGGAACAGCTAGAAAGAGATACAGGTTGGCTGGCTTTTATACGTTGCCACTGTCCTCTTCTATAGGTATTTCAATAGTTATCTACTAAGTCTCTATTTTCGGTTACATGTTATAGGTGGAACTTTGACTGCAGTGCAAACTCTTGCATCCACAGCACTTTGTGGCATCATCCATTCAATAGTTGGAGGGCAGCCCCTGCTCATACTGGGGGTCGCTGAGCCAACAGTATTGATGTATACATTTATGTTTGACTTTGCAAAGGACCGAAAGGACTTGGGGCCTAATCTCTTCTTAGCCTGGACAGGATGGTATATAAGCATAAAAATCTTTGTTAGCTGATATGCCTGGTGTGGTTTCTGGTGATATTCAAGGATTTCCATCGCTTTGTGTTCTCAGGGTTTGTGTGTGGACAGCCTTGTTGCTGTTCCTGCTGGCAGTATTGGGTGCATGCTCCATAATCAACAGGTTTACACGTGTTACTGGTGAATTATTTGGTCTTCTTATTGCAATCCTCTTTATGCAGCAGGCCATAAAGGTGAGCACTCTTAAAGAACTCGCATCATTTTATCAGAGATCCATTTAATTTCTAAGTTAAATGTTTCCAAATGATTGTGCATGGAATTTTTTCCATGTAAAGTTGGTTTCTTGAGAATTCTCTTAGGAGAAAATTCAAAACGCTGTGTTCTTTCTCCAAAGCACCATGAAAAGAATGTTGAAAAGTCTGCATACACTCAATTCTCAATCATATCTTCAATTTTGGATTTGATACCAAAGGGACTTGTTGAGGAGTTTCGCATACCCCAGAGGGAAAATATTAATCAGACTGCGCTTCAACCTTCTTGGCGATTTGGCAATGGAATGTTTGCATTGGTTCTCTCCTTCGGCCTTCTTCTGACTGCACTAAGGAGCCGCAAGGCTAGATCCTGGCGCTATGGTACAGGTATTGGATATTATTGAATTTAAATTCCTAAATAGAGGAAAATAAACTTCTTTTGCATTTTGTAAGTTCAAGTTTTACAACAGTCATGGTCGATTAAGAACGTGTAGCTTTATGACTATTTTACCTGTTCTTTCCAATAAGTTGGAGTGTTAGTGATGACTAACCCTTAATGGCCATAAGCCCTGCCCCTCTTTCTCAAATCGTGCCTCTTGAAAATAGTTCTAAAGGGGAGGGATTCGTGTCTATCTGCCCTTGTGTCTGGATTTTTCCTTTGTAGAGTTTTGGGTTCAACATGTCTATGAAGAAAAAGTTTCCACTTACTGCATATAGCATCAATTGTCACTACATGTATCTCATAAACTCTTACTCACAGCTCTTCTTCATTTATTTTTGTTCAAAGGTTGGCTACGAGGATTCATTGCAGATTATGGAGTTCCACTTATGGTGCTGGTGTGGACAGCCATATCATACATACCAGTTAATGATGTTCCAAGAGGGATCCCAAGGCGGCTTTTCAGTCCAAATCCATGGTCTGTAGGTGCACACTCAAATTGGACAGTCATCAAGGTGAATCCTAGAACCAAACTTCCTTCAATATTAGATTTGCTTTAACTTGATACAGAGCTTAAGCTGTGCATTAAATCCTCCAAGTCCTGGTATGGATTTATACTTTGTTCGTTTGTGCAGGAAATGGTGAATGTGCCTCCTTTATATATAGTTGGATCATTTATTCCTGCAACCATGATTGCTGTGCTTTACTACTTTGATCATAGTGTTGCATCACAACTTGCACAGCAAAAAGAGTTCAATTTGAAGAAACCATCTTCCTATCACTACGATCTTCTTCTTTTGGGATTTTTGGTAGTGTGTTATTCAGAGACCATTTTTTCTCATCATGATTCTACTAAGATGGTTCAATCGCAGCAAGCAGGATGAAATGTAGGCACTTCGTTTTTACATCTCTTCTGAATTTGATGTGAACAGGTTATATTGTGTGGTCTTATTGGCATTCCTCCTTCAAATGGTGTAATTCCTCAGTCTCCAATGCATACGAAAAGCTTAGCTACCCTGAAACATCAGGTAATAGCCGTTCAAGTTCTAAATTACTTGATACGTATCTGGTTTGTAGAATAGAAGAGAATTTAAGTTCTTTACTCCAAATTTCTCTGAATCTAATTTTTAATGTTCCAAAATACCAAGGCTGAAGAAACATATGAAACCTGTTCCTTTGCATTCATGGATACAAGTAGGATGAGCATCCGACCATTTTTCTTTATGGCCTGAATCATTACAGAGGGGCTTAAGCAATTGATATTTCTAGTGGAGAAAGTTTATGCAAAACCCTTATGTGCTTTTGGCTTCCCTGGTTGTTTACAGACTCCCTTTTGTTCAACACTTGATGGGCATTTAAATGCTTCTTGTTTCTTCCTTTGCTCTGATAAATGTCTGTATCTATGTAATTGTACCAGTCAATGATTCTCATCATCTTTGTTTCTTTGCTTTCACACAGCTTTTGCGAAATAAACTTGTCTCAACAGCCAGAAAAAGTATGGGTAAAAATTCAAACCTGTGTCAATTATACCGAAGCATGCAAGAAGCATACAATGAAATGCAGACTCCATTAGCCTATCAACAGCCTCCTTCCCTGGTAGATTAGCCTGCTAATGATTTTTTATTTACAAGATGTTTGGTTTGTTTTCCTTTTTCTATCTTTTCCTCTCACCTTTACTTGAAACAGGGACTGAAAGAGCTGAAAGAATCCACAATCCAGCTGGCCTCAAGTACTGGCTACATCGATGCACCCGTTGATGAAACTGCTTTTGATGTGCATAAAGATATAGATGACCTTTTACCAGTTGAGGTCAAAGAACAACGTCTCAGCAATCTGCTCCAGTCATTGATGGTTGGTGGCTGTGTTGCTGCTATGCCTATTCTGAAGAAGATCCCAACCTCAGTTCTTTGGGGTTACTTTGCTTTCATGGCTATTGAAAGCTTACCAGGAAATCAATTTTGGGAGAGGATATTATTGCTTTTTACTGCTCCAAGCAGAAGATACAAGTGAGTGTATGCTCATACAGTCAGGCCACATCCTGTTAGCTAGGAACTCTTCTATGCTTTGTTAATTATCCTTATCTGCATCCCCTATTCTTTATTTGTTTTGTCACTATGTTTGACTACAAACTTCAAGCATATATTGTTTTTCTACTAAAATATACTGGAAGAAAATAATTCTACAACTAATAAAACCGTATTTGACGTGAAACCGTATAATGATGATGATGATTTGTATGTCACTGTAATCCTCAGATGAATCCGACATCTAATTCAGGTCTCCTGTGTTCCAGGGTGTTGGAGGAGTATCATGCTACCTTCATTGAGACGGTTCCCTTCAAAACAATTGCCACCTTCACTTTGTTTCAGACAGCTTATCTGCTTCTATGCTTTGGCTTAACATGGATTCCAATAGCTGGGGTCCTTTTCCCACTGTTGATCATGCTTCTTGTTCCAGTGCGGCAGTATGTGCTCCCTAAGTTTTTCAAAGGAGCCCATCGTCAAGACTTGGATGCTGCAGAATATGAGGAAGCTCCTGCTGTATCTTACAACATGACGTTTGAGGTAAGTTCATCTCATTCCTTCATTTTTGCAATTTTCAGCTAGGCATGCATAGAGATAAAGGTTTGAGAAAAATCTGGTTTCCTAATGCTCTTTGATGAGAAATTGTTTTTGATCTGCACTATGCCTAATCCATTTGGATTTTGCAATGTGCTAGCAATTCGATGGGTCTAAATTCTCACCAACTTTACCAAACACATATAATACTTCGCATTCAAGTATCTGTCTTCCAGGGATCCACTCTTCTTGAGTTCTTGATGTCTGACTAAATTGATAGGAGTAACTTGAAGTTCGAAAAGTCAGACAAACTTAAAGTTCGAATAGTCCTGAAGTTTTTTATTTCGAATGTATGATGCTTTATGTATCTGACAGGATCAGGATCCGCAAGCAAGAAATACTAATATTGATGGTGTGGAAATTCTTGATGAAATGATCACACGAAGCCGTGGCGAGATCCGGCATACACAAAGCCCTAAAATAACAAGTTGTACTCCAGGTTCAGTGGAGGATATAAAATCTTCATATAATCCATGTCTTTCACAAAGGGCTTACAGTCCACGCGTTGGTGAATTGAGGGTGGATCAGAGCCCAAGATTTTCTGGAAAGGGAGTTGAATTAAAGCAAAATCCTAGTCCTGGGCCTTCTAACCTTGGTCAAAGTAGTCACGCTTCATCATCATGCTAAATTCATAATTCTGGTTAGGTTAGTTGTCAGTATGCTCGAGAGGTCCTATGTTAAATTATGTTACCAAGTGTCTCTCGTAGGAGTGTGTTTTCCTTTGTGATGTCTGTTAGTGTTCATTGTTCTCCATCTTCCAGTAGGCTGGGCAGAAGACACGTATATGATAATGAAAATATGTCATTTGCGCTGATGTTTCTTTGCTGCAATCTCCTCTTCCTCCCTTTCTTTTTACTGCTCTACTGTTTGTTTACTCTTATTGTTTGGCTAGGAGAGCATTTACAAGATTGAGAAGCAGAAAATGAAGGAAATTATTGGAAGAACCTCACTATGTTTCTATAATTTTTGGGTAAATGCCTGGACTATGATCTAAAAAAAAGAATAGGAAAGATCATTGCCTGTTGCAGAGGGTTCTTGCAAGGGAGAAATCAGTAACAATTCCTCTCTTCAACATTTTTTCATGAAGTGGCTCTACGAACTTAAACTTCAAACTTTATGATCAAAAGCACAGGACTTGAGAGAAAGCACTTGAGCAATGCATGTGAATGCAAGCTAGGAGACAATTTCTGCACCAAAAAACAAAAACGTTGCTCTTCTAAAACAAGTACCCTTCACCTAATTACTGGGAATGTTCGATCTTTTCCAACCCAGCCCAACCCAGTAGGCCACTTCGTACCCCTTAACCAATGCAGCTAGCGCTCAATCGGTAAAGGTGAAACTTGATTGCTTCAAGGGTCTATGTAGTTTCAAACGAGAACCCTGATCAGCATCGTTTGACAACAGAACCGTAGAGAAGGGATCATACACATGGAATTGCGCAACACAAATAGACAGGTGTTGGGTTCTTTTGTTTGTGCTTTCTTTTTCACTTCATTTTCCAGGTTGTCTTCTAGGGTGTTAAAATCATGAACCAGTTTAAAGCCATGCAGCATGAGTCTATGATGCGGATGAATACTCTTTACTGAATAGTGTTTTTAAAGTGCCCCC
>Ga0325401_1007884_pt1 | contig 10346 bp, 5 predicted proteins | sample PopdelMetagenome_FD_205666 | JGI IMG/M metagenome (GOLD analysis project Ga0325401, IMG submission 205666) | Populus deltoides microbial communities from Bellville, Georgia, United States - Xylem-PdKOR-R2 | ecosystem: Host-associated > Plants > Phyllosphere > Stem > Wood/Secondary xylem | place...
GCCTAGATCATATGATTGAAATAACTCGTCAATTCTCTAATATAAAAGATCCTAAAACTAAGTTTCATTTTCCACTAATCACAGCATCTAGATTATTAACATGCTGCAGGAACCCAAAACTAAAACTTTCACCACCATTATTCTCCAAAATTGCTGCAACTCTAATACTTCTAGCAACAAAGTCTAATAAAAAAAATGAAAAACTCGTGACCTGATTTCTTATAGCATCATATCGGGAATACCAAATGAGACAGAAAAAACAAAAATTAGGAATAAATTCTTACCTTCTTCTCGCTAAGAACGTTCCGGATCTCGATAGCGAGCTGAGAGAGTGGAGAGTGAAAAGTGGAGAGTGAAGATTCAAGCCCACTTGACTAGACCCTTTAATCATTCTACTACATACTAGCTCTCAGTATCCTCTTTATTACATAATAAAATCAATCCAACAGACTAAAACTCCATTACTTCATAGATTAAAACCAATTACTTACCTAAATGCCAGACTTGAAACTTAATGTTGTTGTACTGTACAGTTTCTACATTGAATCTAATCACTACACCACATAAAAAAAAGCATTAAATTAGCAAAAAATAAAAAAAAATCATATAATAACATAAATTCCCAACTCAAATTTTCTTCTTTTTTTAAAAAAGAAACTCACTTGGGATCGTGGAGACTACCTCTCCTATTTGAAGTCGATCTAAATCATAAGAAAACACACCAAAACATCACAAATATGTAAAGATAGAAAAACCCAGAAAATGAATAACAGAAAGAAAGTGGAGGGGTTTACAGAGAATGGTGGTTTTGCCAGCATTGTCGAGGCCGGGGACAAGTATTCGAGCTTCTTTATTACAAAATAAAGAAGAGAACATTCTATTAAACAAAAGATCCATTTTTTCCTTTTTGTTTCTATTTTTCACACTTCAAAAATTTCTAAGTGCATGTCACAAACTCGATCAGTTTCGCAGGTTTTTGTTCATACCAACTGGAGACAATTAGATTCAAATCAGAGGCGCTGCTGGTGAGTGGAGAGTGGAACCGATTTCTTAATCTGCTGGCAATTTGGGGAAACGAAAAAGGGAAAAAGGGAAGGGTGAAGTGTCGGACGGGGGAGTGAGGATGGGGACTCATTGGGAAAGGGGAGTGTTGACTCAACACTCAGCAGCTGTTTTAATTTTCACATGAAATCGGTCCGGTTTGAACAATTTTAATGAGTTGGATCGATTTTACACGAGTTTGACCGATTTTACTGGTTTTTAAGTTTTTAACCTGATTTAACACATTTTTATGTTTTGACTCGTAAACTCATACGATTTTAAGAGTCAAAATGTGTTTTTAATAACCTTGATTCAAGCAACAATTAAGCAATATAATTTGGAACGAGTCATAGAAAAATTACCTTCGTTCCACTTAGTTAAACGTTGCCAAGATTAATCATGAAAGATTTTAGGATAGTTTTGTATTTAAGATATCTCTTTGTCAAGCACCTCTATAAATGCAAACCCTATTTATTTTGTTTAAGTTCAGTTCCTCGGGTTCATTTAAGGCTTTTAAACCATGCCTATAAAACTCGACTTGACTTGACAAGTTGACTTGATAATCTGAAGCCTGACTCGGGTTGGATTTTAGTTCTAGCAAGTTTTTTTTACCAAAACAATGTTTTTTTTATTTTTTTAAATCATAATTTGAGTTGATATGTCAATCTATAAGTTAATCCACTTAATTTTTTGAGTCCCTCCTTAAACCTGATAGATTATCAAATTGGTTCTCATTCCTATCTTTTAAATTATCATTACTCCTACCTTTTCATATTCAAACTTTTCCATATTCACTTTGCATATCCATGAATTTCTAAATTTTTAATACAATTATTTTATCTTGAGATGATTGTGTGACCTAAAAAAGAAAAGAAAAAAAATATTAGACATGATCATTGGAGCTGATTGGACATGAAGGTAAAATTAATATCTGAGTGACATTTTAACAATCAAACGAATGCTTTGTATGATCCCTTATATACACATGAAGTAAAATAAAATGCTATAAAGGAAATATATACAAAAGGTAAGGAAACAAACTAACCAACATTATCTCTGTCCCACCAAGCTATAAACCCAATATGATGCAGGAGGTTATGGAAGATTTGAATAATGAGTTTGAATTTGTTGCGATTATAACACATGAAATTCCTATTAAACGTGTTTATAGATTAGATAAACAAGTCAAGCTCAAGAAAGAGCTCAGAACGTGATATATATATATATATATATATATATATAAACAGACAAGTTTTTATAAAAAATTGTTAATTTTGACCCAAACGAGTTTAAAATGATATCTAAATTGTGGATCAGTTTATCAAGTCAATGTCAAAAAAGAATAAACTAAATTGCAGATATGGAAATTTGTGTTCACGTATGGATTACTGCATAAATCCATCATAATTTGTTTTACAAAAAGAGAGTAATCAGATTGTTGATACAATTGGTAAATAAGGGAAAGATTAACTTTTTGAGTAATGTTATTCATCCTGAAATATTAAATTTTCTATACAGTAAGTTCTATGATCTGAATTTTATTTTTTAACTTGCTATACATCCTGGAAAAGTTCTATGATCTTAATGTTATTGCTCGTTTTAATGCTTGAAATAGATGAAATTTTTAATCAATTTTGTTAAATGCAACAACACAGCTCAATTCTTACAAAATATCTGTACAGGGTGAATAACAAGTACAAAACAACAACATAAAGGGCACCTTCATGGAGTCTTGAAAGTTGAAGGGCCAAATTTGAACTGTCCTTAATTTGAAGGATGGGAGGTCCGGCAAATCGTACGCTGGTGCTTGTCAAGCCTTTTGCCCACCAGGAAAGGTTTTCAGCATGTTTTTGCTCTTAATTGTGGGATGTCAGAGTTCGACCTCAAAACAGCTTCAGTTTTTTGGCTTCAACATCTGCAACCACATGTGAGCCAATCCTTTTTAATGATAAGACATTCTCAGGAGAATAATATGGTATTTGAATCAGGAAAAAGAATGAATTTAAAAATCACTGTATAAATAAGTCAGAAATTAAATTGCAATTACTCAAGATAACTATAGAAAACACTGCTTGCTGCTAAAATAGGATTTAAAACACTGCTGACAACTTCAATTCATTATGCACTGTGCACATGTAACTATAGAAAACAAAAGGTTGCCCTCCACCTTCATTATTAGATTTAGATGGATAATGTAAATTTAGCCCCGTAGGAAACATTGATCGTTTTTCAACTGAAATATAACACGGCCATTGAAATACTTGTTCCATTGTTTCTAAATAAGAATGCAATCTGTGTCAAGTCTGGACGTTTAAACAACTGTTGCATGTGTCCATTGAAGTTTAGAAATGACAACCATATGTTACGGTTAAATAAACATGTGCATCTTCACCATAGATATGAAGAAGAGGTCATGTGGGAAGTTATACTCTACCGCCACTGAAAAACAAAATTAGTGTCTTCCCCCTTTTAGTTCTTATACATCTTTATCTTTTCCATCACGCAACTTGGTAAATCAAGGGTTTGTTATTTGATTATTATCTGCCAAATAATGGCAAAAGAACCAACAAAAAACACCAGTCGAAAGTATGCTTTGATTACAAGAAAGCTTCACCATCCAAATTCCTATAGCCCAACCATGTAAAGGATATATGTTTGTCAAGATTACTAAGCTTCTCGACAACAAGCTTAATGAAAAAACTAGTACCTAATGGCAATTTGCTATCCATGCATTCATTCATGCTACAATCTAAAATATGCTTCTCCCTAGTCCTAACCAAACTCATTGTTCGAGTCCATTGATACAACCTTCCTGAGTTTGTCAACACCATAGCCGGTATTTTTTATGCGGGGGTGATGACACTAAGAGGACTTAAATCTTTCATATCCAACACCCTCTTCTATATTGAACCTTAGCAAAATAGCCATTCAAACTCCTAACCTTATTTCCGGGTCAGAGCTCGTAGGGATTGAAGCTACAAGGTCTAAAGAAGTTTAGGGTAGTTTTTGTTTTTTTCCTTTTCCTATCGTGTTCTATCATTGAACAACATTATATGAAATTTAAAAAACAATTATTTACACAAGCATCAGAACCCTTTTAGCTTATGAGCAAGTGAGGGAACCAACCAAAGAGCATGTTTTATATAGCTGCTCTTATGTTTTAGTGCTCAAATTAAGATTCCCAAAGCAAAAATCTCTACCAAAAATGAAAATACTCGACCATTCAGTTTTACTCTGAAAATCAATGGAAGAACTATACGATCACATAATTTTATCAGGACAGTTGTGTTTGCTAAAGATTTCCCAGAAAATTCTAAGAATTACACGGTAAATGATCTTCAACATGAACAAATGCTAGTAAAAACAAACTCCAATGGATGACATACAGAAAGAATATGTAAAATCACAAGAAAATGAATTCACAGTATTCAAGTAATAGATTGAGAAATATAAATCAAAACAGGTTGACACAATACCTTCATTGCTATCCATTATCATCTTTTTCCTTTGTCAATTCCTCCATATATCTCCAGTAAACCAGGAACTTTATCCTCATACTTGGCAACACATCTCTCCATGAAATCCTTCTCGCTTAATTTTAATAAAGTAGCAATGTTTGGGTCTCTTTTAATCAGCTTCTTTGACTTCAAAACCTCCAAAACATTGCACCTCGGAAGAATCCTATTGCCAAAAGAGTATTTAAGAAGCGCAGGATTGGCAACAATAGTTTGCCGTTCCAACTTCATCTTATTCAGAAAGAAATCCATCATGCTCCGGATTTTCTCCTCTGAAGTTAATAATATATAAGGTAATCGCTTAAAAGCCCATAAAACCTCCTCTTCGGTCCACCCAACACTCTTAAACATATCAATTTTCTTCCTCCAAGCAGATTCACTCATTCGTGCAATCACAGTAAGAGCATGTATATACATTGTCTTGTCTGGTTCGATGCCCAGTTGCTTAAGATAAGTGACAGCATAAACCATCCTATCATTACTATGTTGTAAAGATCTTGGCTGCGACAATAGCAGTTTTGCAACCCTATCAGCGGTCACTCCCTCCTTTTTCAACAAGTCAAGGTTTGGTCGCACGGTAGCATTGAAACTAAAGGACATTAAAAAAGGCGCACGACTAAGAGCAGCTAAAATATTCTCATTACTTTCGAGAAAACGTTTCAAAAGCTCAAAACATGGCTTGATATGAGCATGTAAGGAGGCTCTAAAAATTCTCGGATCCAATACGGCAAGCTGAGGCAGAAGCTGACCCACAAAGCCATTTTTTATGAAGAAGTCAAACTTAGGCTTGAGATTACCTTCTGTTCTGGAACGGAGGACAGCAGGCCACTTTTCGATCAATTTGGCAACGTGGGCATCCTGAAAATCGTAAGATTTCAAGAACTGGATGACGGATTGAGGCTTCTGAAGGTTATTTTCATCGATTTGGAACTTTTTGGAGACGGAAAGAGCAGATTGTAGAGGAAGGCCGCATGAGTTGACGAGGTATTGAACAGTAAAAGAAGTTGAGGCATTGGGAGGTCGTGTAGTAGATGATGTTTTCAGGAAACGTCTTTGAATCAGAGAAAGCAGATTTCTCAATGGTATATTGCTATTAATATTGGTGCTCATTTTTTAGTGGGAAGCAAAATGCTGAAAGATTGATGACAGGAAAAGAAGAAGAAGAAGAAGAAGAAGGGTTTTCGTTAGGGTTTCTCCCCTGGCTGGCTGGCGGTCTGCTAAATTTGACTGGCCGAGATGGGCTTGTTTCAGGTGGCCCTTTTTTTCAGAGAGAAACTGGAGCGAGAGGGGGGACAGAGAGCCTTTAAGTTAAACCCGTTGAGTAGGGATTACAATGGAGGTCGAAGGAGGCACACTCTAGTTTTTTGCATCTATGAAGATATTTTGGCTCGGTTTGTAACTGAGGTAGCACCTTGTTTTTTATTTTATTTTTAAAAAAATTAATTTTATTATTTTTCAGCGTTGGTAAATGATTATATATTAAAAATAAAAAAATATTATTTTAATATATTTTTAAGTAAAAAATACTTTAAAAAATAACATTTATCATACTTTCAAATAAATTCTTTAATTTTTATGTTAACTTTTATTTGTACAAAGTTAAATTAGTTTATATGTTCACGTTTATGAAAAACTTAATTTTTTTAAACATGAAAATACATAAATAATTTTTTTTAACATTATCATTAAATTTTAAAATACAATTGTTTTGGATTTCTTTTTTTTAAAATAAGCTTTTCTATTAATGTGTCTTTTATTTATCTTATTCAATGTAATTGTTTTAATTAAAACCATTGTTTTTGTTTTAAAAAATATGTTATGATTTTTAAAATAAATTAACAAAAAAAATAGACATTGGGATTAAAATCTAAAAAAATCGTAAATGTGATATGTAACGAAATCATCTTCAAAATCTATTTAAACTTTTTTATAATGTAAACTCGATTTCAATCAATTTTTAATAAACAATTTATTATTTATAATATTATTATTTTCATATGAAATACATAAAAATTAAGAAAAAATATTAAAATTCAAATAAAGAATTATACTAGTATTTAAAAATAAAAACCATATTAAAAATAAAAAGTAAATAAATCTAGTAAATGTTTTAGAATGTAAATGAAAAAAAATAAAAAGAAATAAAAACTCAACAACGACTACGGTCAACACCTGGCACACCTGTAGCAGGCTAGTCACACACACTTCTCCTTGTTTTATCTTTTTATTCATTCACCTTATATTTTTTTCCATAGGCGGGTCATTTATAACAATTCAAAAAATAAATGCACCTCCCCCAGCGCTCGAACTCATGACGTTTAGGTTGTCACACACGCTAATTAACACATTAATTTATTATCATATAATTAAAAAAATATATTAAGGTGATTCAATGAACAATAAAGCACCATAAAAAAACCCTTCCTTCTTTGAGAGTGCAGTATAATTTCAATACTCCACACCCGCTCTGGTCAAAAGGCGGGCCTAGAAGTACATATTTTTTTTTTTATGATAAATTTCAATTAAATAATGTACATGGATGATTAAAAATAAAATATTTTATATTTATTAAAAAAATTACTTAAAATAACATTTTCAGAAATACATAAACTATCGTAAATTTATTTATAAACATAAAATAAAATATATTTTTGGTGTTTTCAAATCATTTTAATCTGCTAAGATTAAAAATAATTTTTTAAAAATAAAAAAATATCATTTTAATATATTTATGAATGAAAAATATTTTAAAAAATAATCATAATCACATTCCCAAATACCTCTACCTTCACTTTAAGAACGAACTTCCTTCCACACTTAATTTTCGACCGAGTAAATGAAGGTGGACCTCCATGGATGTAGTTACACTTGCCATCCCTACCATTAACATAAGGAATTTAGATTTTCTTACAATAATTTATTTTTCATTTATTTTTCCTTCAGTTTTTTCTGTTGTTTTTTTTCTGCTACAAACTTGTCGTAGTTGAAAAATGATTGGAACCTACATTTTATTAGCAATGGCGTTTTTGGTCTAAACATACCATGAAAACAACAGCAGATAACGTCATATCCAATCATGATTTAATGTTTGGAGAAACTGTCGTAAGCAACTGGCAAAGACAGTGCCTCTAGCATCCTTAAATTGTGATTCAAGCAACAATTAAGCAAATATAGTTTGGAACGAGCCATAGAAAAACTACCTTTGTTCCCCTAAGTTAAACGTTGCCAAGATTAATCATGAAAGAATTTGGGATAGTTTTGTATTTAAGGTATCTCTTTGTCAAGCCACTTCTATAAACGTAAACCCTATTTATTTTATTTAAGTTGAGTTATTTGAGTTCATTTAAAGCTTTTAAACCATCCCTATAATACTCGGCTTGACTTGACGAGTAGACAAATAATTTAAAGCCTAACTCAGGTTGGATTTTAGTTTGAGCAAATGTTTTTCTACCAAAATGATATTGTTTTTGTTTTTCTAAATAATAATTTAAATTGATATTTCAATCTATAAGTTAATCTACTCGTCTTTTTAAATTATCATTACTCCCACCTTTTCATATTCAAACTTTTCCATATTCACTTTGGATATCCATGAATTTCTAAATTTTTAATTCAATTAATTTATCTTGATATGATTGTGTGACCTAAAGAAGAAAAGAAAAGAAAATATTAGACATGATCATTGGAGCTGATTGGACCTGAAGGTATATCTGAGTGACATTTAAACAATCAAACGAATGCTTTGTATGCTCCCTTATATACACAAGAAGTAAAATAAAATGCTATAAAGGAAATATATAGAAAAGGTAAGGAAACAAACTAACCAACATTATCTCTGTCCCACCAAGCTAAACCCAATATGATGCAGGAGGTTATGGGAGATTTGAATAATGAGTTTGAATTTGTTGCGATTATAACACATGAAATTCCTATTAAACGTGTTTATAGATTAGATAAACAAGTCAAGCTCAAGAAAGAGCTCAGAACGTAATTTATTTATTTTTGATAAAAACAGATAATTTTTTATATAAAATTATTAATTTTGACCCAGACGAGTTTAAAATGATATCTAAATTGTGGATCAATTTATCAAGTCACTTGGATTTGATCCAAGTCAATGTCAAAAAGAATAAACTAAATTGCAGATATGGAAATTTGTGTTCACGTATGGATTACTGCATAAATCCATCATAATTTGTTTTACAAAAAGAGAGTAATCAGATTGTTGATACAATTGGTAAATAAGGGAAAGATTAACTTTTTGAGTAATGTTATTCATCCTGAAATATTAAATTTTCTATACAGTAAGTTCTATAATCTGAATTTTTTATTTTTTAACTTGCTATACATCCTGGAAAAGTTCTATGATCTTAATGTTATTGCTCGTTTTAATGCTTGAAATAGATGAAATTTTTAATCAATTTTGTTAAATGCAACAACAAAGCTCAATTCTTACAAAATATCTGTACAAGGTGAATAACAAGTACAAAACAACAACATAAAGGGCACCTTCATGTAGTCTTCAAAGGTTAAAAAGACTTGGAAGCACGATCAAGGTCCCAGCTACAAGGAGTCTTGAAAGTTGAAGGGCCAAATTTGAACTGTCCTTAATTTGAAGGATGGGAGGTCCGGCAAATAGTACGCTGGTGCTTGTCAAGCCTTTTGCCCACAAGGAAAGGTTTCCAGCATGTTTTTGCTCTTAATTGTGGGATGTCAGAGTTCGACCTCAAAACAGCTTCAGTTTTTTGGCTTCAACATCTGCAACCACATGTGAGCCAATCCTTTTTAATGATAAGACATTCTCAGGAGAATAATATGGTATTTGAATCAGGAAAAAGAATGAATTTAAAAATCACTGTATAAATAAGTCAGAAATTAAATTGCAATTACTCAAGATAACTATAGAAAACACTGCTTGCTGCTAAAATAGGATTTAAAACACTGCTGACAACTTCAATTCATTATGCACTGTGCACATGTAACTATAGAAAACAAAAGGTTGCCCTCCACCTTCATTATTAGATTTAGATGGATAATGTAAATTTAGCCCCGTAGTAAACATTGATCGTTTTTCAACTGAAATATAACACCGCCATTGAAATACTTGTTCCATTGTTTCTAAATAAGAATGCAATCTGTGTCAAGTCTGAACGTTTAAACAACTGTTGCATGTGTCCATTGAAGTTTAGAAATGACAACCATATGTTACGGTTAAATAAACATGTGCATCTTCACCATAGATATGAAGAAGAGGTCATGTGGGAAGTTGTACTCTACCGCCACTGCAAAACAAAATTAGTGTCTTCCCCCTTTTAGTTCTTATACATCTTTATCTTTTCCATCACGCAGCTTGGTAAATCAAGGGTTTGTTATTTGATTATTATCTGCCAAATAATGGCAAAAGAACCAACAAAAAACACCAGTAGAGCGTATGCTTTGATTACAAGAAAGCTTCACCATCCAAATTCCTATAGCCCAACCATGTAAATGATATATGTTTGTCAAGATTACTAAGCTTCTCGACAACAACCTTAATGAAAAAACTAGTACCTAATGGCAATTTGCTATCCATGCATTCATTCATGCTACAATCTAAAATATGCTTCTCCCAAGTCCTAACCAAACTCATTGTTCGAGTCCATTGATACAACCTTCCTGAGTTAGTCAACACCATAGCCGGTATTTTTTATGCAGGGGTGATGACACTAAGAGGACTTAAATCTTTCATATCCAACACCCTCTTCTATATTGAACCTTAGCAAAATAGCCATTCAAACTCCTAACCTTATT
>Ga0325401_1007896_pt1 | contig 10340 bp, 4 predicted proteins | sample PopdelMetagenome_FD_205666 | JGI IMG/M metagenome (GOLD analysis project Ga0325401, IMG submission 205666) | Populus deltoides microbial communities from Bellville, Georgia, United States - Xylem-PdKOR-R2 | ecosystem: Host-associated > Plants > Phyllosphere > Stem > Wood/Secondary xylem | place...
CTAGCGAGATGGTCCATGAAACCATTGCCCCATAAGCTTCAGAAGGGGTAATATGCTTTAATTTCAACATTAATCAATAACTCTTAATATCTTTCATTTTATATATATTAAAATAAATATTAAAACCTATTATATTAGTTAGTTATAATTATTCTAACTAATTCATATTTATTTTGATATTGATATCCTCATCCATTTATAGTTAGAGAAAAAAAATATTACCTGCTTTTATTTTCTCTTCTTATCTAAAAGATAAGGCATGTGAATATTCAGAGTTATTCAAGTGCCAACCATTTTAGTAGATTTTTTTTATTATATCAATTAAATACTTTTTTCTTGTTTTCTTTGATGGAGTAACTTTGATCAAAAGAAAATGAGTTTGGGTTTTCCTCCAGAATAACTAATTCATATTTATTTTGGTATTGATGTCTCTATCTATTTATAGCCGGAGAAAAAAACATTATTTGCTTTTATTGTTTCTTCTTGCTTGGAAGATAAGATATATGAATATTCAAGCTGTTTGAGTGCCACTCATTTTAGTAAATTTTTATTTTTCTTATATTAGTATATCAATTTTTATTATTATATTAATTAAATACCTTTTTTCTTGTTTTCTTTGATGGTATGACTTTTATCAAATGAAATTGAGTTTGGGTTTTCCTCCAGAATAAATAATTGTTTTGATGAATAAATAATTATCTCCCCATCAAGTTTTTGCCCCACCACTTTGATGGCTCACTATAGAGACAAATTTGGCCCATCTTTTGGTTTCTAATTCCATGGCTTTGGTTTGATTTATTTTCAGTCATTCTCCGAATATCTTTGTTTCTTGATAGACTTTTCCTGGATATGCTGGTATTGTTTTTCAAATAAAAATCAGATAAAATTTGATTTTTTTATTTAAAATTATTTATATATATATTTATTGAATTTTTTAATATACTGATATTAAAAGTATTTTTTTTAAAATAAAAAAATATATTATTTTAATTTATTTTCAAATAAAAATACTTCAATTATTATCCAACTTTAAATCTAACTTGAATTCAGCTTGTCGTTGTTAACTATTTGATTTTCACTATAATTAATTGCTTTATCACGTTGACGCCAGCAGTCAACAACTACCTTACATTCCCTTGGCATCGAATTCCATGCCTTTGCAAAATATCAAAGGCTCCAGTGCCTCTCTAGTAATAATTAATTTTATTTTCACCCAAATACATGTTTTAATTATTTATCGAAATAATTAAATTAATTACACCAAAAAAACAAAACAAATTGATGCAGTTACCATACAATTCCACAATTAATTGTTTTTTCGATTGGATAACTCTTAAATCATCAAGTAGTGAAACATAAAAAGAATCAAGAAAATAAAGAATAATCAAAGTGCAATGTGAGATCGGTTCGTAAGACCATTGCTATCAGGAGTTTCTTCGAAAGGGATGATAAGAGTCAATGAGACCATAATATGCTATATATATATATATATATTTGTATTTGTATTTGTTTTCTAGTCATATTTAATTTTTCATCAAGTAATTAATATGTATAATTAAATGGGTATAATTCTTAACGCTAAATGCTATGTATTTAGAATTTTGATGGATTGAGACAACAAAAATGGACCAGTTTTTATTAACTAAATAAACTTATTTTAGGAAGCTATAATTATTAATATTAAATTCAAAATACATATTGCAAACTCTTAAACATATCATTTGGTTGATAGAAATTATTTTTATAAACATATGTGACTTAACATCATTAATCAAAAACTTATAATATCTTTCATTTTATATATATTAAAAGTAAATATTAAAACCTATTATATTATTAATTCGGATGCGAATTATAATTCTAAACTGTTTTTAAAAAATTCTCTATATAATATAAAAGTCATCTTCTTCGGACCATACAGTACCCAAAAAATAAAAAATAAAGAATTGCATGAAAGTAATCAACCGCAACTTATATTCCTTCTTGAAACGTTGACCCCGAATCAAAGTCTTTAAAAAAAATAAAAAAAAAAACATGAATAAAAGGTTAATGCTGTGAGCTTACTTCCCATTTCCTTGAAACTAATGGATACAGAAAAGTTGCTCCTTTCTTTCCAGAGATTATTAGTATATTTGCACGTATATTAACTTTTTAAATGTTAAAAAAATATTGAAAGTATTAAAGAATGTTTTAACTTTTTTGGTAGCACTGTGTCTGATTAATTTTTTTATAATTTTTTTATTTTTTATAAAAAATAATATTTAAATTATTCTTTAAGTATCCTCTATAATTGTTTTATAAATGTTTTTTATTCTTTTATAAAAATAAATTTATATTATACTTAAAATATTCTAAACAGAAATTTTAATTAACTATTTAAAAAAATGAAAGAATAAAAACACTTGTGGAGCAAAAGCATAAGAGTTCTATATTCCAAGGTTAAAATAGTAATTATACTATAAAAAAGTGGAATAACAAATATAACCTCATACAATATATCAAGGGTAATTGTACCATGATAAAAAGATAATTTTATCTTTTTTTTTGCAAGAACAAATTCATAATTATACAATTATATTGAATAGTAATTTATGAATAGATCTGCACTAACATAACTGAGAGCTTTAGTGTTTTTGATATTAAGATGAGGCTATTAATTCAAATGTTGATGGTGTTAGTAACGATGGTTTTCTTGGAAGGATGACTGCCTCTTGGTTACTTGAAAATATATGTTTTTTTTTTAAATAATTATTATAGTTTTATAGAAATTTTTTTATTATTGTTACTTTTTATTCAATAAACTATAATGCTAATAAAAACTGCTTTTGTTTTGAAAAAAAAATTACATAATTCAAAAAATATTTTTTTCTTTTATAATTTTATTTACTATTTCTTTTTATTATCTTATAATTGAATAAAAAAATCCAAAATTTTCTTATAACAGCGTGCGAGAAATATCACTAGTTTTAACTATCCTTAATTTGTGACAATAATATAGGTAAAAATATAGACAAAGTGAAGAAAATAGAACAAACTATAATTTTAACTACCCACTAATTAATTCCTTGAGGAGGAAGAGTGGGAAATTCTCAATTTTTTAAAAGACTAATATTATACTATTTATCTTGAAAATCCCTTGATTTAAGATAATAAAATATAATTTTAAATAAAAAAAATTTTCAAAAATAATGCTAGCCAACTTTAAATACCATTAAGATGAGGTAACACTCCCTTTTTGATTCGGCTCGCCTACCGTTCAAATAGAATTTTCAAAAGAATTCAGCTAAATTGCCAAATAGAATTTTCAAATCTAAATTGAAGCTTGTCGTCGTTAACTATTTCATTTTCACTATAATTAAAAAAAAAAAAACAAATAGATCCAACTACCACGCCATTCCACAATTAATTTTTTATATTATAATTTAGTGTTATGTTAATCAGGCAACATTTAATTACCATGATATAAAATTCAAAAATAGTGGGAACAGAAAAACATGTTTTTATGTATTTTTTATTTTAAAATTATAAATTTTGCTCTAATTTCACTCTAAGACTATTGTAAGAAAATATTTATTTTAAATTTATCTATATTTTTATAGTTCAAAAATTAAAAATAAAATAAAATCAATTGAAACTCATGTAAAAGGAGTTATTTAAAAGGAGTTAACTGTGATGTCATTATTTTATAACAAAACTAACAAAGATATTTTATTAACCATTTTGTAAAATCAAAAGTTTTTAAATAAAATAAATATATTGCCCCGTAAGCTTGAGAAAGAATAATATGTTTTAATTTCATCTTGTATAAAAAAAATCTCAATTTAGTGTGTTAGAATGCACCGACCACTAATTAATGGACAATCAACCTTAGATTAATGTATTAACAATTTTAAATAGTTCATCTATAATAATATACAAAATGATGAATAGTAAAGTCTTGACAAGAAAAAAAAATCAACCCGAGCAACACTTAGGGGGTGTTTAGAAGTGTGGTAATCGTTGGTTTTTAAAATGTTTTTCGTTTGAAAATGTACTAAAATAATATATATTTTTTATTTTTTAAAAACTATTTTTGACATCAACATATTAAAATGATATTAAAATATTAAAATAAATAATTTAAAATTAAAAAAATTATTTTTTTAAAAAATAATATTTAAACATAAAACAAAGTATCAAAATGAAAACAAATGTAATGAAGAGGACACTGCCATCCTATGCCACGAGATGGGTCCATTAAATTATTGCCATCATGCATTTTTTCATGAGTTGGGTCCGGCAGAACATTTCCATCATGCATTTTTTCCGAGAGTTGGGCCTGTTAGACCATCGCCATCATCCATTTTTCCATGAATGGGCCCGTTGGATGGTGCCATCGTGCATTTTTTCCTCATGAGGTGGATCCGAGAGAACATTCCCATCATGTATTTTTTTCCTAAAAGATATTCAGATTAAAAGTATTATAAAAAGAAAACACTATAATTTTCATGCTTCATCCGTTTATATAAGTAAAGAGTCACACAATATATGTGAATAAATCTCAGAGTTTTTTTTAAAAAATTTTATATAAAATATTTCATTCTCATCCAAAAAATATTAAAAAGTAAGAAAGAAAAGACAACTTAATAAAAATAAAAACAGAAAATATGACAAAATTTGAGAGAATTAATTCTTCTAGAAATCCTAAAATTCTATTCACTTAATTCTCATTCATCAACAATAACTAATATTTAAAGAAGTGATCAGTAGTGTTAAAAAATAAAAAAAACTTGTCATGTTTCTTTTAAGATATTCCGATTAAAAGTATTATAAAAAAAAATAAAGAGATTATATATATTGAACAAAAATGTTAAATGAATGAATTCAGATTATGAATTATGTATTAAAATAAAATAAAAAAAGTTGTTTTTAAAATATTTTTTTTTAAAATTAATTTTAATATCAATATATCATAACGATAAAAAATATATATAAAAGATAATTTGAAATAAAAACATTATTTAACAAAAAAACACGATTTTAAATTTATTCGTAAACAATCTTTTAGTTTAAGAAATGAAGCTTCTAACTTATGTGGCTGCCTGCTAAGTGTGTTTTTCATAAAGATATTTTTTAAAATTACTGAGATTTTTTTTTCAGATTTTTTTTTAAATTTATTTTGCTTAAGAAAGTCATGAACAATATTGAATTATATATATTTATTGTCCATGAGGGGATGTGTCCGTTGCCATCATGCAGTGTTTTTTCCACGGCATGGGTCCGTGAAGTCCTCTATAAAAGCCTTAACCTCCTCGCTGCCATTCGCAACAATTAATATTGTAATAGTTGATATTAATAAGATGGGGCTGTTCCTTCAGGTGTTGACGGTGTTAGTGATAACGGTTTCGCTGCAAGGATGGCTGCCTCTTGGTTGCTTGGAGGAAGAGAGGATCGCTCTGTTGCACCTCAAAGATTCTCTTAACTATCCCAACGGCACCTCCCTTCCCTCCTGGAGAATAGCCCACGCCAACTGCTGTGATTGGGATTGGGAACGTATTACCTGCAACAGCAGTACAGGTCGAGTCACCGAACTCTATCTTGGGAGCACAAGGAATGAGGAACTGGGAGATTGGTACCTAAATGCCTCCTTGTTTCTTCCTTTCCAACAACTCAACGCTCTCGACTTGTGGAATAATCGTATAGCTGGTTGGGTTGAGAAGAAAGGTTTGCTCTCTAATTAAGTATTACAAAATATTTATATTAGTTTTATTTTTTTTAGAATTAATCAAATCAGGTGTTGTTTAATTAGTATCATTAATTTTGGTTCTCTATGGAAGAAAATAGAAAGCACATTTAATTAGTAAAAAGGAGTTGTTTAATTCCTTACATTATTAATATAATCATTTTGGTTCTCATTGAGGGTGAAATGCAGCTTTACCTGTAAATGCATATTCATAACGAACACTAAGCCAGTGATGATGGAAGCAATGGACAAGTTGTCATTTATAATCTTTCTTTCAACCTCTTTACATGAATTCATCGTACCAATTTCATGCCTCTTCATCAATAATAATTTAGTTACTCCAATAATATCTTTTTTTTTATTCTTTACATGAAGTCTTAATTTATTTATTTTTTGTTTGTTTATATAGGTGGTTATGAGTTACAGAAATTAAGCAATTTGGAGCACCTTTACTTGGGATATAATCGTTTTGATAACAGTATTATATCATATATAGAGGGGCTTCCGTCTCTTAAATCACTATATTTAGATTATAATAGACTGGAGGGGTTAATAGATTTGAAAGGTTAGTTTTTTTATATACTACTATTTTTATAAATATTAAATTTAATTAGCACAATTATCTATTAAATTTAATTTCAAAAAACACAATTAATGAGTATTGTATTAATTTATTTTTTATATAAATATCAAGAATCTTTGAGCAGCTTGGAGTACTTGGGTCTGGACGGCAACAATATTAAAAAGTTGGTAGCCTCAAGAGGTAATTAGTAACACATTCACATTACCTACCTGGCTGGTAGCATCATGAAGATAATATTAATTATTCTTGTTTCTTCCCTAACTAACTTGCAGGTCCAAGCAACTTGAGGACTCTATGGCTACAAAATATCACAACCTATGGAAGTAGCTTCCAGTTACTGCAATCATTAGGAGCATTCCCAAACCTCACAACACTTTATCTGGGATCCAACGATTTTAGAGGAAGAATATTAGGTGACGGTAAGTCATATATTATATTATATATAATGATGTTTATATATTTGGGTTTAATTCAAAAATTCAATTTGCTACTTTTGAACAAACAGAGTTTCAAAATTTAAGCTCCTTGAAAATGTTGTATCTGGACGATTGTTCTTTAGATGAACACTCTCTTCAAAGTCTTGGAGCATTGCCTTCTCTAAAATATCTATCATTGCAAGAACTTAATGGCATTGTGCCTTTTGGAGGTAAATTAACAAATTTTAACTCTATTATTACTTATCATTGATCATTTTATTTCTCTCTATACCTGCTACAATTAGATGTCTGTATAGATTTCTTCTTTTATGTTTTAGCAACCTACTAAACAAGTCTTGGAGAGACAATTAGATCTTAAATTTAAAAATTAACTCAATTGAAATCTTTATTATTTTAAAATTCTACCATCCATTTAATATAAATAATATTTCAATTTAACTTCCCCCTCTCTCTTTCTCTCAACACTATTTCAGTATAATGTAAATAAAATGATAACATAAAAAACAATAATTTCTTTAATGAAAAGGTAACTCATACATAGAGAGTGCTATATTTAGGAGGAGAATAAATTAACAATGGTGTATTTTTATTTTTTGGGTCAAATGTATACAAAATCTTTCTCTTAAATGGACAGTACAATTTCTACACTTAACTTATGTTTTTAGTTTTTTTAGCCATGATTAATAAGTACTGAATTATTTATAATTTTAATTCCTTCTATGCTAATATAATTTCTTGTTTAATTGATCGTGACAGGCTTCCTTGATCTCAAGAACTTGGAATACTTGGATTTGAGTTACAATACTCTCAATAATAGCATCTTTCAAGCCATCGAAACGATATCCTCTCTTAAAACATTGATTTTGCAGAGTTGTAATTTAAATGGCCAATTACCTACAACCCAAGGTAAGGTTAGGTTGGCGACTCTTACTCTCTCTCTCTCTAGGTTATATATTTTCTATTAGACACTCAAATTTTTATTTTTTTCTAAATTATAATGTGATTAAGCTTATGTAACTTAAATCATCTTGAAGAGCTATGTATGTATAGAATTTCTCTTTTATGTTTTCGCAACCGACTAAACAAGTCTTGGAGAGACAATTAAATCTCAAATTTAGAAATTAACTCAATTGAAATCTTTATTATTTTAAAATTCTACCATCCATTTAATATAAATAATATTTCAATTTAATCCCCCCCCCCCTCTCTCTCAACATTATTTCAGTGTAATGTAAATAAAATAATAACATAAAAAAACAATAATTTCTTTAATAAAAAGGTAACTTCATACATAGAGAGTGCTATTTTTAGAAGGAGAATAAATTAACAATGGTGTATTTTTATTTTTTGGGTCAGATGTATACAAAATCCTTCTCTTAAATGGACAGTACAAATTGTACACTTAACTTATGTTTTTAGTTTTTTTAGCCATGATTAATAAGTAATAAATTATTTATAATTTTAATTCCTTATACGCTAATATAATTTCTTGTTTAATTGATCATGGCAGGCTTCCTTGATCTCAAGAACTTAAAATACTTGGATTTGAGTTACAATACTCTCAATAATAACATCTTCCAAGCTATCGGAACGATGACCTCTCTTAAAACTTTAAGGTTGCAGAGTTGTAATTTAAATGGCCAATTACCTACAACGCAAGGTAAGGTTAGGTTGATGACTCTTACTCTTACTCTCTCTCTCTAGGTTATATATTTTCTATTAGACACTCAAAGTTTTATTTTTTTCTAAATTATAATATGATTAAGCTTATGTAACTTATATCATCTTGAAGAGCTATATATGTATAGAATTTCTCTTTTATGTTTTCGCAACCTACTAAACAAGTCTTGGAGAGACAATTAAATCTCAAATTTAGAAATTAACTCATTTGAAATCTTTATTATTTTAAAATTCTACCATGCATTTAGTATGAATAATATTTCACTTTAATTTTGCCCCTCTCTCATCACCATTTCATTGTAATGTAATTAAAATGATAACATAAATAACAATATAACTTCATATATAGAGAGTGCTATTTTTAGGAGGAGAATAAATTAACAATGGTGTATTTCTTTTTTTGGGTTAGACATATATATATATATATATATATATATATATATATATATATATATATATATATATATAACCTTCTATTAATTGGACAATACAATTTCTACACTTACCTGATGTTTTTTGTTTTTTTAGCCATGATTAATAAGTAATGAATTATTTCTAATTTTAATTCCTTCTACACTAATATAATTTTTTGTTTAATTGATCATGACAGGCTTCCTTGATCTCAAGAACTTGGAATACTTGGATTTGAGTTACAATACACTTAATAATAGCATCTTCCAAGCCATCGGAACAATGACCTCTCTCAAAACTTTAAGCTTGCAGAGCTGCAGACTAAATGGCCGAATACCTACAACCCAAGGTAAGGTTGATCACTCTTATTCTCTCTCTAGGTTATATATTTTCCATTAAACACTCAAAGTTTTAATTTTCTCTAAATTATAATGTGACCAGGCCTATGTGACTTAAATCATCTCCAAGAGCTAGATATTAGTGACAATGATCTTAGTGGAGTCTTGCCTTCGTGTCTGACGAATTTGACTTCCCTTCAACAACTCCATCTCTCTTTCAATTACTTGAAGATTCCTATGTCATTGAGCCCATTATACAACCTTTCAAAACTCAAGTCTTTTTCTAGTTCAGGTAATGAAATATTCGCAGAAGAAGATGATCATAATCTGAGCCCAAAGTTCCAGTTAAAGTCCCTCTATTTGAGAGGTCGTGGACAAGATGCGGGAGCATTACCCAAGTTCTTTTACCATCAATTCAGCCTGCAATCTTTGGATCTTGAAAACATCCAAATAAAGGGAGGGTTTCCAAATTGGTTGATTGAGAACAACACATACCTCAAACTTCTTTATTTAGAAAACTGTTCTCTTTCGGGTCCATTCTTGTTGCCAAAGAATTCTCGTGTGAATTTGTCATTCCTAAGTATATCCATGAATCACTTCCAAGGCCAAATCCCTTCAGAAATCGGGGATCGTTTGCCAGGGTTAGAAGTTTTAAAGATGTCTGATAATGGTTTCAATGGAAGCATTCCTTCCTCGTTGGGTAACATGAGCTCACTGTTTGAGTTAGACCTATCCAATAATGTTTTGACTGGAAGAATACTTTCGAACAACAGTTTGCAAGGCCAAATCCCTAGATGTATATGGAATATGTCTTCTCTTGAATTCTTGGACTTATCAGGGAACAATTTCTCCGGTCGTTTCCCACCTAGATTCAGCACTTCTTCAAATTTGAGATATGTTTATTTGTCTAGAAATAAGTTCCAAGGACCGATCACAATGACATTTTATGACCTCGCTGAGATATTGGCATTGGATCTTTCCCATAATAATTTAACTGGTACAATTCCAAAATGGATTGACAGGCTATCTAACTTGAGATTTCTACTCTTGAGTTATAACAATCTTGAAGGTGAAATCCCAATTCAATTATCCAGGTTGGACCGATTAACCTTGATTGATCTTTCTCACAATCACCTTTCTGGTAACATCCTCTATTGGATGATATCTAC
>Ga0325401_1007897_pt1 | contig 10340 bp, 5 predicted proteins | sample PopdelMetagenome_FD_205666 | JGI IMG/M metagenome (GOLD analysis project Ga0325401, IMG submission 205666) | Populus deltoides microbial communities from Bellville, Georgia, United States - Xylem-PdKOR-R2 | ecosystem: Host-associated > Plants > Phyllosphere > Stem > Wood/Secondary xylem | place...
CCGCGCACTACGACGAGGGCCCTTGCTTTCTGCTCCCAACCGATGCTGAAACGGCTATGCTAACCTTACGGCAAGCTCTGACGCAAGGTCATCTGAAGCTAGGCCTAGAGGGGCAACAGCTGCAAGGAAGCTACCAACTCCAGCGGGTAGGGGCTGGGCGCGGCCATACCTGGCAACTGACGCGCGTCAACAGCCACGTCTTGCAGCAGCTGGCCTGAGAAAGTAAAAGGTAGCTCATCCTACCGGACTCTCGCGGGTGTTGACTAATGCCTATTCGCAGAAAGGCTGTTAGTGGCTAAGCGTAGCCGAGCGGGCCGACGCTCGGGCTTCAAAGCGACGCGCAAAGTAACCCCAAACCGTACATGAACTGGTCGATTATGCGCAAGCCGGTTTTGGTAGAAAAAGAAAAGCACCGCCGCTTACCACCCGATTGGCGCAGATAACCCTGGTAAGGCTAGCTTTTTGAGCGCGGAACCCGAAGCGCCAGCAACAAATGCCTCGCTCATGTGCTGCCTCTGATTGCTTCCTACGAAGAAATGGCGGTAGAAGGGGCAACTTGTCAAGCAAGGTGTTGCGAACACTGATTTTTGAAAATCAGTGTTTAATCGGTAGCAGGATAAACAGCTACCCGCTAGTTTTGGCAATGCCTGAGGAATAATTGCACCTAGCTTTCTGGTTGTCAACATGCAGTGCAGCAAGGCTTCGGGCTTGTTGTCTCCTTTATTGGCGCGATGTACTAATTAGCTTTGAACTAATTGCTTAGCAACTCAAGTTACCTGGCTGCGCAAGAAAAAGGGTGAACACACTGCCACTTCATACCTATGAGGCTTGGTGAGCCGTACAACAATAGGCGAACTCCACTTAGTCTAGGTTGAGATGAGGAAGCGCTAGTTTGTTGACATACAATAGCTTTCTTTTTACTGGCCGTACCACGGCAACTTGCGTTACTTGGTAGGAGGAAATGCTTACGTATAAATCGCAGCTTAAGTACAAATACTGATTTTACTACAAATCATAATAAAGCTATTGTTGCTAGTTGTTATGATTATGCATCAAAGTGCTATTTGTTGTAGTCTTCCTTGGCAAGAGTAACTTCTCGGGCGTTAACACTCCTTAACTGTTTTTACCAATCTACTATGATTCGTGTTGTTCTTACCGATGACCACGCTATTATCCGCGACGGTGTTAACTCGTTGCTGCGCGACGAGGCGGATGTGGAAGTCGTAGGCGAAGCAGCCAATGGGCAACAGCTATTAGACTTTCTAGAAACCAACTCCGCCGACGTTGTGCTGTTGGATCTAAACATGCCCATCATGGATGGCTTTACCACCATTGGGCATTTGCGCCGCCTGCACCCGCACATCAAAGTACTAGTGCTTTCGATGCTCGACCATGAGCGCTACGTCGCGCAGGCGCTCGAAGCCGGAGCCCTAGGCTATGCGCTCAAAAACACCGGGCGGGCAGAACTCATCTACGCCATCACGACGGTGGCGGCTGGGCACACGTTTTTGTGTACGGCCATTGGTATGGCGCTATTGCGCCGCTTGCAAAGTCCGGAGATCAACGTAACCGAGACGCCGAAAGCTAGCACCCTCTCGAAGCGGGAACTGGAAGTCCTAAAGCTAATTGCGGAAGGGATGACCAACGCTGAAATCGCTGATAAGCTATTCACCAGCAAGCGCACTATCGAGACGCATCGTCAGAACATTATCGAGAAGACGCAAGCCAAAAACACGGCTGCGCTCATCAAGTACGCCGTTAGCAACGGTATGCTAAGCGAGTAAGATGAGATGGTGAGTTAGTGAAATGGGGCATTAAGGAGCAAGCTTTTTGACTTGCTCATTGTCCTTGGTGCCTAGGTAGAAGCTAGGATGCGGAGGCTGGTTGTACCCCACGTTTTCACGGGCCACGCCTAAGCGGTAAGCCGGATCTTGCATCAGCGTGACGAAGCGGTGCTGGGTAGGGATGGTAGTGGTGAAGATGAGCAACTCCTGATTATTGGTGTTGCGCCAAACGACTTCCTCGCGCCAGTCGCCAAAGAGGTCGGCGCTGAGGCAAGGCGTGGCTTTGGTGCCGTTGTTGGAGGCCGCACCGAACGAGTTGCCATCCAGTAAGTGGTTGAGTTGGCCCTTTTCATAATCCCACTTGTCAACGTAGGTGCGGTCGAGCAGTTCGCGCAGCAAGTCGCCGTCCCACCAAAGGCCGAAGTTCACGGAGCGCGGCGCTTCGCCAATGCGTTGGCCTTTGATGGTGCGCAGACCCGCCTCGGGCGAGTTGGCCCACACTTCGGCACCTAGGTAGCGCGGGTCGATATCGGCAACCATGCCCCGGCCCGCGTCCTGGCCCTGGTCCGTTGACCACAGCAACTTGCCCGTAGTAGCATCATAGAGCGCCGCGCCCGGACCTAGCTCGTGGCCAGGAATGGGCTCCTCATTTTCGTGTACGCCCCACGCTTCGAGGTCGGGCGTTGTCGGGTCGAAGTTGCTGACGTGCAGGGCGTCGCCGTGCCGCAAGCCCGTCGAAAATAAGCCTTTGCCATTGTCATCAACGACCATCGAGCCGTACACGATTTCATCTTTACCGTCGAAATCTATGTCGTTCACGCTTAGGCCGTGGTTGCCCATGCCCGAGAATGGATTTTCTGCATTCTGCGAATCGAACACCCAGCGTGAGGTGAGCTTACCTTGGCGCCAATCCCAAGCAGCTAGCACCGTGCGGCCGTAGTAGCCCCGGCACATCACCACGCTCGGGTGCACGCCATCGAGGTAAGCTACGCAGGCCAGCATTCGGTCGCTGCGGTTGCCGGTGGCGTCGTTACCACCATTGCCCCCGATGCCGCCCCACCCGTCGATCGGGTCGCGGCTAGGTACGTAGGGCGTGGTGGCTAGCACCGCGCCGGTTTGGCCGTTGAATACCGTAAAGTATTCCGGGCCGGCCATAATCTTGCCGTAGCGTTTGTCACTGGTGCTGGGCACTTGTACGCCGTGGGTAGGCACCGTAAGCGAGCGGTAATCTTTCGACGCGTCGCCGATTGACTTACCGGTGCCGTCCAAGGTGCCATCGGCGGTTTTGCAGGCTACTTCCGCTTTGCCATCTCCATCGAGGTCGTAGGCCATAAACTGCGTGTAGTGCGCCCCCGCCCGGATGTTCTTACCTAGGTTGATGCGCCATAGCTGGGTACCATCAAGCTTATAGGCATCTAGCAGCACTGGCCCCGTGATGCCGGCCGAGCCATTGTCGCGGGCGTTGGTGGGCTCCCACTTCAGGATAAGCTCGTAAGTGCCGTCGCCGTCGAGGTCGGCAGTGGAGGCGTCGTTAGCTGTATAGGTGTACTTGCTCACGTCGGAGCCGCTGCTCACGGTGCCACCCTCCGGTTGCCGAAGCGGTACTCGGAGGAAGTTTTGCGCCCATACCGGGGCTAGTTGAGCAGGCGCATCTTGTGAGGTAAGGTGGACGCCTTTGGCATTGACTAACTCCACCGAATAAGTGTAGCTGGATTCCGCGTCAGCCGTCTTGTCTACCCAATTGGTGCTGGCCGTAACAGGGCGGGTGGTCAACCTTGTTGCTTTGCCACCCTTCGCCTGCCGGTACACGTGAAAGGCGGCGCCTGCCGGATCCGTGTTCAACAGCCGCCAGCTAACGAATATGTCCTGCTTTTCTCCTCTTACTGCTACTACGCCCCGACCTAGCTTTTCCATCTGGCGCGACGGGGCAGGGTGCGTGGGTTTTGGTTTCGCGCCTACCATCACAAGGGTGCAGCTCATAAGCGCTACCCCCGCGAAGTAGCGCAGAGCGTTCGGATGCTTGTTAACGAGGGGGAGGAGGGAGCTCATAAACGAACAGAGGGGAAGAGAGAAGTAGGCCACAATGCACCTCAAGACCTGATTTTTCAGCCAACGCAGAGGAAATGAAACGCTAGTTAGGCCGGCTGAGTAAAGAAAATGGCCCTGCTTGAAGAGGGCCATTTTCTTTACTCAAATACCAGTTTTGACTTTGCAATAGTCAGTTAATCAACAGGGTGTCAGGCTTCGCTACCGCGCCGATACTGCTTCCGTTGTGGTTTGTAGCAGCGGTTGGGTCTTAGCGGGCGTGGCGGCCGCTTCGGTTTGGTCGGAGCCTAGGTAGTTGCCGTATCCCACAATGATGGTGGAAATTACCACCGTCAGGATGCCCAGCGACACGGTGCGCATGGTGGCACGGTTGGCGCCCCGCCACTCGTGCAGGTAGATGCCCCACATAGAGCTAAACGCAATAATAAAGGCCATGTGCAGCGTCCAGCCCGAGAAACGATAGACCCCTAGCTTGGTGTCGCCCATGCCGTAGAAGAAGAACTGGAAGTACCACAACGTGCCTGCCATGGCGCAAAACAAGATGTTGCGCAGGGCCGGGTACGACGGGTTAAGGTAATCCGTGTACGTGCGGTTCTTCAGGTTCAAATACAAGCACCAGATGGCGTTGGTGGTCAGACCGCCAAGCAGAATCACGACCAGAATAGCGTTGTTCTTATAAAGTGGGTCGGCGCCCTGTTGCACAGCTAGATCGGCAATTTTCTGCCCGGCTTCCAATCCGAAGGCGAAGCAGGCGCTCATGATGCCCGAGAATACGGCCACCATCAAGCCCTTTTTCAAATCGTACTCAGCAATCGACTCGCTTTTCTGCTCAGCCGACAAGGATTTCTCCTTCATGATGCCGGCCCGGCTGCAAATCAAAATGCCCACTAGGCACACCAGCAGCCCCAGCAGCGTCACCTGCCCGGAAGCGGTGCTCAGCAGTTGAACGATAGTGCCACCCCAGATAGGCGGTACGAGCGTACCGACTAGCGCGCACAACCCCATGATAACGGCCATGCCCAGCGACAACCCTAGGTAGCGCATGCCCAGCCCGAAGGTCAGGCCCCCGAAGCCCCAAAGCACGCCCCAGAAATACACCCAGAACAGCGTCGAGCCGTCCGTTTGGCTTAGCACTGTCGTCAGGTTCGGAATGGTAAGAAAGCCCAGCAGCCACGGCACTAGTAGCCACGACACGATACCGCCTACCAGCCAATAACTTTCCCAGGACCAGCCCTTCACCTTTTTATAAGGTAGGTAGAAACTGCCGGACGCAAAGCCGCCTAAGGCGTGAAAAATAACTCCCCAAATTACAGCCATAGTAGTGGTAGGATTTTCAACAAACTTGCTTTACTCATTGCCTTGTACCGTCCTGTGCTCTCCTGACTTCACCGCGGACGGTGCGGTCGTGAAGATAGAAAGTGCCGAGGAGCTTGATAATACTATCTTCATCGCAGAAGCAGGAGAGTGCAGGAGGTTAGGCCGCTAAGAATGAATGTCCTTTGTTGGAAAGGACATCAAAAGCCTAGTTATTGTCTCTGCAACATCAACCGCAGCACACGCATATGAATCAAACGTCAACCTTTCAGCACGTCAGCTACTTGTGGGACGAGGCGAAGGCGGCTGAACTGGCCGGCGATGAGGTAGCCCTCTTTATCTACCGCTCCAACCTGCTCGGCGCCGACCTGCGCCTCACCAACTACGCGGGCGGCAACACCTCCTGCAAAGTCACCGAAAAAGACCCCTTAACGGGTCAGCCCACCGAAGTAATGTGGGTGAAAGGCTCGGGCGGCGACATTGGTACCCTCACCAAAGCCGGCTGCGCTACCCTCTACGTAGAAAAGCTGCACGCCTTGAAGAACCGCTACCGCGGACTGGAGTTTGAAGACGAAATGGTGGAGCTTTTCAACCACTGCCTCTTCGACCCCAAATCGGCTGCCCCTAGCATCGATACGCCCCTGCACGGCTTATTGCCTTTCAAGCACATCGACCACTTGCATCCCGACGCGCTGATTGCCATTGCGGCCAGCAAAGACGGCGAGCAGATCATGAAAGAAATTTGGGGTGACACCATGGGCTGGTTGCCCTGGCAACGCCCTGGCTTCGACCTAGGTCTGAAGCTAGAGAAAATAGTACAGGAAAACCCCAATCTGCGCGGTGTAATCCTGGGCGGCCACGGCTTGTTCACCTGGGGTGATACCAGCTACGAGTCGTATATGAACACGCTGGAAGTCATCGAGATGGCAGCCACGTACCTGGAAGCTAACTACGGCAAAAAGAGCCCCGTATTTGGTGGCGTGAAGCTGGAGAATGGCCCCAGCGAAACCGAGCGCCGCAAGCTCGCCGCTGAGGTGATGCCGATCCTGCGTGGCCTCGCTTCGAGCAAGCGCCGCATGCTAGGTCACTACACCGACGATGCGCGCGTGCTGGAATATGTGAACTCCAACGACCTGCCCCGCCTCGCCCAGAAAGGCACTAGCTGCCCCGACCACTTCCTGCGCACCAAGATTCGTCCGCTCGTGCTTGACGCCGAAACGATGAAGGGCGACGCGGCCAGCGTGCAGACCTACTTGGAAAGCCAGTTCGAAGCCTACCGTCAAGACTACGCAGCGTACTACGAGCGCAGCAAGCACGACAACTCGCCTGCTATCCGCGACGCCAACCCCGTTATCATCCTGTGGCCCGGCGTGGGCATGTTCAGCTTCGCCAAAGACAAGCAAACTGCCCGCGTAGCCGCCGAGTTCTACACCAACGCCATCAACGTGATGAAGGGTGCAGAAGCCGTGTCGGAATACCTAGGTCTGCCCGAGCAAGAAGCCTTCGACATCGAGTACTGGTTGCTCGAAGAAGCCAAGCTTCAGCGCATGCCCAAGCCTAAGTCGTTGTCGGGCCAGATTGCCTACGTAACGGGCGGCACCGGCGGCATCGGCAAAGCCATCTGCGAAGTGCTGCTGCAAAACGGCGCCTGCGTGGTAGCCGTCGACCGCGACCGGTTGGAGGAAACGCAGGAAGAACTGCGCAAAAAGTACGGTAAAGACAGTGCCCTATCGGCGCGTATCGACGTGACGGATGCTGAGAGCATTGCGGAGTCGCTGCGTCAAGGCGTACTACAGTTCGGTGGCGTAGATATCGTGGTGAACTGCGCGGGTCTGAGCATCAGCAAGCCCCTGCAAGACACCACCCAAGCCGACTGGGATATCCTCAACGACGTGCTCGTGAAAGGTCAATTCTTGGTAAGCCAAGAGGCGGTGATCATTCAGCGCAAGCAAAAGCTAGGTGGCGACATCGTGAACATCGCCAGCAAAAATGGCTTGGTGGCCGGTCCGAACAACGTGGCTTACGGTACCGCCAAAGCCGCGCAGCTGCACATGTCGCGTCTGCTGGCGGCTGAGCTAGGTCCCGACAAGATCCGCGTGAACACCGTGAACCCCGATGCCGTATTGCGTGGCTCGAAAATCTGGGAAAGCGGCTGGGCCGAAGGTCGCGCTAAAGCTTATGGCGTTAAGGTAGAAGACCTGCCCGCGCACTATGCTAAGCGCACACTGCTCGGTGAAGAAGTCTTGGCTGAGGACATTGCCAAGGCCGTGCTCGTGTTCGTAGATGGCGCATTGGCCAAATCGACCGGCAACGTGCTCAACGTAGACGGTGGCGTCGCTATGGCGTTCGTGCGCTAGAGTAAGCAACCCCCGATCCTGAAAGGGCGACTATGCAGTGCATGGTCGCCCTTTTTTGTGCCTGTTCTTGGAAAAATCAAACTTCTGGCAAAGCTAAAGGGTACCTAGGTTACTTGGTACGATATTTCCCTGATTGAGAAAAATGGGCCCAACATACCCCTTATGTGGTTTTGCAGAATGTTATTGGCAACGTTCCCGAAAACGATTATGCAAATTATTCCCCTATTCACTTTCAAATCTGTCCTGCTTTAGGTAAGTTTTGTGACGGTTGACTAACACGTCAGTTCTCCTAAACTAGGTTCTGACTTAGAAAAACTCTATAAGCACGATGATTCGTAAGTCGATTTCTCTTGAGCGAGAAAGGGTTCCTTTTCTAGTTTCGCCCAGCTTACGCAATCGTTTTCACTAATATGTACAAGCTGCAATTCAAACCGTTCGATAAAACGCCTAAGTACAAGCAGATTGTCCAGTCTGTGATTACCGACATCGAACGTGGCATCCTGAAAAAGGGGGATCAGCTACCTTCCATTAGTGAGTTAAGTTCGGAGTATTACCTAGCCCGCGACACGGTAGAAAAAGCCTACCGAGAGTTGCGCGAACGGGGCTTCTCCACCTCCGTGCAGGGCAAAGGCTACTACGTGCAGGCCGACGACGCCGTGAAGCTAAAAGTGCTGCTAATCTTCAATAAGCTAAGTTCTTACAAGAAGATTATTTATTACGCTTTCATCAAAGCACTCGGCGAAAAAGCCTCGGTCGATTTGCAGATTCATCACTACAGCGCTCGGTTGTTTGAGGAGATTATCGACAAGAACCTAGGCAAGTACAACTACTACGTGGTGATGCCGCACTTCACCCAGGATCTGGAGAAAGCAGATTTTCGGAAGGTGCTAGAGCGGATTCCGAGCGACGAGCTGGTGCTGCTCGATAAGGACATTCCGGACCTGAAGCAGGAGCACCTGAGCGTTTACCAAGATTTCGACAAGGATATTTTTGGGGCACTCGAAAGCCTCCAAGACCTGCTGGCGAAGTACCACCGGCTGGTGCTGGTGTTGCCTAGCGACGGCAACTACCCCGTCGAAATTGCGTGGGGTTTTCGCACCTTTTGTATCAATTACAAGAAAGAATTTGCGGTCAAGGAAAGTGCCATGAACGAGGTGCTCCAGGCCGGTACAGCTTACGTGCTGGTCGAAATCAGTGACCTAGCCGAGCTAATCAAAAAGGTGCGCCAAACCAGCTACCTGCTCGGCCGCGAAATCGGCGTGATTTCCTTTAACGAAACCACCCTAAAGGAGGTGATGGGTATCACCGTCATTACCACCGATTTCGAAGCCATGGGACGTACCGCCGCCGAAAAACTGCTCGCCAAAGAGCACTGCAAGGTGAAAAATCCCTTCTACACCATCCGGCGCGGTTCTCTCTAAAGAGTGACTGAGTAGCTTCGCACTGAGTGACTGAGTGCGGCGTGCTCATACATAATCTAGTGAAGTACACTCAGCCACTCAGTGCGAAGCTACTCAGTCACTCAGTTACCATAGGCAGGAGAGTTCAGAACAGTTTGGGGCGGTAGCGGCCCTATTTTGCTTAACGAAATTCTGATTTTGTCTAAGCCTCGGCCGCCACTTCGGAGCTTTTACCCCAATCTCATCCGCACCCATGATATCTGATCAGCGAATCCACGACCTCAACCAATCGTTGCAGGACAATCACCAGTTCCAGCTCAACTACGTTACCGACCTGCTAGGTCGTCGGCAAATCGACGCCCAAGATGTTATCCGGCAGATCGTTGATTTTCAAGTGGCTATTCCAAGCTGGGCCCTCGGTACGGGTGGCACGCGCTTCGGCCGCTACCCAGCGGGCGGCGAGCCCCGCAGCCTGGAGGAAAAGATTGAAGACGTGGGCTTGCTGCACAAGCTAAACGGTTCGTCGAACTCGATTTCGCTGCACATTCCGTGGGACATTCCGCAAGACATTCCGGCCCTGGAGCAACTGCTGCGCGAGCAAAAACTGGTGATTGACTCGGTGAACTCAAATACCTTCCAAGACCAGAAAGACCAGTCGTATTCCTATAAGTTCGGTTCGCTGCTCAACACCGAGGAAGCTACGCGCCAACAGGCCATTCAGCACAACATCGATTGCATTAACTACGGTAAGCAGCTAGGTGCCAAGGTGTTGACTGTGTGGCTCGCCGATGGATCCAACTTCCCCGGCCAGCAGCACTTCCGCCAGGCCTACCAGCGCACCGCCGATTCGCTGGCTTCTATCTACGAAGCCATGCCGTCGGATTGGACCATGCTGATTGAGTACAAGCCCTATGAGCCGCACTTCTACTCCATGGTGATTCCCGACTGGGGCACCTCGTATGCGCTGTGCCAGGCCACGGGCAAGAACGCGCAGGTGCTCGTCGACCTAGGTCACCACTTACCGAACACCAACATTGAGCAGATTGTAGCGCGCCTGCTGCACTTCGGCCGCTTGGGTGGCTTCCACTTCAACGGCTCTAGCTACGGCGACGACGACCTGACGACGGGCAGCAGCAAGCCCTTCCAGTTGTTCCTCATCTTCAATGAACTAGTAGATGGCAAGCTGGATACTGCGGTGAACAACCCAGCGGTGGCGTACATGATTGACGCCAGCCACAACACCAAAGACCCGCTGGAAGACCTGCTGCAATCGGTAAACAGCATCCTGACCAGCTACGCCAAAGCACTAATTGTGGACCGCGCAACTTTGCGCGACGCGCAGCAGAATAATGACGTCGTGAAAGCCGAGGAAACGCTGCGTGATGCTTTCCTAACGGATGTACGGCCGCTCGTGATGGAGGCGTACCGGCAGAGTGGCG
>Ga0325401_1007899_pt1 | contig 10339 bp, 5 predicted proteins | sample PopdelMetagenome_FD_205666 | JGI IMG/M metagenome (GOLD analysis project Ga0325401, IMG submission 205666) | Populus deltoides microbial communities from Bellville, Georgia, United States - Xylem-PdKOR-R2 | ecosystem: Host-associated > Plants > Phyllosphere > Stem > Wood/Secondary xylem | place...
CCCATCGTAGTTTCCATTTTTGAGCCTTAACCACCCAGCCCAGAATCGAAAGCAACTCCGGTGGGGGGCAACCAAACATTCCCGCTAATGAAACTACCAACCGTGAACTTTTGAGCTTCTACGGAGGTAAGCGAGCTATGATAACCAGGCCAGTTGACCCTGCCGGAAGTAGAGGAGCCGGGGCCTGAGTTCGAGTATTCACCATAATAGATTGACGAGGGGGAGGAGCCACCAGCCCAAGGAAACCAACCAGCAGGATGTATGGAACCATCCAAAGAGGACTGCATTATAACTGTTCTAGAATATTGCTTCCATGGCCTACCAAGATATGTGACCGACTGCGCCTCTATCTGGCAGTTTTGTATAGAAATGCCTGTGTTTTGATCAGGGCTAGTGCGACCTTGCGCAGTCACAAAATTCTTCTGTCCTGTTCCGGGATTCCTGGCAAAAATATTACAGTTCTGGAAAACCACTGCTGAATTACCAAAAATGAAATCTACTGTGCCATAAATGTCCGTTTCTCGATAGAATTGTCGTTTGGAAAGAGTATAGAGAGTGTCTTGATAACCATCGATTGAGCATCGAAAGATTACTGCTCTATCGGATCCAACTCGAAGGGCAACAGCTTGGTGCTTGCTCGGACCGGCACTGTTCACAAACGTTATGTCTTTCGCGATGAATCCATCCCCCATCACGCCTAATTAAGCACAGACTCATATTTAATTAGCACAAAAAACAAATTATGGCCAGAAATCAACAATTAATGCCCAGTTAATTATAATGCAATGCATGCGTCCCACAGTACTGTTGGGGTGGGGGAAGGAGATGACTTTTGTCATCCCCATTCCCACACGCAAATCAATCTCAAAATTATTATTGTCTTAGCTCCAGAATTTTCTTGATGCCATGCATCCAAAGATTCAAGATAAGAGCAGAGTCGGTTTAAATTAAGAGTTACTTAGGGTAATATTGATTCAAGACCTCTACCTAACAAACAAAAAATCTAAAATATATTTATTAATTATATTTTATAAAATGAAAATTACTTCCACGTAACAAAAAAAACTCCAAATATAAAATGAAGAGTATCTAGGATATTCTTACTTGTCAAATACATATAAAAAATAAAAAATATATATTTCTTTAATATTTTAAAAAATCTCGTTCATAGTTTTGTGAAAACTTTATATATTCAACAGAAACGGATAATAACATACCTTAAAATAATAAAAGAGGTAAAATTGATTTTTTCGATTATCAAGATAAATCACCAGCATGCTATGTTAATGATATAGATGAACTTTTTTTATTTTTTTTTATACAGACATGTAAAATTGTTAAAAAAAAAAACATTTCAAAAATCAATTTCAAAAGTACGTAATAAAAAAATACGTACCCACTGTGGCAGAGTCGTAAGTTGTGGAACCATCTGCGGCATTTTTACTACCGACAATGACCGTTTTACCCTTCCCATCGCCATATAAAAGCACGTCCTTCTGCTTTGAAGGGATATTGAGGTTCTCCTTATAAGTCCCGGCTTTGATGTAAATTACATTTCTACCCCCACCATCCAGAGAAGCCGCCACCTGCCTGATTGCCTCCGCGATGGTGGTATGGGTCCCACTCCCATCCCTTGCCACTACTGCATGGGCTTCTATCTCTCCTACAGAAGCTTCTAGAAGCTTCCTTTCCGACAGGGATACCCAACTTGGGAAATCGTTAATAGTATTACTTTGGTCCGTCAACAATTTCCGACTACGAGGACTAGTGCTAGGGAGTCCATAGCTGGACACATAAAGTGCAAGAGAGTTGCTTATAAATTGACTTAAGTTTTTTGCCATGGAATCTATTACGTCAAACTTCTCTAAATGATTCTTTTTAACATTTTCAAGCAGGCTTTCTTTGCATGTTTCTTGATTGGTAAGTGCAGCACTAAGCCATGTCTGGACATCGTTGTGGGTGTGGGTAGGGTCATTCTTGCGATTGATGACATTAGAGAGTTGGTCCAAGGTATCATCAAGCAACTCCATGCAGTCTCTCATGCCACTACCAGGCAAACGAGTCATGTCAATCTCCTGGTAGGTTTGGCCAAGGAATGTGGTAGCGAGTTGGTTTATGGCTGAGTGAGCTTGGCTTGAGGTGAAATGGACTGAGTAATCAAAGAGTTCTTTCGGGGTTTTAGGAAGATCATCATTATTATTGGTATTCAATGTCAGGAGGAGAGATTGGCAGGCTGCTTTGTAAGGGGTGCCTTTGCACGGAGAGGTATCAGTGGATGATGGAGCTCCGGGTGTTGTTGTTGACCTAGACAACTTTGCGAACTGAGATGGCAAAGGTTTTGAAGTGGTAGCTTCTGCAAAAGTCGCCAGGCAAAGGATTTTGATGATAAGAAGCATTGATAGGGCCGCCATGAATGAGGTTTTTTTGTCTCTAGGATTTGCATGGAAGAATTTTGGCATTGTGTGCATATTTGTACTTGATAGGATAAGAGATTCGTAATGGGTGCTTGAATACCTCAGACTTTCTAGTATATATAGCAGTGACCATCCCTACAGCAGCATCCTTCTTGTACGAAAAAAATTCATCTCATGGTCACCTTAATTATCAATTAGGGGAATAAAAGCTTCGAAAAGTTCCAATTTTTTTACTGCCATTATATAGAAGTATTGCTGGCTTAGTGATGTGATGATGGGTGCAGCATCTTTTCTGAATCCTTCAAGATTAATGAATTCCAACGCGATGCCATTGCAATTAACACTAGATCAAGGAAGCGAGTTTAGTTGCCAGAAAGTGCGAAGAAATTAATTAACCACGGTGAATAACACTTTTTATAGCAGGGACCATTCTTAATAACCTCACAGCTTGAAGGGTGGGAGAAGTCAACTTCTGATCATTTGGTCGAGTTCTGTTTATATTTGATTAAAAAAAAAAAAGACTTATCAATTGAAATTCCAAAAATGATTTAATATTATATTCTTTAAAAGTAATTGATTTATTAACATGGTATTATTAATTAAATAATCTAAACCTCAGATCATATATTTATATATTCAAGACTTCAAGTTTGTATATTAGTCTCAATATTAGTTTCTTTCAACTACCCTCTCGGTGACTAATAATTGTGTATCAGAAATACGATTCTTGAGTCACCGGTAGCTGATAAAAACAAAAGATCGATGTTAACATCTGTGATCGCTGTTTGGCTTTCTTGAGTGCTGTTGTTCCTTTTGAGACGCATTAATTTGATCAAGTTCTTGATGACTTCTTGTGCTCTTGGGATCTGTGAGCTTATTCTTGGAATAAAGTTCCACTTCTATCTAAATTAAGAGATGAACTCTTCTCTAAGATACATGGATGATTTTGGAGTCAATAAGTTAACGGGTCAGAGGATTAGCCAGCAAAGAGAAGGCTCATCAAGCTCTCTAATTAAGGCCTTGCTTCTTGTGTTACCTTTTTTTGTTTGGGAAGATGTTCTATCTTTTACGCTGAAAAATTATTACAGCCCAGTTTTCTCGTCTAGCTTGCCTGCTGTTTGGTTCCTCAGTTCATGCAAGAAGAATTCTATCTAGTTGTGGTGGCGAAGGTTCCTTAAATAAATATGTGTTAGTTTTTGGTCTATGGTTCTTAAGGTTCTAGCTAGTTTTTGGTCAGGCGCCGGCTTAGCTAGCTTTGTGCTTTGAAAGAGCTTTAAAAGAGTTAAAGTTTGAAAGGAAAAGTTCTCAATAATCGATCTTTAACTATTTTTTTTTTAAAATAAGCTATAAAATAAAGAAAATTCTCAAACATCATATTCTAAGTTTAATTTGGACATACTCTCGGTCCCGCTAGCATTAACAAGTCAATCTTATAGGAATTAACAAGACATGTAGAGTACTCTAATAAAAGTTTAGCTGATCCATCAAACTTGTGCTTTTAAAAAAAAAAAATTAAATATTTTGAATACAATATTTCTTGGTGGAGAAAACTTGCTCTTTCTTGGTGGGGATGCATGGTAGTACTGTTCTTCGAAATCAATAATACAGTCATGACTCTGCCATTGATCTCCAAATTAACCAAAGTATAAACTGGCCTGTGACTTGGACCTTCTCATTACCCTCACCATTAAGAATTGCAGCCTGAACAAAAGCACCACAAGCATCATCCTCATCAGGGTACCGTACGTTGATACCCTTGAAAAGATCCTTCCCATTGAAGAAGTCTTGACAACTATTGCATCTTTCGCTGCTAAAAAATTAGCGCTATTAGCTACTCATGATCAATTTCAGATAAAACTAAAATTATCAAATAAAAAAAAATAACAATGAAATCAACATGATATTGTGGATCTGTAAATCAGCAACAAATTATTCGTTACTAATAATTAGAAATGAATTTTTCATTCCTCATTATTTCATTGCTCATTATTCAATAATGAAAAAACCCGTTAATTGCTGATTATATGTTACATACAAGAGTTGCATATAACCAGTAATGGATTTGTCGTTGTTGATTTATGAAATATTTATAATCAACAATAGAAAATTCATTGTTCATTATATAATTTTTTTATTAATTTATATCCTTTTTTTACCCAAAATTTTTTTTAATTAATTATTTTTTGATATTTTAAAAATAGTAGGACACACACACACAACATATAATAATATTTAAAACTACTTTATCAACAACAATAAATGGAATAAAAATAAAATTCATAGTACAATTAAGAATTTAGTTAAATTTACATTAATACAAATAAGTCACAATACAATAAAAAAAAAAAATACAATTATGATGCTTGTGATAAACTAGTATACTGTGGATTGACGTAAGATGGATTGGGAGATGGTGGTCGAGGTCAATGTTAATGTACGGATGGAGATGTGATACCTATATGTGCAATTATACATTGAGCCAATATGGTTGCATCAGTGGGGTCATAGGTGTCAAATATACCTTGGCCTCTATTAGATGTACCACTATCGTATTTAAGATTGTTCATAAGATATTTTGTCATGGAATTCATCTGCTATTTCATTTAAAAAATAAAATTATTATTTTTCTCTATTTTTTATTCTCTTTTCTTTATTTTCTATTGCAATGTCTGATAATATAAACTAAGATATGATGACTTCACCAAGTAGAAATGTGATGAAAAACTTGTATTAACTACAGATTTTGACAGGTGATATCATAGCATCATATATCTCAACTGAACAAGTTGTAAAATACATGCTCTAGATATTTATAAAAAATGTTGTATGTGACTTAAAATATGGCTTTCATATAAAATCATAATCCAATTTTATCATATCTTTAAACTCCAAAATGAGAATACCCATTAGCATCAAAATCTGACTCTTATTCAACAAGAAAATGTTTTCGACTCTTCTCTTAAAACAACAACAACAACAACAGATGTTTAATTTTTTAAAATTTCAACAATCATAAGCCATTATTGTTATATAGAATAATATAAATTATATATTTAGATATCACCTAATAATTTAAGCTATTGGGTTGTGGTGGTTCGTTGACATGGTATCAGAGTTTTGATAACAAAGTAGTCACAGGTTCGAATCTCCTCATCTCTATCTATTTGATAAAAATCAAGCACAAAGTAATGTGAGTCTGTGCAAGTTTAAAGCCAAAAAAACTTTCACTTAAAGGGATGTGTTAAAGAATATTAATATAAATCATATTTTGAAATCTCACCTAATAGTTTAAGCTATTAGGTTGAGATGATTCTTTAATAATTATATATATTTTAATTTAAAGATAAACTATATATTGAATGAAAAAGCTCGAGAGAAAATCACAGCACACGAAAATTATAGTAAAAATATTGGTGCCCTAGCAACGAGTCCCTTTAGCCGCCTACTTTTGTGTGTGCTCTACTCGGAGAGCTACTTAAGTCTCACGTCGACAGAAAACGATAACGTGGCTTGATTGAGACGAAAGGAGGGAAACGTAGTGTACGTGTAATGGATTATACAGATAAATTGATTATCCATAATCCACCATTTTCTCTTATTAGGAATTAGAGGTTCATATTCTCTGAAGAAATGTAAACTTTGATCGTAAACTTGACCTCAAAGTCATCAGCTATTTATGGATGATTACAATTGATGAAGAAACGCCAACCTAATTTTGCCCACGATTACACTGATCACAAGAAGCATCCATTTGGGGTCACTGGTGGGGTTCTATATTGTCTGTGGACAGTCCAGATTGGTTTCTGGAATGGTGTCAAGTCTTTCTTCTCCAACTCTTCATCTTCATGTCCAAGCTTCTTAAACTCAAATTCCTTAATAAAACAACAAGAATTAATAAAACATGGAATTGTCAAAGAACTATTTTAATCTAAAAACTTAAACTATTATATTAGATTTCAAGATGTGATTTATATTATTCTCTAACACACCCCTTCAAGTAAAAATCTTTTGGACTTGAAACTTACGCAGACCTTCACTACCTTGTGTTTAATTTTTATCAAATAAATAAAGATTGTGAGATTCGAATTCGTGATTATTTGGTCATCAAGACTCTGATACCATATCAAATAACTATCTCAACTTAAAAACTAAAACTGTTAAGTGAAATCTTAAAATATAATTTATATAATTTTCTAATAGAAACTAGCTCTGAATATTAACAGAATTGTTTATTGTTCTTGAGTTGTAGTTGCATTATACGAAATAACATTTTATCATATTCTGAAAAATATAAACTGATTAAAGTGCTCAAATTTCATCCTTATTAACGAAAGAAGAAAACTTAAAAATCTTGGTATACAAGAATATATTGAAATCTATCTATCTCGTGATTAATCAAGAGCAAAGTTTGTTTCGTTTGTGCTACTCGATTGGACTTTTGAACTTTCGAATTCGCATCTTGCATAAATACTATATATATATATATATATATATATATATATATATATATATATATAGAGAGAGAGAGAGAGAGAGAGAGAGAGAGAGAGAGAGATGAGTGCTTAGTTAGAAGAGATGAGTGCCACGAACAGAGAAATATTTAAGCGATCTTGTAGGCCACATGCATGTATCGATTTATTATTTTGTCCAAATTAAAGTCCATTCACCTTATCTTCACTAAAGCAATATTGTGGTATGCAATTGGTTAGCATCATTATCGTGATAGCTTTCAATTTGTTATATATATATATATATATATATATATAGATCACGTCCCCAAATACAGGTTTGAATAGTTAGACTTTTCTTTTCTTTAAAAAAGAAGAAGAAATCATATATATATATATATATATAAAAAAAGCAGAGCCAGCAAGGGGTGGCTCGATAAATACAATACCAACTACAAATATTCAAAGCCAAGCTAGAAACTCAACTAGTCTATTTTAATTAACAAATTGACCTCAAAAAATAGATTTAGTGCAAAACTTTACCGTGAAAACACTTCAAAATTAATTATTAATATAGAATTGCACTCATGGTGTGTTAGAGAATAATATAAACTATATTTTGAAATCTCACCTGTTCTTTGACATGATGTCAGAGCCTTGATGACCAAACGATCATGAGTTTGAATCTCATCATTCTCATTTATTTGATAAAAATAATTAAGTATAAGGTAGTATGAGTCTATGAAAGTTTTAAATTTAAAATGTTTTTACTTGAAGATGTATGTTAAAGAATAATATAAATCATAATATAAAACATCACATAACAGTTTAAACTTTTAAGTTGAAATGATTCTTTGACATCGTATAAAACTATTTTTTGTTCTTATCTAGGTCTACTAATTTTTGAATGGATTGATGGGCGAATATTACATATTCCCATTTTATTCCTTTATTAGCTTGTTTTTATCACAACATGAAGTTTCTACCTTTTGTTTCTATGTTTGTATATGTCACGTGTAATATTGTTTAACTAGTCTAACGTTTCACCTACGTTTATAATGTTTGGCATCGTAATATACTAAAATTCTTGTCCCAACAATTTCAATTATATATATATATATATATATATATATATATATATATATATATATATATATATATCATGGAGTTTAAAACTTATATAAACCTATTATTATTGCTTTGTAATAATTTTATATTAATTAGAAGAGAAATTCTTATCCATTCATTGAAGTTCTAATATATATTAACTACCTATTTTAATTTAAAATTTGTGTGTGTGTGTGTGTGTGTAGAAAGCTTGGACAATCGCGTAGATCTCCTGGCCAGACCAGTACTGAGACAACCGATTACATCTTATGAGAAAAGAAATGAACTGGGGGTGATTTCTAGGATGAGTCCTTTTTATCTTATTTTCCTTTCCGAAATCTTTTTCAAGTCATGTCTTTTTATTAAGCCGTCTCTAGAAATAATGCAAGTTTGCCTTTTTGATAACCCAACTTGGATCTTTCTGATCACTTTTTCCCCTCGTCATTAGGTAGAAGGTTGCACTCGAAAGGAGGAGCTTTCCCATTAGAAAGATGTGTTAATGGTCATATTTTGTTGGCTTAAATCCTTAGTTATTTGTTGAAACTTGAAATCCTTATCTCTAGATTATGAAAGGTGTGCCCTTTCTCCTGTTACAGTTCACCTATCTAGTAAGACTGCACCTGGGTGGGCTCTCGAAGTAAAATATGAAGTGCTAGTAAAAGCATACAATCCATGCATGCATGTCGCTATCACCATTGGAGATTCCCATCATTTTCACCATGCAACTTGTTTTCTCAAAGTGCTTTATTTCGTACCACGCATTTTTACTTGAAAACTCAAATCTGAAAGTGATACATGTGTTGTGTTGGTGTAGTTTGAAAATGAATAAAAAAAAAAATCTATCCTATATTGGAAAGAAACACTCCTTTCTTTTTTAAGTATGAGTTTTTATTGTACAGTAAATTGAATTATGATGGACAAACTCTTTTATTTGGCTTACTAATATTATTACATGGATATAACAAGATTAGGGTTCCGGGCAAAGTGGTACATGTCAAGCCAGTGAGGAAAGGAAGGGAAAACGTGGCAAAGTGGCACAATATTAATGTCTATAACAAGATTAGGGTTCCGGGCAAGTATAGGCTAAACAAAAAGTGAACAGTCTGACAAGAGGGACTTCAAATATTTCTACTGATTTAATTTAGTATAATTTGGATGATTCTGCAGATACTGGGAACTTAACAGGGGAATAATCTAATGCGGTTAGTTATGTCTTATAGAAGGAAATTTGAAAGACAAGTTTCCCTAATCCAGTGGAAAGAAAAGCATTTGGACCACTGCTATCGTTATACCAGTTAAATCAAGATATGGAAAAGAAAATTCCCTAAGAAATCCTGAATAGAAAGGCATGATATATAACTGCAAGAAGCATGCCACCATACCAACCATTAATCATCGCGTCCTTATCCTTCTCAGCAAAGAGCCAATTCTAACAAGATCAATTACTTGGAAGCAAGGGTTTCAAAGACTTTTTAGAAATAATTCATTGCTGGGCTGAGCCAATTAGAAAGCAGAAAATACGTAATTCAGCTAATTAATGCATGCGTAATTTAATATCAGACATGGAGGCAACACGTGAGGTTTAAGTTAAACAACCTTTGACCGTGTCAGTGGGAAACCAAGGGAGTGGAGGGAACATAAATGTCAAAAAGTCAGTCCTGCTATAGATCATTGCATGGCTGTTTATTACTTATCATTATAGTGCATGTCTTTCTCGGACAATTGGTGGAATCTAATCACGTCTTTTAGATCACTTTTCTCCAACGCAAAGGTCACCCCGCTGAGTTTGATACAAAAAATGACTTGAAATGCACTAATTAATTTTAAATGTGGAGAGCTTACCTTCCAGTACGAAGATAAGCTTCTAGTTGTGTGTGCGGCAGCTGCTACCATTTAATATTCTTTTGCCAACATTTTAATTAAGCCATTTTTTGTATATCGAAACTTAGTATTATGAAAGATTTAGTACTATTGTTGAAATGTGGCCACATAATATCATATAAAATCATATACATGAGGTCCTATGATAAAGTTTAAGTTGTTAGATTAGGTTTTATGATTTATATTATTTTCTAACACATCCTTTTAAATAAAATTTCAACACTCCGTAAACCAACTTAGTTGGTTAGGTAATCCAATCTCACTTTTCACAGAATAGGGAGGTTCTATGATATAATTTAAGCTGTTAGGTAAGGTTATATGACTTATATTATTTCCTAACACATCCTCTCAAATGAAAGTTCTTTAAACTTGAAATTTGTACAGACTCATATTACCTTGTGCTTAATTTTTATCAAATAAATGAAGATTGTGATATTCAAATTCATGACCACTTGATCATCAAGGTTCTGATAACATGTAAAAAAACCA
>Ga0325401_1007903_pt1 | contig 10335 bp, 7 predicted proteins | sample PopdelMetagenome_FD_205666 | JGI IMG/M metagenome (GOLD analysis project Ga0325401, IMG submission 205666) | Populus deltoides microbial communities from Bellville, Georgia, United States - Xylem-PdKOR-R2 | ecosystem: Host-associated > Plants > Phyllosphere > Stem > Wood/Secondary xylem | place...
TTTTTCTTTTTAATTAATTTTTTTGTTTAATTTAGTTTGTTAATGTTAAATTTCTTTCTATTTAATTATCAGACTTTCATGACACATATCCCGGGTTTGACTGGTTAACCTGGTTTCACGGGTTAATGGAGCTAATTCTTGGTTAACCCATCAACTTTTTTTTTTCTATTTAGTTATCAAACTTTCATGACATGAATCCCAAGTTTGATGGGTTAACCTGGTTTGAAGGGTTAATCCAGTTAATTTAGATTTTTTTTCTTTTTCTTCATTAATTTTTTTCTTCATGTTGGTTTTTTTTCTTTGTTTTTTTCTTTTTAATTAATCTATTTAATTATCATATTTTTATGACACGATCTTGCAGCTAGACCCACATCCAAGGCTCTTGGATCTGGTGTTGCAGTTAGACTCACTTAAACTTGAGTCATGTAAGTTTAATATTATTATTAATATTATAAATATTACTCTTGGGTCAAGCGTTGCAGTTAGACCCAGGGCTTTTGGGTATATTTTTGCAGAAAGACCTAACACTCTTAAATCTTAGCCTTTTTTATATTTTTTATGCGAGAAAAAAAATTAATCCGTGGGTATGCCTTTGTTTTTTTTCGTTTTCTTTTCCTTTTTAAGCATTTTATTGTGGACTGCACAATGCAGTTCACAGTGAAAAAACTGATGCCTTTAGTTTTTTTCTGGCTTTTTTTTTAATTATTTTTTTAATTTACTTTCTTAATATTAAATTTTTTCTATTGATTTATCAGACTTTTATGACACGGATCCCAGGTTTGATAGGTTAGCCCAGTTAATTCTGAGGTAACCTGTTAATTTTTTTTTCTATTTAGTTATCAAACTTTCACGACACAAATCCAATGTTTGACGTGTTAAACTGGTTTAAATAGTTAACCCAGTTAATAGATTTTTTTCTTTTTCTTCATTAGTTATTTTCTTCATGTTGGTTTTTTTTTCTATGTTTTTTCTTTTTACTTAATCTATTTAATTATCACACTTTTATGATACGACCTTGCAGCCAGACCCACATCCAATGTTATTGGGTTTGGTATTGTAGCCAAACCCACTTAAACTTGGGTCATGCAAGTTTAATGTTATTATTAATATTATAAATATTACTCTTGGGTCAGACGTTGCAGCCAAACCCAAGACTCTTGGGTATAGTTTTGTAGAAAGACCTAACACTTTTAAATCTTAGTTTTTTTTGATATTTTTTATGTAAAAAAAATTGACCCACGACATCGTGCGGATCATCTAACTAGTAAAACCTAAAAAGAAAAAAGAAAATCTTTTGAAATTATATATCAAGGCTCATCGAATAAATAACAAAGATTGTTTATGAGAATTGAAGCGAGTCATCTAACTAGTAAAACCTAAAAAGAAAAAAGAAAATCTTTTGAAATTATATACCAAGGCTCATCGAATAAATAACAAAGATTGCTTACGGGGATCGATTTATTTTCTTTTTTAATCGTATAATAAATTCTCAAACATCCGTTTTAGGATTACGATGGAAGCAAAGGCATTGGATCTCACTCCACGGTGGTTTTGAGAAGAACAGTCTCCTTTTCCAGTGGAGTAAAAGAACACGTAGCCTTCTGGTCTACGTCGTCGTTTCTTTCCCCTCCAGGCTCCGAAGCTTTTTCCTCCGCACCGAACCTACAAGTCAGCAAGCCTGGGAAATTGACGCTTTTACCCCGCGCCCCCTTTTCTTACAAAAACGATAGAATTCCCATCCGGCCGCATGCGGTCCGCACTTTCACTGCGGTAGCGTATACGTTATTGTTTTTTAAAATAACCATTATTAAGTATATAAAATTTTTAAAAAAACACACGTATTTTTTCTAATTTAAGAGATCAAAACTAGTTATTTGACCGACATCAGGTTATTATATATATATATATATATCCTAATTTACAGCTTAGATTTTTTATGAATTTTTTCATTGTATTTATCTGTGACATGTCATTTTATTAATAATATTAATTCTAAATATTATTTTAGTTATAAGTATTCATGTTATAATTTAATAAATACATCAATATTTGATTAACACATATAATTTATTATATAAAATAAAAAAAACAAAAAAAAACACTAAATTGTGAAGCTTTCAAAATTGATTTATCCCATGTAAAAAAAAGAAAATCAATTTGATATTCCACGGCAACAGTGATGAAGGGAAGGGCATAGATGTCATTCCAGAATCTTGTAAAGGAAAAGAAAGAGTCGACAAACTGCCAACTAACCCACGAGGAGCAAAAGAAGTAAAGGTATCATCCCCTCATCCTTCACCCTCCTCTGATCCTCTCCCTCTCCATATCTCTGTGTTTCTCCCAAAATTAAAGCTCCCCAAAAATAATCCACCGGCCAATGTTCTAAAACTGTAAGTTATTATTTTCTTAAAATAATCCTGCTATCGCAACACGATCCACGCGAATTTTACCTCACCTTGATCTTCTTTCTATCAAATAAATTAATTGGTAAGGCGGATTTTAGCTCTATCATTTTGATGGTTATGCTTTTTTTCATTGACGTTTCTGTTTGGTTGCTGAGAAAAGAAAAGAAAAAAAATAACTTTTCTTTTCTCAATTTTATATCTGGTAGTTGACAGAGCAAACTGGTTTGTGTATCCTAAAATCTCAAGTATTGGATCTACCTTATAATTTCTTTTGATTTCTGAATTTTTTTAATCTGAATTATTTCTATAATCTGTGAATTTTTGAAGATTTTTCTTTTCTGATATATTGGCGAAAATATGGTGTTTTAGTCTTTTAAGTAATTGTGTTGTTAATGGGTTTCGATATTGAAGTTAGAAGGTGAGTGAGCTGATGATATAGAAGAAGAGATTCAGTGGAAGTTCCAGGGATTTGATACGGAAAATGGCGTGTAAAGGGTGCTTGGAATGCCTACTGAAGCTCCTTAACTTCTTGCTGACTCTTGTGGGTCTGGCTATGATTGGTTATGGGATCTACTTGTTTGTTGAGTATAAAAGAGCGGATGACAATGTGGGCCTAGTGTCGACGCCGAGTGATGGTCAGGGTTTGACGCTTCTTGGCCGCCCCATGCTTATTGCCGTGTCTCTTTCGGAAAGCATCCTTGATAAGCTTCCGAAAGCTTGGTATGTGGCTTTTTTGTTTCTGGTGATTTTGATTTGCGCTTTTAGGTTGTTGTTGTTGATAGCGTAATTGTGCTTGAATTTGTGGTTGATAAACCTGTTGCTTGGTTTGAATTGTAAAAAGTAAGTTCATAGGAGATGGGTCATTGAACTTTTGACGGGTTTGATCCTTGTGTAAGCTCCATCGGGCTCTTGAAAAGAATAAGGGAACAGAGTTGAAGTGGTTGAAAGTCTCTAAGAAGGGAAGCCACTTTCAACAAGTTTTAACTCTCTTCCCTCTCATTCTCTTGAAGATTGACAGATAGTTAAATTCTGTTTTCATTATGTAATTTTATTGATGTGAAACATCATGAACTTAGTTTCTTTTATGGCTTGTTTTCCACTGATCTCTTGCAAAGCATTGCTAGAATTTGTTCTGGGGCTTTGGCCTTGGTTGAGTTGGTGAAATGTTGGTGGATCCTAGTTTTGATTTCAATAATCAGAAAAGTTATTTGGAAATCCAGTTGGCTGTCATCACTTAACTGTAGTGCAAAAAGTATGTTTATTAGTTTGAAATTTACAGTTAACAAATATCCTACAAGTTTCATTAACGCCATATCGTTTCATCGCACCACACTAAATTGTTTGTTGCATCACATAATTGATACAGACCCTGAAACAGCAACAACCGTGTATAGCATAGACGATAATCCTGGACGATCGAATAATTAAATTGTTTTGATGGTGTTCAAGGGACTGTGATGCTGGTATGCTATTGATAATAGTGGTGCTCACTGTAGTGATGGTGATTGTATAATAGTTTTGTTGGAAACTGGAAAGTGGTGGTGGGGTAGTTATGGTGATGATTATAATATTGGAAAGCAATAACATACCATACCCATCTATCAGTTTTCCATCCCAACTCATTATTTCTGTTTCTGATCTCGGTCCTCTGCATTTTGCACTTGGTTCTCAGCACTCTTAATTCAATCAAGAATAGGACTCCCAAAAGAGTAATACGAACTTATACTACTTTGGCTTGAAAATATCATTATTTCCATAAGATGTGCCCTTTACAATTAAATAGTCTCTCAGAAAATGATGCCTGTAAAAAGATTTACCTTTTTTCCCCTTCTCGAGGTTAGTTGTCAGGGCATTGCTAAATTTTGTAAACTAAATGCAAGTATAGTCAATAGTTTTTTCCTTTACTAAGTGCAGGGGAATTGTTGGCAATGAAGAAGAGAACCTGCAAATTCATTTGCACTAGCTAATTGAATCTACACTGGCTGCTGAATATACTCATATTTTTGCTTATTAGTTTCAAGGTTGACTGAAATCTCCAAATTCTAATTTTGTATCCATTTCTTATGCAGGTTCATATATTTATTTATTGCTGTAGGAGTAATTCTCTTTGTCATCTCTTGTTTTGGTTGTATTGGAGCTGCAACACGGAATGGATGCTGCTTGACTTGTGTATCCTAATTACACATTTATTTTAAACTCATCAGCAACTAGTTGTGCCTAACAACCATTTTTTGATGCAACAACAATTACCTGCTGGAAAGATAGCTGCATAAGATGCATCTTTTCTTTTTCTTTGGTTCTTGCCAAGTAAAATAGCATCAGAAGTGATCTGTCCATATCTCTCAGACCCATAAAGAGTGTCTTCTCATTCTCTTTTCACTGAAAAGTAAAAGCATTATGATTTTGTTTCTTAACTAATGTACAAGGAGATTGGAAAACATTCGCTGCTTTAATTCTGTTTTGTTTCTTTTGGCTTGTTTTGCAGCTGGATGTGTCATTCTCTTTTCTCATCTCTTCTATCTCATTAAAATCTCTCTTTTTTTTTTTTTTTTAAGATGTCATCTTTTAGTTTCCCTTGTGAATGCTACAGTAGTTTTTAGCTTGCACCATCTCTATAATTGTAGAGTGGACAACTTACTTGTCAATAAATTAAATCCTAAATATTAAGCTTATCCAAAGGTCACATGTTTGAGGAATAGTTTATACGATCTCCTGGTTTCTGGTTTATGAATATGATGATTGGTTTCCTTAAACCAACATAGTATTCAGTGTTGATCATCTTGTTGATATTGGTAGAGTTGGGATGTGCAGCCTTCATATTCTTTGACAAAAGCTGGAAAGAAGTGAGCCTTATTTAACTGATTTTTAGAAGTTTAATGCGCTATAGTAATCTAAATTTGTGGTATAATTTTTGTCCTTCAGGTACTCCCAACTGACAAAAGTGGTGATTTTGACATGATATATAAATTCCTCAAAGAAAACTGGAACATTGTCAGATGGGTTGCTCTTGGAATAGTTATTTTGGAGGTAAGCATGAAATGTCACCTTTTGTTTTTGTGAGGGTTTGGTACTTTTCAGAGAGACAGAATCAGAAACTGGGCAGCAGGTTCTGTGATGTTAACATTTTTATGAATTTCTTACACAAGGTTGGTTTGAGAGAAAGTTAAACTGCATGATACGGTTATCTTCCCTCGTGTTCATGTGCTAACCATGTCCCAAAGCATATTCTCTGTATTTATGACTCTGTTTATATATGTGCTCAATTTCTTTTGAAGTTAAAGCATGATGGCTTTCTTTAGTTAATGGATGCAAAGTATTGATGGCAAATCAGTCACTTGAACTAATGCCATGAACTTTTCTTTTGCTATTGAAATAAATAATTTTTTTTTTATAAAAAAACATAGTTTAAGAAAATCAGATTTCAGGTAAGGAATACTGAAACAGGAAAAAAATTCAAGAGAATCTAGTATGAGGGGCAGTTTATGTTTGGAGTTTCCATGGAGGTTTAAAGATTCTCATGGACATTTCTATGTGAAAGTGCACTTAATTCTCTACGACATTTCCCTCCACTGAAAATGAATGCTCCATATTTTCATGAACCATATAATTATCTATCGGTAAGACTGGGATTAAGACTGGGATTGATTTTTCCTCCACTGAAAATGAATGCTCCATATTTTCATGAACCATATAATTATCTATTGGTAAGACTGGGATTGATTTTTTCAAGACTATGACCTGGGAGATGGTGTTTGATGTATCTGTTTCTGTATGATTTTGAACTCTCCCCCCCACTCTAAAATAATCAAAGAGCTTCTTAATAGCTTGTTTACAATGAATCATTGTGTCATTGCAGGCTTTGATTTTCTTGTTAACCCTTGTGGTTAGAGCAGCAAACAGGCCTGTAGAGTATGATAGCGACGACGAGTTCATTGCCTCTAGACAACAGACCCGGCAGCCTTTGCTTAACAGGCCACCAGCACCTGCAGCAGGAGTGCCTGTTACCGGAACCCTTGATCAGCGTCCAGGCAGAAATGATGCTTGGAGTACACGAATGAGGGAAAAGGTTTGACTTTCCTGAAATTTAGTTTAGTGAAAGTTTGATTCTCCATTCTATTGCCGTTAGCCATATAGGTCATTCTGTTTAGAGACACCATTTACTGTGATATGTGTTGGCAAAGTTCTACACTATAGCTGGATTTTCTTGAAGCATTGGGAATTCAGTTTTGTGACCTTTTGAGTAAAATTACAACAATTCCAGACTATAAGAGAACTATTAAACATCAGTTACACCTTGATCCTGTGTTTTATTGCATTGGTTGTGATGTGTTTGCTGCAGACATGATGGAGTATAAACAAGCACATCTTCATTTACATAATCATCCTGATTCTTGAATGTTCATATGAGATCATTTTCGAGGTTTAACATTTAGATTGTTTTTTAGTAGTGCCATTATGTATCAATGGTAAATCCCATCATCTTGTTTTTTTTCCCCCTTCTAGTAGCGTCATTATGTATCTATGGTAATTGGTCATCTTGGTTTTGCATAAAGTACTTGTAGGTTTGATGTCTTTTTTCATCACTTGTACATATATATGTTATGTATCTATCAATTTGTTTTGCTTTCTGGCACTAATTCTGATTCTACTGCTGTTCTTTGATGCATGGAAACCAGTATGGGCTTGATACATCAGAGTTCTCATACAACCCATCCGAGCCACACAGGCTCCAGCCAGCGGCTGCACAGCCTACCGAGGAAAGGAGTCGTTGCACCATCATGTGATGACTTCTTGGATCTTGCAAAGTTGGTTTCTGCAGGCCATTTTCCTGGACGAGGGTGTGAGAGTTCTGTATGAGTTTGTGTACAATAGACATCCTTCAGGAGTTCCCACTTGTTGGTATCTTCAAAAGTTTTGATCTAGCAATCTATGGAAACCAGGTCTAAGAAAGACATGATTTTTGAGATGTCAGCACTAGTTTCCTTCTATTTACTGAACTGTTCATGCCCTGAGAGATGTATGATCTACCTTAATAGTTTGTCTTAAAATTTTGGAGTATAATTCCTAGTACATCTAATATATATTTTTTTTTGAAGAACCCGACTGGAAATCTCTTGTGCGCGTTGAAACCTGGGTTGGGGAGAAGGGTGTCTGGTCAAGGTTTTAAACTTTTTAGTCAAGGGTCGGGAATTCAAGATATCTTGGGCAGTATTTGTAATTTCGAAATACTCGAAGGAGATTCACGCAATATGTCCGTACGGTAATAACAAATTAGTCCACCGAAATTAAAATCATTAATTATATATATTAGGGGTTAGACAACGGTTATTAATTACTTGACTTAAAACTGCGAAGTCACCATTTTACTGATTCATAATTTCATCGCCGACCACTCTCTCCCTTTCCCTCCATAGCGCTCTTTCTTGAAACAGTTACAAAATATTGGCCTCGCTGTTTCTTTCTACTTGAAGAATGCCCATTTCCTGTTCATTTTTAACCATCTTGAGCAGCAAGTAATTATTTAATCGTCGACTTAATTTACATCCAAAAAGGAAGATAATCTTTCATTTTACTTCGTTTATAATATTTCCTTGTTTCCGAGCGCAAACCGTTTGGAATTGAATTGCTAGTCTGAAAAGCATCATTGAAGCGTCGGTTTATGATAGTGGGTATGATTATCAAATGGATTTCTAGAAACATATTCTTTGCTTGTGATTTGGGTTACTGAAATCTTCTTGTAAGGTACATGGAAGGTAAGTCAATGGAATTTTGTGCTAACAGGTCTTCATTGATTTATTTACTTTTTTTTTTTTTTTTCCCAGAGGGAGTAGATAAAGCTAGCTATTGGAATATTGACCTTGACTTATTTTTTTATAAGATTAATGGTAGTAGCAAGACTATTTGTCATTAGCAAACATGGAGGATCAGAAGACAGATTGTTCCAGCATTATTTCTTATATGGGCGCAAAGGGTCTCGTTTGCCATTATCAGTTTGAAGAAGGGTCGTCTCAGTTTGTTTTTCTAGACATTGACAAAGAAACAGGAGGCGCCAGTATCAACAGCTCCCTTAGTTTCTCCACCAGCACTTATCTGCATCTTATCTCTTCATCTAATGGCTTGCTTTTATTGTCTAGTTTTGGGGAGAATCAGCTCAACTATCATGTATTCAATCCCTTTACCAAGCAGTCTGTGACTCTTCCACCGCATGGTATTACCAGGCAAGTCATCAGGTCAGGTCTCGCTTTTGATGGAAAACAGTATCAGGTTGTGCTTGTACATGCTTTCAAAGATGAAGAGAATGGCTTGGGCCCGCTTCCTGATGATATTGAACTGGAAATCTTCTCCTCCGAAACTGGGGCTTGGAGAAACCATCAACCCTTGAGCTTGTCTTTGAATGTTGAAGTACCTGTCTGTGAGTTTCCTCAGTTGAACGCAACCCCACTTTTTTCCAATGGAGCTATTCATTGGGAAATAAGTGGACGGTTGCTTGTTTATCATGTTAAAGATGATTACTGTGAAGTAATTGAACTGCCAAATGTTTTTGAAGATTGGTCCTGGCAGTCAACAATGACTTACAGGCGATGCTTGTGGGAATCTGAGGGGAGAGTACACTACACTTACACTGATTTTGATGGGGTTCATACCTGGAATCTCCTCAAGGAACATGAGCATGATGTCTACTCACACAGTAATGTCTATGACAGGGAAAAATTCAGGTGGGCATTAGTATATACTATCGATCATAAAGAGTTGGCAAAACAGGATCCTGATATTCTCTATCTTGGTAATCAGTGGGAGCCTCACAACATATCTCCTTTTGCTTATGTTGAAGATTCCGAGACCATGTATTTGCAGCTTCCAGGAATTGTTGTAGCATACAATACCAAAAATCGAGTTTTGCAGGAAGTATGCAGGTACAAATTTCCAGGCATCGATTTTAATTGCTGTTTTTTCTTCCCCTTCATCCACAGCAATGAGTGCCACCAGAAAAATGCAAGTAAATCACTACAAGTTGGAGAAGTGGTTGATTTACCTATAGAAAAAGAGGTGAATTCGTTTACGTTTTAAGTGGAGTTTTATTGTACTAGCATTCCACTTCTCGTATAGCTTCTTGCATCGTAAATTCAATTTGATTTCCAGCTAATTGTATCTGGTCTTAGCTCTATTTGTCTCTTAATTATGTGTTTCTGGGCTTCTTTTTCGCATGAGATTTGTGAGTCTCATATCAGCGAGGAGCATTATTTATCATCTAGTTTTAAAAATTGATAAAAGATTCCAAATCTGGCTTAAGGGCTTCACTGTAGACATTGGAAGATCACAAATTCATTTCCCAGATGAAGGTTTTATAGGAGATGGCTGCAAAACAAGTGTCCAGATGGCCCTTATGAGCTATGGTATAAATGTCCATTAGTTTTGCTGGCTTGAAGTAAAATACGACGCATATTTGGAAGATAAGAGCAGAAACAAATAAATCTCAGAAACAAATAAATCACAAGTATGCTACGCAGAGAGAATTGCAAGTTTTAATGAGCTTGCCTCGCATCTTAGACATTTTACTTGTATCTGTGGCAGAGCTAGTGACAACTTGACTAGAGCAAAAGATATGGAAGGAAGATGTATAGAGATTCCTCTCTCCAGGGATCTAATTCTGCTTTCGGAGCCATTCCCGTTCCCTGCAAGCACAATTTTCTGTTTTTATAGGGCAGAAAGACAAACAGGGTCCTCTGTCCCTCAATAATCACACATATTCAAAAAGTTTAGCTTGCTGATGAGCTCGAGGATAAGTTGGTATTAGGTGGTTCAACACATTAGAACAACATGGCAGAACCACCGAAACCATCTTTAAGGTTTGGTAGGTTGTCTGAATCGTCGAGTTCGTCTGCATCATCTTTTCAAGTTCCGTTCTATCTAGATCAGTATTTTTCCGAGA
>Ga0325401_1007904_pt1 | contig 10333 bp, 6 predicted proteins | sample PopdelMetagenome_FD_205666 | JGI IMG/M metagenome (GOLD analysis project Ga0325401, IMG submission 205666) | Populus deltoides microbial communities from Bellville, Georgia, United States - Xylem-PdKOR-R2 | ecosystem: Host-associated > Plants > Phyllosphere > Stem > Wood/Secondary xylem | place...
ATATTGAGTTTTAACAAGAGCTTGAAAAGTTGGATACATCTTAAAGAATTTAGAACGATGTTTAATTAAATAAACTCAATAATAAAGAGTATGATCATCAATAAAAGAAACATAATATTGAGACCCTCATTTTATGACAATAGAAGAAGGTCCTTGTACATCAGAATGAATCAAATCAAATGAAGAAGAAGAAACAAAAATACTTCAATTAAAAAAAAAAAAGATTTTGCTAGTTTACATCAGAAATATCACAAGTTTACAAATTTTTTAAAACTCATGTGGATGCCAAAAATCTCAAACAAAAAGACAAAACATGACCTATATGAGAATGCCATAAATAAAAACTAGAAGAAAGACTTAAACGAAAAGAAGATAAATCAATACCAGTAACAACAATAACAACAACAACAACAACAACAATAACAATAACAACAGTAGTAGTAGTAACTAACACTTTTAACTCATCCAAAATATATAGTCCCTTCTTTCTATGGCCTGTCCTAATCAGCTTTTGAGACTGCAGATACTATACACAAAAAAAGAAAGGAAAAGATGACTAAATAATCATTAGAATCACATAACTGATCAACAGAAGCAAAATTCAATGTAAGTTTCAGAATAAGATAAACATTAAGGAGAAACAAGTGAGGCGTGACAACAGAACCAACACTTATTAAGGGCATGAGAGTATCATCAACAGTCATGATAAGAATAAAAGGCAAATAAAACATATAAGTAAAAGATGAAGAATTTAAAGACATGATGTGAAACACCATAATCCAAGAGCTATTCAAAATATGACATACCTGAAAAACTATAAGGCAACTGACCTACGAAAGAAGAAGCTGACATAACTTGTGTTTATAAAGAGAGAAACTTCTAAAATTACTCAGCCAGAGTACTAGGATTGGTGAAAGGACCTAATAAAACTACTACTGTAGTATTATGGGGTGGTGGTTTGTAGCCCTGAGTGGTTTATAAACATTAGATTATGATTGGTTGTCAAGCTTCCAAGTTTGATTCTGTTATCTCAACTTGAAACACTAAGCATTCCAATGACCTTTCTACTTATAGAAACTGCACTCGTTGAAGACAACTTTTATGTAAGATTTATTTGGATTATTAGAGAATGACTTAGAAGATATTGCTAGCATAAAAGGATTAGAAGTAGAAATAATTTCTTTTTAAAATAAGATTGAGGACGTATTTCTTCAGCCTATAACTCACTAACAATTGAGTCAACAGAAGGTAATGAAGAACGATATAGAATTGAACCTTTAAGTCCCCTTCAAAATCAGGATGAAATGCCATTAAAAATTGCACCCATCATTACTACTCTCTACGAACAATATAGGAACCACATGTCTTTAATTCTGCTGATTTTGAAAGGGTAATTTGAAAGGGTATTTGAATTTGTGATAATGATTATTTTTTAAAGTGTTTTTTGTATTATTTTTTAAAGTATTTTTTACTTAAAAATACATTAAAATAATTTTTTTTATATCAGCACATCAAAATGATTTGAAAACACTAAAAAAATATTAATTTAAAATAAAAAATAAAAAAATTTTCAAATTTTTTCAAATATACTTTTAAAACACAAAAACAAAATTCTCTTTGTTACCATAGATTTCACTGAAACTTTTGGCTTTTGCGTCAGTTAGATGTTAACAATTCTTTCTTGTATGTAGCAGCCTCGAGGACCTGTTCATCCTTAATTTTCTAATTATGTCTGCAAATTACACTAAGCCATCTATGGTCTACGTCAAGCACCACAAGCCTGTTATACCGAGCTGTGTACTTTTCTTCTTAACAATGGCTTCTCCAACTCAAAGTGTGACACCTCCTTGTTTATTCAACATACATTTACTATGAGACTTTATCTCCTTGTCTGTGTAGATGAAATCATTGCTCGAAACAATGATCATGCTAATCAGGTGTTTGTAGAGAAACTTGTACATCGATTCTTCTTGATGGATTTCTCTTCATTATTTTTTTGGAATTGAATCCTGTCAAACTACTAATAGCCTCTTTCTATCATAAGCTTTCTCGGTACACACATAAACCATCCGACCTTCATTAGATTGCTGTCAAAAGAATACTACGATATCTTAAAGGTACTGTTGATTATGGATTGTTTCTGAATCAATGATAAAAAGTCCACCTCTGCTTATGTCATCTTTCTTGGTGCCAATCCGTTTAGTTGGAGGTGAAAGAAACAACCTGTCATTGCTTAGTCTTCAATGGAAGCTGGATATCATGTCATTGCATCTGCTACTACCAAAGTTAATCATCTAATCCGACTTGTTAGAGAATTTGATGTTACATTATCCTCAACCCCAACAGTATACTATGTCAACGTTGGGGCTACGTATCTCTATCCTAATTTAGTTTTCCACTCTCGTATGAAGAACTTTGCTACTTTATTCATGATCCAGTTGCTAAATGTCTAATACGAGTTTCTCATGTTTACTTGGTTGATCAGTTGACAGACTCTCTTACAAAACCCCTTTCCAAGAAACTGTTTCAAATCTATCGTTCCAAGCGTAGCGTTCTGCCGAATTGCTTGCGCTTACGGGGCATGATAGAATGGGTGAAGGAGTGATTGATGTATCCAGAACAACGCAACCACTTTGGAAACCAGAAGCCGCCCTTGGTCACCTGAAAATTGGAACAGACACCCATCACTCTGGCATTAATATGAATTTATATATTAATATCTTACTTATAAATAATAGGATACAATTCCAAGAATAGGCTTCAGGCTTGAACGGTTCCATCGACCTAATTTTTTGTCTAGGGTTTATATTTGACCTCTCATAAAGGATCTTATTTAACCGGATTTCTCTTAATGACAACCTCAAAAGAAAACAAACTGCATCAGCTAGTAATCAATACGCTAAGCAAACAAAACAAATGAAACATCATTGAGAGGATTGTTCCCTTCATCATTGAGAGTTGAATGATGATTCTTATAATTTAGCTCTCATCGTAAGGCGCAGAACTTGACCTATGATGTGAACATTGACACATACGATGTAATCCCGACTCATAAAACTGAGTGTCAATTAGGTTGGCTAGAGTTGACAATTCCTTGTCATGATTTCTTGCAGATTATCAAGTGGAAATCCCCACAGTAGGCAGATAGTTAGTGCTTAGAACTTGACAGAAACATTAATGATTCATACTGCTGATAGGTTCTTGAGATCATTGTCGAAACAAAATTTTGTATATAGAGCACAATGGGAGTTCATCTCTTGGCACTGTCCATGAGTGCAGTGCAACAACTAAAGACACAGCTTGTCATGGAAGAAGAAGATGTAAATTGAAAAAGGTTTGAAGGTGATGTGCTAAACTGACGATAGAAAGAGAATTTGAGACGAGAATGGAAGAGGGAGGCACCAGAAGATGAACCTGAATTCTGTTATGCTTGTGAGACACTGCAGGAAGGACTTAGTCTTTTAATTTATCAGTAAAACTGAGAAAAGTCAACGGATACTTGTCAGAAAATCAGAATAGTCCGCTCAAACCAACCCGCCTTCCAAAAGTAACATTTTTTTTTATCAAATTTAATTTCACAGCAATCTTTAAGCTATCGGGCCACAGCACCAGTCATGATTCGAAATCCATGCAAATTATAGGTGGATATAATGACTTTGCAGATATTCTGAAAAATCCTCGATATGCAATCAGATTATAGAGGTTCAAGTAACCAAGAAACATTCTTGTACGATTCAAAAGGGTCCAAAACAACTCAACATGATATCTGAATAAAAATTTAAGAACTAGGAACACCACATTGCCTGTCAATAACGGGAGGAGAGCAAATGAAACTATCAGTCAATGGATACATTTCAGAATAGTCAGCTTAATTCAACCACCAGCCTACCCTGTTCTTTCTGAAAATCCAGCTTCATCTTAGCAAGAATCACATTTTAACATTAAACTACATTCTGTCCTGATGAAAAATCAAGTATGATGTCCAATGGTTCAAGAATCAAATTCCAAAGTCTTTATTTTAACAAATCATGTTGCATACTGGGACAAACTAAACCTAGCAAACATCTTCCTTAAGAGGTCTAATAGAAGCTCATGAGTTCATATGAAGTGAATCTGTGTTTGGGAATTCAAGAAAGGTGCAATTTCCTGACAGGATCATTGTTGTTTCTTATTTTGGCAAGTATAATTGTTGAAAAAGCATGAAAAAGTCTCTATCCAATGAAGTAGCATGCCAAGCACCAAAATTCTAAGATTTTAATTCCACTATAGGGAGAAGGAACCACAAAAGTTCGTTGCTTAAGAACCAAGAGAATATATATCCAAGTTATGCAATGACAAAAAAGGAATGATTCACCATTCCAATAATTAACTCTGGTATACATTCTTAGAACTGAAAGCATGATTAACAGTCACAAGAACATGCATAACAAAGCAAGGAGAATCATTCCCGTAGCACCAATACATTAAAGCCTAAAAACTAAAAATAACATACTGCAGCATGTGTTTTCCCTACCCAGCCACAGAATTGAATTGTACCCACTTCCCAACAATCATTTTCCTTGCTGCCCGAAACATTAGATCATGACCAAAAAAACAGGAAAACAATAAGTGGCAACAATGATAAGATTAAGATTTTGTTGATACTTAAGATAAGATATGAATTCTGAGGATTGAGTAACTAAATGACCCAATTCTGGCACATCTTTATAAGATCCATCATGATCCAAGCCAATCAACCTTTCAACACCAATGCATGCCGAGTCATGCACCTCAGAGATAACCTACAACCAGAACACCACATGCTGTCTACCCTTCATGTAGTATCTGACAATTATATGCACCTTAGGAGAAATCTTTTGAGATGAAATATTTTGAGAAACGCCAGGAGCAACTTCAAAAAAGAATTTGTAATTAGCCCACAGCAATAATGAGATTTTCCAACTCTCTACTATTTCTTTCCAACAATAACAAATTCAGAGTAAAATCAAACAAGAGAACATATATAACAGTAAAACTGCACAGATGATTGAAAAAAATTAGCAAAAACCAATGTCAAACCAGGAGAAATCACAGCAGTTGACAAAGGCAAAAAAAAAAAAAAAACACAAACACTAGAGGAAAAGTGATACTGATGAGACAGTGACATCACAGGAAACACGCAAATAAATTCACTGCAAGCAACACGAGATTCTCATAGAATAGATCAAGATCACAACACAGACAACACAAAAGCAAGCTCAAGCTCAGTACATTGGCAATTAGCTATTACAGTAATCAAAATGCAGACCAACAGCACATTCAAAAACCAGCAATAAAAGGAATTAACAATGAAGAAATCAGAAGAAACAATATCAAACCAAAATAAAATCAAATCTAATTTCACTATGTAACACTCAAAATATTAAAGAGATACGATAATCTCAAGCAAAAGATATGCAAGGCTGCTGATTTCTGTAGCATAAGAAAAACTAATCTGATGTAATAAAATCAGTTGGTGAAGTAGAGACGAAATAAGTAAACTGGTAAGAATTTCGTGATATCATGCAGCTTACCTTGATGGTATATATCTTTTTCTTTTGAACTCCAAACTTTATGCTGTTCTATATTTCTGCTTAATTTGTTCAGAACACTAAAGGAAAAACAGAGAAATATCTTAGGGGTTGGTGAATAGCCGCTTAAAGCTACAAAACATTTTCTGTTTAAGTCTGAAAGTGGTGTTGACCACTACATTGATGTAATTACTGGAATAAATTTGATGGACGAACTCCTTAAAAGTTATGAGCTGGGGTTACCAAATTTTAATACTACTCTAGTTTGAATGAGTTAAAAATATTCATGAGCAATCATTTCATACACTGGGAAAAAAACATTAGCTTATCCACATCAATTTGCAAAATGCCTTTCAATCAGCCAGTAAGTTCTTTTTAATTCATTTGATACATAACCCAGATTAAAAAAAAAAATTCCTTTATAATGATTTCAAAGTCTGACGAGCAAATTTCAGAATGGATCAACATTTCTGTGGGTACCACTCGCCACAGACAATTCAAAGCAATTGAACCCTGATCTCTTATAATCAGAAATCTTGACTAAATTCAATTCTGACCGATTAAAGTAGTCGCATTTGAATTATATTATCAGGAGCTAAATCAAGAATCCAACAGCCAAAATCAGATTTCATATTCAACAAAGCATATGTAATGAAGAGGATTATAGGCCAAAACAAGAATGCTGCAAGTCATATCAAATGGATGTCAAACCATTCGTTCATTTATTACCCAAAAATCTAATAACGTACATACAAAAGAAAAAAATAGACTCAAAATTTAGCAAGAACTTACAATTAGAAAAGGATAAGGAAAAATCTACCAAACCCTCAATTCATTTGTCCAATCAAAGTCCCATAATGGACTATCTTTTACTCCATGAACCAATTCAACTTGTGTCCTGCAAATAGGGCACGCAGAAACCTTGACAAGCCAAGCATCCACACATTTCCTGTGAAACACATGACCACACCCAACAAGGTTTCTACACCACTGTCTTTGCTTTATCTCTTCAAGACAAACCACACATGAAGTTTGATTAGCACCCGTTTCAGGTCTTGTCTGAGTCGAAAATCTGAATATTGGGAGCTTCTTTAAATCTTTGAGAGACAACCCATTTGAGGAATTGGAGGATGGAGTCGAGTGGCGGTGGAGTGCGGCGGTGGCAATGAGGAGGAGGATGGCGGCAATACCAAGGAATAGGAAAAAAAGGGTGGTTATTGCAGTCATTATTATGGTTTTGAGGATTAAGGAAAGAAGCTTTTGGTTTGGTTTCGGTGGTGCAACACCACCGTGTGTACGGTGGTGATCATGGTGGCGGTGAGGAGGAGGCATGGTTCCAGATGGAAGTGAAAGAATATAGGGAAAGGAAATTGTCAAATGGAGAAGTTTTTTCTTAACTAAAAGTAGCGCTTGCTTGCTGTTCATGATAAAGGACGGGAAACAAGACAGTCATAGATGCATTTATTATGCGGAGAAAAAAAAAGTTTTTAAAAATACTTTTTTATTACAAAACTATATATTTAGAAACACGGAACATACTTCAAAATAAATAAATAAATAAAAATAATAGATATTAGACGAATAAAAATATCATTTTTATTTTATATAATATTGTAAATATAATCATATTTTAAATTATCTTAACAATGCTTATATTTATAGTCTACTACACATTAATATTTATATTTATAAACCTAAAAATTTTAAAAAAATATAGAGTTCAAATATACTTGAAGATGATGAATGAACATGAAGATAAAAATAAAGAGGTGAAAGAACATAAATAAATATTTATTTATAATGTATGATTTTATAATACTCTTTCTTAAATATCTTTTGTACAATCTTACGCGTTAAAAAATATCTCATTAAGAACCTTAACAAGAGAAAACTCAATGGAAAAAACAAACTTGGTTAAGAAAAAAAGACTATGATGTGTATTAACTTTCCCTCATGAAAGTATCACCTTAAATCTTTAAGCTGTCATATTTCAATATTACATTGCAATCTTTCAAACATTGTAGTTGGTAATGTTTTAGTAAACAAATCTGCTAGATTATCTTCCGAGCGAGTTTGTTGAACATCAATATCACCACACTTATCAAGGTCATGTGTGAAAAAAATTTATGTAAGATGTAAGTTTTCCTATCTCTTTTAATTTATCCTCTATAATTAAAATATGCATGCAATGTTGTCTTCACATAGTATGGTTGGAGTTCCTCTGCTGGAGAATAAACCACATGTTTCACAAATATATTGAGTCATTGATCTAAACTACATACATTCTCAATTGACTTTATAGATTCCAAGTATTTCAGTATGATCGATTAGATGAAGTGACAATTAATGTTTGCCTTGTAGATCTCTATAATATAGCAATATTACCACATGTAAAGAGATAACCTGTTTTAGATTGATCTTTATATGGATTAGATAATATCTTACTTCAACATCCCAACTAATTCATGATTCACATTATTTGAATAAAATAAGCCCATAAACGTAATTCCTCTTAGGTAACAACAAATATGTTGAACTCTATCCCAATGTCTCCAGGTAGGAGAGGAACTATATATTGCTAAGAAATTCATAGAGAATGTTATATCAAGTTGTGTATTATTAGCAAGATACATTAGCGCACCAATTGCACTGAGGTGTAATTCTTCATTATCATCTCGAGGTCTAAAAGGGTTCTATTTCACATTATTATTGGTAGTAGTAGTACTAATAGTATGATCACCATTACTATAACAATTATCATTACAATTATCATTATTATTATTATTGTTAATACTAGTACATATATAAATATTATCATCATTTTTATTATTGTTACCATTATCATAATGACTACTACTACTACTACTACTAACATTAGTAATTTTATCATCATCATCATCATCATCATCATCAAGAAGAGATTTGTGCAGAAATATGTTGATTAGATAAATTAAATATATAAAAGGTGAGAAATTGAAAGAGAAAGAGGTCACCCCATTAAGCCAAATGAATTCAAAATGAAAGAAGAATTTAAATTGTTAAACTTATATTGAGTTAAGCCAAATGAATTCAAAATGAAAGAAGTTGCATGTATTAATTGTGAGAAGAGAATATTAAAAAGATATACACATATAGTATGAAATGAAGTTTTATTTTTAGAAGAAGATACAAGGGAAATAATTGAATTAATTAAGCAAAGAAATCATTATGGACATGTTAATTAAGGAATTTGGAGTAGAGAGTATATAAATGAGAATAATTTAAATTGAAAAGGAAAGAAGAAGAAAAAATTTCTTAGAATAAGAGATTTCATGAATCTAAAAATAGATTTGATTTAATGATCCAGGAGAAGTTGTATGAGGGTCAAAGACCGTGTCAATTATAGTGCGCTAGATAGCCGCAAGTAGCTGAAAGATATTCACCTTAAATCGAAGTATTTGAATATTTTAGGATGTTAGTATTTGTAAATACTATAATGCTTACTTTTATTATTTGGTTGAAATTATCATGCAAGAAACGTAAATGACTTAATATGTAGATAATTGGTATTCAAAAGAGATTACCAGAAGGCTTAAAAAAATAGGAATGCTAGATTTAATGAGCATTCATGTGAGGATACTAGAATTTATGTGTTATTTAGAAAAGAATACCGAATTAATTTGGCTTTCAAAATGAGAATGCCGGATTTAATAAGTATTTATGTGAGGTTACTAGAGTTTATAAGAGAATACATGATTGATTTGGCTTTAAAAAATATATATAAAAATGTTGGATTTATCAGTATTTGTGTGAGCATTAGAATTTATGTGATATTCAAAAGAGAATATCAGATTGATTGGCTTTCAAAATAGAAATGCCAAATTAATGAGTATCCATGTGAGTACACTAGAATTCATTGGTATTGAAGATAATATAAGACTTGTAAAATTTCCGTTAGAAAATATTGATAAATAAATACCTTAGAATCATTAGACAAAGAGATAGAGTAAACGAATAGAATTACCAATGATTTTGGCAATGAAATATAATTGTTGGATTTAAATTAATCATCAAATGGATAATAAATTTTTTTGGTTAAAGTAATTGGATTGATCATTCCTTCTAAGAAAATATTGGTGGTGATGGTAGAAATAGTAGTAATAATAATAATTAAATGTTTTTTCATGTATGATATTTCCGGTCTAATGACTCGGGTTATGGATTTGAAAAGTTGATATGGCTTGACATCCTTTTTCTGTTTTATATTTTATTTTCCGATTTCATTATTTAACATTAATTTTTTAAAATAAAAAAGCTTTATGTTTTTTTTTTAATTTATTTTCTATCAGATTATTCCGATCTCATGACTTGAGTCACGAGTTTTACATGCTAATACGAGTTGACTTGTTCCTTAGTACCCAACTTACATATGTAGCATGCTACCTCAGATTGATTCAATGCTGATTTATTTGTCATTTTTTTCAATTATATATTTTTTGAGGTTTTTATTTTTATTTTATTAATTTTTTAATGTTATAATGATTTTTCTATTTTTTTTGTTCATTATTATTATTATTATTATTTACCATCTAATTAAAACAAAATCAATTTATTAATACTAGATTTCATGGATATAATTTTTTCCACATACAGAAATAAAAATACGGATCCACGATATATTGCGTGCCCATGTCTAGTTGTGACTGTTCTCTTGCCCCAACGTTAGACAAACTAAAGAAGCATTCTTAAGCATATCTGATTCTATCTAATATTAGTCGTGAGGCCAATTCAAAATTCCAAATCAT
>Ga0325401_1007906_pt1 | contig 10333 bp, 5 predicted proteins | sample PopdelMetagenome_FD_205666 | JGI IMG/M metagenome (GOLD analysis project Ga0325401, IMG submission 205666) | Populus deltoides microbial communities from Bellville, Georgia, United States - Xylem-PdKOR-R2 | ecosystem: Host-associated > Plants > Phyllosphere > Stem > Wood/Secondary xylem | place...
TTAACAAACCTATATATATATATATATATATATATATATATATATATATATATATATATATATATATATATATAGGGGCGGAGCAAGAAAAAAAGTTTAGGGGAGGCCAAATTATAAATTAGGGAGGCCAAGAAAAAATTTCAATTATTTTTATTAAATATTTACAAGGGGGCATTTTCTTGCAAGGGCCCCGGCACCTACCTCCGCCACTGTGTATGTGTGTGTGTATTAGATGAGGGGAGTGCTGCATATATATACATTACAGCCTGTAGAATATATTCTAAAACTCCTCCTCCCTTAACTTCAACTCTGCTGAACAGAAGATATTAATTTGCCAAATTTACTGGTTGTAATATAATTTACTTTATGCAAGTAACTGATCTAGCCTAATATTTAATATCATTTAATTTTCCTGGCCTTATATCATTTACTTTTCCTTCCAATGCAAGTAACCGATCTAGCCTAATATTTAATATCATTTAATTTTCCTGGCCTAATATCATTTAGCCTAATATTTAATATCATTTAATTTTCCTGGCCTAATATCATTTACTTTTCCTTCCAATGCTAGTAACCGATCTAGCCTAATATTTAATACATCAGCATTATTTAATATCATTATTGGGACCATTGTTTGTTTAGTATCAGTACCTGCGATGGTTTCTAACTTTATTTCACTCATGAGTTTACTTTCTTTTTTTTTTCAGGTCTTAAAAAGTTTTGAAATACTCTAACGCTAATACCATAAAAAAAAGTGTAATTTTAGATTTAATTGCTGAATTAGGTTGAAATTTTATCAAATTATTCTAATTACTTATTTATTTTGGGGCAACTAGCTTGCCATTAGTTTTCCTTTACATGCATAAATTAGGTCTGGAGCTACTATTTCAAAATAATCTTTATTTTCCTTGTTTTTGGATTTTTTTTTTCTTATTTATATTAGAATTTTCAATTTAATTAATATTCTACTCATTAGAATGCTTTTCTTATATTTAAATAGCCTTGGAGGCTACTTCTTAGAACAGAATTAATGAAAAAAACTTGTATGAATATATCATAGTTCTCTTTATAATTTTCTGTATAATTAAGGGTTGTTATCTTAAACTTGAGTACTATATGTAAAATAATATTTCACCTGAATTTTCAACACCTTCTGTTTTCAACACCTTCTGTGTTAAACAACAAGGTTGCTGATGTTGTTGTATGGAAAAACATTTTGAATTGCAAAATATCGACCTTCTGTGTTGAACAACAAGGTTACAAAACATTTTGTTGATATTTTCCAATGCCAACAGAATACTGTTATTGAAAATTTGTTTGTCAGCTATGTTGAAAATTTGTTTTCAATTATGTGGGCAATGCAAATAAACGGGAAAAAATTTGTTAATACAATAATCAAAATAGAAATTAATAAAATTAAAAGATGTAAATTAAGATATTCAACTATATAAAATGAGATTTTTATCTGATTGTATTTATTTAATTTGTTTATTAAAATCAATAAAAGATAAATCCACAATCTAAAAATCTCATGACATAAAAGATAAACACAAATAAAATTGACAAATAAACTCATGCCTAAAAAAAAAAATATTATGCAAGGCCAAACATGTCAGCAATATTATTTAAAAATAAATATTTTTTTATTTTTAAAAATAAACTGTATTTGAATAAAACACAAAAAAAAAAAAGATTCTAAATGAATTATTATAACACCTTGAAAAAAAACACATTTAAAAAAACAATATTAAAAAAAACAAATGCAGAGCGATAAGATCATATGAAGCAGAATCTCTAACAAATCATATGTCAAAAGATGAAATCAATAAAAAAAAATTAATTACACAAAATGATCTAAAAAATAAGAGTGAAAAAAAAATATTAATTAGAGGGCAACTAAAAATTTGATTTGATATGAGCTGCGTAGTGGGTCGTAATTTTTCTTTCTCAAAAACAACTTGAGTTTATAGACTATTTTGTTATGTTTTTCTTATTTAATATAAATTATAAGTGTAAATCAAAAAGTTTATCAAAACATCTAACAATCATCTCTATAAATAAATAAATAAAATTTGTTAATAATAACTAAAAGATAAAGTGAGAAAAATGAGAGATGGACGTTAATAAACCTTCCTTTTCTGCTCAATCTATCAACACATAGTTATGGGGCTTTACTTGGAAGAAAACAAAATTTTGTTCTAATGTTTAAAGTTAACTTCCTTAAGTTGGGATTATTATCTTTTTTTTTTCTTTTTTCTTTCTTTTTTTCAATATATATACATATAACTTAAAACACAATGCATATTTAGCCAATGTAACAAGTTTTAGGCTAATGACTCCCAGACCAGTTGGTCTTAAGGCATTAGGTGTTGAGACACCCTTTCGAGCTTAGTAACTCGGGTTGCAGATACTGATACGTAGATAGTGCAATGATTGATTCCCTCAAGCTTTTGTCATTAACCCATGTAATAAACACTAGGCCAATAGCTCCCAAGTTAGTTGACTTTAGGGTATTAGCTGTTAAAACACCTCTTCGGGCTTAATTGCTTAGGTTAGGGAGGCTACGAAACCAAACTTATCTATGTTTTTATTATCATCAATATTATCAATTTGTTTTTGTTTTTGTTTTTGTTTTTAAAATTATATACTATCCCTTTCCCTTAGTTGTTACCTTTAACAAAAGAACATAAATAATGTAATAATCCAATGTGCAACCCACAATCATATGTTAAAGTGTGTGCATGTGAAAATGAAGGTTTAAGAATACTTGTTCAATGAGTATATGAGCAGAATCAAGTGATAACAATGCGAGAATTTATAAACCTGAATATTTCAAGAAGTGTTAGACCTTGATAAGAATGTTTACTAAGATGCGTCTCAAGAGTCAATAGACTTCCTTCTAACTCTGTCATCCTAATAACAGTTTTGTCAAATGATTTTAATAATAGTAAAAACAGTTAGTTAGTTTTTTTTTTATGTCAACTATTATACCCTCGTCCCAACCAAAACGAGACATTATCCTCAATGACCTAAAATAGAAGGATAGAGTATAGAAGACATCACCTGAAACAGCGAACATTGACAAACCTGAAACATACTTAAACAAATATAAGAAATAACAAAACAACATAATATGCTATTAATAAAACCAAAAGACACCAGGTTTTACAAACGAATGATTAAATCCAATCTAAGCTTTTTACGTTTGTCTATGGTTGACCAGTTTATGCGACTCATAGAGGGATCAATTATAGAGATAAAAGACTGTAGTTGATCAATCAATTGTTCAGCAGTAGCAGCAGAGATTATGATTTGTCGTGCCGGATATGTTAGAAATTTTTGTTCCACAGCATAATCAAGAAAAGACAACAAATTATCATAAAAACCGATAACATTTAACAAACCTATAGGTTTATGGTGAATGTGAAGTTGGGCCTAAGAGAAAATAGAAAATATGAAAGATATCTTCCAATGTGCCCAGAACACCTGGTGTCTATACACGACGTCGCGCGATGATTCCACTTTTGTTATTTAACAAAAGGATTACTCGATTGGGGGAAATGAAGATTTTATTGGAGTCGCCATCTAGTAAATTAAGGGAACTAGAAATCCCAAATTAGACACTGGTCCTAGAGATTCAGGTACTGAGTTAGTTATGATTAAGGGAAGGTAGTCACCACCCTTAAAACATCATTTCAAGAGAAAAGTTACCTTTACTTGTGTGTTTTTTATTTGATTCAAATGCTATTAGATTTTGAGCTTAATTGCAATTTATTTTTTGAAGATGATTAATGCCGGTCCCTAAAAATAGGAGACACGTCAAAAAATAACATCAGTCCCTAAAAATAGGAGACTCGTCTAAAATGTCGATGTTTAACCATAAAAAGGAGAGTTACGTCCAAGTTACCAAAAAGAGACAATGGACATAAACCATATTTTGTATTTAAACTTTTGACATCGGTCTTTTTTGTAAAAAAAAGAGAGAGACGTGTCGACAAACAATGTTCATAGGAGATACGTCAAAAAAATAACATCAGTCCCTAAAAAATAGGAGACTTGTCTAAAATGTTGATGTTTAACCCTAAAAAGGAGAGTTATGTCTGAGTTACCAAAAACAAATAATGAACATGATCCATATTTGGTATTTAAACTTTTGACATCGGTCCTTTTCTGTAAAAAGAGTCATGTCGACAAATAAATGTTCATTCATAAAAAAAAAAACATTATGTTGGTATCATTGAGAAATGGGTATAACCATACTTGAGAATTCGGCTTTGGACCCACGCATGATGACATGATAAGATGGGTGTTGGACCCGCGTCGTTATTCTTTTTATCTTTATTTTTTTATTTTTTTTGTTTTACAACATACAAAGAAAATTTTACAAGTACTTATATATAAAAAACAAATTAAAAATACCATCAGGAATCCAAAAAATTACATGAGTGCCACCGTATAGGTAAAAAACTGAAATACCCTTGAATTTCTCTGAAAATTAAGAAAATACCCTTGGTGGTGCATGTAGCTCAAGCGCGGTCACTGTTGGAGGGGGTGAAATTCTTCGGCGAGATTCTCTTCCAAAAAGGGTTGATTCTGGTAGATATGAGGGCGAGGATTCTGATGATTGTGGTTTCGATGACCTTTTTCCGGCCAGATGAGGCTGAGAAGACGATGAAAACCGCCTAGGTTTTGCTTTAAAAGAGGCGATGAACCTTTCTGTGGTGGTTCAGAGGCTTTAAGCGGCCGGAGGTGATAGATTAGATGAGAGAGAAAATCGCCGACGGGAGAGGAGAGAGCCTCTGAGATTTGCTAAAGTGTGAATGTTAGCATGGTAAACCGGTGCAGCTGAAGGTTGTGAACCGTTGGATGACAGATGAACTGATCCTTCGGCTGTGGTTGGCTTGATTTGCAAGTTGATTGGAGGGTTCGGATGGACTGAGCTATGTTGTAGCGTGGTGAGATCATCGATAGCTCGGTACACCTGGTGACGTGGCATGACAGAATCGAAGGGCAGATTGTTTTAAAGGGTGAGATGGATTTGGGTTTTAATCTAGTGTGGTAAGCCCTATTAAATCCTTTTAAATCAAAGGTCGAAAACTAAATACTATTAGATCTAATGGTTAGGATATTTTTGGCATTTTGAAATTGTTTTTTTTTAAATCAATATCTTACTAATGCGAAGGAATAGCAAAAAAAAAACTTAATAGTAATCACAAATCTCTTTCTTTTTCTTTCTTTCTTTCTTTTTCTTCTCCTTATTGGCGAATTTTCACTGGCTATTTATAGCCAATGACGAGGGGACATGAAAATCTCATTACGGTGACACAAATCTATTTTAAAGATAAATTGCATCTCCCAACTGCATCGCTTACTATTGCCCCAACTGCCCCGCCTATTATGACAAAAGTTTCTAAATTATTGATTTTGTTTTATTATATATAATAATAAATATTTATATGGGTAAAACTAAAAACTCAAATCAGTATTAGAAAAAGTCTGTTTCAACCGCTAAAAATCAATTTTAATTATCGAAAATTATGTTGAAACACTAGGAAAAAAACTATCGATAGGTATCAATTCGGTGGATTGGGTTTTGACCAAAAATAACAGTTTTGACCTAAAATGGCCTGAAACTCATTTTTTATCCCGGTCGACATGGTTGGACTCATATTGACCCGGTGGACTCGGTTTTAATCAAAAATGATAGTTTTGACCCGTAACGGCCTGAAAACTCATCTTTTACCCAGGTCGACATGGTTTGACCTGTATTGATCCGGTGGAATCGATTTTGACCGAAAATGACGGTTTTGACCTGAAACGACTTGAAAACTCATTTTTTACCCTGGTCGACATGGTTTGACCCGTATTGACCCGGTGGACTCGGTTTTGATAGAAAATGACGGTTTTGACCTGAAACGACCTGAAAACTCATTTTTTACCTGGTTGACATGGTTTGACCTATATTGACCCGGTGGAATCTGTTTTTATGGAAAGATGTGGTTGACTCGAGAAAAATATATTTTTTAATTTTAAACTTTTTCTTAATTTTTTTGGATTTTTATAAATAATAATAGAAATAAAATATCATTCAAGAAAAATCTTGGTGAATCCAAAATTGGGTTACAACACCTGGTAAGGCAATAAAGGCGTCAATATGGTCAAACATTGTATTCATTCAATCAAACATTGTGGAGACCTGTAGTTCCTCTCCAATTATTTTTCCAATGATGTCCCCTTTTGCTAAAGCTTTGGGGACGATACCCAAAACTTGACTACCTCCTAAAAATGTAGTTGTTAACACACTCCCCATTAACCTAAGGCTGCCTCCCTCATACACTAAATGAACCTTTCTCTCAGCTAACACCCGACCAAGATGATTTGATGATTCTAAAAACTCTTTTTTTTTCCTAAGACTGGATCCACCTAAAACACAAATATTTTTTATTTAATGACTTGAAGAACCTGTCATTTCTACACACTTCTATATTTGTTGAATGTATGGGTTGAGTAGAAATCAAGGGAAGGAAGAGACGATTTTATAGATAAGAAATTGAAAATGCAATCATGTCACCTATATGTAGGTCAGTTAGAGTCTCACTCTCTCTCTTTCTTTCTCTTTTTTTAGAACATGTGTATGTACAAGTAGTTGTGATTATGGTTCATATCTTTCCTTGGTTTTACGTCCAAGAATGGCTTAAATGCCCTCTATGGGCTGGGGATAAGCTTCCCATTCAGTTTTTAAAAAAACTGACAAACAGGGTCTTTTTTAGTCAAATTCCCAAGACTAAGTCGATCATGTTATTTATGAAAATGGGGTCATAAATCATGAATTGCACAATGCACATCTCCACTAGGATGCGTCTCAAGAGTTAATAGAAGATTATCTAAAGACTTTTTACTCGGGTCATCCTTAATGAATTGTATTTTATCTTCATGGTTTATAGATACCATTCCTAAAGAACGACATTGTGCATTACAAGTCCATCTGGCACATCAGTGACAGACTTTCAGTCGTTTTGCACAACATTTATTTACAAAAGTGCTTTTACCTGTCCCAGGCATATATGAAATAAAAGAATTGGAAGACTCACCTGATAATCGAACTTTTGCTTCAATCATCCAACGAATATCTTTAGGAATTCCATGGTTCATTAACAACCTTAATCTTTCACACCTAGCACGGTAAATTTTTGCAATCACATTTGGAGGCAAAGCGGGAAAATACTTTTTCCATTTTTTAGATGGGAGGAAAAGAGATGCAAAGAAAAGAGAGTAAACAAGGAATTGAACAAATATATACACAGATATCAGTTATCATGGGAAATTGAAAGAACCGACATAAGAGTCACGGAGTATCATTATCCACCATTTGACCAGGGTTGGAGAAAGACTAGCAAAACAAGAGTCACACCAAAAAGAAACACAACAACAATGTTAGAAAAAGAAAATAATGAACCTTTATATATAGGATCATTCAAACCAATGGATGCATTTTCACTACGAAAATTATTAAAGTAAGCTTTCAAATGATGTCTATTTACCTTAAAAACATTGTCATTCTTGCTTTATGAATTTTTGAATTCTCATATGCATTATTTCTTATTTCCTCAAGCTCATTTATTTGTAACTTACGCTGCTAGCTAGCATCATCAAGGTTTGAATTGAAAGCTTTGATAGCCCAATAAGCTTTATGTTCAAGTTCCACATACCTTTGAGAATAAGAAGATATACAAGCATATGGTAGATCATTTATATTGGAATAAATTTTAGTGAAACACGTACCTTTCAAACACATGAGAATCGAGTGTTTAGTTCTGTTAGGGTCTATGTATTTAACTTATTCTATCTTCGAGTGAAAATGAAAATGCTTATTAATAATTATAAGTTGTTTAAGAATGTTTATTAATGATATGTTATGATTTTTGAAGAGTTTGATTGTTTTTTTGTTGATGGCATTGCAACCTTTATTTTGTTTTTCATGGAAAGTTAATTTGAGTTTTGCCCGAGCACGAGCAAAAGTTAAGTCTAGGGAAATTTGATGAGAATGCAAAATGTCATACTCTTCTCCTGTAATGTTTATTATTTTATACTTATTTGATTCCTAAATGTATTCATTATTTTTATAATTCAATTTCGGATGTAAATGGAGGCGTTAATGGTGAAACAAAGTTATTTTGACTATTCTGAACAATTTCAATACTGTTTTGTAATTGGGGCATATCTCTCTCACCGAGCTTTGCTTGAGGTGATCCAAAATGCTATGGAATCTTAAGGAACAAATATATGACTTTCATGTTTTGATTTTTGAGAGTTGCTCACTACATCAAGGTCTAAATTGGTTATAAAAACATTGCACTTGTGCTGCCAACGTGCTGGAACGTCTTTGAGCATCCAAATCTAATATCATGTGATTTATTTTTGGAAGCTTCTAGACTTGGTGCATGAATTTCAGCTAAAGACATCACTTTTCTTGTTATATTCTGCTTGTGGTTGTGTTATTTAACTTCATCAATCTCTCTAATTTTTAAGGCTGCTACTAGATTAAATTTTAAGGCTTGTCTTAAGTTGTTTAGTTGTTAGGATTAATTAGATTTCTTGTTTTTCAATTGACTATAGTTGAGGAAAGATAGGAAAATAGTTCTAATGATAACTATTCAAAGTGCGAATTGATCTATATGCATTGATGATCAGTCGTAAAAGACCCGATGATGAATGTTGACTTGGACCAAGAATTATTTTTTGATTGATTTCCATATTTTAATTTGATTTATTTCTTAGTTATTTTTCTTTAAACTGTTTTTTCATACTCAAAACCCCATCTTTGTTTGGGTAGCACAATATTATAATAGATACTCTTTGTGAAAACGACAAATACTCGCATTATTATTTTTTTTGTTAAACAGTCTTGGTTTTATTTTTAGTTGCATGTGACAGCACACCAACTATGTATATCAAACTAAAATAGAAAAGGTACAAAATAAGAAAAATAAGTCTCCTTATTCTATTAGAAAGTCTCCTTTGCTCCTCATTACCATGGGGCTATAATATGCAGGCATTTGTTTCCATAATTGTACTCGCAGGCGGAAATCTGAAAAGTATACATAATAAGACCTTTATGACATGTAGAGGGTGGATTTTTTGTATTGGTGGGAAATAAAGGGAAAAGTTTTGGGAATTAATCCATACTTCCAGTAAAAAACCTAGAAGCTATAATTAATTAGTAAAGCAATCCATAAATTGACGTAAAAATAAATGTATCAAACTTCTACCATATTTATGGCATCAATGTAATTAGTTGTTTATTTCCTCCTCAACAATCCATGCAGTTCATCCATTTCAACTATCAAGTTATCCTAACTCCAACAGCTATTACTTTCAAGGAATTTCAAACAATCTTTACTTAAATGTTTTTTAACAAATTAAAATAAGCTCATACCTTATGTGATTTTACATCATCCATGAGTCTGCTAATTGTTTCTGAGGCTCTAACAATTTTAGGGCGATTGAACACCCAGTCAAATGCTTGCTTGGTCACCACGTCGCCCATGCCAATGAAAGACACGGTTGTGAGCATGGAATAACCAGACGTTACTAGAGCCACCTTCATATATTCTTCCATCGTCGGGATATGATTTTCATGGAACCATTTGGCTTCGTTAAAGTAGGCATGGACTAGAACTTTCATCTGTTATACATCGTACATATAAAAATGAATACTAAGTTAAACATAATAGAGTAATTTCTACAACATAGTATATTAGTATTTGATTTAAGGAGAGAGTCAAGAGTGTGGTGCGTACTGCTTCTTTTCCATAGTGGACTCTGTAGGACCATCCCTCCTTCGCCACTTTTTCCTCAATTTCACTATAAACAGTCAATAGTGCCTCATAACATATTTTCATGTAATCTGGAAGCTGGTCCATGCTTTTAGTGTCCCACCTGAAAATTAAGTGTCCAGGTTTTTGTAATCGCATTGTAACCGTTATTTGTCTCTTAATCAAGCTCTACTTATTTAAAAAATAAAATAAAAGAGCCATTTCCATGCAACAAACCTGTCAATTGCTTCTGTCAAAAGTTCCAGCTCTTCAAGGGTGCCATAAACATCATAGATGTCATCAATACTCGATGCCATGGCTATTACTTTGGTAAGTATTTTCCTGGCGAGGGAGTACTGAGGCTCAAAATATACACCTACTATCCAAAATTAAAGAAGCACTCGACCACCCTGTCCCTTGCAAAAGGAAGCCTTCTAGCAAAGTCCAAACCCTTCCACCACCTGAAACAAATAAAATATTGAGCACTATCTGAAGAAGTAAATAGCTTCACAAGTAAT
>Ga0325401_1007907_pt1 | contig 10333 bp, 7 predicted proteins | sample PopdelMetagenome_FD_205666 | JGI IMG/M metagenome (GOLD analysis project Ga0325401, IMG submission 205666) | Populus deltoides microbial communities from Bellville, Georgia, United States - Xylem-PdKOR-R2 | ecosystem: Host-associated > Plants > Phyllosphere > Stem > Wood/Secondary xylem | place...
GCTTCGAGGTCGAGGAGTCGTGGTTCGCGCCGTACCTCGAGTTCCGCTTCCCGCGCATCGGCTTCGCCCACGCCGGCGGGGTGCGGATCGAGCTGCGGCAGGCCATCGAGCCCTGGAACGTGCTCGGGGAGGAGGCGACCTCGGGCGGCACCGCGCGCTACGTCGACTCCTCGACCGAGCGGATCCAGGTCCTCGTCGACGGCTTCACCCCCGAGCTGCACCTCGTCACCTGCAACGGCGTGGCCGTGCCGATGACCCCGACGGGCACGCCCGGGCAGGCCGTCGCCGGCATCCGCTTCCGCGCCTGGAAGCCCTGGTCGTCGCTGCACCCGACGCTGGAGATCGACGCGCCGCTGCGCGTCGAGGTCGTCGACCGCACCAACCGCGTCTCGCTGGGCGGGGCGACCTACCACGTCGTCCACCCCGGCGGGCGCTCGTACGACTCCCCGCCGGTCAACGCCCACGAGGCCGAGGCGCGGCGCGCACGGCGCTTCGAGGCGATGGGGCACACCCCCGGCGAGGTCGACGTCGACGCGCTCGAGGCGCAGCTCGCGAGCCGGTCCACCGACGGCACCGACTACCCGCTGACCCTCGACCTGCGCCGGCGCGTGCCGACGTCGTGGGGCCGGCCGCAGCCGAGGGCGGCGAGACGCCCGTGACCGTGGTCGACTCACCGCTGCGCCGCTACCTCGAGGCCGCGCGGCAGCCCGACGCCGAGCAGGCCGACGGCGGCCCGGACGCCCGACCGGGCGGGTTCGACGAGCTGGCGGCGCCCGACGGCACGCCGCGCTCGGCCTGGGGCGCGCTCGTCGACGACCTGGCGCGGGCCACGGGCGACCTGGCCACGGCCCGGCGCGAGGTCGCGCGCATGCTCGAGGACGACAACGTCACCTACACCCCGACCCCGGCCTCGACCCGGTCGGTCGCCGACGCGGAGGCCGACGCGCCGCCTGAGAACGCACCGCTCGAGCAGCCACGGCCGTGGCGCCTCGACCCGATCCCGCTCGTGCTGCACGACCGCGAGTGGGCCACGCTCGAGGCCGGCGTGGTCCAGCGCGCCGAGCTCCTCGACGCGGTCCTCGCCGACCTGTACGGCGCCCGCCGGCTCCTGGCCCGCGGCCAGATCCCGCCGTCGGTCGTGCTCGACCACGAGGAGTACCTGCGCCCGGTCGTGGGCGCCGACAGCGTGGTCGACCAACGGCTGTTCATGACCGCCGCCGACCTCGGCCGGGACGCCTCCGGCGCGTGGAAGGTGATCTCCGACCGCACCCAGGCGCCGTCCGGCGCCGGCTACGCGATGCAGAACCGCCGGGTCATCTCCCGCGTGCTGCCCGACATCTACCACGCCGCCCAGCTGCACCGCCTGACGCCGTTCTTCCAGGCCATGCGGGTCGCCCTGGTCGAGTCGGCGCCGAGCACGGTCGAGGACCCGCGGGTCGTGGTCCTGAGCCCCGGCACGCACTCCGAGACCGCCTTCGACCAGGCGTTTGTCGCCTCGCTGCTCGGCTACCCCCTCCTCGAGGGCAGCGACCTGCTCGTGCGCGAGGGTCGCGTGTGGATGCGCGTGCTGGGCCGCCTCGAGCAGGTCGACGTCATCCTGCGCCGCGTCGACTCGACCTGGATGGACGCCCTCGAGCTGCGCGGCGGGTCCCGTCTCGGCGTCACCGGCCTGCTGGAGTGCGTGCGGCAGGGGACCGTGAGCGTGGTCAACACCATCGGCTCGGGGGTGCTGGAGAGCCCGGCGCTGCTGCCCTTCCTGCCCGACCTCTGCGAGCGGCTGCTCGGCGAGCCGCTGCGGCTGCCGTCGGTCGACACCTGGTGGTGCGGCGATCCCGACGGGCTCGCGTACGTGCGCGACCACCTCGACGAGCTCGTCGTCCGCGCGGTGAACCGCGGTGCCGGGCGCAGCGTCGTCGGCGCCGCCCTGTCGCGCGAGCAGCGCGCCCGGCTCCTGGCGCGCATCGAGGCGGCCCCGCACCGCTTCGTCGGCCAGGAGGTGCTGCCGCTGAGCTCCGCCCCGACGGTGCCCGAGACCGCGCTCGACACGGACGGCGGCCTGGTGCGGCGCAACGTCGTGCTCCGCTCGTTCGCGGTGCGCAGCGGCACCTCCTACACCGCCATGCTCGGCGGGCTGGCCCGGACCAACGACGAGCACGCCCCGGACCGCGGCGCGCTGGTCACCGCCCCGGACGGCGGCGTGGCCAAGGACGTCTGGGTCGTCAGCAGCGAGCCGGTCACCACCTCGCGCAGCGCCACGACGCGGGGGCGCGCGGACGAGGGCAGCGCCGTCCTGCCCGGGTCGGCGTCGGCGGCGATGGTGCCGCGCGTGCTCAGCGACCTCTACTGGTTCGGCCGCTACGCCGAGCGGGCCGAGGACCTGCTCCGCCTCGTCCTGGCCAGCCGGACCGTGAGCCTGGAGACCGACGCCGACGTCCGGCCGGGTCGCTCCCTCGTCGTGCTGCTGCACGCCGTGACGCACCTGAGCACGACCTACCCCGGCTTCTTCGCCCTGCCCGAGGAGACCGTCGCCCGGCGCGCGGCCGTGCTGCCCGAGCTGCGCTCGCTGATGCTCGACCGCCGCCGTCCCGGATCGGTCGCGCAGTCGTTGCAGGCGCTGCAGACCACGGCCCAGGGGGTCCGCGACCAGCTCTCCGAGGACGTCTGGATGGTGCTGGCCGACATGGACCGGGCGCTGCAGACCCTCCGCGGTCTCGAGTCCGACCAGGGCCTGCACCTGATCGAGGCGGGCGAGCGGGTGCTGTCCGGCCTGCTCGCGCTGTCCGGCATCGCGACCGAGAACATGGTCCGCGACCCCGGCTGGCTGCTCCTCGACGCGGGCCGCGGCCTGGAGCGCGCCATGCAGGTGGTCGGGCTGCTGCGCGCGACGCTCGTCGAGTCGTACGGCCCCGACGTCGACCGCACGGTCCTCGAGGCGGCGCTGACCAGCTCGGAGTCGATCGTCACCTTCCGGCGCCGCTACCGCGGTCGCTCCGGGGTGCCGGCCGTGCTGGAGCTGCTGGTCCTCGACGCGTCCAACCCGCGCTCGGTGGCCTTCCAGCTGCAGCGGATGCAGAACGACCTGCGTGCGGTGCCCAGCACCTCGCCGACCGCCCGGCCGCTGCGGCTGCTCGACGCGCTCGCCGAGCAGGTGCGCCTCGCCGACCCGGTCGCCCTGGGCGTGCTCGTCGCGCCGGAGGACGGCGCGGGCTCCGGCGTCCCGGCCCGCCGCGAGGCGCTCGAGGCCTTCTGCACGGACCTGCACAGCGGTCTGCGCGACCTCTCGACCGCCGTGCGCGACCACTACCACGAGCCGCCGCCCACGCAGCAGTCCCTGCCGCGCCAGCAGGCCCTGCGCGCGGAGGGCCGGTCGTGACCCGCTACCGCATCGAGCACGTGACGACGTACGACTACGACGCCGACGTCACGGGCAGCTTCGGGCAGTTCCACCTGACCCCGCGCGCGCTGGAGTGGCAGTCGGTGCTGGAGCACACGGTGAGCATCGAGCCGGGCCCGGCCACGCTGCTGTCGCACACCGACCTGTACGGCAACACCAAGTCCTCGTTCCACGTGACCGATCCGCACACCCGGCTCGTGGTGCGGGCGGTCAGCGTGCTCGACGTGGTGCCGCCGGTGCTGCCGCCGGAGGCGCTCGCCGTGGCCTGGGAGGACGCACGCCCGGCTGTGCGCACCGAGGAGCCCGACGCCTGGGAGGCGGCGGACTTCACCTTCGCCTCGCCCTACGTCGATGTCCCGGCCGCGGTCGAGGCGTACGCGCGGGAGTCGTTCACCCCGGGGCGCGCGCTCGGCGAGGCGGCGACCGAGCTGATGCACCGGGTGCACGACGACTTCGCCTACAGGCCGCGCTCGACGGTCATCGGCGAGAAGGTCGTGGACCTGCTCGTCAAGCGGCACGGGGTCTGCCAGGACTTCTCCCACGTCATGGTCGCGGGGCTCCGCTCGCTCGGCCTGGCCGGGCGCTACGTCAGCGGCTACCTGGCCACGCGGCCGCCGCCCGGGAGGCCGCGCCTGGTCGGCGCCGACGCCAGCCACGCCTGGGTCGGGGTCTGGGTGCCGGGGGCGGGCTGGCTGCACCTCGACCCGACCAACGACCGGCTCACCGACGCCTCGCACGCCACGGTGGCGTGGGGGCGCGACTACGGCGACGTGCAGCCGGTGCGCGGTGTGATCTTCACCGAGGCCAAGCACTCCTCGATGAAGGTCTCGGTCGACATGGCTCCCGCCGCGTGAGCGCGGGACGCTGGACCGGCTGGCCTAGCCTGGCGCGGTGATCCGCCACACCGTCGCCTTCACCCTCGTGCACGCCCCGGGCTCGGCCGGCGAGGAGGCCTTCCTCACCGAGGGGCCGGCGCTGCTGAGCGCCATCCCCGGGGTGCAGGACTTCGCGGTGTCGCGGCAGGTGGGCGCCAAGAGCGCCTACCGGTTCCAGTTCGCGATGACCTTCGCCGACCAGGCCGCGTACGACGCCTACGACGCGCACCCCGACCACCGCGGCTTCGTGGCCAGCCGGTGGGCCGAGGAGGTCGAGTCCTTCGCGGAGCTCGACCTCGTCCCGTACCCCTGATCCGGCAGCGCTGAGCCCGGGTCTCCGGGCAGGCCTCTAGAAGCCGCTGCCCGCGTAGTCCTCGCCGGCCGGCTCGGGCCGCTCCGCGCCGTCGGGGGCGTTGGTCGAGCCCTCGGCGTAGTCCTCCTCGACCACGGGACCCTGGCCGGGGTCCGGGTCGGCCGGCTGCGGCGGGTCGGGCACCTCGGCGAGCTGCTCGTCGTCCATCTGGCGGGGGTCCTGCACGGGGTCGCTCACGCGTCCTCCTGGTCTCGTCGTCCTGGTGCTCGGTCTGGTGCTGGCGCGGTGCTGCCCACCACCGTGCCACCCGGACCCGCGGGGGCTCCGGGAGGCAACCGTGCCGGCCGCCGCGGACCCGGCCGACCACGAGGGGTCGACCGGGCTCCACGACGACCGGCACGGGTCCGGACGTCCGCCGCTCAGCGGTCCCCGTCGACCCCGGGGATGTCGGCGCCGGGGACCTGGTCGGGGGCGTAGAGCCGGTCGTCGCCCGGGTAGGGCTTCTTCCAGCCGTGCGTCTGGTACCAGGTGTAGCGGTTCAGCTGCTCGGGGTGGGCGTAGTCGGGGATCGCCCCGTTGCCCGTGAAGTGCTGCTGGTTGCCCCAGTCCTGCCACTGCTTCGCCAGCTGCTGCGCCTCGTCCGGCACGGCCGCCGCCCGCTCCTGCGCCGCGGCGACCTTCTTCGCGGCGCTGCCCTTCTTGCCGAGGGTGTCCACGCCGCACGCGGGCGGGGTGACGACCCCCTCGGTGAGCGGCACCTGGTTGCGAACCGCATCGAAGGGCGTGTAGTCGGCCTTCTTGCTGAACGCGCCGTACATCGGCGTCGCGGCAGCGACCTTCTGGTTGAGCGGCTGCGCGCCGAGGATCTGCTCGATGGTGCGCACCATCGTGATCTGGGAGTAGTAGGTCGAGTCGACCTTGCCGTGCTTCGCCCACGGGCTGATCACCTGCACCGGGGCGCGGTGGCCGTCGACGTGGTCGGCCCCGTCCTGGCTGTCGTCCTCGACGACGAAGATCGCCGAGCTCTTCCAGTAGCGGCTGTGGGAGATCTCGTCGACGATCTTGCCGACGGCGAGGTCGCCGTCCGCCACCTGCGCCCGCGGGTCGGCAGGGCCGCCCGTGTGGTCGCTGGAGAGCCACATCATGTTGAGGTTCGCCGGGCCCTTGCTCTCGAACTCCTGCTTCCACACCTGGTAGCGGTAGAGGTCGGGGATGGAGGTGTCGAACTGCGGGGAGGCGTGGTTGCTGATCGCGTCGAGCGACGGGATGGGCGAGTGGTCGTCGACCTTGATCGCCGGGTCGGTCAGCGCGGCCGGGTCGGCGCCCGCCTCGACGCCGGTGGCGGCGCAGTAGTACTGCTGCCAGGTGGCGGCCTCCGGCTTGTTCTCGAAGGCCATGAACTCGCCGTAGTTGCGTGCGGTCCCGCCCGCCGCCTGCACGGCGGTCCACAGGAAGCCGGAGCGCTGGTGGCCGAGCACGTCGTTCTCGGTGTCGTAGCTGCGGATGTACTCCCCGGCGCTGGACTCGGTGTACTCCGGGTTGTCGCCCTGCATCACCCAGTTGTGGCCCTCGGCGGAGTTGGTGCCCACGTCGTAGAAGTTGTCGTAGAGCCCGAACTGGTCGGCGAGCGCGTGCTGGTTCGGGGTGACGTCCGCCCCGAACTGCGCGAGCGACGGGTCGCCGTTGCCCTTGGCCACGTCGCCGTACACCTGGTCGTAGGTGCGGTTCTCCTTGACCAGCAGGAAGACGTGCTTGATCTTGGACGGGTTGCCGATCCGCGTGGGGACCGCGACCGCCTTCTTCTTGCGACCGGTGGCCTTGGTGACGTCCTTGCCGGTCCAGCCGTTCTGGGCGAAGACCGTCGCGGTGTACTTCGCGACCTGCTTGTCGTTCGGCAGGGCGAAGGTGGTCAGCGAACCGGTGGTGCTGTGGGTGCCGGGGCCCGTCGCGAGCACGGTGCCCGGACCCTTGTCGAAGCTGAGCTCGGGCCCGCGGGCGTCGACGCCGCGGGTGTTGGTCACCACCACCTGGCCGCGGGTCGTCGTGGCGACGTCGGCCGGGTAGTAGTCGGTCGGCAGCAGGCCGACGTAGTCGACCGGCTCCTGCGGGTCGGCGCCGAGGCGGTAGACGGCGAGCGCGTTGACCCGCCCGAGGGTCACGAGGAGGTGGCCGTCGGCGGTCGTGGTGACGCCGTTGGGGTGGTAGCCCACCTTGGCCGAGGACCAGGGACGGGTGCTGATCGTCTGCACCACCTGGTCGACGCGGGTGTCGACCACCGAGACGCTGTCGTCGACGGTGTTGGTGACGAACAGCGCGTCGCCCGCCGCGTGCATCGCGGTGGGGTGCAGCCCGACCCGGAGCGAGCGGACGGCGGCGTCCGGGGCCGCGGTGTCGATCACGCTCACCGTGCCGTTCGTCGAGGTCCCCTTCTGGGTGTCGGCCGGCACCTGGGTGCCGTACGACTCGATGGTGCGCTCGCCCGCCTCCGCGGTCCGCCCGCCCTCGTTGCTCACGTAGAGCTTGGTGCCGACGAGCACGACGGAGCGCGGGGCGATGCCGACCGGCCAGCTGCGGGTGACCGCACCGGTCGCGGCGTCGAGCGCGACGACGGTGTCCTGCCCGTTGACGGGCACGTACACGGTGGCGCCGTCGGGGGAGAAGGCGGCCTTGCCGGGCAGCGCCGACAGCGAGGCCAGCCCGGTGTTCGGCTGGGCCGGGATGGCGACCGCGGGCAGCGCGATGGTCGTGGGCGCCGACAGCGAGCCGTCGGTTCCGACGGCGAAGCGCGTGAAGCCGTTGGTCTGGGGCAGCCACAGGAACTTGCCGTCGGGGGAGAAGGTCGGGCCCTCCTGCCCGACGCTGCGGTCGGCGAGCTTGGTGTTCACCCCCGCCTTGCTGCCGACCAGCCACACCGCGCGCTGCGTGACGAGGTCGAAGACCTGGAGGACGACGCCCCCGTCGGTGCTCGACGCGGCGAGGAAGCGGCCGTCGGGGCTCACCGCCGAGCCCATGAGCTTGCCGTACTTGGACAGCAGCCGCTGCCCGACGGGCTTGACGACCTGGTCCGACGACACCTGGAGGCCGGCGGAGGAGGTGCTGCCGACGTGGTGGTGGCCGAAGACGGTGGTGCTCGCGTACGCGACACCGCTGCCGGCGACCGCGAGGGCGGCGACGCCGGTGACGGCGATCCGCCCCGTGCGGCCGAGGCGGAGGCCTCGGGTGGTGGCCGCGGGGGCGCGGCGACGTCTGACGTGCATGGTCAGTCCTTCCGGGTGGGGGCGAGCAGGTCGACGAGGCCGTCGAACTGCCACAGGGGGTTGGGGGCGGGTCCGTAGGCGGCCTGGAGGAGGAAGAAGCCGTTGACCTCCTGCGGGCCGTCGCCGTCGGCCACGTAGCGGCCGTCGGCGGCGACGTCGAGCTGGTAGACCGCCGAGCCGACCGCGCGGGCACCGGGCAGGTGCCACGTGACGACGCAGCGCCAGTCGTTGCCGGGGCCCTCGTCCTCCACGAGGGAGCCGCCCTTGTCGCAGGCCGCGCTGGTCTGCAGCTGCTCCTCGGTCACCGCGGGGCGGCCGAGCTCGGCCGCCTGCAGCCGGTAGAGGTGCGCGTACGACGTGGCGAGCGAGCCCTCGAGCCGGCCTGCGTCCACGCCCGAGCCGGTGCCCGTCGTCGTCAGCCCGAGGACGAGCACCGACACGACGCCGAGCAGCGCCAGGGGCAGCAGCCCGGCCAGGACGAGGCGGGCGCCGGAGCCGTCGACGGCGAGGTCGGTGAAGTCGCGGCGCAGGAACAGCCGGTACGCGACCATCGTGGCGACCCCGGCCCAGGCCAGGGCGACGACCACCCCCACGACGAGCGGGGCGACCTGCACGTGCTCCACGAACAGCCCGCGCCAGGCGGTGAAGGCCTGGCTGGGCAGGGCGAGGCGGACGGCGAGCGGCAGCGGCAGCAGCTGGACGACGGCGAGGAGCACGGCGAGGACGGCCGGCGTGACGAGGCCCATGGGGGAGCGTCCGAGCGCGACCGAGCCGAGCAGCCCGACGGCGGCGAAGGCCGCGGTAGGCGCGAGGACGCACAGCCAGGCGAGCACGAAGCGGCCGGCCAGCGCCGTGCCCTGGAGCGGGTAGCCGTCCAGGCCGGCGAGCGGGCGGTCGCCGGCGGAGACCAGACCGCCCACCAGCCCCGACACCGCGAGGCCGAGGACGAGCAGACCGATGACCGTGGCGCTCGCCAGCGCCTTGCTCGCGAAGATGCGCCGCTTGGAGCGGACGGCGACCAGCAGGTGGCGCCAGGTCCCCAGCCGGTCCTCGACGGCGAAGACGTCACCGGCGACGAGCGCGGTGAGCAGCGGCAGCGCCCACAGGCACGCGAAGGCGAGCACGACGAGCGCGCCGGCCCAGCCGGTGGAGTGCATGAGGCGGCCGAAGACCGTGTCGGCCGGCAGCGCGCTCTGCCGGCTGACGACGCCGACGAACGCGCCCGGCGCGAGCCAGCAGACGCAGACCAGGAGACGCACCCGCCACTGGGACACGAGCTTGAGCAGCTCGAAGCGGTAGCCGCGGGCGAAGGGGGCGGGTCGCAGCGTCGCCGTGGACGCCGCTCGCACGACGGTCGTGCTCATGCGGCCGCCTCGGGCTCGGACGCCTCGTCGGCGGTGAGGGCCAGGAAGGCCGCCTCGAGCGGGGGCACGACGGGCCCCAGCTCGCGGACGCCGACGCCGGCGCGGACCAGCCGCACCACGAGCTCGTCCATCGCGGGCAGCGGGCCGCGGACCACCAGCAGGTCACCGCCGGGGCGCGAGCCCCGGTCCCGCTCGTCGAGCAGGCGGATGCCCGGCGTCCGGGCGGCGACGGCCCGCGCCGTGACGACGTCGGTGGTGCGCACCTGGTGGTCGAGGTCGCCGGTCTCGCTGGCGAGCTTCTCCAGCGGTCCGGCGAACACCACCCGTCCGGCGGACAGGACCGTGACCTCCGAGCAGAGCTCGGCGAGGTCGTCCATGCGGTGGCTGGTGAGCACGACCGCGGTGCCGTCGTCCGTAAGGTCGCCGAGGACGCGGTGGACCTGCCGGCGGGCCGCCGGGTCGAGACCGTTGGTGGGCTCGTCGAGCACGAGCAGCCGGGGCCGGGTCAGCATGGCCGAGGCCAGGCCGAGGCGCTGGCGCATGCCGAGGGAGAAGCCGCGCACGCGGTCGTCGGCGACGTCGTCCAGGCCGACCTGGGCCAGCGCCCAGCCGACGTCGTGGGGGTCGGAGCCGCGCAGCGACGCGAGGGCCGCGAGGTTCTGCCGCGGGGTGAGGGAGGGGTAGAGCCCGGGCTCGTCGACGAAGCCGGCGATCCCGGCGGGGACCGAGGTGGCCCGCCCGACGAGCGTGCCCAGGACCTCGAGCCGGCCGCGGTCGGCGGCGGTCAGCCCGAGCAGCAGGCCCAGCAGGGTCGACTTGCCCGCCCCGTTGGGACCGACCAGGCCGTGGACCCGGCCCTCCTCGACGTCGAGGTCGACGTGGTCCAGCGCGACCACGTCGCCGAAGGACTTGACGACGCCGCGCGCCCGGACCGCTGCCGTTCCACCCACCCTGTGCTCCCCTCGAGAACTACTTAGGGAACGTAGGGATCAGGGGTGGCGGGAGGGGGTCGTGCGGGGAAACGTTCGGCGAACGGACGAAGGGCGCCGGGGGCCTCGACCGGCGCGCCTGGTCCGACGTGGGTACCGGCGTCGCCCGCAGGAGCGCCCGACGCGCGAGAACGGCAGCGA
>Ga0325401_1007908_pt1 | contig 10332 bp, 6 predicted proteins | sample PopdelMetagenome_FD_205666 | JGI IMG/M metagenome (GOLD analysis project Ga0325401, IMG submission 205666) | Populus deltoides microbial communities from Bellville, Georgia, United States - Xylem-PdKOR-R2 | ecosystem: Host-associated > Plants > Phyllosphere > Stem > Wood/Secondary xylem | place...
CACAAGAGGAAGCGGCCAGGGTTGAGTTCTCCGTCTCAGTCACTCACCGATCACGAGCGCAAACTCTATGACGTGATCCGAAGCAAAAAGGATATGGGAATCTGGACTAGAGACATGAAGAAAGAAACCAACCTCCCTGACAACGTCGTCAACAAATCTCTCAAGGCCCTGCACGCCAAGAACTTGATCAAGGAGGTGGTCAACATCCAGAACAAAGGGAGGAAGCATTACATGGCTACAGAGTTCCAGCCCTCCAAAGAACTCACTGGAGGGTCCTGGTATGTTGCAGGGAGCCTTGATACGGACTTCATTAGGTCGTTGAGGATGTTTTGTGTGAAATACATAGCTGAGGAGAAGGTTGCTACAGTGGAGAAGGTGACGGAGCTGATCAGAGGGAATGGAGCCTTCGCTGTTGAGGTCACAAAACAGCAGGTTGAAGAGATTGTTAGGGCTTTGGTTTTGGATGATGAGGTTATGGAAGTGAAGAGTAATGGGATGGGGGAGTTTGGTTCTGTTCCGGTTGGGAATGTTTGCTATAAATGCGCCGGCAAGGGCCACGGAGGCGGCGTGAAAGCAATAATTGGGGCAATGGCTTCCATTCCTTGTGGAGTATGTCCAAGGATAAGTCTTTGCACACCTGATGGTGTTATCTCTCCGAGGACTTGTGTCTACTACACCAAGTGGCTGGATTTTTAATCATATGATGGTGTTTATGCTGGACATATTTCTCTCTTGGCCTTGCATTTTAGATTATCCTCAACTTCACATTCTAATGTGTACACTATTAATATGTGTATATATTATCATATTCACTGGGTCTTACAGAGTCCAATTTCTTCAAAATCTCAAGAACTTTAAAATAATTTATCCTTTCTATATAGAAGTACGGATTTATATCAACAACAAGAGATCTAACGACTATTTCCTAAAAAGAACAACTTTGTGCACCTAGAGACAGATGTTTTGCCTCTCGATTTTGATCATCTCTAAGAAACTTCAGACCATGCAGTGATTGCTCGAGCAACTTCGTGCTTCAATTCCAGCATTTCTCTCCAACCAGTATAAATAATTAACTTGGAACAGTGACTTGAGCATGTCATGTTGTGAAGAACTTCTTTAAGCACTACCTGATTGCTGCAAGTAATTCAAATACAGCACAGAATAACTATTAATAAGCTCAATTCCTCCCATAAGTAACTTGCTTCTCAACTAAAGCCAAAAAAAAATGTCAAAATAAAAACTTGTTCGTTCTTTTTCTTCCACAATGAAAAGAGTTTTTCAGGATCTGGATTATTACTATTGGTCATTACTTAGGAAAAAAATTCCATACAAATAAAAAAACATAGGCTGTTTGCTGGATTCCTTTATTTACATATTTTGTTACAATTTAGCTACTTCAATCATCAGAGATGGCATGAATTAAAATGACCAAAAGAACTCTTCCGATACAAGTAATTGATACCTCCCAACACAGAATTTTGCAACAAGAAAATGATTTTGAATTGCAGGATGACATCTCATTTTACACAAGAAAACAATGAGGAAGTATAAACAGCAGTCCTTTAAAATAAAGCTACCAACCTACCAGTAATTTCATGATGATTGTTGTTTATGAAAATAGATATCAATCAAGAATTGGTCATGCATGCATGCATGCACATATATAATAGAAAATCAATAGGCATGGAAATGGGTAGATACACTCTGAATCATAGAGCTGGCGAAAAGAAATCAAACACGCACAGATAAACAGAGAACAGGATGAGGGGATTTCAGATTAATAATAAAGCTGCTAGTATACTTACACAGAATCATCCCCCGTGCTCAGTTAAAATGTAGCCTTCATCTCTATACAAATTGAACAATGCAAGCACATCGGTCTTGTTGTTTACAACATCACTGAGCTTTGATCCCAGTTGCAGCCTCTGCTCACTATCAGCAGCTGCATACCTCGCTCCTGAAGATGTTCTAACTTTGCTTTTTCCTGGACAGGAAAATCATGAACTACAGAGGAGAAAAATATAGAGCAACTCGCATTGCCCTTAGAGTTTATATTAAGAAATGGTACAGCTGGAAAAAATGGTTCTTCATCATTGACCTCTTTGACTGGAGGTGCTTGGCCACTGAGGAGATATTGGCTAAAAACTAAACCCGTTAAAGCAATGAAAAAAAGGGGTTTCTGTCATATAGCTTTGGAATACTATGAAGATGATTATGACAACAATCTTAAGAATCAAGAGTGAGTTCATGGGATTAGACAGCCATTTTGAAGATTTGCATGGAGGCTAACTGAAAGTGGCAGCAGATAGTTGTGTGAGCAAGTAAAGGTTCTATTTCATCAACTTGTTCTGTGGAGAAGAACAAAGAGAAAGCAAGTGAAAACATACCCAACTAATACCTGTCTACAGTTTACAATGTTCTATATCCTCGACAAACTGAACTGAAACAAATCAATTTCCTCAGCATCATAATTAAATTATGATTATAAATAGTAACGGAAATTCTAAAAATATTGCATTCAAAGTGGCTTCAAGATTTCTTCTCTTTGTATCAACTCATTTCAATCGATGAAGTTACAAAGACATTATCAGGCACTCCCATTAGGGGACAAAAGAAAAGGAGAAGAGATTGATTACTTACACGATAGGGATTTATAGTCCTTAGTTGAATGGATTGATATGATTTCAGATTGCAAAACATGTGGATCGATGTCACCAAACTAAAAGAAGCAAGGGCAAGGGGTGTTGAGGAGCCTGTGCAAGCCAACGCTATGCCAAGCATTATACCAATAAATTTGCTCACCATTCCCTGAGCTTCACCGGTGGCAATTACCTACAGTTAATAATTGCTTTCAGGAACAAATCAAAGTGACTTTGGAATTACTAAGGTCAGAAAGAAAAGACATCTTGCACAAACACAGCTATTTACCAGCTGATAGAAAAGAGACATTTCCAAGCTTCCATAAAGCAACTTGCTATTTGAGAATAAGAAAAAACCAAAAGACAGTCTTAATTTTACCTCAGCAAAGTTTCTGAGCAGCAAAACCAGCATAAAAACAGCTCCTTGAAGCAGCCTGCAAATTACGAGCATCAACTTTAAGCAACTCTAAATAAACAAAAATTTGTATTAGCATCATAAAAGCAGTTTGGCACCCAAACAAAAAACAAAGAAAATGTTATTAGGAAATAGATATGGCAATGCAACAGTAGATAGAAGTAGGAAATTGCCTGGATAAGAGCAGTAGCAAAGCATCCAGCTCCAGCAGTGGCACCAACGAAAACAAAAAGATGAGGAAAAGCAGGAGTTAACATTTCCAAACCAAAGGAAGCATTTTCCAAAAGGTCAGCAAACAGCCTTGATGTGGAACAATGAACAAAAAGACTTAAAGCATAAAAGAAAAAAGCTAAGAATTGAAAGCAAAGGGAACAATGAACAAAAAGACTTAAAGCATAAAAGAAAAAAGCTAAGAATTGAAAGTAAAGGAAGAGAAGAATGGGGATTGAAGATATGCAAAATCTGAAATATTTTTAATTAATCATCAAAACTATCTCACAAAATGACAGAGAAACATATAAATAGTAAAACCCTAAAACATCTCACTATTGGGCTCAACCCATCAAATTAAACTGTTTAACATAAATAATTCCAAATAAATAAAATAAACAATGAGATGGGCTTAAATGAGATCAGTCTCCCAACCAAAGAATGTCAGGCCGGGTCATCCTACGTCGTCTCCATCCATATACCCGTGTAATTTGCGGCGTAGGTTTGGTGTTGGTGTCCCCACCAAGCCTCCAACCTTTAGGATGAACATCAAAATGTCATATCCATATTTGGACAAAATGATTTTATTGAGATATACCCAATCCCATCCTTTAGCACCCATTTGATGGCCGCGGCCATTGGAATCACTCCTTTCCTCAAACCATCGGCGTAGAGCAACGCCTATCAAACCAATAACAAATAAACATTAATCAAAACAACAAAAGCAAACTACATGGTACCAAAAAAAACCTGAAGGGATTGTCTTGGTAGTTAAAGAAGGCATGTTCCTTTTATGGACTTTTAAGGTTCAAACCTTGGAGTCAACACCAAAGGAATTTATTAAATTCCTCTTAATGTAGCAAGCCTATGAAGGGGTGCAAGATCGCTAGAAGAGAAGACTTAAATCGACACGTAAATTAGTTTAAAAATACCTCTTACCGTCTAAAAAAACTGCACATTACTACAAGCAGAAGCAGCAGAAGAATGACAAGGATAATAGATAGATACCTGGGAGGTAAGGACACCTCTAACTTGGCTTGCAATGCCTTGGACAGCTCGCCGAAGAGAATAATCCAAGTAATCAAAGGTAACACTTTGAGGAAACCCTTGAGGAAGCATGAGATTGAGGAAGCATGAGACGTACAAACAGAGTTGTGCATTGGGACCATAACTCCTTAACAAAAAAACAGTGACGAAGAAGGTGATGTTGGAGACACAACAAACTCATCCTTAGAGAAATGAGGAACAAGCCTAGCCCAGTTGCTTCCATTGATGTTGTGTGTCTGATTAAGTGGGAACCAATGTGGATAACATCCAGAGGTGCCTTGGTGATGGAAATGGCTAGCAGCCAAGTTCCCATCATGGTGTTTGCAGGTTATTGAGAAAATAGAAGAAAACGGAGATAGAAGCAGAATTCCATGAATTCAGCTCAACATTCATTCATTGTGATTTTTCCATACTCACTCTGTGTTCTGTTACAAACTTATAGCTGCAAAATAACAGTAGCACTTTCTTATTTTCCAGGAGTCCCCTAATATTGCTAAGATAGCCACAAGTGGCAATTCTTGTAACTAAAAGAGAACATAAAATGATGCGGGTCATTTTTTAAATCTGTTCTTCTTCTTTTATCTTCTCATTCAACCCATCTCCTAAATCAACCTGCAACAATTCCCCTTTCTTAAAAACACCCTTGTCCTCAAGGGTAAACTGAGGAAATCGAAAAAGGAGTTCATCCACATATTTAACGAATCATATCAAGTGCCTTTCTGATAAGTTTCTTCTTGCTTGTTTTTAAATTGTTGTGTTGTTAAGGCATTTCTCGTGAAACATTGAGCGGTAAAATGTCAGAATCAACAAGACCCATCAAAAAGTTCAAATATTTTGGCAAAAGCTCATCAGATTCATTTGAGATGAAGACTCGACCGACTAACATACAACTTCAGGTTGGCTTTATTAGAGTTATAATAACTCTCATATACATCATGAGGAGCCTTCGGTGGAACAAACAAAACAGCCTCGAATTCAACATCTCTTTCTGCAGTGAAGTGACTCCATGTCAATGGCTTCTCTTCACCAAAACCTTTGCTAGAGTGGTAGAATTTTGTGTACTTCTCTTTTGTCACCTCCTTTGGATTTCTCAACCATAAAGCCTTAACATCATTCAAATTCCCCCACTCATAAGAAGTCTCCTTAATTTTTTTGGTTACCTCTAAATCTTCATCTTCACTTTTCTTAGATTCTCCTTCATCATCAGAAGAGCTGCTTTCAGTTGTTTCATCTTCATCACTAGACTCATCTTCATCTACAGGAACCTCCACGTCAACCTCTTTACTTGCCCACAAATAGATTGGGAAGTTGATGAATTCAGAATATTTCTTCACCAAATCTTTCAATTTACTCTCCTCCAAGTACTCTCCAGCTTCTTCCTTGAGATTACCTTGAGATGCAATCTAATCTCAGTTCCACGTCCCAGAGGCTTATTCCAGGTATCCTTAGAGATTGCAAATGCTCTATCGGCCTTTGATTCCCATACATTCTGTTCATCTTCTTTATGCTTGCTAATAAGTGTAAAATAGTTAGTAACAAGATATATAGATTAAAATTTCCCACTATGCTTGCAGCTTAACATTCCACTCTTTGCTTCAATAGTCTTCCCTGTAATCTCAGACAATAATTTTGGTGTAGCGGTTAAGGAAGTTGATGAGAACCTCGTGATCACGTGGTCATGCAACCCATAACAAGGTTGACAACGAATCTTAGAAAGCTGAAACAGGTCTGATAGGAGTGACACAATGAAAATTTATCCCAAGACACCAATATTATTGGAATATCAACCCCCACCCTACAAATAACAATTCGCAAACGAGAAGTCTAAGATGCCACAAAGCCAGTTAATCTTCAAAAAGTCAATTTAGTTCGTTAGAAAATCAAACACGAGAATCTTTCTCACACAAGCCGAATAAATTTGGCAGTAATAGTATTATCAATCTCAATATTTTGTTCTTACAAAGAGTATTTATACTCTTGAAAATAAAAACTCTAATGGATCTACCCTTATGGGCTAAATTGATTCACTTACAAAACTTACTCAAAACCTATACTAATAAACCCGAATGTATGGACCCAAACAAGCTTTGGGTCATAGTCGAGAACTAATTATTAATTAAACCTGAACAAGCCTTGGGCCTCAGCTAATTAATCAAACTCAAGCCCAATACGAACTAAGCCCATTAGAAACAATGACAAGGCTCCTAACCCCATTAAATAGTCCAAATAAAAGCTCGAACAAAAATAAAATCCATGAGAATAAATTATTTTTGTTGCCGTGAGAGGAGAAGAAAACAAAATAAATATGAAACAAGGCTTTATATAAAGCCTTGTTGCCGCCATATTTGTCCTTGAAAACAAGAAAAACTTGTTGCCTCCTACTTTCTTATTTTAGAGAGGTTGTTGCCACTTTGTTTTCTCTTCAAGCATGGACTCTTTTAAATAACCCCCTAAAATCTCCCTTTGAATAAGAAAATCTTGTAAAATAAGAAAAAGAACAACAAAAAAATCTCAAACCTCTTGCCATAACATACATTCAATAATGGATACGGAATCCTTACAAACTATGAATAATAGTTGTTGCCATAAATGTCTCCTTGTTCGACATGGAATCTTTGTAGAATAGGTATGCCAATAACTATCACATATGCATCCATGAACATTAAAGAATCCTTGTATTGGCTAGAATCCATAATACACAAGGAAACAATGTTTCTTCAATTTTCACATATTCCTAACAGATTTCAGTTCTAACTTCAAAATTCAAACACATCGTTCTTTCTTGTTTGGATGAATTAGCAAGCCCACCATATATCGCCAAAAAAGTATGAATGTCTATTTTCCAACCTAATTGGAATCTTAGCAGAATTCCTTAGGTAGCTTTAGATATAGTCCAAACAGTACACAAAGGTCACGAAAGACAGATTTGACAAGATTCGTCTAGTAACTTCGACCCTCTAAAATAATCTCTTTCCAAACTCCGATTGGCCTGAAATTTTAACCCATTGTAGAACAGAATTTTAACCCAAAAGAGCTAGATGAATTTTGACTAGTAAATTTACTGGAAAGTAGAGGTGGACTGGAAGATGAATATGGAGATGGGTTAGGAGAAAGAGATCCCTTGTTTAGACTTGAACTATTGGAGGTGATGCCCTTTGTTGCCTTTTCAGCAACCCAGCAGCCTTGTAGGGGTAGAGACCTCCTTCCAACTTGTGAAAAAATAGATCAATTTTGATTCATCATCCCAAGAAGAAGATCCTTAATCTCCCCAAACACGTCTCAAGGCTTAGTATCAATTGGCATGTCCTGGGTCCGACGATTGACAACTCTCATACCACTTGTTGCGTGTCTGATTGAGTGGGAACCAATTTGGATAACACCCAGAGGTGCCTTAGTGATGGAAAGGCTGGTAGCCAAGTTTCAGTCATGGTGTTTACAGGTTAGTGAGAAAATGGAAGAAGAAAAGTGAGATAGATGCAGAATTCCATGAATTCAGCTCAATATTCATTCATTGTGATTTTCCCATGCTCTCTGTTCTATTACAAACTTATAGCTGCAAAATAACAATAGCACTTCCTTATTTTCCAGAGTCCCCTAATATTGCTAAGATAGCCAAGCATGGCAATTCTTGTAACTAAAAGAGAAGATAAAACGTTGTGTGTTGTTTAAAAGCGTAAATATCATTTTTTAAAAAAACAATCTGCTGCTGATTTTCTTTTCTCTTCTCATTCATCCCATCTCCTAAATCAACCATCAACATTTGACTTCCCAAACCTCCTCTCTCTTCTTGTTGAGTTCTTGCAAGTCCTAAGGAAGCCAATTGCAAGATAACGGACAAGGACAAGAAGAAGAGCAAGAACAGGGAAAAGAGGTCGGAAGAATCACTTCCATCAGTCCACCGTCACCAACCATTTTAAACTTTTAAAGTATTAAAAACCCTAAATAATCGAATTTCATATAAAAAAAACTTTTGAATTGATAAGTAATCCGTGTATCAATCATTGTAATGAACTTTTAAAGTATTAAAAACCCTAAATAATCGAAGTTCATATAATAATAATAATAAATAAATAAAAACTGCCAATTTAAATCCCATAATCTTTTTTAGTTTTTCATTCCCATTTATTAAATTTGTAAAACAAAAACAATCTTTTTCTTTTTCTACTCTCATCAAGAGAAAGTGAAATCTTCCATCCAACTCTCCTTATATTATTAGGAGCCTTGCTTTGCAGGTTTAATAGTTTGTGTAAGGGTGGTGGTTTCCTTAAATAATTAATTAATTTCTGGCTTATAAAAGAAAATAATAGTGGTGTCCCTTTATATCTTAGAAATGATCTAAAACATAATTGAGCAAAATCGTATAATATATATGGGATAATTACAAAAAACTTCTCATTTTTTCATTGTCTCCGTTCTTTTGAAAAATACACATCTTAGAGTTTATATGATCATAACAGTTTACATCTAAGCTAGTACAGAAAAAAAAAGGTTAACAAAAAATGTTAGATCATTTGCAATATTGTCATTATATTCCATTTAATGACTAGAGCCCTTGCAACATTAATATTACAAGTTTGTCGTTGAACTAAAAAAACCTTTGCCACCATGGCTAACGTATTCTTTTTCTTCCTATTTCTTTTCAATCTTCAACAAGCCCACAAGAAATAATTGAAGCCAGAATGAAGATGAGTGGTTTGGCCCCAAAATTTGATCAATTTTTTAACAAAATGATTGCAAAACAACATATTGACCTAACCATTATGCACAAAGACTTTATTCCAACTCTTACTCTTCAACAACTAATCAATCGCTCTCTTTTGCTATAGCAAATTTGTCATAGAGATCTTAAGTTGGAAAACACCCTCTTACATGGAAGTTTACCGTTGTCGTCGTAAGATATGCGACTTTGGCTATTCTAAGGCAATGAACTTACTAATTCACCTTACATAGAAGACATTTAATTGTAAATCCAAATAATCAATGTTAACCCTATTTTTGTGCAGTCTTATATGTTGCATTCCCAACCCAAGTCTACTGTGGGAACAACAGCCTATATTGCTCCAGAAATCCTATCAAGAATGGAGCATGATGGGAAGGTATTTAAGACCATTTCAATCTTGTTATTGTATCTCTTTCTGGACCAATTTGGTCTTCTAACATCAAATATTACTATTTGGCTTCGCTGTGGACATTGTTTTTGCAATTGGCAATCACAATAAGTGTCCAAGCATGGGATGTAAGCGAATCACAATCTTGAGCAATGAAAAGGATAACAATCGATAGTAAAAAAAAAGAAAGAAGAAAAAAAGAACTAAGCATAGTAGAAGTATCGCAGCAACTAAACCAGCCTTGAAAAGCCATTCCAATTAGAGGAAAGACATTGGAGAAAGTGAATGAAATAGCAAACAGACAGTACCAATATTGGTTAAGCAAGAGGTATTGCAAAAAAGAAAATAAATGCAGTGCACAAAGCAGAACAGAATGTGTTCTATGGGTTCAAAACGAAAGCAGAGAATAGAAGCACTGGTGTGCAAACCACGCACATGCAAGATGTGCTCCTGGACAAAATGATTGTTATCAAGGCAATGTAGGGGGCCAATCGATCCTGCATAAGTAAGGCTTTATAAGATGGTAAAAGCATGGAAGGAACAAAGTCAAAAAGAGTTAACTGTGTAGCATGTGTAAGAAAAATCAAAATAGATAGGGAGGGAACTCTGTAGAAACCGATGCATACGCATTATTTAAACTGCCACAAACAAACTCATAAGCCAAATGAAAAGTGGATGGTGGTTTGGTTTGCAACAATCATAAAAGAATTTGTTAGGAGAGGCTAGGGGAGAGGAGATTCCAGGGGGTAATTGTGTTTGAAAGGTTTCTGTGAATTTACCACTATCAGATACCTATAAACTAATAAATCATTCCTGTTTCTTTAAGACACTTCAAGGTGAGTCAATTTGGAAAAGGCAATATATGAGACGCTGACAGCACTGAGCATATCATAAGTGCAAACTAAAGATGGCA
>Ga0325401_1007910_pt1 | contig 10332 bp, 4 predicted proteins | sample PopdelMetagenome_FD_205666 | JGI IMG/M metagenome (GOLD analysis project Ga0325401, IMG submission 205666) | Populus deltoides microbial communities from Bellville, Georgia, United States - Xylem-PdKOR-R2 | ecosystem: Host-associated > Plants > Phyllosphere > Stem > Wood/Secondary xylem | place...
ATTTTATTATTATTTACACTTGAGCCATTTAAAAAACTTGTATATTTAATTTTTTATTAAAAAAAATTATTCAACTGACTGCATATCGCAAGTCACATAACCAATATCCGGTTAGTGAGAGGCTTGTTTAATAAAATCAAGGAATAAAATTCCCTTACTAATCTCCCCTATGAGCGTATCAAATTCAATTCACAGCTGTATATTATTAAATACCTTCCACCCTCTCTCTTAAATGCAAGTTGTATATTAATATTATCTTAATTTGAAAACATGAAATATTATAAATGTCTTGATATTAATTATTATCCCGTACACTACTGCTACTATTTTATATTAATTTAGTATTTTTTTTTAAAGTTAGGTGAAATATGGTTTTCTATAGATTAGAACGAGGACGAAGGGATGATGCGCAGTCCCTGACGTTAGGGTTTGAAAGGGTTGGCGATGCAACGGAAACCGACCGGTGGAATAATATTTTGTCATTTCGTCAAAATCTCTCTCTCTCTCTCTCTCTCTCTCTCTCTCTCTCTCTCTCTCTCTCTACTGAACTGGAGAGGAAGGGGACAAGTGCCTCGGCTGAGGAGGTTCGTATCGAGTGCCTTGGTTGAGGAGGTTCGTATCGAGTGCCTTGCGCTTGCTTGTCAGCATCCTGCCGAGGATTTCGAATCACTCTGGGCTGATTCGGGGGCAATTGAGTTTATCACCTTCAGTTTTTATTTTGGACCAATGGGAGGAGAGTCCAGGAGTTCGACTCGTTGAAAAGGGTGCCGGGGCAATGTTCGTGGGTCCCATAGGGCACCGCCAATATTCTTTGCCTGGAGAGATTTCCCAGGCAAAGAACCGATCTCAATTGTTCTTTGTCAGGAAAAAAACAAAAACAAATGCTTCATTAAATTATTTTTTTATTGGATCAGATCCCCATTTCATAAAAACAAAATTCTTGAGCAAATTTTAAAGATAGGCAATTTCAATCTTGGTATCGAATAATTTTTAACGTTGATTTTACCGTTATTTTTTTAAAATAATCTCAATTAAAGGATTTCGTTCATTTTAAGAACGTTTATCTAATTTTCATATAAATTTTATTTTTATGTAGTAAAAAAAAACACGACTTCATTTTGTGAAGAATTTAATGGTTTTAGTTGAATTATTACAACAACAAAAAATTGAATGGAGAAATAAAAATAATTTAAAGATAAAATTGATAAAACAAATGGTATCTTAAATTTAATATTTGTTTAAAAATTCTTAATTTAATATCTCATGTATATTTAATAAAATATATAGAGGGTTGATAAATTATGTGGATTGCTTTAACGAAATCATATCTTTGCTCCTAGATGGATAAAAAAAAAAATCTTGAGGGTGGGGTTGGTCTGATCTTTTCCACCAGCTCATCGGTCATTATAAGATTATTTGGGGTTATTTAAGTCTTATCTAATTTTTTTTGCATTATAAAAATAATATTTTTTTACCACTAAAATCAATAAAATTCAAAATTATTGATCAATGATTTTTTTAACTTGTCATAAACTTTTAATTAGTAAAAATATTTCTTTACTTCCAGGATCAAAAAAAATATTAGGTTGTTAGACAAATGATTTTTATTTTGTTTTTCCATTATTCATGTGCAGTTAAAATATGTAATTGACTTTAGAAAAGACAAAAAATAAAGCTTGTATTTTAGGGTATTTTTGTGCTTTCACACGGGTTTTTTAGTAATTAATAGGATCATCAGGCGTTTTGATATTTTCACGTTGCCTTTTTAGTTTTTAAATCAAAAAAGTTTCAGCACGTGCTAATAAGTGGGCGAGGTATTAGACATCACCCGGTAGACAAACCTAGCCTTCTATCACCTCTTCATACTAGTCATTATGTCCTCTTGCGCATGGTATGTCACGTGACATTTTATCTCTCATATCAAATAAAGTGCATGATTGTCCTTTTTATTTTTTTATTTTTTTTTATTTTAGTCATCAATTTTTTGGTTTCTTATTTCGTTTTCATTCTTTTTATACAAGTTTTGTTTTTTTTTTAAATTTAGACTTTCAATTATAATTTCTCACATGTTTTTCTTTTTCATTTCGGTTCTTTTCTTTTGATTTTTTTCCCCAATCCTTTTATTAATTTTGTATGGCTTTCAATTTCATATTCATTCAAAGTTTATATTGTTTAATTTTTTTCAATTTGACCCTCGCTCTTTTGATTTATTTTTTCTTTTATTAAAGCTATTTTTCAACTTAATTTAACCCTCCAATTGAAATGTTTTGTTTGCCCTTTATTTTTTTAGATCATTTTATGTAATTGATTTTTTTTTTCTGGTTTCATCCTTGATTTTTGATTTGTTGGGCATTCGGTTTTGTATGATCTTATTGTTCCATTTTAGTTTTTTTTTAAATACTGGTTTTGTGATTGTTTTCAATTCTTTTTTTACGGGTTTATCTTGGTTTCATGACTTAAGTTACGAGTTTTGCATGCTTTTTTTAATGTAAGTTTCTTTTTTAAATTGTTTTGTTTGTGTTTGTTTTTTCAAGATATTACTCTAATTCATCTATATTTTTTGTTTTATACAAATGAACTTTATTTTTCAAAATAAAAAATAATTTATTCTTGAATAATATTTTTGAAATGTTCGGCCTTGCGTGATATTTTTTAGGATGTGAGTTCATTCAATCAATTTTATTTATTTTTATTTTTTAGGTCATGAGTTTTTTAGGGTGTGCATTTATCTTTTATTTATTTAAATAAACAAGTTCAAAACACAATTGGGTAAATGTTTCATTTTGTGTGATTGAATATCTTGATCTATATTAATCTCTTAATTTTTTTTCAATTTGTCTTTTGACTATTGTTAACAATTTTTTTTTCATTTATCTACATAGATGGTTATCAATTTATTTAATTAGATACCTATATAGGTTTTTTAATTTACATTTTGAGTTTTTTATGTAAAAAATACGTCGAAGTAGCCTGCATACTTAATATTTTTGTTTTTCCATTCTTCATGTGCAATTAAAATATGTATTTGACCTTATAAAAGATGAAAAAAAAAAGAAAGTAGAAAGTGAAGAAACAAAATTTCAATTCAAGATCTCCATCCTTGCTATAAGAGAGTTATGTTAATTTTATTTTTAAAAGCATCAAAATAATTATACTGTTATAAAAAAATTAAAAAGACCAAAACACTCCTTAATAATATGCATTATAAAAAAAATAATGCTTTTACGATCAATCGTTGTTTGAAACACGATTGGTTGTGTAGACAAATATAAATGTTTTTTTTATCTCATAAAAACTTGATGCCAAAATTGAAAAGACAAGCAAATAAAGAACTAAAAAAACCCAATTGGCCAACATTCAAAATTTCACATCCAAAAGAATAAAAATTTCAACATACTGTACTAAAATGAATCCCTTTAAAATATAATAGTAATACAAAAATGCACATAGTAAATAATATCATTAATATTCGATAACATAAATAAAAAACTAAAATACAGAGGAGTTAAAATATGGTAGCTCTAAGGTTATTTGCATTACAATCACTGAAAACTTTTGGCCTAGCTATTGTGGATAACATAATTTTTTTATATTTTTTGCACACTAAAATTATTAACTTATCTTTAAAAGCAAAAAATATTGAATTGAAATATAGAGGTTGTTTAGATTTTTTATTTTTTTAAAAGAATAATAAAATGATTGAATTCACCTTTTACAAAAACTTTAACTAGCATTACAGATATTTTATCTTCTTTTCATTATGTTATTATTATTATTATTACTATTATTAAGTTGAAAGAGAACAATTTCATAATTGAATAAATATAAATATTAGTAAAAAAAACAACTAACAAGTGCATAGCACGCATTAGTATGCAGATTGAAGTTACATCATTTATACGACACGTGTGGGGTGGTTTGCAATCAAACAGTGGTTTTCAAGGCGATGTTCAACTAGTCTTGGTGCCCTCACTATTTCTGGATAACACATATAGCATACAAACCTCTGGTTTTGCATTGACGACCTGTTTTACTCGATTTTCATGCCTAAACTCTAAGTTTTTAAGCAAACTTTCATTTATTTTTCTTTCAGATTTAGTTCATGTTCTTTTGATTACTGTTTGTTTTATTTAAAATGATTTATAATTTTTTTTTAATTTTTCCCTCATTTATTTTTTTCACATGTTAGATTTGGTTATTATTCTTTTAATTACTATTTGTTTTGTTTTGTTTTGAATGCTTTTCTTATTTGAATTTATTTTTTAATCTAACCATTAACATTTAATTCATTTTATTTTTATATCAAATTTGGTCCTTACTATTTTGATTGTTATTTGTTTTACTTCGACAAATTTCTTAGATATAAATATTTTTTTATTTTATTTTTCAACATTAAATTGGTTGGGAATTGAGTTTTTTAGTTGAACCTGAGTCTAGAATTTTACAAGATACGAGTTTGAAAAATTAACCAAAATTTAAGAGATTTGCCCGAGTTTGCTTGTTTTTTACACCTTTTTTTATGCTCATATTTTTTCTGTTGCATCCAAGCATTTATTTATTTCTTAAATTCATATTTTTTCTGTTGCATCCAAGCATTTATTTATTTCTTAAATTTTATCTCTAATTATTTTATAACTTTTCAATTTGATTCTAAATTTAATCCAACCCGATGTCAATTAATATCCAACGAAGGCCTCACCAAGAAGAGAATAAATGAATGAAAAAGAAAGACATAGATTGTCCAAACGAGTCAGCTCATTTGTAGTCATGTTCATTACTCAAGTCATAGATTTTACGTGTTAACCCATGTCAATATAGTTTGTTGCCTTCCTTTTATTTCACTTCCTTGTTTTTTTTATGATCTAATCTTTTTACGTGTTAATCCATGTCAAAATGACTATGATGTAAGTATTTTTTTATAACTAGATCGCTATTTGACCAGGGTAAGCAGTTTGCTCTTGATTTGCTGAGTTGAATAAGTCATATTTTTTTTTATATATTTATTAACATATATGGTGATTGATTAATCTAATTAGATATATTAATTAATTTTTTATTTTCTTTTAAGTATTTTATTACATGCTTAAAAAAAACAACGCTCACATTTTTTTAATACAATAATTATCTTTTTATGCGGACATGGCGAAGCATGGATACTGGGCCTAGTAACCATCCAAGCTTGATAGAGAAAACCAATGCTCGTGACCACCTTCCCTCCATTTCCTCCGATGCCCCCTCCTCATCTTTTAATTTATAGACAACAAAAGGATATGGGCAATTAAAAAAATATGAGATACAACATTGGGCAAATCCCAATTCCACCATTCTCAAATCAATCAACAATTATTGGAATTCCTTGGTGTTATTAAACGAGGCCAACATGTTAGTCTATGATTTCGATCATTAAAATTTATTTATTTATTTTAAATTGTGAAACTTCAAAAATTTATAATTTAAATATGCAAATATATAAATTCCCGTGTAAATGTAAAACTAAAAATGATAAGATCTCGATGAATGATGAAAACTGAGATAATAAATAATATATAAATGATGATAATAAAAATAATTGTTATGTATAATGAAGGGTGTCGCGGGGGGGGGGCGCGACGTCATCTGGCGATGGCGGAGGCTTGTGTCGTGCCTCCTGATGAGGGTGTTGTGTGTTGGAAAGGTTTTCGGATTTAATCATAAAATTATGATTAATTTTTAGGAGTCGCCACCTAGTATTATGGTCACTAGGAACCTATAGTCTGCGAGAGTCTGAGTAAGGGACTGGTTGTGCAAGAGGAATACGCATTACCCCCAGTGCACCCTACTTAAGATAAGCTGCATTGTTGTTTGATTATTTTTTAGGTCGAGTTTCTATTCGTTCGTTTTTTCTAAGGTTCAAGGCAGATCTCCCTTCATGAGGGAGTCTCTACCTTATCGGGTTAAATCCTAACCGTTCTAAAGTCTGAATTTTAGCATTGCATTTATTTACACCTTATATCTTTAATACCGAAGGGTGTACTTTATTGTGTAATTTTACACCCCATAAATATTAAAGTCTACATTTAGACCCCAAAAAAAGGGTTGGAAAAAGATTTTTGACATGTTGGCCGAATCCTAAAGGATAATCATAAACTGGTTATGATATCCATTTTTAATTTTTTTTAAAACATGAAAAAGATGCATTTTAAAAAAAAAATATGCTTGGAAAAATTTTAGGATTTGGCCATATGCAACAAAATATTTTTTATATTATTTTTGAAAATGCTTTGAATTTTTTTCGAAGAAAATCAAGTATTTTAATACTGGATTTGTATTTTACAGTGTAAATATACAACCCGATATTGTGCAAAATTGGTAGAAAAATATTTGAGAAAATCACAATTTTTTGAAAGGATTTTTGATTATTTATTATAGATAACATTATATATACATATATATTAATTAAATAAATATTATTTAAACACGTGGGCTGGCATTGGCCCAAAAAGGTTAGGCCGAACTCGGCCCAACATATTATTTTTTATTTTGGGGACGGGCTGAGGTCGGCGGCTTGCTTTGGTCGCAGGTGGAAGAAGAAGGAACAGAGTCCTGCGAAGGAGAAGGGAAGCTCGCGATTGGAGCTGTTGCAGTGGCTGAGGAGAAAGCTGCTACCCTGGCTGCCTTTGGGAAGGGAAAGAGCTTCTGGGCAAGGTGGTGGCCGCTGCTTCTGCTGTTGCCGATGCTGCCGAGGTCACAATGGCAGAGAAGGGGGATTTTTACAGAGGAGAGAGAGAAGTGGTGCAACCACCATGTGAGATGGTTTAATGGCTACTGGAGGTGGGGATGATGGAGAGAAGACGGGTGATGAAGATGGTGGTGGCTGAAAGCCACGGTGGAGAGAGAAGGCAGAGAAAGGATCGGTTGCAGGAAAAATGAGCAGGGAAGGCTGGTTTTCGGCCAACTTTGAGTTTGATTTTCTTCTCCTTTAGAACGTGAAATCTGCTCCTATTTATAGGGGTGAAATCTTGTCTTCACAGGGGAACAAATTCCAGCCTTTGATTCAATTGTGAAGGATACCAACCGTTGGCTCAAGGTAGGCATGGTACACTGTCAATCTGTAGCTGCAGGTTGCCTGAAGTGGCCTCTTTGGAGTGGTGCCATTTCCGTTTATGTGCCAGTGAGCCGGTGACGACCATACCCAAATGTAGAGGGATGTCTGGTGATCAGTTTCGTGCACAATTTGGCAAATTTGGTGGACGTTAAGTGCATTAAATGAACTTGCAAAGGAGGTGACTAGACCAGTTTTTCCAGAAAAATAAGAAAGATCATGAATAATGACCAGACGACGTGTCGTCTATTCCATTTTTTTAACGCAAAACGGCATCGTTTTAGGTTTTAAATAGGGATTTCTCTAAAGTTCAAAGCAGTCCTCCAACTTTCACGTTTATGTAATTGTACCCCTAATTGACCTAAACTTTTGATTTAATGCAATTACACCCTTGCCGAATAGCAATTGGAACCCTGGATTTACGCGCCTTTTGCACATTAGTCCTTGGTCTCAGATTTTTGCAATTTAACCCCTAATTGACCATTAAACTTTTAATTTCTTCAATTTAGTCCCCGCTTTTTGTCAATTAGGCCCCTATAGTCTGGCGCCTTTTGCAAATTGGTCCCTGGCTGTGAATTTCTTCAATTTAACCCTTAATTGACCCCAAAACTTCAATTTTCTTGCAATTTGGCCCCTAATTTCAATCAAATAACTTGGTAAAAATTAAATTTGATCTCTTAAAATTCCAATTTTCTCAATTAAGCCCAAATTAGGCCCCCAAACTTAATTTTTCACCAATTAAGCCCCAAATAAAATTAATTTGACCTATTTGAAGTATAATTAAGTCCTTGCCCTTAATTAAATCCTTCAATTGGACCCGAATTAAATCTTAAACATAATTAAAATTTAATTTGGCCCATGATTAAATCAAATTGGCCTATTAAAAATTCAATTATATCATTGGGCTTAATTTTTATGCAAATTCATCCAATAATCATTTAATTTGACCTTGAATTTGTATTTTTTCTTCATTCTTGGGCATAATGGGGTACAATTAGGCCTTAAATTTCCTCTAAAAATTGCAGCTTGATTTCCCGGCCTGCTTTCTCCACGTTGCCAGCCTTTATTTTATTTTTTAATTCTTATTTTGAAATAAATAAATAAATAATAAATTTTTGGGGAATAACCCAGAATTGGGTTATGACAAAGGGGATGACCTCCATAAAATGAATAAATAAATAATGAATTTTTGGGGAATAACCCAGAATTGGGTTATGACAAAGGGGATGACCTCCATAAAATGAATTTTAGTTTAGAATTTATAACGACAGAGAAGCTAGTAACGCATTTTGATGGATAAAATAATAAGAAAAATGATAATGTTTCAAAGGAATAAGTGAGGTAATAAAGAATAAATTATAAGAAAGGATAGTACAATGAAAATACATGATTGAAGGTGCAAGCCCCGATTAAAAATAAATGACACTACTTTGAAACGGTAATTAACCTAATAAATAAATAAAGGTGGAAAGTTTAAAATGAATATATTCCAAAATAATAAAATGACCCTAGAGATTTAGAAGGATAATTGATATGATTTATGTGAGGATTGAACAAGAAAATTTAGATTGTTAACGAAAAGCCATGAACTGACCAATTTTACGTTAAAGAGCAGAGCTCTCAATCCAACCATCAGATCGGGATAAATTTCTGCATGAAATCTATTAATATGCTACCTTGGTTTAAGATCTCATCTCAATCGGAATTCAATAAGGACTAGTGATTTAAGTAGAAAAAACGGATGGTTTACTTGAAAAATAAAATAAAATACATAAACGCATAAATGAGGGATGAAATTGTAATTAATGACAAATTTGCCTTTAAAACAGCAAAGAGGCCAACTAGTTAAAAAAAGAAGAAGTTAGAGACAATAAAGAAAATTCAGCTAGAGAGAGAGAAGTGTAGAATTTGGAGGAGCCAATCCAAAAAAGGTTGTATGCTCCGGTGGTCATATCTCCGGCATCAACTGTTCATGCTTATATTTGATATATTGCTCGTCTCACACTCCTCTTCTAACTGAGCAGAGGGATTTGCAATATCACTTTCTATTTGACAGAACTCGCCATTGGAAATATCCTTGAAAACAAAAGGAAACACACCCTGAAGGGCAATTTTGGTCGCCGACCAATTCTTCTCTATTACACCATTGGATCACGTCTATTTTTGAATTTATGGTGCGCTTAGATGTTGTCTTCATTCTGGACGGTGGAGATTGAAAACACACTCTCCAACAAGGTGTTGTTCACGTTGAACAATAGCTCGCTAATTTTCAAGCTAGCTCGGTTTTATTCCGATCTAGGGATATTTAACTGTTGGATCATTCCGAGTTTGAGATATATTGTTCAAGCCTTCCAGATCTATCTTCCGATCATTGGATTAAAAAATACAAGCTAAGGTAGATGACATATTGCTTTTTGATTCTATTGCTAGTTTTGGCAAAATATAATCTATTGCCTTTTGAAATAAATTCAAAAGGCAATACGTCATTCACTTTAGCTTTTATTAACCTGAAAATTAGCGAGCTACTGTTCAACATGAACAACACCTTGCCGGAGCGTGTGTTTCCAATCTCCACTGTCCATAATAAAGACCACATCCGAGCGCACCACATATCCAAAAAGTGACATGATCCAACGGTGGAATGGAACGGAATTTGCCAGCGACCGAAACTGCCCTACAGGGTGCGTTTCCTTTAGTTTCCTATGATATTTCCGATGGCGAGTTATGTCAAACAAAAATTGATATTTCAAATCCCTCCAGTCAGGTAATAGAGGTTTGTGAGATGAGCAATATATCAAAAAATAAGCACGATCATACGGTTGATATCGGAGATATGACAATCAGAGCATACAACCTTTTTTGGGCTGGCTCCTCCAAATTCTACACTTCTCTCTCTCTAGTTGAAACTTCTCTATTGTCTCTCACTTTTTTTTTGTATAGGATTGGTTGGCCTGTTTGCTGTTTTAAAGTCAAATTTTCCATTAATTACAATTTTGTCCCTTATTTATGCCTTTATGTATTTTATTTTATTTTATTTTTCACGTAAACTATCCAGTTTTTCTACTTAAATCGCTAGTCCTTATTGAACTTCGATTGAGATGAGATCTTAAACCAAGATAGGGACATATATTTATAGAATTCATGGAAAATTTTATCCCGGTCTGATAATTGGATTGAGAGCTCTACTCTTTATCGTAAAATTGGTCAATTCATAATGTTTGGTCAACAATCCAAATTTTCTTGTTCAATCC
>Ga0325401_1007911_pt1 | contig 10331 bp, 6 predicted proteins | sample PopdelMetagenome_FD_205666 | JGI IMG/M metagenome (GOLD analysis project Ga0325401, IMG submission 205666) | Populus deltoides microbial communities from Bellville, Georgia, United States - Xylem-PdKOR-R2 | ecosystem: Host-associated > Plants > Phyllosphere > Stem > Wood/Secondary xylem | place...
CGGAATTTTTAAAGAATTTAAAATTAATTTTTATTTTTAAATTATTTTAATATATTAATATTAAAAATACAAAATATACTTTAAAAAATAATTTGTCACCGTGTCAGGACGGCAGCGGGTGATTGCTTGTCAACCCTAAGACGTGTCAGGCTCACATTCCAAATTTTGAAAAGTAGCAAAATTGTCAAACTTAGAATAAATTTTACCGTACAGTGCTCTTCCCGCTACTAGGCAGTAGTGCTGTTTCTTTCTTTTTAATGGTATGGGGAATGTCTGAGCACCCCAGTTCATTACATTATATTATATTCATAGTTATCAAACCAAGTTGAGAATTAACACACATTAATCTAAAAAAAATTATTTGATATTTAATATATCATATAAAAAAAATTAAAAAATAATTTATGTGGATGTAGTCTATACATATTATAAATAATAAAATTTAAAAACTTATTTTAATTTTTTTTATTCTACATTGAAAAAATATATCTTCTCTTTTTAAGTTGAAGTATTTAAATTAAAATTTCTTTTTATTTTATATTGAAAAAATATAATTTTTTATTGTGAACATAGAGTATATTTATTAATAAATTTTCAATCTAAAATTAAAAAAATAAAATTATTTTTTATTATTTATATAATAGACTAACAAGAAAAGAATAATAGACTCGCATGTATAAAGTTAAGTTAGATTGAATAATAGAAAAACTTTTAATAACTCCCCCTGCAGGCAACACCCATGCTTTCTATACATTTTATTTTGTATCCATCCTTTAACTAAAACCATAACTCATTTGGAAACTATGTTTTTTTTTTTTTTTTATTACTGACCTCTTTGTTTTTGAGGGACATGCTGTCAGAAAATATGTTAACCTGGCCATGCTATAAATGATCATTGAATTAAATTGCCAGTTTGGTTAAATAAAAAAATTGATAATTCAACAAGGCTATTCATTGATTTAATTTTTCAGTTTGTTCAAAAAATGATGGCAGGATAAGATAAAAATAAAAAGAAAAAGATGAGCGAGTCTCTATTAGGTTTTACCAGGTTACCCGAGGTACGAGTTGACCTCACAGGTTTTTTCAAGTCACTTGAAGTACGAGTTGACTTAATGGGTTATGCGGAATTCATCGGGCCAACTACAGGCCTAGATTTTAGCTTCTTCAAACCTGGTCAGGGTCTTAGATCACCCAGGTCAACCAATCTAGTCAAGTTTAATAACTATAATTATATTAAGTGGGTTTTGATAAAGATAAAAATGCAAAAAAAAAAAAAAAAAAAAAACAAAGAAAGAAAGGAAGAAAAGAAGGGAAATGAAAAGGAAAAACTAAGATAACTAAAACAAACCAAAAAATCACCTTCCATTAAGCATTTAAAGTTGACTATTACTGGCTGAGGTACCACTTAATTATTGTTGGTTAAGCTACAAGCATTTAATAGGAACACATGGTAACCCCTATAAATCATAATCATATGTTCCTATTAAAATTCGAAAAGAATCGGCCTAAACCACTAGTCAACTAGTTTTTTGTTTTTAATAGAAAAAAAATTTAATTATTTTATTAAGAGAATAAGAATGGTACAATACACACACATTCACACAATACTAATCAACCTAACTTAGAAAACTAATTATTTATGAAAATCAGAAAATTAATATAAAGAAACTAACTCTAAATCCTTATACATAAAATCAAAAACTCGACACTCCCTTTTAAGTTGATGCATAAAATTCATACATGCCCAACTTATTTAAAAACTTTAAGAACTTTCAACTTTAAATTTGCTTTAGTGAGAATATAGATAAATTGATCCTCAAATTTAATTTTAGGCAATTTCATATTTGTTTTTATCCAATTTCTCCTTAATAAATAATGTCTACCTCTACATGTTTTGTACATTCATGTTGAATTGAATTATGGTCAATATCACATGTTATTTTATTATCATGACATAGCTGAATCAATTACCTTAATGGATAACTCAAATCTTGCAATAAAAGTTTTAATTATAATGCTTCACATAATCTAAGAGTCATACATCTGAATTCAGTTTATGTACTTGAGTAAATAACAACATCTTATTTCTTTCTTATCCATATAACAAGATTACCATCCACGAAGGTAAAGTAATCATAAATAAATCACCCATCATATACTACTTTAGCCTAGTCAGCATTAGTATATGCTTCTATACTTAGACAATATGCATTTTTAATGAATAAAGTTCCTTTTTTAGGTGTAACATTTAAATACCTCAAAATACACATAATTGCACTCATATGTTGCTTTTTCAAATAATACATAAACTAACTAAAAATACCCAATATATAAGCCAAATTTGGTTTCGCTTGTGCTAAGGACATCCTTTAGTAACGAGTATCTGATTGGACTTAACATATAGCTTCAAACATTCTACTATTTATGTATTAGTTCACTAACATGCATGCATACCAATCTCTTATAGAAGATTCAAGGAGTATTTTTTAGATATAAAGATTCATTTATGAGATCAAGATACTTCAATTTGAAGAAAATATTTCAAAGGACCTAAGTTTTTCATTTCAAATTCTTTAGCCAAGTAATTTTATAAGGTCTTCTTTTCTCCAGGATCATTTCTGATTATCACCATATCATCATATTATATAATGAGTGATGTAATATTGCCATGTTTTTTTTAGGAACAATGTGTTTTGAATTGATTTTGGCTAATAAAAATAACAACTAAAGATAATATGACTTGAACAACTAAAATTGATAGTTACAATTATAAAGGGCGAGCTACACTAATGATGCCACCTTATGGTAATAGACTATATCCTTTCATCTTTGTAGATAAGTCAATATTTTTATATGCAAAGAGATATAAAAGGCTTTACATAATTTATACAATCTTATTTTATTTGTAACCCTTAAACACAAAAACTAACTTAACTAACAGAGGGTCTCCTAAATGTAGAGGGGGACTTTGTGTAGGCCACGAAACACCAAAACACAAAGCCATGGAAAAACCTAACATATTAATTAAAGTTTTTTATGACTTTATTAATGGATTTGTTTATGAGAAATTGAATGGAAATCTAGTTCATTTCTCATCGTGTATATTTTTTTTCTAAAATGTTTTCATGGTTGACAATATATAAACCCTAGGAGAAAGAGTGGCTAATCTTCCACCATCCTTATCCACTCATATAGATCTATATCAACTTACTTAACAGATAATAACACTTGTTCAGAATGTTTTGGCCACTTAGAAGCAATTCAGAGCCATCACACTGCACATAACACCATCAATGGTACAACTTGCCCAACCTATGCAACTTGTGTATAAATAACTTCATTTTTTTTATAAAAGGACATGACAAAATGACGTATAAGAGAACAAGCAGGAATGTTGCCACACCACCACCATACCAAAGAGTAGATCTCATCATCATGAAAAAGGAAGTTTCATTTTCATGCCATGATTTCCACAAGTTAAAAGGTAAGAAAACAATTAGCCATGACCATCGCCATTGTTATCATCCTTGTATCCTTTTAGTGTCTCATTCAGGTAGTCTTAAGCATAAAACTCTTTTAAGAGAATAAAATGAAGTTTATATTCACCATTATACCAAGATGTATTATCACTTATCTTTCAAAGGTTTTTATTGCTCCAAAAATGATTTTGAACAATTAGAATGGTGTCACTAAGCCTCGCGAACATGTGTAGAATGCTAGAAGCGGTATGAAGTTGGTGATATAGGATAACAAGGCGATGTGAAAGATTCTTCCAACCATATTTTATGGCTCTACTCATGCTTGGTACCATAGTTTACAACTATGATCTATACTTTAGTTTTTCTTATTTGTGCAGCAAGCTTATTGCTTATTTTAGTACGAGCATTCCTACCAAAAATAGTTTAACTAAACTATTCACCATTACTCAGGAAACAAGGAAGAGTACGAGAGCTTACCTGAATACGTTCAACAAAGAGATGAAAAAATATATGTCATAACCTAGTTTTGGGTTCCCTTAAAATTATCTTTTTATATACAAAAATAAAAAAGGTTGAAAAATAAAAAAATGCAGGAAAATAAGCGACTTGGTTAGCAAAGACAAGCTGAAGAGAGATCTACATACATAAATGAGGGATGAAAAGACCAAATTGGATCTTTGACAATATTGTAAACTCAATTGCATCCTTGAACGACCTAAATGTGAAAAACAATGCAAATTAAGATTAATTTAAATGAATATTGGATAAAATTGCATAAAAATTAAGTATGAGGACTTAATTAGATTTTTTATAGACCGATTTGATTTAATCATGGGCCTAAGATTTAATTGAGTTTAGAAAATATCTTAAGCCAAAATTAAAAGAATTAATCAAATGTAAGAACTTAATTAGACTTTTAATGGGTCAAGTTAATTTTATTAAGAACTTAATTGGTGAAAAATTAAGTTTGAAAGCTTAATTTGGGCTTAATTAAAAATATTATAATTTTGGAGAACCATATTTAATTTTCACAAGCTTAATTGAATGAAATCAGAGATGAAATTGCAAGACAATCAAAGTTTAAAAGTTAGTTAATGGCCAAATTGAAAATTTTCATAAACAATGACTGAAGTGTAAAAGAAATATAAAATCAAAGACTGAAATCATTCAAAATCATACCAATTTGAAAAAAAAATGAAAGTTTTGTCATAATTCATTTTTGGGTTATTCCTCAAATTCATTTTTTCTCTTCCAAAAAATCAAAAAATATATATTCGGATTAAAAAAAAAATCTAAAAAATAATAACAGTGAGGGGAGGATGCCGGAGCACCCAGAAAATAGTTAAAAATTGGTTGAGGAGGTTAGAAAATACAAAGATTGAAATTTTACAGTATATTTTTGACATATGAAGAGCCCTGTTGACAAAGAAATTCATTTTGAAGAAAAAATGTCCAAAAAAATATTTATAGACTCAATTAAATTTTATTGGAGGTTTAATTGAATTTATAGAGAGTTTGATTGCAAGAAAAATTGATTTTTAAGTAAATCTGGGTTTTAATTGGAAGAAATTAAAGTTCTGAGGTTAAATTAGAATTTTTTAGAGTTGATTTTGTTAAATTAGATGCTTAATTACATAAATATTGAAGTTTGATGGCTAATTAGGGACTAAATTGAATAAATCCAAAACCAAGGACCAAACTGGAAAAGACGCTAAAATCTAGGGTTTAAATTGAAGTTCGTCAAGGGTGAAATTAAATAAATTGAAAGTTTGAGGCCAATCAAGGGTGTAATTAGAGATAAATCACAAATTAAAGAACTAAAGCGTAATTGGCAGAAAATTACTATTCATCTTCTTTTTTAGAGAGGCTGCCTGAGAGGCCTTCTTCCCAAGGCGTTTGACGCCTCGTTTCTTCTCCAAATTAAATGGAACCTGCACGAAAACGATCCCTTGACACATTGAATACAAGCTAGTATAAACCGTTCGGGTTGATCGATGTTGTAGAGGCGATGGCACCGCCCCAAAATGGCCAACCCGACCAGCCATTTTTCCTGCACAAAACTGACAGTTCATCATTGCTACTTTGAACCAATGGTTGGGATGGTTTCGGGTCGAACCAAGGGCTGATATTTTGCACCAGAAGAGACAAAGTGTCCCTCTTCTATCGCCTATAAATATATTTGATCTTCATGCTCTAGAGGGGGTAAATTTGGGTCTAAAGACAGTAAAAAAATCAGCCTCCCTAACCCGGTCTGCCATCTTCACTCTCCCTCTTCTCTCTGCAACTAGCTCTTAATTTCCTCTTCCCTCTCTCTCTCCGCCATCCCAGACACCACTGTCATCATCGTCAGCTTTTAAGTCACCATCTCCACCACAAGAAGCCAACTCAACCATCGTCCAGCCCCAACAACCGCCGGTCCTCTCCCCCTGCAGATTTTCTTCTTCTTTTTTTTTTCCTGCCGCAGCCACTGTCAGCCGCCACCGCTTGCACCACGTTGTCCTCCACCACCGTCAGAACCACCGCAAGTCAGCCTTCCTCCCCCTTCTTTTTCTTCTTCTTCTTCTTCTTCTTCTTCTTCTTCTTCTTCGGTGGTCTCTACTGTTCACATTGTATGTGAATAGTGGAGAGTAATCCATTGTTATTTTTTTTAATTTAAAAATTCCAAAAAAAACTTTCTAAATACGTTTGTAATTTTCTCGTGTATTTTTCTATCAATTTTGCTTAATATCAGTTTGTATTTTTATACCATAAAGATATAAATCCAGTATTAAAATACTCGATTTTCATCAAAACATTATAAAATAAAAAAAAAAAAATTTTCATGCATACGACCAAGTCTCTCAAAGATAAAAAAAAAAATCATATCCTTTTTTTATGTAAACAAAAATTCAAAAAAAAATTAGCATGCACTTTGGCTTTAATAACAAGTTTGTTAGAGCCATGAGAACGAGGTCAATATTTCAAAAATTCTAAAAAAATATTTTTTTATTCTTTTAGTATCTGGGATTACGGATTTATACGTAAAATGTATTCTTGATATTAAAAATGTAGTTTTTTTTATATAAACGTTAGAACGGTTAGGATTTTACCCAATAAGATAAGGACCTCCTTATTGAGGACTTTTCTTAAACCATAGACAGACCAACAATTAGAAATATAATAACACCTTAGCTTTTTATCAGACAATCAAACAATGCAGCTTATTTTAGGTAAGGCGTATTTAGGGTGCTAATACCTTTCCTTTACGCAATTAGTCCCCGTACCCGATCTCTGAGACAAGTTAGGGTTCCTAGTGACCAAAATACTAGGTGGTGACTCTCATTCTGTTTTTTCACTAATAAAAGACAAGAATTTCTTGTCTCCCCATGTTTGCCAGATAGACATTTAGATTGAAGTGGAATATTTACCGCGACGTCACTCACGTGCGACAAGTTTGATGGTTACTAGGAGTCAAATTGAATAAATTGAAAACCAATGACCAATTCAAAACAAATGCTCAAATCAAAGGAGTTAAATCAAAGTTTCAGGTGTGCGATTGCAAAGATTAAGAAGTTTCAGGGTCATTTGAGGGGTCAAATGATAAAATGAAAACAACATGGACCAAATTGGAGTCTACAGGTTCTCAATTAGAAAACCCTAATTTTTAGGGTTTAAGTAGACGACATACCACTCGTTTTTAATGAAAAAACATAGTGACATGTCCTTTTTCCCTATTTTATTACCTTCTTCAACCGATAAGATTGATCGAGTTACCACTTTCAAGCGAATAGACGTAGTATCTTTGACCACCTCAAGGGCTCTAACAATCACCATTCGATAGAGAAGATTCCCCTCTATAAGTCTATGTCGCTCTTTTTGATGATTATGCCCTCACTCGCCACGTGGAAATCCTCAACTTCTTGTCCCAAAGCAGCCTTGTCTGGTTCAATAAGATTTGACAGTGTTACACCTAACTTTGAATCGATGGTAGGAAAGCTACAGGCCATCAAACCAAGCATGATTTGATCTTAGTTGATGAATAACACCCCCCCTCCACATGATCTATGACTTGGTTGGTTGCAATGACCTTTTATTTGCCACGATTAATTCATGGAAAATACACCCCAATCAGTCATTTTCAGCCAAATTACAGTTATGAAGTTCCTAATTTTTTTCTAGAAATTCTAAAAGTTTGTTAGACATTTAGGGAGACGGAAAACAAAAGAGGAAGAGAGATGAATGGTCTCTTAATAGATCAAAGGAAAAAAAATGGCAAATGATCTCCTATGATCTAGTTTTGAAAAAACCACCTTCAAATCTACAAATGATTTCACAGCCACCTGCCTTTTGAGGCTATAAAAAGAGGATCATAGAGAGAAAAAAGGATGAAAAAAGAAAAGAAAAGGCTTAGAGAAGATTAAATCACTAAAGTCTCTTAATAGAAAGATAATGAAATATTGATAAGAAGTAGAAGGAAAAAGGTACAAGGCAAAGCTCTTGAGTCCAAGATTGGAAGCAGAAATACCAGAAGAGCTTAAGCTCAATGAAGGAGCAAGAATTTTTAAGCAAAAGAGGCAATATTGTTAGTCAAGGTGTTCCTCAAACTTTGATGAGGAGTGGAACTCAATGAGAACACCCCTTCCATCTCTAATTTATCTTTTAAATTGCCACTCATAATAATTGTTATGCATCATTTGAAGTCATTTATTAATTTAAAAGCCATGATTTTTGTTTTGAAATGTTTAAACATGCTTTGAATATAATTTGTATATGCTCAAGTATTGTTTAATTGCATTATTTTGATGTGTTAGAATATGATAATAGAATGGTATATGATAATGCATAATGTTGTTTTGTATGTTTAAATGTTTAGTTAATCATTTTTGAAGTCATGACAAGATGTGTTAAGTATTGAAGTTGTTGTGGACTGTTTTAAGATAGTTTAATGGGTTTGTTGAAGTTGTAAGCATGTTGTTTGAGCTTCAACACAATGAAATTAATCAATGGAACAATATTTATATATAGGGAGATGCATTTTTAGCTTGTTATCAGTTAATGGTTTTGCTTGTTGTTTTAACATTAATTTTTTATTTCTTGTTTATATATATATATTGTTCAAGCAAGTTGTTTTGAGCATGATTAAGCTTTGAATGCTAGGTTTAAGCTGTTTTCTAGACTTTTTGTATATCTTTTTTGAGTTTAAGGCATTCCTGGGTTTTCTAGGTTTCCAGGTTGATTTTCATCTATTGAACATTGCTTTAGGTTCTTATTTTCCATGTCTTTTTGCTCGATTGATAGTTCTTACACATGCATACAATCTTTTTAATCATTAATCTAGGATTTTAATGGTTTAAAAACACTGAAATTATGGCTTTTAATCTTCAATTCAGTCATTTTGTTTTTTTTACATAAAATCAATTAATCATGATGATCAAGTGTTTATTGTAATGATCTAGCTCTAAGATTTTGATTAAATGATGTTTTCATGTGTTTATATATCTTCAATTTGTTGTAATCTGATCTAAAATCAAGTCCATGTTTCTGGGTTTACTTGTTATGTTCTTAGCAAGATTGAAGCAAAAAACCTTGTTTGGTTTCATCTCTTTGTTTTTATTGTGGGGTCATGTTTTTGAACTTTGGGTCTTGGGTTAGGAAGCTCAACCATAGAGGTTGGGCTAAGTCCATTTTTAATAAGGCAATGTGAGGGTGGTTTAATTTTTTTTTTTTTTAAAAAGCATAATATTTTGTCTTTAAAGTGAATTTTCCAAATATAGTCTTAAAATATTTTTTAGCATCTAATTTTTATTTTAAAGTGTGTTTAGCAAACATAACTTACTAATTTTCTAGTTTTTTTTTTTTTTTTTGCCAAATATACTTCAAATGATTTTCAAAATTTCTAAAAAAAATAACTACTACTTAAATTTGATCTTGTTTTTAATTATTATTTTTTTGCAAACATCAAAACCAGATTATATTTTACAAAACTGATAACCAACTTGATGTTGAGGTATTTTTTTAAGGCTGTGATAACCCATAGATAGCAACATGAAACAAATCATCAAGCTAAATTACCAATTAACACAATTTAAAATAATAAAATTAAAAAAAAACTTGATAGCCAAACTAAAATAAAAAATATATATTTTAAAATAAAATGCTATTATTTCACCTCACCTCATTGTTCACAAACAATCAAACCAAAATTTTCTTTGCAAAATCAAATCAATGCTGACATACCTTTTTTAAGACCACAAAAACCCAGAAATTCAATCATCAATCAAAGCAAAGTGGAAAGATTAAATTAAAAAAAGAGTTGCACAATCAAAGTAAAAAAAAAAAAAGTCTAGGACAAAGAATTCAGAAGCCACATTCCTCTTAATTTTTTTTTTTTCATTATTTATTTTTCGTTTGCATTTTGCTAAAAGGTGAAATCTTGTTTGAATGGATAGTTTATTTTTCTTGATTTTTTTCTTTTCTAAAAAAGAATACACTTTCCTTCCGATACAAGTCACCTACACTCGGGTGATCCAACATTCCAAAATCGTTCCATTAAGTCTTTCCTGGTTTTGATCTTAAAGTCATCAGAAGGTAAAAAAAAAAACCAAATGAGGGAATCCAGTTAAGGTTTACTGGAAAAGTTGGAAAAGGAGCTCCTCATTCAACCCCTAATGGCTGCATATACCCCATAAAAATTCTATGCATGCTTTAAAGGAAAAAAAAACGTTTCAGGGTTTTCCATGTTTACTAAAAAAAATGGAGGGCATTAGCATGTTTATTATGTGAGGTAGAGATTAAAGAAACATAAGGGTGAAAATAAGAAATATGGAAAAAATACAAATCAATAAATAAGAGAGGCAAGGAAGCAAAGAAAAT
>Ga0325401_1007912_pt1 | contig 10331 bp, 9 predicted proteins | sample PopdelMetagenome_FD_205666 | JGI IMG/M metagenome (GOLD analysis project Ga0325401, IMG submission 205666) | Populus deltoides microbial communities from Bellville, Georgia, United States - Xylem-PdKOR-R2 | ecosystem: Host-associated > Plants > Phyllosphere > Stem > Wood/Secondary xylem | place...
GCAAGAAAACTTTCAGTCTTGGGAGCTTCTACAAAATAAATTATAGTTATAAGTTACTCTTATTTCAATCAATTTTTTCCATAACTTTCAGTGCAAACAAATGCTTATTTGTTTTTAAATTCAATGCTAATAAAGTTCAATGGTCTTTCAATACAAGCCCAGTCGTACCTTTTTTTAATCAATCTTAAATGAATTATACACAATTATTTACTAGAATTTGTCCTTAAACTATTTTTTATGATGTTTTTTTGCATACATGCATTTCAGTGATATGTAGCATCGAATGGAGTTTCTAGCCGACCTAAATATTTAAGTCAAAGATAGTTGATTGAATTTTTATTTCACATGAAAAACCATGCATATAATTTAGTGCGTATTTTTCCTTGTCATCCCTTGCTTACCATTTTTGAACTCGTAAAAAAAACATGAAGTTCATTTTTTTTCTTTTTCTATATATGTTCTGAATAAAATTGATGTTATTGATCTATAACATGATATTATTTTTTTCCATATCTTTCAAAGTGATAAATAGTGTTTGTCAATGATATATAAAAAAAGTGATGGATTTTTTTTTATGACATGAATTGTAATGAACACATATGTTTGTAATTGAATTTATGTTGATAGATATGGAAAATGAATGAGTTCATGCTATGTTTGGTGTTAACTACGATAACAATTATGATACCATGATGAATCATGTAATTGATCATATTAATTATAGTGGTACCGGTGGTAGTGGTGGAGTTGTCAGTGATAGTAATGGTGGTGGTAATGGAGGGGTTAATGCTGATGGTGATAATGGGGATGATTCCAACAGAATTAATGATGATGATGATGATGATGATAGTAATGAAAACAAAGATAAAAACTGTACTGATGATGAGGATGAATCATTTTGGCTACGAGAGTTTGATTGTAAAAAACTATTGTTATACACCGCTGGTGCTTTACACGTATTATGCTACTTATGTGTATAAGAAACCTTGTATGGTTTCATATAACACAAGGATGAGATGGTTGAATGAAGTTGTACGAGGACACTAGAAACAGTGTGTTAACATGTTTAGGATGGATGCAATGACGTTACAAAACTTTTGTTATGACTTAGAAACATAATAGGGGTTGAAACTATAAAACACGACGAGTGTTATTGAGAAGGTGACAATGTTTTTGTACACCATTACATTAGGTGCAACAAATAACAAGTCCAAGAAAGATTTCAACATTCTGGTAAAACCATGAGTCGATATTTTGATAAAATGTTAAAGATAATTTGTTTGCTTGTGATAGATATAATTAAAACAGAGGACTTTGAATTTTTAAACACTCCGCGAGAAATTGCGATGAATCCGAGATTTATGTCTCATTTTAAGGTCAGACAGATGATGTTTATAGTAATTAATAACACAAAAATTAGTTTAGATTCTGCTAGTAATTATTTATGAAATATTGGTTATTGTTTTGTTTTGTAGAATTGCATTTTTGTTTCTCAAGAAAATCAAATACCATTTATAGGTAGAAAAGGAGTGTCGACATAAAACATAATGGTCGCATGTAGTTTTAATATGCAATTCACATTTGTTTTGACAGGATGGGAAGGTAGCATTCATGATATTCGTATTTTTCTGGAGGCTATTGACAATCCAACTATAAAATTTTCAAAATGTCCTAAAGGTAAATATATGACAATAATGAATTGTTATTTAAATTTAAAATTTGTTTATTTTATATTTTTTTTATTAAATTTGTTATAATTTTTTTATTTGTCATTGTAGGGAAATATTATTTGGTTGATGCTAGGTACCCAAATGAGTATGGATATCTTAGTCCATATAAAGGTGCGAGATATCACTTTCAAGATTTTCGGCGTCGAGGGCAACCAACAAGCCGGAAAGAGCGATTCAATCGTGCACACTCACCACTTCAAAATGTCATTGAACGTGCATTTAGAGTGTGAAAACAAAGATGAAGAATTTTATAGAATATGCCGACATATCTGTACAAATTACAAGTGCAGATTGTAGTGGTATCAAGACACTACATAAATATATTAGGAGGAAGTCACAAGAAGATGTTGCATTTACAGAATATCATCACAGTTCTAATTTTATTCCTGATGATTTTTTAGCCGATGTTGTTCCAAGTTCTCAAAGCCATGACAACTAGAGGTCTTCTCGAATGAATTATGTCGGTGATGGAATAACAAATATTTTAATAAGATGATTGAAGGAAAACAATAATGTAACATTTTTATTTTTTATGTATTAAAAAAAAAAAAAGCTCACAAATGCTACTCACAACTTGCAAAATTCACACGTGTTCTTCTTGGTAATTTTATTATCAGAAGCACTTATAAAAATAACTTAACTAAACACATATAAATTGTTTTCTAGACATCAATAATTTTAACTAAATATATATTTTATTATAAAAAACCATAAGAAAAAGTAATTTTTTTAAAATTACTTTTTACCAACTATAATCAGAAGAACGACCACTCTTCTACACACACAACAGAGAGAGCATAAACACTGAACATTAAATTTTTCCTTTTTTTTTTTTATAATTTTAATTGTCCGATTATTTCCATGTGCAAGCATAGATTTTCGACACGGTAGCACTCAATGTAACATAACAAAATAGAAGGACAGAATCCCCAACAGAACCATCCGTTACCACAAGGATAAAATGTATATAAAACATTAGTAGAGGGGCAAAATCCTTTGGAATATGCTTGGGAGTGGGATGCCCTCTCAAAAGTCAAAAACACGAACGACGCGTATCTCTTCTCCCGTCAAAAAAAAAAAAAAGGAAAAAAGGAATCGATATTCGGGATAAAAAAAAAAAAAAACACCCAGCCAGCCAGTAAGCGAGCGCACTATTATTTACTTTGTTTTGTTCGCTGCCCGTCTCTCCTCCCCCTTTTCGAAAAACAAAATATGGAGAAAATGAGAGAAGAAGTAATCAGCTCTGGAGGGACCATGGATCCAACTCCTGCTGCCAGGTATGCTCTTTCTCTTCTCTCCAATTTTTTTTTTGACTATTTTTGGTCCTGTTTTCTTTTGTTAATTAAAAATTAGGGTTTTGAATTTTGTTTGTTAGCTCTGCTGGGGCATCCTCGCCACCAAATTTGGGACATAATTATAATAATAACTCAAAAGCAGTGTCAGTATGGACAACTTCATTAAGCACAAGTGCTGGTGGTTCTGCTCTCGGCTCTTCTTCTAGACCTTCCTGCAGGCCATGGGAGAGAGGGGATCTGTTGAGGCGTTTGGCTACTTTTAAGCCACCCAATTGGTTTGCAAAGCCTAAGGTGCTGCTTTTTCTTAACTGGATCCATTTTTTCTTCAAGGGATCTGACCGTTTCTTTTTCTCATGTCTTGCAGATTGCTAGTTCACTGGCTTGTGCTCAGAGAGGCTGGACGAACATTGATATTAATCAAATTGCATGTGAAACATGTGGTGCACACATGACTTTTGTTTCATTATCTTCATGGACCCCTGCTGAAGGTCAGATTTTGTAATCTTCAACTGCTTTATCTGTCAACATTACAATACATATCTGAGGACATTCAAATTATCAAAACTAAAAGCTGTTGCTTAGGTGGTTGCATTGATATATCAAGCAAAAATTATGATAAGTTTTAGGAGGATGCATTGGCCAAGGAACTCTGTTTTCTCCCAATCTTTAATGTAAAAGGGAGATCAAAGAAGTAAAAGATAGTTTAGGTAAAAAGGGAAGAGTAATTAGGGGGTCGGTGCTACTTCTGGTTTTACTTGTTATGACCAATTGGTCTGAAAATGGAGCATTTCAGGATACGTCAATAAATGTGTTCACCTTATGACTTGACATGTGTTGTATCATGAGAAAACAGGTAATATGGTAACATAAAATAAGTAATTTGATGAAGCTCGTAGTGATCAAATTTTTGTTCTACAATGCTCAAGAAAATTGGGGTGGTCTTTTCAATACTAGGTCTAGCTTTGGAATGCCATGGTTTGCATGTGATCCACATGTTGCATCTTACCATGTTTCTTTTACATTTAATTGCAATACCTGTTGATGTCTCCATTTCATTTTTCCTGTTTGAACAATGCTTATTTGATCATTAATTAAGGATTAGAGCAACTGTCTGTTGCTGACATAATGGTATTCTTTGTTTTCTCTTTTATTTTGCAATTTTGGGGATGAAGTTGAAAGTGCTGCTGAAGCCTTTGCCAAGCAGCTGGATGTTGGCCACCAAGCCACCTGTCCTTGGAGAGGAAACAGCTGCCCTGCAAGCTTGGTGCAGTTCCCTCCAACTCCACAGTCTGCCCTAATTGGAGGATACAAAGATAGATGTGATGGACTCCTGCAATTTCAGTTTCTTCCCACCATTTCTGCATCTGCAATTGAGCTGATGCGGGTTTTGCGGGGACCACTGGTTGACCGCCTTCTATCACAATCACAGAATTTTATTGCTGGAGAAGGTGATTTCAAAACAGAATGCATAGCAGGACTTGAAACCACTAGAGATGGAGCATTCTGTTTCTATACTCGGGTAGGATTCTCTCATGCTGTATTGCTTGTTGTTAAGTTACGGACTCATTATTTTGTGCTACAAATTCTATGCTTGTGTAGTGCTGATTACATCTGTTACATCTTACTATATTGTGGGATTTTCTGGCAGGCCCAAAAGCTCATAAGTCTATGTGGATGGGAACCCAGATGGCTTCCAAATGTTCAAGACTGCGAAGAAAATTCTGCTCAATCAGCTCGAAATGGGTGGTCTTTTGGCCCTGCACAGGCCCAGGTCCATCTTTCACATGATCTTGGACCAAGCAAGAAAGCACACTCTGCTTCTGCAAAAAATGACACTGGAAAGAACAAAGTTTTTGCTGTTGATTCTAGATGTGATTCCAGGTCACCTTTATTAGATTGTAGCTTATGTGGTGCTACTGTCAGAGTATTGGATTTCTTGACTGTTCCTCGACCTGCTCGTTTTGCTCCCAACAACATTGATATTGCTGATACAAACAAAAAAATGGCGTTGACCCGTGGGGCAAGTGCAGCCAGTGGAATTAGTGGTTGGGTTGCTGCTGATGATACTGAGAAAGATCAGATTGAAGACCGCGATGAAGTTGCAACTACGGACAAGGGAAAATTGCTGCTGAACTCAGAAGTTGATTTGAATCTTACAATGGCTGGGGGTTTATCTTTTACTCAAGAGGGCCGAACAACAATGCCTGAGAATATTCTAGATGCAGACATGGGAAGGGACTTAATGATTGGTCAACCTTCAGGAAGCGAGGTCGGTGAGCATGCAGCTTCATATGAATCACATGGACCAAGTTCTCGTAAGCGGAGCTTGGAAATAGGTGGCAGTTCAGATGATAGGCGACAATTGATTATGCAGCGAGCTGATAGTATAGAGGGAACTGTCATTGATCGAGATGGCGATGAAGTCACAGATGGGCAGCAATTTTCAGCAGGGCCTTCAAAACGTGCTCGTGATTCAGATTTTTTTGATACATATTGTTCACCATATCAGAGAGATTCATCTGGTGCTGGTCCTAGCCATTCAGTGGGTCTTGAAGTCTTTGCTGATGGAAACAGAGCTGCTTCATTTCGTCAAGGAAGTGATCAAATTGTAGGGATCCCATCAGCTAGAGATTCAACACGTGCATCATCTGTCATTGCAATGGATACAGTTTGTCACAGTGCTGATGATGACTCCATGGAAAGTGTTGAGAATCACCCTGCAGATATTAATGATGTGCATTTCCCCTCTTCTAGTACATATGGCAATTTGGACATGAATGAGACATCAGAACTGAATAATAGCAATCAAGCCCAGCAAAGCATTGGTTTCCAACCTGTTGCTGAAGTAGCTCCGGGAGAAATGGGTGTCAGCAGTACGAATGATGGTGAAGAAATTTTCAATGCAGAAACAGTTACTGCTCAAGCGCGGGATGGTTTTAGTTTTGGGGTTAGTGGAGGGAGTGTTGGTATGTGTGCTAGTCATGAAGCTGAAATTCATGGGGCTGATGTTTCTGTGCACAGAGCAGATAGTGTTGTTGGGGACTTGGAACCCAGAATAGAAGATGCTGAAAATCAAGGTCAGACTGGTGAATCTGCTCCTGATCCTGGGTTGATGGATGAGATCGTTCCTGATGAAATAAATAGGGAAGATCCTCGTGGTGATAGCCAGGAGATGCTGTCTCGATCTGTGGAAAGAGCTGACAGTGGCTCAAAAATAGATGGTTCGACAAAGGCTGAATCAGTTGAAAGTGGCAAAAAGGCAAGCCAAAGCTGCAAGTTAGCATTAGATAACAATTCACATCCCTCTATGTCTTGCAATGCAAACATCTATTCAGGCTATGGAACAACCAACAAAGGGGTTTCAAAGGGTGGAAAATCATCATCTGTTAACAACTGTCCATGCGCAGAATCTGATTATGCAGTCGCCAATGGGATAGGTAAGTTGATACCTTTTTTTAGCTATCATATTGAATGCCTCTTTTTTGGGACACAGCTACTTTTATAGAATGCTGAAAATATCCCTGCATTGTGACTACTTGTGAAGTGGAATTTGTTATTGGGGTTGGTAATAACTATATCATATAGAACGTACAAAGGAGCTGAATTCCTTCGCTTCCAGTGAACTATGATCTACAATTTGATATCAGGATTTTGGACTTGTGAGTCACACTGTCTAGCTCTGTATTCTGTTCTTTAAAGCACCTTGAACATTATTTTTTTTTTGACATTCATTGGTTAAGAATCTCTTGGTGATTGCTTGCATGTAAAGCGTTTACAATAATAATGGTCATCTACAATAATAGAGAATTGATGAAGGGTTCTGGACAAATTATTGAAATACATGGTTCTGCCTCTCCCCTGCTTGTTTCTATTCTATTCATCTATTTTTTTCCTCTTTTGGTGTTGATTCTCCTATATAGCTTAATGTAGCTGGAAACTCTTGGATTTGAATTTGCTGTGGGAGAAAGGGGGAAAGGAAGAATAAACTAAAATGTTGATTGATATAAGACAGTAGTTTAGTTTCGTCAAGACTTGTAAAGTGTTTTATGGCTGATTGATTAAGATAGTTTAGTCTGTTTCAAATACTATGCCGTGGCAATTACAACATGACTGTAATTTGACTAACATTTCAATGCTATTGAAGTAAAAAAATCCTCTTTCTAGAACACTATCTTGTCATGCTGTTCAACTTTAATCCTCGAAACAATTTATTGTGTTTGTTTCTTTTCAACGGTATGAGATGTTTGCTTTGTTGATGACATTCATATTATCCATTTATCTCTTGACAATTCCAATGCATCATTGCATCTGTTATAAAAACTTGATGACAAGTAGGATTTGTTTGCAAAATCCGGTGACAAGTTGGTAAATTCACCATGAAATTTCTTTTACCTAAAACATCTTAAATAGAAAATGATTTCAAGGCTTATGAAATTAGCACAGCGTTGGCTAAGAGCTGAAACTAGTCATGCACAGCGTCAGGTAAACTGAATAAGGTTTTTATAATTTGAGGGTGGGTTTGGGAATCATGATTGCTTGCCTCGACTTCTGAGAGATATAAATAATTGCGTCTTCTCTTTTCCTGTTAGCCCTTGGAAATTTTGCCACTTTTGAAATAAATAAAAAATTCAACGGAGTTTTATGTTCCATTGAGTGGGCAAAAAAAATGCTATTTGAGCCCATCAATCCATCTGATACTATTCATGATAGTTGTGGGTTCTTGACAGTGATTTTCTACCCTTCTAGAATTGACCCTGCTGCTTAGCATGTTGCTTTTAACTATGTAAGTTATTTATAATAGCAGTAAGAAGATAAATGAACTGTCCATGTGCATAATATTTCTATGACATGGTTCTCTTTTTTCATCATTGGCTGACTTTCCTGTCTGACCTGGAACTTCTTTCACCACCAAGTCTTTATTGATTGCTAAAATCATGATCCCTGTATTGCATGCTCTACATTGAAACATGGGATTAGATGGAACACGATTTGATGCTGACTGGTACTGGCTCATGCACCACTATTTAGTCTTTGAGGTGGTATAAATGATCAAACCTTTTTTGAAACTGTGGCTCCTCTGCTTCTTTTTTCCCTAGCTTATGTGCTATTCATTTCACTCTGGAGATGAGAATTTTCCTGTGATTTCTCTCCTTGCTCTTTCTTATTACTTGAAATGAAAGCATCCTTACATGGCGATTTTAAATTTTGAAGATGTTACTTCTTTGTGCTCTTCCATCTATTGTCCCCATGTTATCACAGCATTTGATTCTCAGGGCCTCCAAAAGGTGAAAGCAATTATGAAGAAGCTATAGAATTTGATCCAATTATTCATCACAACAAGTTCTGCCCATGGGTTAATGGAAATGTTGCTGCTGCTGGCTGTAGTAGTCGTGGTTCTGGCAGCAATGCTGATACTGCTGCGCTCTGTGGGTGGCAGCTGACTTTGGATGCATTGGATGCTTTACGGTCATTGGGGACTATGCCAATTCAAACTGTACAGTCCGAGTCAGCTGCATCTTTGTATGAGGTTAGAAATACTCTGAAATTCTTTTCTATTTGAGCTGAATTAAATAAAGTACTCTTGATTGGTAACTTAATGGAGCAATCTCCCTAGCTCAGGATGTTGAATCTATTTCCCAGTTTCTGTTAAAAATTTATGAAAAATCTGTTTTCTTGTTTTGCAACAATGTACAAAATCATGTGTCTTAACTTTATGCCACAGGACAATGCAAGGAGAAGAGAATTCATTTCAACCTTGAGATATTATTTAAATATGCAGGGAAATAGAAAAAAATTGGACTAGTAGTATTTGTGGTAGAAGCAACAAATAACTGATGTTCATACTTTTTAGATGAAAAATGTTGGGTTTGGGTCAAATTCCATAATCAAACTTGTTTGTCCATGTGAATTTTTTTTCCAATTGTCATTTGAGTCTTCATTTATAACAAGGCGCTTCCTTTTGCTAGATTTTTGGTGATAATGTAATATTCTTTGAAATGGTGGACGGTCATTGATTCTTATTGTGATGACAGTTTCTACCCGCTATCCAGATTTAATATTGATCTAGCATTCTATGAAAATACCTCATATTTTTGGTGCTTGACATGCACATGTCATAATTTTGTTTCTGCAGGATGATCACCAAACTCCTGGTCAAAAGCTCCTTCGACGGCATTCTATGAGCAAAAGCCATGGGCAACACTTAGATTAATCTAATAGCGAAGGTACTTATAGCTAGTTACGTTAGTTAGATTTCATTGCTTCAATGCCCATAGCTTTCCGTGTTCATGTGCTGCCTTTTCTAAAAAGCCTCACGCTAGATTTTATTTTTTATTTTTTATTATGATCTCCATCAAATTCTTTTTTGACAAATCTGCCTTCTCTCTTATTTTCTCTCTTGTTTTCTGGTTTGGAGTATCCTCCTCTGGGGTTCAGTGTCTCCTCTTTGTCTCCCATTAAGACTAAAGCTTCCTCTTCCCCCATTTAAATGTGTTATTCTATTAAATGCACCAAAGAGGGTGACTTTTGGTCCCTTTTCTTTTCCCGAGCAAAAAGATTCCGAGTGGAAACTGTAAAAGTATCACCATCTCCTTATTTCCAGTATCACCATCTCCTCTTCCCGCTGTAGATTCATGTGCACCACAAAATTGGGAAAATGAAAGAAACATTGGTTTCATGTATAGGGAGCATTTGTGGGTGAAATAAGATGTGTTGGCTTTAATTGCATTACCTATATGTTCTTAGGTGAGAGCATGAGGCAAACGGATTTGGTCAATTTTATGCTCTGGAAACCTCATCTAACATAAGCGTCTTTTGTGCAAATTCATTACTCTTAAGAGCATGGATAACTAACTTTGATCACGCACTATTTGTTATGCCATTGTTGTGTAGGACTAAAAGTGCATCAATATTGAAAGTATCTCAGGAATCTGTTTTGCTAATTGGCTTTGGAGCTGGTGCTGGTGAAATTTATAGCAGTCTATTCTTTCCTGTGTCCTCAATTTTTTCTTTCTTCGTAACTGTTCAGTAATTTATTGATATTTCAAGAAATTGAGAACGTAGTTTTATATGGTACAACTTCTTGTATGCTTTCATAGTTTGTCCCTTGTTGTTGTCGCTACTCGAGTTGATCTGCAATGTGACAGTGAATAATTCTCCCTTGTTTGTATCTTTGTTTCTAATGGCCTCAATTCCTGCTTTGGTTTCTCAAACCAAAGGTTTGGAAATCATGATGATGTTTCAAAAGTTGTGATCATTGTTTTTACAAATCTCACTTAGCATTTCTATCAGGTTCAGCTGCTGGAGT
>Ga0325401_1007913_pt1 | contig 10330 bp, 5 predicted proteins | sample PopdelMetagenome_FD_205666 | JGI IMG/M metagenome (GOLD analysis project Ga0325401, IMG submission 205666) | Populus deltoides microbial communities from Bellville, Georgia, United States - Xylem-PdKOR-R2 | ecosystem: Host-associated > Plants > Phyllosphere > Stem > Wood/Secondary xylem | place...
ACAAGTTCATATGGTGAATGATTGAATAAAATAAAACTTTACATTATTTTTTATTTTTAGTTGAAAATTGCTTTACTGATTATGATAAGTCTTTATATAAATAATCAAGCTTTTAATAAGAAAAAAAGCAATGTAAAATAAATGAGTAAAAAAAACAGACTTTTGTTTAAAAAAATATATTTTAAAGTGCTTCGGTAATGAAAAAACATGATGTTAATAAAATAGTTATGTCTATGTTAAATAAAAAAAATGCATACATAAAGGACATAATCTTAACTGAATAGATATATTTTTTTTACTCTAGAATATAAATTATTAAGACTCCATCAAGTATTTATTTTAATAATTATAAAAGTGAATAAAAACTAATTTTGAAAACCACCCTGGAAAAATAATTAATAACTTCAAAATCACAGATAATCAGATCACAGAGAAAGTGGCAGCCAGTTCAAACTCCTCGGAATGAGGAAACAGGTATCTTCTTATTCCATTTTGAATGGTCGAGATCAAATTTGTGAAATCTAATGGTTTTTCTTTTCCAGCACCTGGACATCTCTCTCTCTCTCTCTCTCTCTCTCTCTCTCTATATATATATATATATATATATATATAGAGAGAGAGAGAGAGAGAGAGAGAGAGGTGGACCGGTGCCTATGCAAAATAGGGTTCATGTTTATCTTGGAGTACAATAATTGCTGTATGGTCCCAAGTTGCCAATCCCTATAAATCATCCTTCTGCACATTGATCGAAGCTAAACCCAAGCAGGTCCAAAATCAACGTTAGCACGTGAGTCGCACACGTGCAATAGACTTCCACTTTAGGTTATAAGAACAGGGATGGACCGCACCTTTAATATTTTGAGTTATCGATCTTGTTGGATTACGGTTCTTCATATTCACATTAGGGTCCATCCAGAAAACAACTTCCACACAAAAAAGTTCAACTGGCTGCGCAGCATGGCTGGGCTCGGTTAACATTAGCCATCTTTAGCTGGTTTTCCGTGGCAATTCTTGTGATTATAATTTTAAAAGTGTAAATTTAAGAGGAAAAAAATTTAGTTGCAGTTTATTTTTTTAAAAAAATAAAAAATGTTTTTGTGTAGAACTACTATGAGATAAACTTTTGCATACAAAATAAATGAAAAAAGATCCCTATTAATAAAAAATAAAAATAAATTATTTTAGCTTTTATAAAATTGATGTTTGAAATGTAATTATTCATGAGATTCATTACAAAAAGTATAAATTATTTAGTTAATCAAATAGTTTTAATGATTAAACAGTTACGATTTTAAATTTCATCATTCCTATTATAATTAATAAAATTAAGTATAATGCAGCGTAAATCTCTACAAGTTTGAAATTCAAAAGGTTTTTATTTAAGGAGATGTATTAGAGAATAACATAAAATTGTTCTTAGAATTTCACCAAATAACTAAAATTTTTAAATTAAGATTTTATAAGAAAAAGTATATTCCTTAATTAGTTTTTATATACTAATACCATTTATTTTGTTGGGTCTGAATTAGATAGACTATTTACACAGACAAATCTTCAATTTCCTATGACAAAATACCACAATTGAATATATCAGTTAAACTCTTAGAAAATATTGAATGATTTATTTCAACTTCTAATTTAGCAAGAATGGAGGATATATCTTACTATGACTCTATCATAAATCATTTTATTTTATTTAATATATCTTTTAATCTTGAAAGAAAGAAAACAAGAAAGAAAGAAAAAAACTATAAGAAGAATCAAAGGAATCGCGTTACCACGATGAGAATTGAAGTGGCTATCACTACAGAGTTAATTAAGAAGCTATTTTAATTTTTTTTACAAGTTTTTTTCAATTCAAATTCTCTAAATAAAGGATTTGAATTTATGAACTCCCAGCACTTACAAGGAGTTCATTATCACTAAGCCATATATAGACCCATTAATCATTATTAATTTAGATTTATTATTATTATTTGTTATAAAATATATCTTTTAATGAATAGGTAAAATTAATTCCACTTGAAATATAGTTTATAATTGACCATGAGAAGTTCTGACTCAAACCTCTTTAAAAGAAAAGGTATATTATTGTTATTATATAGTTGAATTACAGCTTATTGACGGTTTAGACTTAATTGATATATTAATTATTGAGAAACGTACACGACTAGATTAGCAAAAGGATTGCAAATGAAGTAGTGGAGTACTAAACCAAAATTAATTAAGCCTTTTGATTAATCAAGAACCCCCATGATCAGTACGTTCTTCTTTCTCCCAACTTGTTCATAAATTTATGTGGATATTCATCCACTGATCAATAACCAAATTAGAAGTACAGTCCTTGGTGGGTTTCATGTGCTTAAAATGAAGTGATTCCTTGCGAAGAATGGACCAATTTTGCACGACAGTGTTGGACTTGGTTAAGCCATGTGATGCTCGATTTGGCTCAGCAGCAGTCACTAACATTAGCCAATATCCCATATGCAGAATCTTAGTGGACCCTTGCGCCCGACATTTATAGATCATAATGCAATGAAAATCTATTCCTTGAAAAAAGAGGAGCACAGAAGAAAGTACATGTCAATGTTCTTGCTAATAGCCCTCATCAAATCCAAAGCAACGTTAAAGTTTTCGTTAAGCGATCCTCTCTGGACCACTAACTAGCTAATTAATAACATAAAACCCTACATATTGCAAAGGAAATAGATCAGACCATTGTTCGAGGGAAAGGGGTCGGTTAGGTCGACCACGTCAGGCCTACCTCATCAGCCAGCGAGGGAAAACATTGTTTCTTCAATTAAAAAAAACAAAAAAGAGTTCAAATATGAAGATTAGAAAAGTTTTATAACAAAAAGGGTTGAGTCCACTAGTATAAGTACAAAAATAAAGCACGAAACCTTGTTTTGGATGGTAATGCTCTTTACAGCATATTGGCATAAGTTAACTTTTCAATATAACTACGAAAAGGCATGGAGAATTATTAGCATTTGATCTTGCCCTATTTATATTAATAACATATCCGAATGCATTAGGTGATTAATTAAACCAGATAATTTTATAAAGTCTAAGGAAAGACATGTATATTAGAGAGAAACTAAAAGAGATTTTTACGGTTCTTAATATGTCTATTCTATAGATTCATACAACTATTTATAAAGAGGAAAAAAAAAAAGCTTTACAAGGAATGAAAGCATAATCATATCCTATAATTATAGTACCTAAATTACACATCATCCTAGCTAATATGAGTGCTTATGATCCTAGCCAATAAATCCCTTTATCCTAGCCTACATTCAAGCCTTTCCTTTTACATTCCCCCCTCAAATTGAAATGGGAAATCAACCATCATCAACTTGTTAACCAAGGAAGCTTATAAGTAGATGTCATTGATGTGGTGAACAAGTCATCATTTTGATCATGTGAAGAAACATGTGATAAAACAAGTGTTTTGTCTTGTATGAGTTCTTAAATATAATGACAATCTATATCTATGTGTTTTGTTCGTTTATAATGCTCTAGGGTGGTAGTAATACAAATGGCACTTGTATTATCAGGAAGAAGGATAATGGGATTTGGTGAAGGGATACCATGTCATGAGTAAACTTTTTAACAAAACAATTCCAGAACTTGCAAATGAAATTGATCAATTTTCTATTGCAATTGAAGACTTGCGAACTCTACCTTATTTTATACTCTTTCACGAAATAAAAGAGGAACCCAGAAAAACACACCAGCTAGTAGTGGAGCATTTAATTTTCAAATAACTAGCATGATCTGCACATGCAAAAGCATTAAATATAAGAGAAGAATTTGAAGAAAAGAATAGACCCCTACCATATATTCCTTTAAGATGTATGATGATGTGATGGAGTGCAGTAAGATGCAACCGACAAGGGTCATAAAAAAAAAACTCGTAGGATACACTATAAAAGACATATCTCGATAAGTTAGAATACAATAAACAAGATTTCCTACAAGATGTTTGCATAAATTTCGATCAAAAATAGGTTGTTCATCATCATGTTTTAACTTTAGATTGAGTTCCATTAGATTTGCACATGTCTTATTATCAATCAAGTTAGCTAACTTGATCAAGTCTTCAGTGTATTTTGTTGATGAGACAATCCATTGATTGAGTAAGTAACCTCAAAACCAAAAAAGTAAGTGATCGGTCTAAGGTTTTTCATATCAATGCGACTATACTAAGCCCTTGAGGCTTGCTTCAATCCATACAAGGCTTTATTCAACTTTAAAACCTTGTCTTTATGTTTCTTTATTTCATAACTCTTAAGTTACTCAATGTAGACCTTCTCCTCAAGAAAACCATGAAAAAAGGTTGATTTGACATCTATTTGATAGATTCTCCATCCATGTTGAGCAACAGGCAACAATGGCAATAATTAATCAAATGGTCTCTGATCTAGTAATAGGAGCAAAAACCTCATCATAGTTAATCTCATGCTTTTGACTATAGCCTTTTGTCATTAACTTTGCCTTGTATCTCTCTACCTCTTCTTTGGCATTCTTCTTTTCTTTGTAGATCCACTTAACACCTATTGACCTCTTTCTATTTGGTCTAAGAACCAATCTTTACGTGTTATTCTTCTCAATTGATGCAATCTCCTCATCCATAGCAATTCTTCATTTTTCATCTTTTATTGTTGTTTCAAACACTATAAGATCACATACAGTAAGGTGACAATATAATGTTACATCATCAATAGTATTAGTTACCTTATATAAGTCCTCAAGGCTCATCATTTTTCTTGGTCGAGTGCCACTACTTGAGATTCCACTAAAAAAAAAAGGAGAAGTTGAGCTTATTTGTGTAAACGGGGGTGTAACTATATGTTCGGGGTGTAACTCTAGGTTCTTGATGATCTTCATATTTTTTCTCCTCTTCATTAAGAACTGGTAGGAAGTTATATTTCTCACCATCTACCTTCCAATCTCGTGTTCCTTCTTCATTAAATTCGACATCTCTACCAATCACCATTTTTCCTTCATTAGGGTTGTAAAGCTTGTATCCTTTCTTTTTATCATAGCCCATAAAGATCATCTTTTTACTCTTATCATCTAATTTGATCCTTACTTGATTATATACATGCACATAGTCAATGGTCCCAAAAACTTTCAAGTGAGAAACACTTGGCTTTCTTACACTTCATGTTTCTTGTGGAGTCATATTATCCAAGCTTTTAGTAGGATATCTATTTGACAAGTAGATAGCATAATCCATAGCTTTAGCTCAAAACTCTTTAGGCATCTTCTTGGTTTGAAACATGCTTCTTGCCATGTTGAGAATGCTTTTATTCTTTCTTTTCACCACATCATTTTGTTATGGGGATCTAGGCATCGTTAGAAGTCTCTTTATACCATAATATTCACAAAACTCGTTAAAATTATTAGAACAAAATTCACCCCATATTCATCCTATTCAACTAATGCCCTAAACTTCTTAAAGTCATTAAATACATTATATTTTTCTTTTAAGAAGTATACCTAAGTTTTTCTACTATAATCATCAATAAAAAGTAAAAAATATATTTTTTTTACCAAATAAACATGGTTTGATAAGACCACAAACATCGACTTCTTTTAGGGGTTGACTTGCTCTTGATGTAATTTTTTGAAAAGCTCTTATGAAATTGCTTGCCTACTAAATATCCTTCAAACAACTAATTTGGATGTATAATGGATGGTAAACCTTTTAACATCTCCTTTAGGCATTTAGGCATATTTGTCTCTATGTTTAATATGAACATTCTATTATTTGTCATGACTATCTTTGCAATCATAGCTCCTTTAGTATCATGTAATGTCAAAGTATGATCTTTTATCTTAATCCCATGCTAATTGCTTTATCAAACTTCATGAACTTGTCTTTGTCTTTACATATATGGTTGTAGAGTCTATTATCTAGATATAACATGTTCTATTTGTCTTACATTCTCTTATTATGCATTAATTAGTAGTAAAGTGGTTTCCTTCTCTTTTTCTATCACAAGATTTGCATTCTCCTTAATCCTTTTGGTTGGACTCTATCAATCCCTAGTATAATGACCTGCCTTTAATAATTACATCATTTAACTTTTGATTTGTTAAACCCGGATCTCGGATTGCCATTATCATTGTAACTGGTCGACCGGGTTGCTTCATATAGTCGACCTGTTGAGGCTGTTTAGCGTCCTCTTTCAAATCTGCCTCTTGCTTCTCTTCCTCTATTTTCTCCGTGTCCTCTACCCCCTTGAAAATATCTAGAACCATCTTACTTTGAAAAAAGTGCTTATACACCCACATCCTCTTAAATCTTATTGACTTTTTCCTCATGGATTTGTAGTTTTCCCATGAGACTTTATATTAAAAGAACATCCATATTTTGTGATTCCTCTATCGCAACCACCATATAATAGAACTTCTTTTGCAATGAGCGTAGGATCATCTCTACCACACGTGTCTCTCTCATCTTCTCTCCGTATCTTTTTATTTGATTATATATGGCCAATACTCTTGTAAAGTATTTTGAAATATTTTTCGATTCAAGCATATGTAACTTTTTAAAGTCATATCTTTCTCATATTGTGAGCTTATTGATTTGATTCTTGTAAAACTTCTCATGTTTGTTTGGCGGTGGTTATGTTAGCCACCATTTCAAAAGTGGCATCATTTAAACATTGATGGATGATTATTAGTGCTTGTTGATCTTTATTTCATGCCTTTTGCACGACCTTCCTTTGGGTAGAAGTCAACATTGCTCCATCTATAGGCTCCTCAAAGCCTTTTTCAATCGTTTCTTATATATCTTGGGAACCTAACCAAGCTTTTACTTAAATATATCAAGTTTCATAGTTGTCTTTTATCAACCTAGGACAATGAAGTAGGAATTTTGGATTGGCCATGTCAAATAATCAAACCTAAGCTCTGATACCACTTGTTGAAAGTAAGGCAAGTCTGGTATAAAATCAACACAACAATACAAGGTCAAGAACTCAAGAATAAGAAGAAGATTGAGATGAAGGTATATTTTTATTAAGTGTTTCTCTCTAAGCTTTCTTAGCTATTCTTTCTCTTTTTTGCCTTATTAATGATGTTGAATTACAAGCCTTTTATAGGCATAAAGTCCTAGATAATCAAGAAATTAAACTAATACAAAGAAATCATAATCTAAATAGGAATTGTATTCTGCCGACTAAACCGGTCGATTATTTCTGAATTTTTTCAGAATCTAAAATATGGTTTACTTTCAACACAGACATCATATGGTGTGCCATAACTTCTTGAGCTCAACATAAAAGCTCTTAATATCTTTATCCTCCTGATTGATTTTAGAAATCTCAGATTCTATATCAAACTTCGTAGATTGATTAGTTTGACAACAAATTTTTAAAAGATGTTTTCATATATCACTAACCGTCTTAAAAGGTCTTAGGCTTAAGATAATATATTGATCCACAGAATTCAATATCCAAGTAATAACCTGAGTATTTTTTGTTTTATATTGATTTTTCTCCTTATCATTGGTCACTTCTAGCATGGATCCATTAAGGAATCTAGAGAGATTCTTGCTCTCAATAAACGTTTGAAAAATAAATTTTCAAAGTGCATAATTTTTCTCATTAAACTTAACAAACAAAGCATTAGATTTTTCGAGATCCATATTACTAACAAGCCAAGAGAAATGATAGATCACACCTAGTAGTCTAATAGATATTAAACTAAAGTATGAAATGAGTAGTGGAGTCCAAGTAGCTTGGACAACAAAAGAATGCTTGACGAAGATGGATGAAGTATACCATATCCGCAATAGCTTTTAACTGTCACGAACCCTCAAAATGATATATATATATATATATATATAGATGATAATTTTCAAAAAAAGAGGAAAGATATCTACATTCTTGATGTGTCTATTCTACATATTTGTATAACTATTTATATAGAGAAAGATGAAGTTTTACAAGGAATGAAAGCATAATCATATCTCATAATTGTTGTACTCAAATTAGAGATGATATACTAGCCAAAATACATGTCCATGATCCTATCCAATAAATCCTTTTATTCTAGTCAGCATCCATGTCTTTCCTTTCACAGTGAAATGGTAGCAGAAGACGAGTATCATTCAAAGAAGAAGGCCCTTTTTCACAGTGAAAAATGGTAGCTAAGACAACACTGCAGCTTAGTTGCCGAAATAAGAAACGCAAAGGCTATTATAGCACACCAAAACATCATCATTTCTGAATTAACGGGCACAGTGCATATATCATGTATAAGGTCCAATATAAATATATATATTTTTCACGTTTAAAAAGATGTATGGGAGATTAGAATTTGGATCACGAAAACATTAATTTTTTCAGCCTTAATATAAAAGCAAAAGATTATCAAAAAATAATCATAATAATATAGAAGTAGAAGTGCTGCAAACTATAGTGATGTATCATCTGTTTTGCCTTTGCCCCATTGAAAGAAATTAAACAAGTGAGAGATTCCTAGTGGCCTCTATAGTCTAATATGAATATCGTGCAATTATAAGGCATGAGAAACAAATCAAAATTAACAAGTACTCTAAAGTGCTCCTTTTGGTTGTTCACTAACACATAATAAATTTTCTGAAGAAAAATAAATACACTCACTTTGGTAGTTAACATCAACTTAGTATAAAAAAAACAAGAAAAAGATAGTGTTTTAATTGGAGAAAAATAAAGAAGTGGGGATGGGATATGGGCGTGGAGAGCGGGCAAGGGAATCAATGAAGAGTGTAAAACCCTAGAAAATGGAGATGAGCACAGCATGCCGGGTGTGACAAAGACCATACACTGTATATTCCTTCGAGAAAGAGATGGTGGGTCCCCCTTCCCTTCCTCTTCAAGAGTGCAAAGAGAAAGAAAGAAAGAAAAGGGTGTGCACGAGCTAGCATTAGTGTAACGTAAAGACACTCCACTTTTTCTTTCATTCCCTCTGCTTTGCTCTCTTTCTTTCACTTCTTTTTCATTTATACTACTTTTATGGCAGCCCCACTTTGCAGCTCCTCTCATTTCTGCCTCTTCCTGTAACTCCTTCTATGCGTTTGTACTAGATCTTTGATCTTTTTTCTACTGAGAAGAGAATCCAAGATAATCATAGAGTCCAAACAAAAGGGGTTCAAGAATTTTGCTTTTACATGCAAGGGGAGAAAGTCACAGCCCTCAATTCTCAACCGAATTTACGGTTCAATACCATGTGTTTCATTGTTATCATAGCTACCATATATGTGATAGTAGGGGGGAAAAAAAGGGAAGAAGAAGAAGAATAATCTGAGCTAATAATTTGTCATAATTTCTTCTGACAAAAGTATTATAAATAACCAATGACAACGCATTGCTAGATGCTTTAATGATTAGTGAATTCCAACCGAGTCTCATGATAGGCATTCAAGGAACATTTTTTTTATATATAATAATAATTGAAGTGTTTTACTGCAAAGACATGTCTACCATTGAGATAATGATATACATGTTAGATAAAAAGTGTTTAGAAGCATGTATGAAAGCATTGTTCATAAAAAAATAAAGGAAGTGAGCAAAATATATACACAAAACAAAAGTGTAAATAAAAAATTCTGAATCCCTTTTCACTAATAAAGTTCAATTCGAGTTTTTTCCCTTGTAATTCAATTCAGTTTATATTAAACATTATAGAGTGTATGTGTGGGATTTAATTTCTAGTTTAATTTAGTTTATGAGAAATAACTTGGTGCGTTGGTTTCTTACTTTCTATATATACTAAAATCTATTATTATCTTTATGCCGTGCTTAGATTATCCTTGGATATTTAGCTTAGTTTGTAAATAGATTTGATCTCTATATTATCATCTCGAGGCTACAAAATGATTACCGCAAAGCTACATATTTTATGTTCTAGTGCTTTGGCACCTTGGAAGTTCTAAAATCTTCTGATTTGTGCTTAAATTTGTAATTGTTCATAGTAGTCATGCATTTGTGTCGACCCCCTCCCTAAAAAATATACTAACATATCTAATTCAATCCAACTTTTTTTTACTCATTTTTTGAGTTATAATCATGGCACATCTACTAATAAATTTCTAGTGATCTGTCTTTGCACCAGTTCAAGTATATATAGACAAAGACCAGAGATAAGATCCATAAATAACAAGAATAAAGAGCAAACACTACTTTATTAGATACTATTACACAATAATAGTATTTCTTTAATGAGTAATATTTCATTTACACAAAATAATTTAATAAAAAACTGAATATAAATAATCACAAAAATATAGTGCATTTAAATGATAATTAATTTTAAACACAATTATTGCAAAAAA
>Ga0325401_1007918_pt1 | contig 10327 bp, 13 predicted proteins | sample PopdelMetagenome_FD_205666 | JGI IMG/M metagenome (GOLD analysis project Ga0325401, IMG submission 205666) | Populus deltoides microbial communities from Bellville, Georgia, United States - Xylem-PdKOR-R2 | ecosystem: Host-associated > Plants > Phyllosphere > Stem > Wood/Secondary xylem | place...
TCTCAACACAAGTCATATTTCTTTAAGTTTTGTTGTCACAACATCCGTGTTTTGATTTATTGTGGATTTTATCATTTTTTATAAGTAAATCTATCTTTTTTAATTTTGACATTTAAATGTCAATTTTATTGTTTTTTTTTAGTATATGTATTTTGTTAGTGTATGTACATGTTTTATTGTTATTTCTCAAACAAACTTGTAGTATATGAATTTATAATTTTGTACTTGTTATGGTTTATTTTAGATTTTATAAAATTATATTTGTTTGTAAATTGTTGAAACTTTATTGAATTACCGAATTACATATGTTATGGTGAAATAATTAATAACTTGTTTAATGGGTCCGTTTTAATTTTTATCAATGCTATTGCGAAGTTGTAATTTCTGTAAATTATAAGTATAAATTTGTATGGACGTTGATAATTAATAATGAATACTTATGAGAAGTTGTAATTAGCTTGTTGGACAATCTCGAGGTAAACCCATGTTTTTGTAAATTTATTTACCTAACATGATTAATTAATACATGTTGTCATCATAATTTTATAGAGGTTCGATAGAAGTCATGGATGATCGTTCATGGATGTATCGAGATTAACCCTAGGATTGTGGAGGATGAATTATTGTAACGGGGTTCAGGGTTTTATTAATTTCACAACATCTATTCCCAGAAATTTTACTGGAGGCGGTATTAGGTGTCTATATAGGAAGAGTCAAAATAAAAAGTATCTGTATCCAGATGTTGTAATGATGCATCTTCTACACAAAGGATTTATGGAGAATTACCTGTATTGGTATGCACACAGAGAACTATTTATGCGTAATAAGAGCATGAAAGAACGGTGGTTGGGTCAACTTCTAGTGTTAGCAACGTGCATGGAGTTGCAAATGACAACAGTAATCCTTACATGAATATGGTTATGGATTAAATGAGTATGATGGAGTGATGGTGCATCATTCTGACGACGAAACATGGAAACACTTTAATATTGTGCATCCTTACTTTTCATCTGAATCAAGAAACGTGCGTCTTGGGTTGTATACATACGGGTTCAATCCATTCGGGTCATTTGTTGCTTCTTGTCATAACCTATTTTTTAGTTATTCCCCAAATTCACTTTTTCTCTTCCAATATATATATATATATCCACTATTTCTTTTTCTTTTTCCCCTGGACATCCAAACAGTGCCGTTTTGAGGCGGCACTATTTCTTTTTCTTTTTCCCCTGGACATCAAGCAGGGGAAGAGATGTTTTTTGTTTTCTTCCCCTTGCTTCTTCCTCTCCCTCCCACGTGCTCTGTTAAAGCCAAAACCAGACGCCACCCACCTTATGATGAGAAGACAGAGAAGTCGTGCCCTGCAAGCACCCGTGAATTTGGGGAATAACTAAAAAATATGTTATGACAAGAAGTAGCAAATGACCCGAATGGGTTGAACCCGTATGTATATGTGTGTGTGTATATATATATATATATATATATCCACTATTTCTTTTTCTTTTTCCCCTGGACATCCAAACAGTGCCGTTTTGAGGCGGCACTATTTCTTTTTCTTTTTCCCCTGGACATCCAGTAGGGGAAGAGATGTTTTTTGTTTTCTTCCCCTTGCTTCTTCCTCTCCCTCCCACGTGCTCTGTTAAAGCCAAAACCAGACGCCACCCGCCTTATGATGAGAAGACAGAGAAGTCGTGCCCTGCAAGCAACGCCTCCATTGGCCACCTTTACCGACGCCGTGACAAAGCAGGAGGCATGTGCGCCCCATGCATGGGCAGCGATGGGACGGGGCAGGGTCGACCCCGCCCCTCACCCCTATAAATACTGTCCCGAAAGGAAGAAAGAAGAGGAGGGGGGAAAAGGAAGGGAGACCGAGAGAGAGAGATCGACAGTTTTTGAGAGAGAAGGGAGAGACCAAAAGAGGGAAACAACAGTTTTTGTGAGAGGAAAGGGGACGGAAGGAGGGAAACAACAGGGATTTTTGAAAGAGAAAAAGAGTGAAGGGAAGGGACCAAAACAGTAGAAATTAACTAGAGGGAAGAAAAACCAAAAGAGGGAGACAAAGGGAGTTTTTTTTAGAAGAGAGAAGACATGAGAAGAGCGGTGACAGAGAGGGAAGAAACAGAACCGAATAGAGAAGGAAAAAAAAACAAAAGAGAAAACATAGGGGCTGATATCTTCGCAGAGAAGAAGGAGGAGCAGCACCGCAGCTGCCACCGGGCTTCCAGCTGATATCTTTGTAGAGAAGAAGGAGGAGCAGCACAGCAGCTGCCATCTTCCTCCCCCCGCTGCAACACTGTGAAGAAGAAGGAAAACAGCAGCACTGGTTGTCACAACCACTGTGCTGCGACTCCGCCATTTCTGTTCCTCCCCATCGCCGCCGCGGCAACTCCACCTTGAGCCATCGTCAAAAAGAAAAAAAAAGGAGGAAGAAGATGTTGGCGTGAGTTACTAAAATAAAGGAGTTAGAGAAAGTATAGGAATCTGTTAGGTAAAGGAAATCCTACACGTCAAGGGACAACCTTAATTTCCACATAAGAGATTGTGTTGTATAGAATAACTTCAACAATGTTTTCTTTATATATAACTGATTGTACTCTATTCTGAATTGAATGAAAAGAAAAGAGAACGACCTTCTAAGGTTAACATGGTATCAGAGCAGGTTCTTAAAACCTCTACTCAACCCACCCAGTAATTAGAAGAGAACTTAAACCGGTTGTATTTCATGACTGAATCAACTGACTTGACACAACAACTCAACCCCCAGACCGAATCAATTCTTACTAGCCTAACGACCAACATGACAGAAGTCCTTTCCAGATCCCAGACCTCACCATACTCACCATCAGTTGATTCTTCGACAACTCCAATCAGCATCAAGTTGGATGGCTCTAATTTTGCCTTATGGTCGCAAGTTATAGAGATGTATATCTCTAGCAAAGACAAGTTAGGATATATCAATGGAGACTCTCCTCAGCCCTAGAAGTAGATCCATCATTCAGAAGATGGCGAACTGAAAATGCCATAGTAAAAGGATGGCTGATTAATTCAATGGACCCCTCCCTGATCGCTAATTTCATTCACTTCCCAACTGCAAAGCAGGTTTAGGATTCTGCTGCTATAACCAATTTTGATGGGATAGATACGTCTCAAGTTTATGACCTCCGCCGTCGTGTGACTCGCATGAAACAAGCTGGCGGATCCATTGAAAAATACTACAATGATCTTCAAGGATTATGGCGAGAAATTGATTTTCGGCATCCTAACCCAATGAAATGTGCTGGTGACATTTAGAAATACAACTCAATCCTGCAAGAAGACCGAGTGTATACCTTCCTTGATGGATTAGATGACCGCCTTGATAAAACTCGAAGTGATGTGCTCTAGCTAAAGCCATTCCCCACGGTTGAGCAGGCCTATGCTCATGTCAGACGGGAAGATGTCAGACAGACGGTAATGACATCAGGTACAGAGATTGCTCCTGGTATGGTTATGACATCCAAAGGGACCAAGGCAGGCTATTATCATACACCACCGAAAACAGGATTTCCCTCTCTGAGCAATGGAAAGGCAAATCCATCCTCCAAAACTAAGGCTTCATCATATGGAATGAAATGCACTCACTATGGCAACACTAAACACACTCGTGAAACCTGCTTCAAATTGCATGGATATCCAGATTGGTGGCATGATCTTCAAGCACGAAAGAAATAAAAGACTCCTATTATTGATGGCAGCACAGGGAGAGTTGCGGTGGTCACAGGGGAACCATCACTATCCCTCACCGACAACACACATAATGCAGGTAACAGCAGTAATGCACTCTAGAGCTCTACTCACAATGATGATTGCAAATGGATTCTCGACTCTGGAGCTACATATCATATGACATTTGACTCCAATGATTTCTCTCAAACAACCCAGCCAAGACGAAGTCATATTGCTACTGCTAATGGGTCACTTGTCAGATTACAGGGGCTGGAACAGTGACCCTATCTCCTTCTTTATCATTATCTCATACGTTACTTGTCCATTCTCTTTCCCATAAACTAATGTCTGTAAGCCAAGTTACCGATGATCTTAATTGTGTGGTATTAATATACTCTAATTTTTGTCTTCTTCAGGATATTCTCATAAAGGAGATAATTGGGCGTGGTACTAAGAGGGGGGATTATACTATGTGGATGACCTGAGTCTAGGCAGAGCCAATCACATGCACCATGGGGTCAGTAACAATGAAAGGCAGATTCGACTATGGCACCATCGCTTAGGACATCCTTCAATTGGTTACTTGAAGCACTTATTTCCAAATTTATTTTCCAATGCAATGCACTCAGATTTTAAGTGTAATACTTGCATTTTAGCCAAAAGTCATAGGGTCTCTTATCCTGTGAGCATGAATAAAAGTGCAATTCCTTTTGCGTTAATACACTCCGATGTGTGGGGACCTTCCCCGGTAACTACGTCCTCTGGTCATCGTTGGTTTGTGACCTTTATTGATGACTGCACTCGAATGACATGGTTGTATTTACTGAAACACAAAAATGAAGTATTTGATGTGTTCAAATCCTTTCATATCATGGTTCAGACACAATTTTCTACTAAGATTCAGACCCTTCGGTCTAACAATGGAGGAGAATATGTTAATCAGCAATTTCAAACTTACTTTCAGACTTATGGCCTCCTCCATGAGACCTCGTGTTCCCAGACACCACAACAAAATGGTATTGCCGAAAGGAAGAACCAGCACATATTAGAGACTACACGTGCTTTACTAATCGGGGCACATATGCCTAGACACTATTGGGGTGATGCTATTGCTACGGCCATGTATTTACTGAATCGTATGCCAACAAAAAGTTTTAACATTTCAGACTCCCTTGAAGGTTCTGTCCGACCATGTTCCATTACCAACTATGTTGATGATTCCTCCTCATATTTTTGGTTGTGTTGCATTTGTGCACCTCCATAAGAATCAAAGAACTAAGTTGGACCCATGCGCAGTCCGGTGTTTATTTTTAGGATATGGTGTATATAAAAAATGGTATTGCTGCCTTGATTTTACCACCAAACACACCTACACTACCATGGATGTCACTTTTCTAGAATCTAACACCTTCTTTTCCTCACCGGCATCCAATTCCACTCTTCAGGGGGAGCTCCAAGATGAAGAACAAAATTGGTTGGACAATGAGCAGCACCTATTGGGTGGTGAAGGGCTGGATGTTGAAGACTGTCCAGCACCGATGAATGATGAAAATAATAGAATTGAACTGAATGATCAGAACATCTCAGAAGTTGATATGAATCTAAGAGCTGAGCCCGTATCATCGACAAATGCAGAATCTGCAGATGAAGATCCCCACCTCTTAGTATCCGATCCCGACAACCCTCCTTCTGAGAGTATTCCTGAGGTAAGCTCTCCTACCACTCCTTTATACACTAATGTTATTGATACATCTACTGGTTATACTCTACCTTTCAGACACAATAGGGAAAACCACCAAACAGATACTCTCCAGACATAGAAGACAGACGATCGAAGTACCCAATAGCCAACTATGTGTTTACTCAAAGGCTATCTGAACCTCTCAGAACATTCACATATACACTTTCCTCGTGTACTATTCCCAACAGTGTTGAAGAAGCCCTGACAGACCCAGACTAGACTAACGCTATAAGGGAAGAATTGGAGGCCTTACAACAAAATAAAACATGGGCACTGGTAGTACTACCTAAAGGAAAGAAGACAGTGGGGTGCAAATGGATTTTCTCTATTAAATACAAGGCAGATGGGTCCATCGATTGATACAAGGCAAGGTTGGTGGCAAAGGGGTATACACAGACATATGGAATAAACTATCAGGAAACTTTCTCACCGGTAGCTAAACTAAACACTGTTAGAGTGTTGCTTTCTCTTGCAGCAAATTTAGATTGGCCACTATACTAACTTGACGTAAAAAAATGCTTTCCTCCATGGTGACCTCGAGGAGGAGGTTTATATTGACATTCCTCCTGGATATCTATCTTCCTCAAAGGAAAAGATGGCATGCAAGCTACAACGAGCATTGTACGGATTAAAATAATCACCTCGTGCATGGTTTGGGCAGTTTAGTTTGGCTATGAGGAAATATGGTTTTCAACAAAGCAATTCAGATCATACACTCTTTCTAAAACATTGATTGGGAAAGGTGACAGCTCTAATAGTCTATGTAGACGACATGATTATTAAGTGGATGATGCAGAATAAATATCTAAACTTCAAGAGCAACTGGCAACCGAATTTGAAATGAAGAACCTAGGAGGGCTGAAGTATTTTCTTGGGATTGAAGTAGCCAGGTCAAGACAAGACATATTTCTTTTTCAAAGGAAATATGTACTAGACTTGCTATCAGAGGTAGGATTGCTGGAGTGTAAACCAGCTGACACTCCTATTATTCAAAATCACAAACTTAGCGAATATATAGATCAGGTGCCAGCGAACAAAGAAAGGTATCAACGGCTAGTTGGTAAGCTTATCTATTTATCTCATACTCGCCCAGATATTGCCTATACGGTGAGTGTAGTAAGTCAGTTCATGCACCGTCCTAATGAAGACCATATGGATGTTGTCATTCAGATTCTACGTTACCTGAAGTCCTCCCCTGGAAAAGGACTTATGTTCTAAAAAAATAATCAGTTAAATGTTGATGGCTACACAGACGCTGACTGGGCAGGAAATGTGTCTGACAGGAAATCCACATCAGGCTACTTTACATTCGTAGGAGGCAACCTCGTCACATGAAGAAGCAAGAAGCAAAAAGTAGTGGCATTATCCAGCGCTGAAGCTGAATTTCAAGGGATGGCTAAGGGTCTGTGTGAACTTCTATGGCTCAGAAGGCTACTCATGGAGATTGGCTTTACTCATAGCTCTAAAATGAACTTGTTTTGTGATAATAAGGCAGCCATTGACATCTCCCACAATCCTGTCCAACATGACCGCACCAAGCATGTTGAGGTGGATCGGCATTTTATCAAGCAGAACCTTGACGAAAGAATTATTCGGTTCCCATTTGTCAAATCAGAAGATCAGTTGGCAGATATACTCACGAAGGCGGTATCCACAAGAAACTTCTACGACTCACTTGACAAGTTGGGCATACGAGATATATATGCACCAACTTGAGGGGGAGTGTTGGCGTGAGTTACTAAAATAAAGGAGTTAGAGAAAGTATAGGAATCTGTTAGGTAAAGGAAATCATACACGTCAGGGGACAACCTTAATTTCCGCATAAGAGATTGTGTTGTATAGAATAACTTCAACAATGTTTTCTTTATATATAACTAATTGTACTCTATTCTGAATTGAATGAAAAGAAAAGAGAACGACCTTCTAAGGTTAACAGAAGAGACAGAGGAGCAGGAGATAGAAATGGGAAGGAGAAGAAACACACACAAAAAAAACACAGAACAAAGAAAGGGTAGAACCACCGTCTGGCATCGCCATCCACTGCAAGCATACTGCCTGACTGCCGCGGTTAGCCTCCGCCACCAACAGCACTGCCTCGCCACTCCAGGTAACCTCCTCACCATCGTTGCCCCTATTTTATGTGCCCTTCCTTTTCTTTCATTTGTATGCAGAACGTGACTCACGTTCTGCAGCAAATGAAGTAATTAGGTAGTTATTGTGCTGAGCACAGTAACTACCTAATTACATTCAACTGGTTACTGTGCTGAGCATAGTAACCAACCGTTTGTTTTGTTGGGCCGGAACATCAGCCCAGCCCACGCGGCTGGGCTGAGTCCAGCCTTGTAGCTGGGTCAATATAGGCCCAGCCCCCACAATTGGGCTAGGTCTGGCCCACTTCATTTCTTTTTTTTTTGTTTCAAAAAATATATTTTTGAAGAAATTGAGATTTCCCCGCGTAATTTTTGTACGCCATTTTGATTGATATCGGTATGTATTTTTTATCGTAAAGATACAAATCCGATATTAAAATACCTAGTTTTCATCAAAACTTTGAAAACATAAAAAAAAAAGAATTTCTTTTTATTTTTTATGCATACGGCCAAGTCTCTCAAAGCAAAAAAAAAAAAAAAATCATATTGTATTTCTATACATCAAAGAAAACTTCAAAAAATATATATATTATATTTTAGCATGCATTTTGGCTTTAATAACCAGTTTATTAAAGTCATGAGAACTTGGCCAATATTTCAAAAAAAAAAAAAAATTTGTTTTGTTTTAATACCTGGGATCATGAATTTATATGTAAAATGTATTCCCAATATTAAAAAGATCATTTTTTTTTTATAAACATTAGAACAGTTAGGTTTTACCCCATAAGATAAGAACCTCCTTACTGAGGAGGGCTTTTCTTGAACCATAGACGGATCAACATGATAAGACCTTGGATTTTTATCAGACAATAAAACAATGCAGCTTACCTTAGGTAGGGCGTATTTGGGGTGCTAATACCTTCTCTTTACGCAACCAGTCTCCGTACCCGATCTCTGAGACCAGTCAGGGTTCCTAGTGACCAAAATACTAGGTGGCGACTCCCATTCCAATTTTTTCCATTGATAAAAGACAAGAATTCCTTGTCTTCCCATATTTTCCAAGATAGACATACCACACATGATGATGAGAGGTGGTGGGCGATCGCCGCAAAGCCGCACACGTGCGACACTTCTTATTCTTGTTGGCTTGTTATACTCATGGTTTATAACTTGCCACCGGGGATGTGAACGAGGCCGGAGTTCATGTTTTTATCTACTGTCATACTTGGTCCGAGCAGCCCGAACTGGAATATAGATGTTTGTCTTCGACCGTTGATTGATGAGTTGACGCAGTTGTGGTCCTCCAGAGCTTTGACCTAAGATATATCAACGAAATAAAATTTTGTTATGAGGGCAGCTTTAATGTGGACTATCAATGATTTTTCAGCTTATGGAATGGTTTCGGGTTGGAACACGCATGGAAAACTAGCATGTCCATACTGCATGGAAAACAACAAGGCATTCACGCTAACAAACGATAGTGCCTTTCAGTGGAAACTTGTCAATATTCTCCAATCCTGGACAATCCACAACTAAAAATGCTGTAAGGGGAAGATATTTGTCGGAAATAGAGTTCAAACAAGCACATAATTATGTTCTATTTAACTGTGATGAGACGATACCTTTTATTCAGTAAGTATATATACTACTAATTTAACTCTCATATAATTTGGAACAACCTTACAGGTAACATCGACAATATTTACTGTCCAATAACTCATAACTGACCAAATCCTAAATCTTTCAATTACAAGATGAATAATTTTCCATGTGGTTCAGAACACATGTAAGTACTATCACAAACTCATTATCTCTTGCAAAGCTACTGTATATCATTACAAAATTCTCGTTTTCTGATCATTGTTGTACATTCATTATATACAAGGTTTATCTAATGAGAATGAGTGCTACTAAGTTATTGTCTTCACTAAGCCTGGGCCCTGAAAGAAAAGTTCAGTGCTACAACGAATGTTTTTTCAATGGATATGTGTTCCATACTAAAGAATACGGGTATGGAAGAAAGATATACAACAATGGTGTTTGTGTTAATGGATCGACTTGTAGTGAGTTAGAAGTTGACTACTATGGTAGATTAGAAGAGGTCGTCGAATTACAATATCATAGCGAACATAATGAAGTGTTTTTATTCAAATGCTATTGGTATGCACCACTGACAGAGGAATTAGAGTTGATCCTCACTATGGTCTGGTCGAAATCAACTCAAAGCTAGACTCTGCAACGTAAACGATGTCTTTGTTTTCGCAAAGCAATGTCAACAAGTTTATTGCACATACACCTCTTCCTTTAGAAAGGATCAATCAAGAGTTGATTGGTTATCCATTTGAAAAACAAAACCATATTGAGTTGTTTAGGATGAGAATGAAGACACAAGTGTGCGAGAAGAAGACACAAGTGTGCGAGATGAAGTCTTTCAAGTTAATGAGTTGGTTGAACCATATTGAGTTGCTCCTTCGATTGACTTGGAAGAAAATTCAAATTTTCATGTTTTCGATGATAGTCTTGTTGATGTTGATGCAAAGGAGTTGAATGTTGTTTTTAACTCTAGCGGACAAGCAAATTAGATGAAGATGATGATGATATCCATATTGAAATTGCGATGAAACTGATGACTATTCAATTGACAACGAAGAAGAAGAAAATTTTGACTAACTATCAAAATGAAGCAATGTGTAAAGCTTTTTTTTTTTTTCATGTAATATATATTATGGATGATATTTTGTAACAAGAAATATTTATTTTATAAGTGTTAATTGTTGTTATTGTTTTGTGCAAC